>Ga0105048_10004928_pt1 | contig 21682 bp, 17 predicted proteins | sample MAT05_FD_78382 | JGI IMG/M metagenome (GOLD analysis project Ga0105048, IMG submission 78382) | Freshwater microbial communities from Lake Fryxell liftoff mats and glacier meltwater in Antarctica - MAT-05 | ecosystem: Environmental > Aquatic > Freshwater > Ice > Liftoff microbial mat | place...
ACCGCGCGCAGCGACGTCCCGTCGGTCTGGAGGTCGGACACGGCGAACAACACGCGCCGGCCGTCGCCCGACGGCACGTACCCGCGCCCGTCCGACGTGTTCGGGATCCCCTGCGGCGCGATCCCGCCCCCGCTGTGGCCGAGGTAGAGGTCGCTGAAGCCGAACCCGAGCGCGGCGCCGACGATCGGGTCTTGCGCGGCCACCACGAAGTCGAACCGGAGCGTCCGCACGCCCACGCCGATGTGGCCCAGCTCGCCGTAGAAGACGTCCTCGAAGCAGCCCGCGACCGTGTCGTGGATCGCGTTGCCGCGCACGCGCATCCACTGCGCCGCGTCGTCCCACTCGAGGAGCACGAGGTCGGCGAGCGTCGCCCCGCCGGGCACGTCGGCCGGGTCGTAGCAGATGCGCACGACGCACGGCTGCGCCAGCCCCTGGCCGAGGGGCCCGATGCAGTGCAGGCCGGGCAGGTACTCGACGGGCCCGGCGGCCGGGTCGATCGGCAGCGGGTCGGGCTGCGGGAGGATCTCGATCGAGAGGTCGGCGAGCAGCGCGCCCGGTGCGATCACCAGCGTGACCGGCCCCGCAGCCACCGTCCCCCCCGCGGGGCCGACGACGCCGCGGAAGATCGGGTCGGTGTGGCTGCCGTAGGTGCCACAGGCCGCGAGGACCAGGCCGAGAGCCGCCGTGGGAAGCCAGGCGAGGGACATCGCGACGACGCCCCGCCCGACGTGGAACCGGTGCCGCATGAGGAAACCTCCGAGCCGCGTATGGTACGCGGGGTGGACCGCCGGGCCTCGCGTCGCCCCGCCGGCGGCTCCCGACCCGGCGTCAGGGCGCGTGGGACGCGTCCCCCACCGGGCCGCGCAGCAGGTCTACGAGGTGCGGAACGACGCCCGCGACGACCTCGAACGCCTCGACCGCGCCCTCCGGGCGGCCGGGCAGGTTGAGCACGAGCGTCGTGCCGACGGCGCCCGCGACCGCCCGGCTGCCGAGCGCCTTCGGCGTGCGCTCGGCGCTGCGCCGCCGGATCTCCTCGACGAGGCCGGGGACCTCCTTCTCGATCACGTCGCGCGTGGCCTCGGGCGTCACGTCGCGCGGCGCCACGCCGGTGCCGCCGGTGGTGAGGAGGAGGCCGAAGACGCCCACCCGGGCGCGGAGCACGGCGGCGATCGCAGGCCGCTCGTCGGCGACGACGACCACCTCGTCGAGGAGGAAGCCGCGCGCGGCGAGCACGGGACGGAGGAGGGCAGCGGTCGCGTCGGGGCGGGTGCCGGCCGCGGCGCGGTCGGAGACGACGACGAGCGCGGTGCGGATCGGGGGGCGGGGCGCGGTCACGCATCCTCCTCGGGAGCCCACGGGACGACCCCGTCCTCGCGCAGGCGGGCGAGCACCCACGCGTACTCGCGCGCGAGGGACGCGACGAGGCCGCCGGCGCGGACCTCGGGGGGCAGGCCGTCCCAGGTGTAGGTCTCGATCTCGAGGTGCGACGTGAGGCCCCGGCGCGCGAGGGTACGCAAGGCCCGGGCGAGCACCGACTGCGTCGTGACGAGGGGCGGCGTGAGCGCGGCGAGGTGGACGGGCACGTGGCAGTGCACGCGCCAAGGCCCCGCGGCGGCCCACGCGGCGGCGTCCGGCCCGGTGAGCACGTCGGGCAAGTCGGCGGCGCGGCGCATGCCGTGCGGAGGGGCGCCCGCGGCGACCTGGTGGAGCCAGCGACCCTCGTCGAACCGCGCGACGGCGGCGCGGTGCGCGGCCTGCGCCGGGTCGGGCACCACGAGCGCGCTCGAGAGCTGCACCTTCGCGATCGCGACCCCGGCGGCCTCGAGCGCGAGGAGACTCGCCTCGGGGTCCTCGCCCTCCACGGCCTGGTGGCACACGTCGTAGCAGACGCCGAGGTGGGCGCGGGCGCGCGGCGCGCCGGCGAGCGCCGCCTCGAGGGGGCCCGCGAAGAACGCGAGCGTCTCGTCGGTCGTCTCGAGCGTGCACAGCGGCTCGGGCTCGACCGCCAGCCGGACACGCACGCCCGTCGCGTCGGCGAGGTCGGCGAGGGCCGCGCCCGTCTCGACGAGGCGCGCGGCGGCGGCGCGCGCGAGCCCCGGGCCGTCGCCGAACGGCTTGAACGAGAGCGGCGACGTCGAGAGCGACACCTCGGCACCCGGCGACGACCACGCCGCCAGGACGTGCGCGAAGCCCACGGTGTATGCGACGCGCGCGGGATCGGTCCACGTGGGGCGGTAGACGTCGGCCTTGGTGCCGACGTCGTGGAACGCGCCGTGGACGAAGGCGTTGCCCGTGAAGGGGACGAGGTCCTGCGCGCGGAGCAGGTCGCCGATCAGGCGGCAGCGCTCGTCGTCGTCGAGGAGCGTCTCGACGCCCTCGCGGTCGAGCCGGACGGCGAGCCCGAACGGGCCGTCCACGTCGAGGCGCTCGCGAAGGGGGTCCACGGTGGACCGCAGCGCGTCCTCGAGCACCTCGGGCGTGCCGCCGGGATGGACGTTCATCCCGTACGCGAGCCACCGGACGCGGCCGTCGGGGCCGACGAGCCTCACGGCGACCGGCCCGCGGCGCGCGGACGCGTCACCAGGTGTGCTCGACGCCGACCCAGAGACCGACGTCGGCGGTGGTCTGCTGGTCCACCAGGTTCTCGGTGAAGCCGAGCTCGAGGCGCGTCCCGGGCGCGAGATCCCACTTCACGCCCACGTGCGTGTAGAAGACGTCGGGCGCGAAGTTGGCGACGTCGGCGGCGAGCGGGCCGGCGTAGTCGAGTTGGAACAGCAAGCTCCCACGCGAGCAGAAACGCCACTCGACGGCGCCGAACACCGTCGTCCGCCACGCGGCGTAGCGGATCCCGCGGAACGTCGGCGTCTCGTACCACGTCTCGCCGACGCCGCCGTAAAGGTCCCAGTGCGTCGCGATCCGCTGCGCGGCGACGAGTTGCAGGCCCGCCTCGACGCCCTCGGTGTCGAAGGGCGCCGTCCCGGTGGGCGCCGTGGCGCGCCCGACGAGCGCGAGGGAGAGGCCGTCGCGCCCGCCGTCGAGGCACCGCCAACGGACGAGGCCCTCGACGTTGCCGAGCCCCAGGCCCTTGTCGGCGTCCTGGGAGAACGGCGTGTCGTCCTCGAGGAGGCCGTGGACGCGGAACTTGTCGTTCTCGAAGTCCTCGCGCTTGTTGCCCTTGAAGAGCCCCGGCACGAGGCCGTGGAACGCGTCGATGACGTCGTCGAGTTCGCCGGCGCCTCGCCCGTGGACGGGCAGCCGCACCCCCAGGTCGACGTCGGCAGCGACGCCGTGGAGGAACGTCGCGTCGACCGTGCGCGTCTCGCCGTCCACCAGGTACCAGCGCACGCCCGGGTCCTCGCCGGTCACGTCCTGCCGCCAGCCGAACGAGTTGCTCCAGTGGAACTGGGCGCGGAACGACGACCGGCCGCACCCGAGCGTGTCGGGGCCGACCGCGGGCAGCGTGAGGCGCGGCTGCGCCAACACGTACATGTCCCGCACCTCGAGGGGTCCGCGGCGGGGGTCGCACCGCGGATCGCACGGGTCGAGGGCCGCGACCGGCGCGCAGGGCGCGACGGACGACGGCGCGAGCCGGGACGCGCGCGGGAACGCGAGCGCGCCCTCGAGGGACGCCGGCGCGACGGGGCGGGTCCCGACGGGACCCGGCCGGTACCGCGCGGCCCCCTCCGCGCGCGCGGGCCCCGCGGCGACGGCGGCGACGGCGGCGACGGCGGCGACCCCCGCGAGGAAGGACACGACGATCGAGGGGATGATCCGGCGCACCTCAGGAGCCTCCGACCGGGCGGCGCACCCTACCATGGGCACCCGTGCCCCCCGGAGCCCCCGCGATGCCCTTCCCCTTCCGCCGCCACGTCTTCGTCTGCCAGAACGAGCGCGCCGCCGACGACCCGCGCGGCTGCTGCAACGCCCGCGGCGCCGGTGCGGTGCTCGAGGCGTTCAAGGTCGCGCTGAAGGCGCGGGGGCTCGCGGGAGAGATCCGGGCCCAGAAGGCCGGCTGCCTCGACGCGTGCGACCAGGGCCCCGCGGTGGTCGTCTACCCGGAGGGCGTCTGGTACGGCAAGGTCACGCCCGCCGACGTGCCGGAGATCCTCGAGCAGCACCTCGTCGGCGGCCGGCCCGTCGAGCGGCTCGTCGTCGGCCGCATGCCGCCGGCGCCCGCCGCCGCAGCCCCCACCTCGGGAGCCCCGACGTCCCGGCTCCCGGACGCGAGGCCCGGCCCGCGCTGACCCGGGGCTCGACCGGCACCCCGCGGCGCCGAACGGGCGTCAGGGGCGCGCGGACGGGCGCGGCACGAAGCGCGGCGCCCCGTGCGGCGGCAGCGGCACCGCGGGCGTCGGTTGCACGCGGTCGGCGATGCGGTCGGCGACGAGGTCGGCGGCGTCCGGCCGCCCCATCGCGCGGGCGCGGGCCCCCATCGTGCGCAGTTCGTCGGGGCGCGCGAGCAGCCGCACGACGTGCCAACGGACCTCCTCGGGCGTCGGCGCCTTCACGCCCGCGCCGCCGCCGAGGACCGCGTCGGCGTTGCGCTCCTCCTGCCCGGCGATCGCGTGCGACACGACGAACGGCTTGCCGAGCGCGAGGCATTCCGACGTCGTCAGCCCCCCGCTCTTCCCCACGACGAGGTCGGCGACGGTCATGAGATCGGGGACGTCGTCGCGGAAGCCGAGCACGTGGAGCGTGCCGCCCTCGGGGCGCGGGAGGTCGGCCACGCGGCGCGCGAGGCGCACGTTTTTCCCGCACACGGCCACGATCTGCACGTCCGGGCGGTCCTGCCAGATCCCCAGGATCGAGGCGCCCATGGGGCCCGCGGCGAACCCGCCCGAGAGGAAGAGGACCGTCGGGCGGGCGGGGTCGAGGCCGAGGCGGGCACGGATCGCGACGGGGTCGCGTTTGGCGCGAAAGCCCGCGTCGATCGGGATCCCCGTGACGTGGATGCGGTCGAACCGCACGCCGAAGCGGTACGCGAGGCGCGCGCGGACGAGGTCGCTCGCGACGTAGTACTGCTCCACCTCGGGCTGCCACCAGATCCGGTGCGCGTCGTGGTCGGTGATCACGGTGTGGAGCGGCACCTTCGTCCAGCCCTTGCGGTGGGCCCAGGCGAAGAGTTCGGGCGGCAGGAACTGCGTGGAGACCACGAGGTCCGGGCGCCACGCGATGGCCTCGCGGAGGAAGCCGCGGCCGGCCCACACCGACACGAGGTGGCCGAGTGCCGTGGTCCTGCGGTCGGTGTCTTCGTACAGCGCCCGCCAGACGAGCGGATGGCGATCGACGAGGTGGAGGTAGCCGGCGCGGTAGGTGTGGCCGTGCCAGCGGGGCAGGCGCGTGATGACGTCGACCTCGGCGAGGTCGATCGTCGGGTGCCGGGCGCGGAGCGCGGCCGCGATCGCCGCCGACGCGCGCGCGTGCCCGTTCCCCGCGCTGGCGGTGACGAGCAGGACGCGGGGGAACGCCACGGGCGGGAACTCCGGGGGAGTCCTTGAACCTACCACGCACGCGCGCCGCGCCCGCGTTCAGGCCTCGCGAAGCCCCGCGTGAACCCCGCGTGAGTCCCGTGTGAACCCCGCGTGAACCCCGCGCGCCCGCCCGCGACGCCGGGCCTCGCGTCGTCGCGCCGGGTCAGTCGCAGCCGCTGGACGCGGTGCAGACCGGGGCCGTGGCGGGCGCGAGGGGCTGCGTCACCTTGCTCTGGTCGCGGTACACGGCCACGGCCTTCAGCCCCAGCCGCCACGCCTCGAGGAACGTCGCCTCGACGTCCTCGACCGTCGCCGCCGCCGGCAGGTTCACCGTCTTGCTGATGGCGCCGGACACGAACGGCTGCAATGCGGCCATCATCGCGAGGTGGGCGCGCGGGACGAGCGCGGGCCCGCCGGGCCGCGTCGGGAGCGCGGTCCGGAACACGTCGGCGTGGGCCGGCGCCAGCCCGGGCGCGCCCTCCACGCCCCCCGTCGCCGCGACGTGGGCGAGAACGGCCGCGGCGGACGGGGCGTCGTAGCCCAGGGCCTCGAGCGCCGTCGGGAGGACGCGCAGCCCCATCCGGAGCACGCCGCCCTCCGTCAGCGACTTCGCGTGGCGGAGCGACAGCGCCGGCTCCACGCCGGTCGTGTCGCAGTCCATGAGGAACGAGATCGTGCCGGTCGGCGCGATCGCCGTGACCTGCGCGTTCCGCAGGCCGTGCCGCGCGGCGCGGGCCTCCGCGTCGTCCCACGCCTCGACGGCCGCCGCCCGGAGGCGGGCGGGGGTGCGGCGTCGGTCGAGGCGGTGCGCCGCGCGCACGTGCCGCGCCAAGACGCGCCGCGCCGGCGCGCGGTTCTCGGCCCACGCCGCGAACGGCCCGAGGCGCGCCGCGAGCCGCGCCGACGTGCGCGTGGCCTCGCCGCCGACGAGGGCCATGACCCCCGCCGCCAACGCCCGGCCCGCGTCGCTGTCGTACGCGAGGCCCAGGGACAGCAGGAGGGCGCCGAGGTTCGTCACGCCGAGGCCCAGGGGCCGCAGCCGGGCCGAGCGCTCGGCGATGCGGGGCGTGGGGTACGACGCGTGCCCGACGAGGGTCTCCATCGCGACCACGAGCACCCGCACGGCCGCCGCGAGACGGGCGACGTCGACGCCGTGGACCGGGTCGCGGAACGCGAGCACGTTCACCGAGGCGAGGTTGCAGGCGGTGTCGTCGAGAAAGACGAACTCGGCGCACGGGTTCGTCGCGCGGATGGGCCCCGTGACGGGCACGGGGTTCCAGCCCTCGATCGTGTCGGCGAACTGCACGCCCGGGTCGCCGCAGTCGTGGGCGGCGCGCGCCGCGGCGCGCAGGAGGTCGCGGGCGCGCACCCTCGTGGGCCGCACGGCGCCGGTGCGCGGGCGCAGCGTCCACGCGCCGTCCCGGGCCACGGCGCGCAGGAACGCGTCGGGCAGGCGCACGGAGTGGTTCTCGTTCTGGAAGGCCACCGACGGGCCGTGGGCGCCGTCGAGGCGGTCGAGCCCCGCGGCGGCGAGCACCCGCGCGCGCGCCTCCTCGATCGCCTTGCTCTCGACGAACGCGAGCACGTCGGGGTGGTCCGCGTCGAGGATCGCCATCTTGGCCGCGCGCCGGGTGCGGCCGCCGCTCTTCACCGCACCGGCGAGCGCGTCGAGGCCGCGCAGGAACGCCACCGGGCCCGCGGCGAGGCCGCCGGACCGCGTGGGCTCGGTGGACGCGCGGAGCGCGGAGAAGTTCGACCCCGCGCCGCTGCCCCGGCTGAACACGCGCCCCTCGACGGTCGCCAGCTCGAGGATCGAGGGCAGGTGGTCCTCGACGCCGAGGATGAAACACGCGGCGCACTGCGGGTGCGGCTCGAAGCCGACGTTGAACCAGACCGGCGAGTTGAACGACGCGCGCTGCTGGAGCAGGAGCGACGCCAGCTCGGCCTCGAACGCCACGGCGTCCGCGGCGGAGGCGAGCGCGCCGCCCCGGCGCACCCAGCCGGCGATCGTGCCGACCACGCGCCCCACGAGGGCCCGGACGCTGCGCTCGCGCGCCTTCGTGCCGAGGCGGCCCGCGAAGTAGCGCGAGGCCACCAGGTCCACCGCCTGGTCGCTCCACGTGGCCGGCGCCTCGACCCCGCGCTGCTCGAAGACGGCCCGCCCCTCGGCGTCGTCGATCCGCGCGGTCCGCTTGCGCCAGCGGACGGCGGCGTACGGGTCGGCCCCGTCCACGGAGAACACGCGCGGGACCGCGAGGCCCTCGCCACGCGGACGGGAGGCTCGACGGGGGCGGGGACGACGGGCCGGCATGGGCCCATCTTGGCACACCCTCGGCACCCCTTCGGCACGGGGAGGGACGCGAGGCCCCGGCGACGCCCGGGCCTCGCGTCGCCCCCTCCGGCGTCCACCGGCCGGTCAGCGCGCCGCGACGGCGTCGCCGCCTTGCGCCTCGAGCCGGGCCTCGCGTCGCGCGCGGACCTCCGGCGCCGCCGGGTCGGCCTCGAGGCAGAGCCGCTGCGCGGGCACGAAACCCTCGCGATGGAAGAAGGTGAGGAGCTCGGGGTTCCGCCAGCTCACCTCGGTACGCAGCGTGCGGATGTCGAGCGCCGCGAGGTTCATGCGGAGCTGGTCGAGCATCACGGTCGCGAGGCCGTGGCTGCGCAGGAGCGGGTCCACGCCGATGGTGTCGAGGACGGCGACGGGATCGAGCTCGCCGAACTCGCCGTACCAGACCTTCGCGAGGAGGAAGCCGGCCGGCCGCCCGTCGTGCTCGACGACGAGCGACGCGCGGATGCCGACGTCCTTCAGCGCCTCGGCGAGCTTGGGGCGGAGGTAGCCGTCGCGCCGGCGGCCGACGATGCGGGCGTCCAGCGCCACGACGGCGTCGACGTCCTTGGCCTCGAGGCTGCGGACGGTCGCGGAGGGGAAGAGGTCCATCGCAGGTCTCCTGTGCGGGCTACGCGGTCAGCTGTCCACCGTCGACGCGGAGCACCTGGCCCGTCACGTGCCGGGCGAGGCCGGAGCAGAGGAAGAGGATCGCGCCCGCCACGTCGTCGGGGGTCCCCGTCCGCCCGAGGGCGGACTCGTCGATCGCGCGCTGCCGGTAGGCCGCCGGGATCCCCGCCGTCATCGGCGTGTCGATCCACCCGGGCGCCACGGAGTTGACGCGGACGCCGAAGCGCCCGAGCTCGAGGGCGGCGGTCTTGCCAAGGGCCATCAGCCCGGCCTTGCTCGCGGCGTAGTTCGCCTGGCCCATCTTGCCGCGCTGGCCGTTGATGGACGCGACGAGGACCACCGACGCGGCGCCGGCGGACCGGAGCAGCGGCGCGAGCCCCTTGAGCAGGTGGAACGCCGCGTCGAGGTTCACGCGGAGCACGCGCTCCCACGCGGCGTCCTCCATCTTCCAGAGCATGGCGTCGCCCGTGATGCCCGCCGCGTGGACGAGCAGGTCGAGCCGGCCCGGCGCCGCGGCGACGGCGGCGCAGAGCGCGTGGATCGCCGCGGCGTCGCCGAGGTCGCAGGCCACGGCGCGCGTGCCCGGCGGGCCCTCCCGGCCCGGCAGGTCCACCGCGAGCACGGTGGCGCCCGCGGCGGCGAGCCGGCGGGCGGCCGCCGAGCCGATGCCGCCGCCCGCGCCCGTGACGAGCGCCACGCGGCCCGCGAGGTCGAGGCCGTCCGGGATCGGCAGCGGGCCGCTCAACGGGCCCCCACCGGCTTCACGACCCGCTTGCGCGCGCGGAACGCGCCCCAGAGGGCGGCGCCGATGGCGCCGGCGAGGACCGACTGCGGGTGCGTGCGGATCTCGACCTTCTGCTTGATCTCGCCCGTGCCCTCGCGCATGGCGGCCACGAGGCCCACGTCGGCCGACAGGCCGCCCGTCACCAGGACCACGCCGGCGGGGCCCGCCGAGGCCAAGAGCCGCAGGTAGCGGCCCGCCATGGACTGGTGGATGCCCTTCAGGATGTCGGCCGTGGCGATGCCGCGGGAGACCATGTTGATCACGTCGGTCTCGGCGAGCACGGCGCAGATCGACGAACACTTCTCGGGGGCCTTCGCCTGCACCGACAGCGGCCCGATCTCCTCGAGGGTCACGCCGAGGTACCGGCAGATGTTCTCGAGGAACTGCCCCGAGCCCGACGCGCACTGGCTCGTCATCCGGTAGCCGAGCACCTTGCCCCGTTCGTCCATGAGGATCGCGCGGGTGTGGAGGGCGCCGATGTCGACGGCGGCCCGGGCCTCGGGGTCGAGGAAGAGCGCGCCGCGCGCGTGGGTCGTCATGCCGTAGAAGTGGCCGGTGCGGAAGGCGACGGCCTCGGCCTCGCCCGTCGTGGCGACATAGGCGAGCTCGTCGGGCCGGAGGTTGAGGCCGGCGAGCGTGTCGTGGAACACCGACTCGGCGACGGCGGTCGGGTCGCGGCGGCGCAGGCGCTCGGTGACGTGGCCGAGGAGCCGCGAGCCCGCGGGCCCGTCCTCCATCACCACGAGTTTGACGGCGGAGGAGCCGACGTCGAGGCCGACCGTGCGGACGGTCTCCGTCGGCGCGAGGGAGACCGTGGGGTCAGTGGGCATGGGAGCCTCCGTTCGTGGCGAGCGCGGGCTCCGGGAGCGGGGTGCCCTGGACGTCGCGCAGCGCGAACAGCGCCGCGCCGAGCGCACCCGTGTAGATCGAGTCGGGCGAGATGTTCATGTGCAGCTCGCCGTAGTTCTCGGTGATCAGGCCCCGCAGGGCCTTCACGGCCGCGGGGTTCTTGGCGACGCCGCCCGTGAAGGTGAACTGGTCCTTCACGCCGCCGCTGCGCGCGAGCAGCGACATGGCGCGCAGCACGATGGCGCGGTGGAGGCCCGCGAGGATGTCCTCGCGCTTCTCGCCGAGCGAGAGCCGCTCGCGCAGCTCGGCGCCCGCGAACACCGTGCACGTGGAGTTGATCCGGACCGACCGCGTCGACGACTGTGCCAGCGGGCCCAACTCGTGTAGGCCGAGGTTCATCTCGTCGGCGATGTAGCTGAGGTAGCGCCCGCAGCCCGCGGCGCAGCGATCGTTCATCTGGAACGACGTGACGATGCCGCGGTCGTCCACCTGGATCGCCTTGGTGTCCTGCCCCCCGATGTCGAGGACGGTCCGCGTCAGGGGGAACATGGCGTGGGCGCCGAGGCCGTGGCAGAGGATCTCGGAGCGGATCTGCTCCTTGGGGAACGGGAGCCGGGAGCGACCGTAGCCCGTGCCCACGGCGGCGATCTTCTCGAGGGGCACGGCGGTCGCGCGCCGCACCGCGGCCTCGAGCGCCGGCGTCCGCGCGGCGGTGCCGGCCAGCGCCGAGCCGATCTGGCTCTCGAAGGCCCCGCCCTCCCACGGCGTGTTCTCGACCTCGAGGATCGCCTTGTCGAACAGCCCGACGATCCCCTCGAAGCGGATCCCCGAGCGGCGGGCCTCGTCCTCCGCGAGCGCGAGGAAGCGGGCGCCGGCGAGGTCGCGGAAGAAGTCGCTCTTGCGGGTGGCCCCGAAGCCGAACATCGAGCCCACCTCGCGCGCCATGGCGACGAGGACCCGGTCGAGCGAGGCCATGGTGCCGGGGGGCGACGCGGCCGCCATGCGGCGCGTGACGGCGTCGAGGACGGCCAACTGGCCGCGGTACTGCTGCTCGCGGAAGCGCAGCTCGAGCTCCGCCAGCATCCGCGTCGCCGCCGGGCCCTCGACGCCGTGGGCCGTCAGCTCCGACTCCACGAGGCAGAAGCGGGTGTGGATGATGGCCTCGGTGAGCGCCACCTGGCAGGCGAGATCGTAGTTGCTGCGGCTGTTGGTGATGCCGTGCCCGAGGACCTGCCCGTCGGTGCCGATCACGACGGCCTTCGTCGTGGTGGACCCGAGGTCGATGCCGACGGCGTACTTCACGACGCCTCCTTGCCCGCCCGCTTCTGGGCGATCATCTGGAAGTAGGACTCGAGGCGGTTCTTGATGTTGGCGCCCGAGAAGTAGCGGGGGTCCACCAGGTCGCTCTCGATGAAGCCGCCCGGCCGCCCGGTGCGCTTCTCGACCTCGCGCAGGATGACCAGCTGCCCGGCGCTGAACGACTTGCACGACTTGACGCTGTTGATGAGGAAGCCGTCGGCGGCGTACTCCTCGACGTACTGCGTGATCATGTCGACGCGCGAGGGCAGGTTCAGGTTCGTGTAGCAGCCCATGCAGTAGTCGGCGAGCGTCTCGAGCGGGTGCGCGGGGTCGTGGCGGAAGCCGAGGTCGTAGACGCCGCCCACCTTCGTGTAGGTGGAGGCGACGGCCACCGCGCCCTCGTCGGCGAACATCTTCCAGAGCTCGCGGAAGTGGGTCCACGACGGCGGGCCCTCGACCACCACGCGGTAGCGCTCGGTCACGTCGCCCTCGGGCGACACGGGGCCCTTGCCCTCGGCGATGCGCGCCTCGACCTCGGCGCGCAGCTCGCGGTAGTAGTCCACCGCGTCCTGCGTGCCGCGGAACGACGTGAAGATGGGTCCGATGTAGTAGACGCCGCCGAACCAGGCGTCGATGGGCGACGGGCGGTGCTTGGCCGACTGGAGGACGGCCACGAGGTCGTTCTCCGCCTGCACGGACCGCACGAGGTGCTCGCGCAGCCGGTCCTCGTCGTACTTCCGCCCCGAGACCTGCTCGAGGGCGGGGATCACCTTCTCCTTCAGCTGGTCCACGACGTATTTGCGCATGGACGGTGTCACCACGCCCTCGCCCTGGTACGGCACGTGGAGCATGGCGACCGGGCACTTGTATTTCTCGCGCAGCAGCTCGAACCACTTCAGGAACGTGAAGCAGCCCGTGTAGGAGAGCAGCAGGACGTCGGGGTCGGGTAGGCGCTCGCCCGTGGGCCCCACGTTGCCCATCTCCTGCATGCCGATGTCGCTCTTGACGTAGGCGCAGACGTCCTCGGAGTGCCCGGCCTTTTCCGCGACGGCGATGTAGTCGCGGGTCTTGCCGCGCATGCCCGACTGGAGCGCGTTGATCTCGGGCAGCACCGGCAGCAGGTCGAAGGAGCGCAGGAGCTCCGTCAGGTTGCCCGGCACGTAGGTGTAGCAGTTCTTCTCGCCGGTCTCGGGTGCGCGCGCCAGCCGGGAGAAGTGCTCGGCGATCATCCGCTTCTGGCGGTCCTGGCTGGCATCCTTGCGGGCGACGGCGGCGGGGGTCATGACACGGCGCTCCAGAGCTGGATCGAGTCGGCGAACGTCCCGGCCTGCTCCCGGATGACCTGGAACTGGCCGGTGTTCTCGGCGTACTTGAAGGCGGTCCACGGGATGCCCGCGGCCTCCACGGCGGCGACGGCCATGGGCTGGTCGAGGAGTGCGGGGTCGCAGAACGACGGCGCGCAGAAGACGACGCCGCCGGCGCCGGACCGGCGCACGCGGTTCACGAGGTCGGCGCCCTTGGGCTCCTTCTCCACCCACCGGGTCGCGTGCTCGATGGAGTCGGTGAGGAAGGCGTTCACGAGCGCGTCGAGGGGGTCGCCCGTGGTCGGCACGTCGTGTTTGAGCCAGCGGTGGACCTGCACGAAGTCGTCGTCGACGACGTAGCAGCCCGCGCGCTCGAGGCTCTTGATGAGGCCGAGGGGCGGTTGCTCGCAGAACGAGCCCGTCAAGACGACGCGGGCGAGGTCCATGGGCCGGCGCGACACGTCGGCCTCGACGCCCGCCCGGTAGGCCTTCAGCATCTCGATGTGCTCCTCGACCGGGATCACGAGGCCCGCGCGCAGCACGGGGTAGAGTTCGTGGGTCGGGACCTTCCACGGCTCGTCGCGCCGGAGGTCGTACAGCCCGTACACGAGGCGGCGGTGCGTGTTGTAGACGGCGAGGGAGCGGCGCAGCGCCTCGGGCTCCAGCGGCTTCGCGCCGCGCTCGGCCAGCTCGGCGCACAGGCCCTCGATCTCCTGCCGCCAGAAACGGCCGCCCAGCTCGGGCTCGAAGTTCTGGGGGACGTCGAGGTAGCGGACCACCTTCCCGGGGAACATCATCTTCCAGATGCCGGAGAGGTTGCGGATCACGTCGCAGATCGCCGGGAACAGCATCCCGTCGAGGCCGTCGAAGCTCCCGTTGAGCGCCATCTCCATGGTGCTGCGCGGGATGTGGCAGATGTAGGACTGGTAGTAGGCGTCGCCGCGGATGATCTCGAGGTCGTCGCCGGCGCCCATGAGCCCGACGGGGAGGATCCCCATGGCATGGAGGACCTCCCGGGGCGCGTAGACCGGCATGAAGCCGACGGCGAGCCCGCCGGTCCGGGCCTTCCACTCGTGGACGGCGCCGAGGCGCCAGTCGCGGTAGAGCCGCTCGGCGCGCTCGAGGAGGCTCTCCGGCGCCGTCGTGGTCGTGGCGGTCATTGTCCCCTCCAGACGGGCGGGCGCTTGGCGAGGAAGGCGTCGAGCCCCTCGCGTGCGTCCTCCGTGGCCATCAGGTCCTTCAGGTAGAGCCGCTCGAGCGCGTCGATGTCGGCGCGGAGCCGGGCGACGAGGCCGAGCCGGGCCGAGCGCACCGCGAAGCGGAGCGTCGACGCCGACTTCGGCAGCAGGTGCGCGCGGACCCAGGCGAGCGCCGCCGCCGACGGGTCGTCGGCGACCTCGTCGACGAGCCGCATCCGCAGGGCCTCGTCGGCGGCGACGGTCCGCCCGGTGAACAAGAGGTCTTCGGCGGCGGGCCGGCCCACGCGCTCGGCGAGGAAGGCCGACGCGAACGGCGCCACGACCCCGAGCACGATCTCGGGCTGGCCGAGCATCGCCCCGGGGTGGGCGACCACACGGTGGCAGCACAGGACGAGCTCGAGGCCGCCGCCGAGGCAGCGGCCACGAACCGCCGCGACGACCACGACGGACGCGTCGATCAGGTCGAGGAGCAGCCGGTGGAACCGCTTCAGCATGCCCTCCACTTGGTCGGGCCGGTGCTCCGGAACGCTCGCGCCGAACGAGAAGTGCCCGCCGTCGCCCTCGAGCACGATCGCCTTCACCGCGGCGTCCGCGCGCACGGCGGCGACGACGGCGGCGAGCGCCTCGGTCATCGCGCGGTCGATGATGTTGCCCTTGCCCCCCGCCAGGACCACCCGGAGGACCGCGCCGTCCTCGAGCGCCTCGATGCGGACCGGGCCCGGGGTCGGGACGGGGCCCACGGTCACGCCTTGACCGCGTGGAGCGGGGCGAGCATGGCGTCGAGGAGCGGGTCGCCCCAGTCCTCGCCCGACGCGAGGCGGCGACGCAGGTCGAGGAAGTCCACCTCGCGCCGGTCGCCCTTGGCCTCGTGGAACGCGCGGAAGCCGAGGCGACCCTCGGTCATCATGTTGAGGGCCAGCCAGGCCCGGTTGCTCTCGCGGTTCCGGTTCCAGGGCTCGAGCTTGTGCTTGCGCACGCTCTCGACGGTCTTGCTGAGGCAGCCCGGCATGGTGCCGGCGAGCGCCCACACGAGCGCGTCCACCTCGCGGTCGAGTCGCGAGAGGTCGACGGTCCCGCGGCCGAGGAGTTCCTTCGCGGCCACGCGGGCCGGGCCCTCCTTTGCCTCGCCGTGGGCGACCCGCCCCAGGTCGTCGAGCCAGCGCTCGGTCTCGACCATGGGGTTGGCGACGAAGCGCCCATCGACCTTCAGGGCCGGGGCGATCTTCGTCACGAGCCCGAGGCGGTGCGCCTTGTGCGCGCTCCACGTCTTGCAGAGCGTGCAGCTCTCCATGGCGGCCTCGATGCCGACGAACAGCGGCAGGAAATCGGTGCTGCCGCCGTCCGGGGCCGAGCCGTGCCGCGGGCCGGCCTGGCCGAAGAGGGCGAGGTCCTGCGCGACCGTGAAGTCGCAGGCCATGCCGATCTCCTGCCCGCCCGCGATGCGCATGCCGTTCACCCGGCAGACCACGGGCTTGTCGCAGGTCAGGATCGCCGTCACCATGTCGTTGAAGAGCCGCATGTACTGCCGGTACTCCTCCGGCCGCCCGGCGTAGTACGTCGCGTACTCGGCGGTGTTGCCGCCCGTGCAGAACGCGCGGGACCCCGAGCCGGTGAAGACGACGGCCACGGCCCCGCGGTCGTTGCTCGCGCGGCGCATGCCGAGGATCACGCCCTTCACCATGTCGGTGGTGTAGGAGTTGAGTTGCCGCGGGTTGTCCAGCGTGATGCGGACGGCGTGCAGGCCGGGCGCCTCGGCGCCGTCGGGCCCGCGCAGCGGCACCTCCTCGTAGAGCACGCCGGGGGCGGTCGCTTTCGGGACGAGGTCGTGGTCCTTGAACTCCATGGCAGGCTCCGGGAGGGGTCAGGCGCCGGGGACGAGGACGAGGCGCTGGGAGGTCTTGTGGGCGCGGACGTCCTCGAACGCGCCGTTGACGGCGGACAGCGGGCGGTGCTCGACGAACGAGCGCACGTCCACCGCGCCGGAGAGGACGAGGTCGAGCACGGCCGGGTAGTGCTCGGGGAGGCAGCCCCACGTGCCGCGGACCGTCGCGTCGAAGGCCATCACGTTCGACAGGCGGACCTCCACCTTCGCCGTGGTGAACCCGACGATGCCGAGGAAGGCGCCGGGCGCGAGCAGGTTCCACGCGGTCGCCTGGCCCGCGGCGCTGCCGGAGGTCTCGAAGAGCTTCCAGCGCCAGGTCGGGAGCTTGCGGGCGTCGGCGAACGCCCGGACGGCGGCCTTCAGGGCCTTGGGATCGAGGGCGGACGGGTCGAGGGTCAGCTCGGCGCCGCGCGTCGCGATCTTCGCGCGGCGGGTCGCGTCGGGCTCGACGACGACGACCGCGGCGCCGCGCGCCGCGGCGATCTGCGCGCCGAACCCGCCCACGCCGCCCGCGCCGACGAACACGGCGAGGTCACCCTTGCCGAGGCCCGCGTGCACGACGGCCTGATACGGCGTCGAGACCGCGTCGGCGATCACCGAGAGGTCGGCGAGCGTGACGCCCGCCACGTTGCGGCGGCGGTCGGCGAGGTCGGGGACCTCGCACAGCCCGCGCGCGGGGACCTTCACGTGGCTCGCGAAGCCGCCGTGGTCGTCGTTGCCGGGGAAGAGCTGCTTGGGGCAGACCCCGCCGGCGCCGCGCGTGCACGCGTCGCACGTGCCGCACGGGATCACGGCGGGGACGACGACCTGCTTGCCGAGCCAGCGCTCGGCGCCGGCGCCGGTCTCGACCACCGTGCCGCTGATCTCGTGGCCCAGCGTGAGGGGCAGGGCGTGGCGCGTGGGCACGCCTTCGTAGAGGAACCCGAGGTCGGTGTGGCACAGGCCGCAACCCGCGACCTGCACCACGACCTCGCCGGGTCCGGCGCGGTCCTCGCGCGTCTCGCGCACGAGCGGGCCTCCGGCGGCCTTCATCATCCAGGCGTCGATCTGCACGGGAATCCTCCGCGCGTTCGTCGCACTCGCGGCGGACCTCTCTCTTCTAGCCCATGCTGTTTGCTGCGTCTACAGCAAATATACATGCACTATATAACACCCTTCGCGTGCATCGAAAGGGATGCGAGAAGTGCGGCCTGCCCCCGCGGGCCCGGGGGCGCCGCCGGCCCGACGCCCGCTCGCGGCGCACGCCGGGCCTCGCGTCCCTGGCAGGGGCCGCCGGCGCCGACGACGACCGAGCCCCGAACCGCGCGTCCATCGCCGAGCGCGGGGGTCGTCGAGACGAACACGCTCCCGAGCCGCGGGGGCATGGACACCGTCGCGGCGGTCGCCGACGACGTGCGCGCGACGGAGATGCGGGTTGCCTGGGGCGGGCGCTCCGATGGGGAGAAGACGGCGCCGCGTCCGACGCCGACCTTCGTGCCGTCGGTCGCCGTCATGTTCCTGCGGCTCGCGGCCCTCCTCGGGGTGGTGCCGCCGAGGAAGGCGTCGGGCGCGGGCGCGGCCTCGCGTCCGACCCCGAAAGCAGCGGTATCGTGACTCACGATCACCACCACCGTGCTCGGCGTGCTCGTGACGCCGACGCGGTTCGCCTTCATCGAGGGGTTCCGCCGCGGAAGCCCGCCCGAAACGACCGAGCCAACGGGCGCCGCCGCTCCCGCGGCAGCGACCTTGGAAGGGAAGCACCCGCCGTGCAGCGCTATGCCCGGATCGTCGCGACCCTCCTCGCGACGGCGGCCACCACCGGCTGCCGGCTCGACCCCGCCCACCCGCGCCCCGAGGTGGACACGCCCCGCGCGTGGCGGGACGGCACGCCGCAGTCCGCCACGCTCGCGCACACGGCGTGGTTCGCCGTCTACCAGGACGAGGCCCTCCAGACGCTGATCCGCGCGGCGATCGACGGCAACCTCGACCTCCGCGCGGCGCTGGCTCGCATCGACGAGGCCCGGGCGCTCGCGGTGGCCTCCGGCGCGGCGCTCTCCCCGAACGTCGACCTGTCGGCGTCGGCGGGCGGCGCGCGCTCGACGCGCGCCCGCGCCGGCGGGGGCGACCGGAATGCCGAGACGTATGCGCTCGGGTTCGACCTGACCTGGGAGCTCGACGTCTTCGGCCGCGTCCGCAGCCAGACGGCGGCGGCCCAGGCCCGGTACTTCGGGAGCGTCGAGGGCCACCGCGACGTGACGATCCGCCTCGTGGCCGACGTCGCCCGCGCGTACTTCGAGCTCCGCAACCTCGACGAGCAGTTGGCGATCTCCCAGCGGACCCTGACGTCGCGCGGCGAGTCGGTGACGCTCGCCAAGGACCGGTTCGAGGGCCGCATGACCTCCGAACTCGACTTCCGGCAGGCCGAAGGCGAGTACTTCCGGACGAAGGTGGTCACGGTCGAGACGCAGCGGCGAATCGCCGTCACCGAGAACCGGCTCTCGGTGCTCCTCGGCCGCGCGCCCCACGCGATCGCCCGTGGCCGCGCGGCATCGGCGCAGCCGGTCCCGCCGGCGGTCCCCGCGGGCCTGCCGTCGGACCTGCTCCAACGGCGCCCGGACGTGCGCTTGGCCGAGCAGGCGCTGGTCGCGGAGACGGCGCTCGTCGGCGCGGCGCGCGCGAACCTCTATCCCCGCATCGACCTGACGGGGTCCGCCGGATGGGAGAGCGACGCACTCTCGGACCTGTTCACCTCGCCCTCGACGACCGGCTCGCTCATCGCCGGCCTGCTCCAGCCCCTCTTCAACGCCGGCCGCAACCGTTCGCTGGTCGAGGCGCAGTGCGCCCGGATGCGGCTCGCGATGGAGCAGTACCGGCAGACGGTGCTCGAGGCGTTCCGCGAGGTCGAGGACGCGCTCGTCGACTACCGCCGGTACACCGAGCAGCGGGGGGTCGAGGACCAGCGGGTCGGGGCGCTGCGCAAGGTGCGTTCGCTCGCCGAGACGCGGTACGTCGGCGGCGTCGGGACCTACCTCGACGTTCTCGACGCTCAGCGCCAACTCTTCGACGCCGAGCTTGAGCAGGCACGGACGGTGACGGCGCAACTCGTGGCGCTGACGCGACTGTACAAGGCGCTCGGCGGCGGCTGGTATGGCCCCGATGCCGCGCCGAGCGCCGTCCCCGAAACGCCGGCGCCCGGGACCGTGGCGCTCTCGGCACCGCCGCGCTGAGCGGCGGGCCCCGCGGCACGGACGGCGCCCCGACCGCACGCTGGTCTGCCGCCCGATGCGGCCCCCGTGCGGGGTCCTGCGCGCGGGCCCGGCAGAGCCGGTCCTCGCGGAGGGCCGAGGGGGACTTCCCGTCACGGAGATCTCGCGCAGGGCGTCAGGGCGTCAGGGCGTCCGGGCGTCCGGGCGTCAGGGCGTCGCCGTCCGCGATGCCGGAACCGCCCGCGCAGGAACAACGCGCGGCAGCGGCGGGTCACCCCGCGGCTGCCGCGCGTTTTGGAACCCCGGCGCCCTGCCTGCTACGAGCACCCGCTCGTGCTGCCGCACGTCATGCACTTGAGGCACGACCCGTTCCGCACCAGCGTGGCGTGCTGACACGACGGGCACGGGTCGCCCGTGTAGCCCTGCTGGATCGCCATGTCCCGCATCGAGGACTTCGGCTTGTGGATGGCGATGCGGTTCACGATCGTCTCGGTCCGCGTCACCTCGAGCGACATCGGCCCCGCTTGCGGCACGGCCACGCCGTCGGCGAACGCGAAGCCCTTCTCGACGGGCGCCGGCTTCCCGTGCCCGTTCCCGACCCCGTGGGTTCCGCCCACCGTCGTCGGATGGCTCGCGTGCGCGCCCGTCGGATGCGCGACCCCGTGGCCGTGCCCACCGCCGCCCGCGCCCGCGCCACCGCCGCCCGCGCCACCACCGTACGCGCCACCACCGTGCGCGCCACCACCGTGCGCGCTCGAGGGACCGTGGATGTGCGGGGAGTGCGGGTGGATCGCGTCGTGCCGCAACGCCGCGGGGGTCGAGCGCGTCGAAGCCGCCGGGTCGACCGTCACCGTGCGCTCGGAGACGACCTCCTCCTCCGCGAACTCCGCCGTGTCGATCGTGTCCTGGCGGACCGCGTCGGGCTCGAGGTCCTCCTCGGTCACCTGGGCGAGCTCGGTCTTGTTCAGGTACGTGATCGCCAACTCGCGGAACACGTAGTCGATGATCGACGTGGACATCTTGATCCGGTCGTTGCCGTCAACGACGCCGCACGGCTCGAACCGGGTGAAGACGAACGCCTCGACGTATTCCTCGAGCGGCACCCCGTACTGGAGGCCGAGCGAGATCGCGATCGCGAAGCAGTTCATGAGGCTGCGGAACGCGGCCCCCTCCTTGTGCATGTCCACGAAGATCTCGCCGAGCGAGCCGTCGGCGTACTCGCCGGTGCGCAGGTAGAGCTTGTGGCCCCCCACGATCGCCTTCTGCGTGTAGCCGGCCCGCCGCTGCGGGAGCCGATGGCGCTTGGCGAGGTAGCGGTAGACCACCTTCTCGGTGACCTTCTCGGCCAGGGCCCGGATCGCCTCGGGGCGGTCGGTCTTGGCCGTCTCGATCACCGCGTCGGCCGCGTCGAGGTCGTCGGACGTCGCGTTCAGTGGCTGCGAGAGCTTGCTGCCGTCGCGGTAGAGCGCGTTGGCCTTGATCATCAGGCGCCACGACATGAGGTACGCGTCGGCCACGTCCTCCACCGTCGCCTCGGCGGGCATGTTGATCGTCTTGCTGATGGCCCCCGAGATGAACGGCTGGGCGGCCGCCATCTGCCGGATGTGGCCCTCGGGCGAGATGAACCGCTTGCCGTAGCGGCCGCACTTGCTCGCGCAGTCGAACACCGGCAGATGCTCGGGGGCGAGGTGCGGGGCGCCCTCGACCGTCATGGTGCCGACGACGTAGTCGTTGGCGAGCCGGACCTGGTCGCGGTCGAAGCCGAGGTGGCGCAGCAGGTCGAAGCCCGGGGCCTCGAACACGTGCCGCGGGATCCGCAGCGTCTCCTCCATGAACGCGTCGCCCAGCGTGAACCGGTTGAGCACGAACGTGAGGTCGAACGTCGACGGGAGGAGGCCCTCGATCTTCTCGAGGATCTCGGGCGTGAAGCCCTTCGTGCGCAGCGTCACGTGGTTGACGTGCGGAGCGCCCTTGAGCGTCGTCGCGCCGGTGGCGTACCGGGTGATGGCCTCGATCTGCTCGGCCGCGTAGCCGAGGCGGCGCAGGGCCACCGGGACCGACTGGTTGATGATGCGGAAGTAGCCGCCGCCGGCGAGCTTCTTGTACTTCACGAGCGCGAAGTCGGGCTCGATGCCCGTCGTGTCGCAGTCCATGACGAGGCCGATGGTCCCCGTCGGCGCGACCACGCTCACCTGCGCGTTGCGGTAGCCGTGGGCCTCGCCGAGCTCGAGCGCGCGGTCCCACGCCGCGCGGGCGGGAGCCAGGAGCTCGGGCGGGCAGACGGCCGCGTCGATCCCCGTGGGGCGGATCGTCAGGGCCTCGTACTCGCTGCCGGGCGCGTCGTAGGCGGCGCGCCGGTGGTTGCGGATCACGCGGAGCATGTGCGCGCGGTTCTTCGCGTAGCCGGGGAAGGCGCCCAACTCCTTCGCCATCTCGGCGCTCGTCGCGTACGCGTCGCCCGTGAGGACGGCCGAGAGCGCGCCGGTGATCGCCATGCCCTCCTTGCTGTCGTAGGGCACCCCCATCAGCATCAGGAGCGTGCCGAGGTTGGCGTAGCCGAGGCCCAACGTGCGGAACTCGTACGACTTCCGCGCGATCTCGTGGCTCGGGAACTGGGCCATCAGCACCGAGATCTCGAGGACGATCGTCCACAGGCGGGCCGCGTGGCGGTACCCCTCCATGTCGAACCGGCCGGTCTGCGCGTCGAAGAACGTGGCCAGGTTGAGCGACGCCAGGTTGCACGCCGTGTCGTC
>Ga0105048_10004930_pt1 | contig 21672 bp, 16 predicted proteins | sample MAT05_FD_78382 | JGI IMG/M metagenome (GOLD analysis project Ga0105048, IMG submission 78382) | Freshwater microbial communities from Lake Fryxell liftoff mats and glacier meltwater in Antarctica - MAT-05 | ecosystem: Environmental > Aquatic > Freshwater > Ice > Liftoff microbial mat | place...
AGCCCGATTGCGCGAATGGCTATCTGTTCGACGGCTTCCCGCGCACGATCCCGCAGGCCGAGGCGATGAAGTCCGCCAACGTGAGCATCGATTACGTGCTGGAGATCGCAGTGCCCGATTCGGCGATCGTCGAGCGCATGAGCGGCCGCCGTGTGCACGTGGCCTCCGGCCGCACCTATCACGTCACCTTCAATCCACCTAAGACCGCAGGCAAGGACGACCTGACCGGTGACGACCTGATCCAGCGCGAGGACGATAGCGAGGCGACGGTGCAGAACCGCTTGGCCGTCTATCACCGGCAGACGGAGCCGCTGGTCGATTACTACTCGCGGTGGAGCGCTGCGGGAACCGCCGGCGCACCGAAGTATCGCAAGGTGACCGGCGTGGGCAGCATGGAAGCCGTGCGCGATGCGTGCCTGGCGGCGCTCAGGTCATAGGCGCCGACGCGTTGGCCCACGAGTGATGTCCACATGACCCGCCGCAATGCCTTCTACGCGCAGTCGGGTGGCGTCACCGCCGTCATCAATGCCAGTGCGGCCGGTGTCATCGAAACCGCCCGCCTGCATCGTGCCAGGATCGGCAAGGTTTACGCAGGCCGCAACGGCATCATCGGCGCGCTCACCGAAGATCTGATCGACACCAGCCGCGAATCCGCGCGCGCGATCGCCGCACTGCGCTATGCGCCGGGTGGCGCCTTCGGGTCTTGCCGCTACAAGCTGAAGGGTCTCGACCAGAACCGCGCGCAGTACGAGCGCCTGCTCGAGGTGTTCGGCGTACACGACATCGGCTACTTCTTCTACAACGGCGGCAACGATTCGGCCGATACGTGCCTCAAGGTATCGCAGATCGCGTCGGCGCTGGGGTATCCGCTGGTGGCGGTGCATGTGCCGAAGACGGTCGACAACGACCTGCCGATCACCGACAACTGCCCGGGCTTCGGGTCGGTGGCCAAGTACGTGGCCACGTCGATGCGTGAGGCGGCGTTCGATGTGGCCTCGATGGCGCGGACCTCGACCAAGATCTTTGTGCTGGAGGTCATGGGCCGCCATGCCGGCTGGATCACGGCGGCGGTGGGCATGGCCGACGATGAGGACACGCCCATTCCACTGGTGCTGCTGTTCCCGGAAGTGCGCTTTGACGAAGCAAAGTTCATGGCGGCCGTCGACGCGAAAGTGAAGCGTTTCGGCTATTGTTGCATCGGCGTCTCCGAAGGCCTGCTCGATGCACAGGGCGCATTGATGGCGGAAGCCGGGACGAAAGATGCGTTCGGCCACGCGCAGCTGGGCGGCGTGGGGCCGCTGATCGCTTCGCTGGTGCGCGAAAAGCTTGGCTACAAGTATCACTGGGCGGTTGCCGACTACCTGCAACGCTCGGCGCGGCATCTGGCGTCGAAGACAGATGTGCTGCAGTCCTATGCGGTGGGCAAGGCGGCGGTCGAGTACGCCCTGCAGGGTCGCAACGCGGTGATGCCGGCCATCATCCGCGTTTCCGATGCGCCGTATCGCTGGAGGATCGACGCGGCGCCGCTGGCCAAGGTGGCCAATGTCGAGAAGATGCTGCCGCGCTCGTTCATCACGCGCGACGGCTTCGGCATCACGGCAAAGGCGCGTGCCTACTTGCGGCCGCTGATGCTGGGCGAGGATCCGCCGCCGTTCCGCAACGGCCTGCCGCAGTACATACGGCTGCGCAACGTCGCCGTGAAGAAGCGCCTTGCCAACGCTTTCACAGTCTGATTGCCACGAAGGATCCCGCGATGTCCAGGATGATCGAGTATTTCTTCACACCCGTGTCGCCGTGGGCATATCTGGGCCACGACCGTTTCGTCGCGCTGGCGCGACAGTACAACGCCACGGTGGTGGTGAAGCCGATCGACCTGTCGAAGGTGTTCCCGATCTCTGGCGGGTTGCCGCTAGCCAAACGCGCACCCCAGCGGCAGGCCTATCGGCTGCAGGAACTGGCGCGGTGGCGCGAGCACGTCAGCCTTCCGCTCAACGTCCAGCCAACGTTTGTGGCATCCGGTCCCGAGCTTGCATCCCACTTCATTCTGGCCGCGCGCGAGCGCAGCGCCGGCGATGCGCTGGCTTTGGCCGGCGCAATCATGCGCGCGCGCTGGGCAGAGGACCGGGATATCGGCGATGCCGACACGCTCATGGCCATCGCCGCCGCGCTGGGGCAGGACGGAGCGGCACTGGCGGCACGCGCGGCGACGGCCGACACCGCGGCGGCCTATGCAGCCTCGTCGCAGGACGCGATCGATCGTCAGGTTTTCGGTGCACCCACCTATGTCATCGGTGATGAACTCTTCTGGGGACAGGACCGGTTGGACTTCCTGGCCCGCAAACTGGCAAAATAGCGTGCTTGGTCTGGCCGGGAACCCCCGGCCGGGGACGAACGGACACCAGACAGGGCAACGCGGCAACGACGCATTGGCCACTGGCAACTGTTTTGGGGGATTGGTCGCGCCCTTCGACACACCATCGGGCGCACCACGCGCGGGCAGGAGAGGCTGAAGGCACTTCAACACTGCCGGCAGCGGCAGCAACATTCGGCAACATCCGCGCGTCACACATCAAAGGGAGCATTACAAGCCATGTCCAATGGACTCATTTTCGCGCTGCTGTGCGCGGTGGCGGCGATCGTCTACGGCGGTCTATCCATCAAGTGGATCCTCGCGAAGCCAGCCGGCAACGCGCGGATGCAGGAAATCGCCGCGGCCATTCAGGCCGGTGCGCAGGCGTATCTCAATCGTCAGTACCTGACTATCGGCATCGTCGGCGCCATTCTGTTCGTCGTGATCTGGTTTGCGTTGGGCGGGCGTACGGCCGGCGGTTTTGCGGTCGGGGCGATCCTGTCCGGGCTGGCGGGTTATATCGGCATGAACGTGTCGGTGCGCGCCAATGTGCGTACCGCCGAAGCGGCGAAGACCGGGCTCAATGAAGCCCTGGCCGTGGCTTTCCGCGGTGGCGCGATCACGGGCATGCTGGTCGTGGGCCTCGGCATGCTGGGCGTGGCGGGCTTCTACTGGTTCCTGACGGGCTCGGCGCACTGGTCGCCCAGCCCCAAGGGCGAGAGCCTGCATCACATCATTCAACCGCTGGTGGGTCTCGCCTTCGGCGGATCGTTGATTTCGATCTTTGCGCGCCTTGGTGGCGGCATCTTCACCAAGGGTGCGGACGTCGGCGCCGATCTCGTGGGCAAGGTCGAAGCGGGCATTCCCGAAGATGATCCGCGCAATCCGGCAGTGATCGCGGACAACGTCGGCGACAACGTCGGTGACTGCGCCGGCATGGCCGCGGACCTGTTCGAGACCTATGCGGTGACCATCATCGCCACGATGCTGCTGGGTGCGCTGTTGCTGCCCACGGTAGCCAATGCGGCAGTGCTGTATCCGCTGGTGCTGGGCGGCTTTTCGATCCTGGCGTCCATCGTCGGCTGCTACTTCGTCAAGGCCAGCCCCGGCGGCAAGATCATGAACGCGCTGTACAAGGGCCTGGCGGTGGCGGGCATCATTTCCGCGATCGGCTTTTGGTTCATTACCGACCGCATGACCGGCAGTTTCGCGACAGTTGACCCGATCCTGACGCCGATCCGTCTCTTCGGCGCCGCCGTCGTCGGCCTCGTGCTGACGGCGCTGATGGTCGTGATCACCGAGTACTACACCGGCACGGACTTCAAGCCCGTCAAGCACATCGCGCAAGCCTCGACCACGGGTCATGCGACCAACATCATCGCCGGCATCGGTGTCTCGATGAAAGCCACGGCATGGCCGGTGCTTTCGGTGTGCGCAGCCATTCTCGTGTCGTTCTGGTTTGCGGGCCTGTACGGCATCGCGATCGCGGCGACTTCGATGCTGTCGATGGCCGGCATCATCGTCGCGCTCGACGCCTACGGACCGATCACCGACAACGCGGGTGGCATCGCCGAAATGGCGAACCTGCCGGACTCGGTGCGCGCCATCACCGATCCGCTGGACGCCGTGGGCAATACGACCAAGGCGGTCACCAAGGGCTACGCAATCGGTTCCGCCGGTCTCGCGGCGCTGGTGCTCTTCGCCGACTACACGCATGCGCTGGAAACCTTCGGCATGGCCACGACATTCGACCTGTCGAACCACATGGTCATCGTGGGTCTCTTCATCGGTGGCCTCATTCCCTTCCTCTTCGCCGCGATGGCGATGGAAGCCGTGGGTCGCGCGGCGGGCGCCGTGGTGGTGGAAGTGCGCCGCCAGTTCAGGGAGATCAAGGGCATCATGGAAGGCACCGCCAAGCCGGAATACGGCGTGGCGGTGGACATGCTGACCAAGGCCGCGATCCGCGAAATGATCGTACCGTCGCTGCTGCCGGTGCTGGTCCCGGTCGTGGTGGGCCTGACGCTTGGACCGCAGGCACTGGGTGGCCTCTTGATGGGCACGATCGTCACGGGCCTCTTCGTCGCCATCTCGATGACGACGGGCGGCGGCGCGTGGGACAACGCCAAGAAGTACATCGAAGACGGCCATCACGGCGGCAAGGGTTCCGACGCGCACAAGGCCGCAGTCACCGGCGACACCGTCGGCGACCCGTACAAGGACACGGCGGGCCCGGCAATCAATCCGCTGATCAAGATCATCAACATCGTCGCGCTGATGATCGTGCCGCTGCTGGCCACATGGGGTGGCGTCAAAGCCGACCCGAAGCCGGGTGCACCCGTGCTGACGCCGCCCGCGAAATCTGCGGCTGCGGTTGTCGCGCCCGCGGTTGTGGCGCCTGCGGCGGTCGCCGCAGCACCTGCCGCTGCCAGCGCTCCGTTGGTGATGGCCGTGGTCACTCTGTTCTTCGAAACCGGCAAGGCCGAGCTTCCCGCCGACGGCGCCGCCAAGTTGGCGCCGGTAGCCGACGCGGTGAAGTCCTCGGGCAAGAAGGTCAAGGTCTCGGGTTACCACGACGCGACCGGCAACCTCGAGCAGAACCAGGAACTGGCCAAGCAACGGGCGTTCAAGGTCCGTGACCAGTTGAAATCGGCGGGTGTGGCCGAGGACAAGATCGAACTGGCCAAGCCGGAGATGACGCAGGGCGCGGGTGACGCAGCGCAGGCGCGTCGCGTCGAGATCATCCTCCTCCCGTAGACGCCGGTGGTACGCCGGCACGGCGTAGCGCCGTGCGTGCGGGCAACAGGATCGATCCAGCAAAGAAGGGCAGCGGACGCATCCGCTGCCCTTCGTCATTGGGGGGTGGCATTTGACACACCGCGTGTCGGCGCAACGCAGGCGTCAGCGAAACCGCGGGGCAGGTATCCTTCACGTCATGCCGACTCGACTTTGCCACGATCGATGGCGACCCCTTGCTGCATTGGTCGCCGGATGTTGTGCGGCGTTCATCGCCGCCGCGCAGCCCGCCCCCGAACGCGCCTCCGGCTGGACCGACAAGGCGCCGGTCACGACGCGCCACTGGATGGTGGCGGCCGCCAATCCGCTGGCGGCGGAAGCGGGGCAGCGCATGCTGGCGCGCGGTGGTTCCGCCGTCGACGCAGCGATCGCCGTGCAACTGGTGCTGGGCCTGGTGGAGCCGCAATCCTCGGGCCTTGGCGGCGGCGCAATGCTGCTGGTGCACGATGCGCGCGCGAAGCGCCTCGTGGCCTACGACGGTCGTGAGACGGCACCCGCCGCGGCGCGGCCCGATCGTTTCCTGAAAGATGGCAAGCCGCGGGAATTCCACGATGCGGTGATCGGCGGGCGCTCGGTCGGGGTGCCGGGCACCGTGCGCGTGCTCGAGGCCGCGCATCGCAAGCACGGGCGGCTCAAGTGGTCGACATTGTTCGTCCCCGCGATCGAACTGGCCGAGCGCGGCTTTGCGGTCTCGCCGCGCCTGCATACGTTGATCGGACTCGATCGCTTCCTGACGCAGCCCCGCGTGCGCGCTTATTTCTTGGATGCCAACGGCAAGGCGCTTCCAGTCGGCACGGTGCTACGCAATCCGGCGTATGCGGCCACGTTGCGGGCCATCGCGGTCGGCGGTGCGGACGCGTTCTACACAGGCGCGATTGCGCGCGACATCGTCGCTACCGCGAACGATCATCCGTGGAATCCGGGGGACCTCACGCTGCGCGATCTGGCGGAGTACCGTGTGGTCGTGCGCGAGCCGGTGTGCGACGGGTATCGCAGCTATCGCGTATGCGGGTTCCCGATGCCGTCGTCCGGCGGGATCACGGTGCTGCAGATGCTGAAGATGCTCGAACGCTTCGATGTCGCCGCCATGCGTCCCGCGTCGTTCTGGGGCGTGCACTTCATGAGCGAAGCGGGGCGCCTCGCGTTTGCGGACCGCAGCGTATACATCGCCGATCCGGCATTTTTCGCGCCGCCTGCAGGTCTGCTCGATAACGATTACTTGCGTACGCGTTCGGCGTTGATTCGCGTTGACGCGAGCCTTGGTTTGGCCACACCTGGCGATCCACCGGCCAACGTCGCGCCCGCGCGCAAGGTGGCGCTGGGGGTGCACGCGGCGCTGGAGTTCGAGTCGACGTCGCATCTGTCGATCGTCGACGGCTACGGCAATGCCGTGGCGATGACGACGACGATCGAAGATGCGTTCGGCAGCCGCCTGATGACGCCGGGTGGATTCCTGCTCAACAACCAGCTCACCGACTTTTCGTTCGTGCCCGAGGACAACGGCAAGCCGGTGGCCAACCGCGTCGAACCGGGAAAGCGGCCGCGATCCTCGATGGCGCCGACCATCGCGTATGACCGGCATGGGCGCGTTGCGATCGTGACGGGCTCGGCCGGTGGCAGCGCGATCATCAACTACGTGGCCAAGACGCTGCTCGGCATCATCGACTGGAACCTCGACCCGCAGGCCGCGGTGGCCCTGCCCAACTTCGGCAGCCGCAACGGGCCTACCGAACTGGAGGCGCAAACCGCGGTGGCAGCGTTGGCACCGAAACTGAGGGCGTTGGGTGCTGATGTGCGCACGCCGGTGATGACCAGCGGCACGCAGGCCATCGTCCGCACGCGCGACGGTTGGATCGGTGGCGCGGATCCGCGCCGCGAGGGCGTGGTGGTAGGGCGATGATGTTGAAGCGTAATACGCCATGATTTCCGACGCCACGACCGGTACACCCCATCGTATCGTGATCGTCGGCGGTGGCGCCGGCGGATTGCCGTTGGCGACCACGTTGGGCAACCGCTATGGCCGCAAGGGCGGCGTGCAGGTGACCCTGGTCGACCTCCATGCGACGCACGTATGGAAGCCGCTGCTGCACGAAGTCGCGGCGGGGCGCATGGACGCCGATGCCCATGACCTCGACTACCTGGCGATCGCGCACTGGCATGGCTTCCGGTTCCGGCAGGGTGCGCTCTGTGGCCTCGATCGCGCGCGCATGGAAATCACGCTCGACGTCGTGCGCACGCCCGAAGGCGAGGAGATCCTGCCGCAGCGGCAACTCCGCTACGACACGTTGGTCATTTGCGTCGGCAGCGTCAGCAACGATTTCGGCGTGCCCGGCGTGGCGCAGCACACCATTTCGCTCGACTCGCTGGCCGATGCCGAGCGTTTCCACCGCCGGTTGCTGGCGGTGTGCGTGCGTGCCGATGGACGTGCTGCAACGGGCGCGCCGGCGCTCGTGCACATCGTGGTGATCGGCGCGGGCGCCACCGGCGTGGAACTGGCCGCAGAATTGCGGCAGACCACGCGCGCGCATGCGGGCTACGGACTCGACCATCTCGACCCCGCGCGGGACATCAAGATCACGTTGCTCGAGGCCTCGCCGCGCATCCTGCCGCCGCTGTCGGAACACGTGGCCGAAGCAGCGAGCGAATTGTTGCGACGACTGGACGTCGACGTGCGTACCAGCGAGCGGGTGACGGGCGTGGACACCACCGGTGTCAATACGGCAACAGGAGACTTCTACGAAGCCGATCTTGTCGTGTGGGCGGCGGGCATCATGGCACCCGAAAGCCTTACGCGCCTCGACGGGCTCGAAACCAATCGCGCCCACCAGCTGGTGGTGGGTCCCACGCTGCAGACGACGCGCGACGCAGACATCTTCGCGTTCGGCGACTGCGCGGCAGCAACGTGGCAGGGCCATGCCGGTGCGCTGTTGCCGCCGCGCGCGCAGGTGGCGCATCAGCAGGCGACGCTGCTCGCGAAGTCGATCGCGGCGCGGTTGAAGGGCAAGCCTCTGCCCGAATTTCGCTTCCGCGATTTCGGTTCACTCGTGTCGCTGGGTGAACTGTCGGCGGTGGGCAACCTGATGGGCCGGCTGGTGGGCGGCAGCCTCGTCTTCCAGGGCCTCGTCGCGCGCGCGATGTACGCATCGTTGTACAAGATGCATCAGGTATCCATTCACGGCGTGGTCCGCGTGGTGTTCGACACCATCGGCAGACTCCTGCGCGAGCGGCTCGAACCACGGGTGAAGCTCCATTGAGTCCGCTGCTGGCCGGCCTCACGTGGTTGCTCGTGTTCCAGAGCGCGGGCGAGGCACTCGTGCGCCTGACCGGCATGCCGGTGCCGGGCCCCGTCGTCGGAATGATGCTGCTGTTCGTCGCGCTGCAGGTACGAAAGCCGTTGCCTGCAGCGATCAGCGTGGCGGCCGATGGACTCGCGCAACACCTGTCGCTGCTGTTCGTTCCCGTGGGCGTGGGCGTGATGCTGCATGTCGACCGTGTGGCCAGCGAATGGGTGCCCATTGCGGCGGCACTGATCGTCAGTACGGTCCTGGCGCTGGCGGCCACGGCATGGACATTCCAGCGCCTTGCGCGCCGCGCTGAAGCCGCCGCGGCGACGTCGCGATCATGACCGCCGAACCGTTCTTCGCGCTGTGGGTCTATCTTGCCGCCACGCCGCTGGCGGGGCTGACGCTGACGCTGGTGATGTATGCGCTGGCGTGGTGGTGCTATGAGCTTACCGGCAGGCATCCGCTGGCCAACCCCGTGCTGATCACGGTGGTGCTGGTCATCATGGTGCTCTGGCTCACCCGCACGTCGTACCAGACGTACTTCGCCGGCGCGCAGTTCGTCCACTTCCTGCTGGGGCCCGCAGTCGTGGGGCTGGCCGTGCCGCTCGCGCGCGAATGGCCGCACGTGCGACGGCTGGCGTGGCCGATCGCGGCGTCACTGGCGGTGGGGTCGACCGTGGCGCTGGTGAGCGCGGTGGGTATCGGCTGGCTGCTGGGCGCCTCGCCCGTGACGCTCGCTTCACTGGCGCCGAAGTCGGTGACAGCCCCCATCGCCATGGGCATTGCCGAGAAACTGGGCGGCCTGCCGGCATTGGCGGCCGTCTTCGCGGTGAGTACCGGCATCCTCGGCGCGGCGCTCGGCAAGTTCGTGCTCGACGCGTTGCGCATCAGCGACTGGCGCGCGCGCGGATTTGCACTTGGATTGGCGGCGCATGGCATCGGCACCGCGCGCTCATTCCAGGTCAACGCGGATGCAGGCGCGTTCGCCGGACTGGCCTTTGCGTTGCACGCGATGTTGGCGGCAATCCTGTTTCCGCTGGCGTACTGGGCGCTTGTATGACGGCGTGCCGCGGCGGACGGCGTCGCGGTAGCCGAAACTCGGGCGTTATACTGCGCGCGCGAACAGGGACACGAACATGATCAGTGCCGACCTCATTTCCGCCACGATTCTGCTGATTCTCGTGCTCGATCCGTTCGGCAACCTGCCGATCGTGTTGTCGCTGCTGTCCAAGGTTCCGCCGGAGCGCCGTTCGCGCGTGATCCTGCGGGAATCGATCTTCGCATTCGCGATCCTGCTGGCCTTCATGGCCGGCGGCAACACGGTGATGCGTTTGCTGCAACTCTCCGACACCTCGCTCACGATCGCAGGCGGGATCATCCTGTTCCTGATCTCGCTCCGCATGGTGTTCCCGAGCAAGGAAGGCCTCTTCGGCGATGTGCCCGGCGGCGAACCGTTCCTGGTGCCGCTTGCCGTGCCGTCCATCGCTGGCCCTTCCGCGCTGGCGACGGTGATGCTGATGGCGTCGCGGGATCCCGCCCTCATTGGCACCTGGGTCGCTGCGTTGTCGATCGCCATGGTGGTGTCCACGGGCATCCTGCTGTCGGCGCCATGGTTGCAGCGCGTGCTCGGTACGCAGGTGGTCACGGCTTTCGAGCGTTTGATGGGCATGTTGCTTACCGCACTTTCAGTGGAGATGCTGATGCGCGGCGTTTCCGGCTACATCCGCGGTTTTCAGAGCCAGGTGCCCTAAATTGACCGATAACAGCACCGATCGCGATTACGTGGCGGTCTGGGATTGGCCCGTCCGCGTCGTGCATTGGCTGATCGTGGCACTGGTGGCGGCGCTGCTCACCACCGGCCTGATCGGCAACGACATGCTCGTGTGGCACATGCGCGCCGGCCAGACGCTGCTGGCGCTGGTCATCTTCCGCATCATCTGGGGTTTCGTCGGCAGCACGAATGCGCGCTTCGCGTCATTCGTGCGCGGACCCCGAGCGGTACTGGACTATGCGATGTCGGTCATCCGGCCACCGCATCATGCGTACGCGACCCACAATCCGCTGGGCGGGTGGATGGTGGTGGCGCTGCTCGTGGTGCTGCTGGCGCAGGCCACTACCGGTCTCTTCACCAACGACGACATTCTCTACGATGGCCCGCTGGTGAAATGGATCGACAAGGACTTATCGGACTCGATCGGTACGTGGCATCGGCGGATGTGGTGGGTGGTCGTCGCGCTGGCGTCCGTGCATATCTTCGCCGTCATCGGTTACCTGATGCATCTCGGGGAGGACCTGGTGTATCCGATGGTGTCCGGCGAGAAGGTACTGCCAAAGCATCTGCAACGTCCGCAGTATGCGGAGGCGTCGACCACCCGTGCGCTGGTATTGCTGGCGCTTTGCGGGCTGGTGGTGTGGTGGACCTGCAACCGGTTGTAGCGCGCCAGTACGACCGTCGCTGAATCGTCAATTCAATGTAGGCGAGGCTTCAGCCTCGCGGGGATATCGTTGCATCGATCCCGCGAGGCTGAAGCCTCGCCTACAGGTGTTATCTATGTTCTGCTATCGGGGTGCTACTTGCTCTGGAAGTCGTCGTGACAGTTGTTGCAGGACTTGCCCATCGCGCCCACTGCCGGGCGCAGCGCGGCCAAGTCTCCCGCCTGTGCAGCAGCAACGAGCTTGAGCGACTCGGCTTGCGCGGCTTCCGCCAGCTGCTTGAACTTGGCGGGTTCCTTCCAGATTTCCGGCTTGGCCTTGGTCGGCGCGCCGGTGTCTGTGCCGGGGGCAAACGCGTCCCACGACATTTGCAGCAGCTGGTTGACGAACGTGGCGCTGCGCACTGCCTCGTCCTTGTTGTACGGCCGGTCACCCTTGGCCATCGCACCCAGGACGCCCAGGTTCCAGCCTTGTGCATTCATGATGCCCTGCCGATATTTGATGGCCCGGTCGGGCCGCGCGGTTTGCGCCGAGACGACCGCACTGAACACGCCGACCACGGTAATGGCGCCGATCAATGGCACCCATGTTGCTCGTTTCATGAAACCTCCAGAATTAGGAACGACCAGACCATCGTTGTTTTGTGTGGCTTCGCGATTAAAGCGGATCGCGCCGGCGGCGACAAGCCCCCCATGGGGATACAGTTGCAAACAGCGAATTATTCCGGGGGGCTATCCCGCCGGGACCACGTCGCCGTCCACCACGGCCACGGCGCCGAGCTTGATGAGGTCGTTGACCAGCACCGTGGTCAGCCCTTCCGCCGACAGGTGGAGGCAATGCGCGTTGATGTCGCGGAAGATGCCGATGTTTTCAAGGTACGGCGTGACGTTGGCGAGGGGCATCCGCTGCCGGTCGAGCAGCGCAAAAGTCAGCAGCGCCTTCAACGCCGTGCGCGCCACGCGCGAATCGTCGGCTTCGAACGCGGCCAGGCGCTTGAACGCCCGGTCCAGCGCCGGGCGCGGATCGCCGAATACATCGCCGTGACCGGGAATCACCCCGCGTACATCGAGCCCGGCGATCATCTCCAGCGTGGCGCGCGTCGCGGGCATCGCCAGCGGGTCCATGCTGGCAGGCATCACGAAGCCGAAGCCGTTCTCCCACAGCGCATCGCCGGAGATCAGGATCCGGTGCTCCGGGTTGTAGAACACGACGGCGCGCATCGCGTGGCCGGGCGCGGCCAGGATCTTCCACTCGAGGTCGCCCCAAACTTCCGAGGTGCCGGCCACCAGGGCGCGGCTGACGTGGAAGCGGTCGGCCTCCTGACCGGCGTAGTCGAGCAGCAGTGCCTTCGTATCCCAGGCCTTCACGACCGGTACTTCGCCTTCAGGCAACGCGATCGGGCAACCGTAGTGCGCCGCCAGCGCCGCGTTGCCGCCGAAGTGATCCGAGTGGCAGTGCGTGTTGATCACTTCTGCCAGCGGTTCGCCGCCGATGCCGCGCCTTGATGCCACCAGCGCCAGCGTCAGTGCCTTGTGCTTGCCGTAGCCGGTGTCGATCAGCACATGGCCATCACGGCTTTTGAGCAGGATATTGTTCGCCGAGAGCCAGTCGCGGACGAATACATGCAGCTGCGGCGGAAAGCCGTGGGTGTCCATGGCGTCGCAGGTGCTAACTCGCCGGCAGCAGCCGGCCGATGAAGTCCTTCACCATCGTCACGCGCTCGGCCAGCGTGGGGGCAGCCCGCTCGATACGCAAGCGATCAGGACCAGCGAAGCGGATGCGGCCGTCCTTCTGCACCATCATGATCAACGCGCCTGCATCGAAGGGCGGATGTTTGATGAATTGGATGTTCGTGCGCTCGGGACCCGCATCGATCTTGGTCACGCCAAGCGGCATGCTCAAGAGCCGCAACCGGTGACACGCGAGCAGTGCCTGCGTGGGTTCGGGCGTGGGACCGAAGCGGTCGACCAGTTCTTCCTGCAGGCGGTCGAGTTCCTCCAGCGAATCCACGCTGGCGAGTCGCTTGTATAGCACCAGGCGCTCGTGCACGTCGTTGCAATACTTCTCGGGCAGCAGCGCCGGGACGTGCAGGTTGATCTCGGTGGTGACGCCCAGGGGTTCCGTCAGGTCCGGCACGCGACCGGCCTTCATCGCGGACACGGCGCGACGCAGCATGTCGTTGTAGAGCTGGAAGCCCACCTGCTGCATTTCACCGGACTGCGAGTCACCGAGCACTTCACCGGCGCCGCGGATCTCGAGGTCGTGCATGGCGAGATAGAAGCCGGAGCCGAGATCCTCCATCATCTGGATGGCCTCCAAACGCTTCTTGGCCTGCGCCGACAAGGCATCGGCAGGCGGCGTGAGCAGGTACGCATACGCCTGGTGATGCGAGCGGCCCACGCGGCCGCGCAACTGATGCAGTTGCGCCAGGCCGAACTTGTCGGCGCGGTCGATGATGATCGTGTTGGCGGAGGGCACATCAATGCCGGTCTCGATGATGGTCGAGCACAGCAGCAGGTTGATCCGCTGCTGGTAGAAGTCGCGCATCACCTGCTCCAGTTCACGCTCGGGCATCTGCCCGTGCGCGACCGCGATGCGGGCCTCCGGCACAAGCTTCGCGAGCGTTTCGGCGCGCGTGGCGATCGTGTCCACCTCGTTGTGCAGGTAGTAGATCTGGCCGCCGCGCTTCAACTCGCGCAGTGCCGCTTCGCGGATGATGCCAGGCGAGTAGCTGGCGACAAAGGTCTTGATGGACAGCCGCCGTTGCGGCGCCGTCGCGATCACCGAGAAATCGCGGATGCCTTCGAGCGACATCGCCAGCGTGCGCGGGATGGGCGTTGCCGTCAGGGTCAGCACATCCACTTCGGCGCGCAGGCGCTTCAGCAGTTCCTTCTGCCGTACGCCGAAGCGATGTTCCTCGTCGATGATGACGAGGCCCAGGTTCTTGAACTTCACGTCGGGCTGCAACAGCTTGTGCGTGCCGATCACGAGGTCGACCGTGCCTGCCGCGATGCCTTCCACGGCGACCTTCGTTTCCTTGGCGGAGCGAAAGCGCGACAGCTCGGCAATGCGCACCGGCAGGTCGGAAAAGCGGTCCGAGAACGTCTGGAAGTGTTGCTCGGCAAGAAGCGTGGTGGGCACGAGCAACGCCACCTGCTTGCCGTCGGCCAGCGCGACATACGCAGCACGCAATGCCACTTCCGTCTTGCCGAAGCCGACGTCGCCGCAGACGAGGCGATCCATCGGCTTGGCGGTGGTCATGTCCTTCACGACGGCTTCGATCGCGGCCGCCTGGTCGCCCGTTTCCTCGAAGCCGAAGCCTTCGGCAAATGCTTCGTAGTCGTGCGGCTTGAAGCCAAAGGCATAACCGGTGCGCGCCGCACGCTGCGCATAGATGTTGAGAAGCTCGGCAGCCGTGTCGTGCGCCTGTTGCGCCGCCTTCTTCTTCGCCTTTTCCCAATGGCCGCTGCCAAGCTCGTGCAGCGGCGCGGCCTCGGGCGAGGCGCCGCTGTAGCGGCTGATCAGGTGCAGGTTCGACACCGGCACATAGAGCTTGGCGTCGTTGGCGTAGATCAGCTGCAGGTATTCGTTGGCGCCATCGCCGAGATCGAGCGTGACGAGGCCGAGGTAGCGGCCGATGCCGTGCTGTTCGTGCACCACTGGATCGCCGATGCGGACCTCGGAGAGGTCGCGCACCATCGCGTCGACGTTCGAGCGCCGCGTGGCTTCGCGCGCGCTGCGCCGGACCACACCTGCATACAGTTCAGCCTCGGTGACGAAGGCCAGCTTGCCGCCGGGCCATTCAAATCCCGACGCCAGCGGTGCCGCCGTCAACAAGAGCCGGCCACTCGACGCAAAAATTTCGACAAACGAATCCACCAGCGCGGGCACCACGCCGTACTCGGCCAAGTACTGCTGCATCGTCTCGCGGCGTCCCGGGCTCTCTGCCACGATGGCAACGCGCGCCTTCGTCGCGGCCAGATAGCGCTTCAGCAAGGCCAGCGGATCGGGGGCGCGGCGGTCCACCTGCACGCTGGGCAATGCCGCGGTGGGGCCATGGCCCTCGCGCGTGATCACCATCCGCGCGAAGGGCTTGATCGCGCCATTGAACGCGTCCTGCGGGAGGAAAAGTTCGGTGGGCGGCAGTAGCGGACGCGCCTTGTCGCCGCGCAGCAGCCGGTAGCGCGACTCGGTGTCCTGCCAGAAGTGGTCGATGGCGCCCTCGATGTCGCCGTGCAATGCAATCACCGCGGAAGCGGGCAGGTAATCGGCCAGCGTGGCGGTGTGCTCGAAGAAAAGCGGCAGGTAGTATTCGATGCCGCCTGGCACCACGCCCTGCGAAATATCCTTGTACAGCGCGGACTTCGATGGGTCACCCTCGAACACTTCGCGGAAGCGGCTGCGGAAGCGGGTCCGTCCTGCGTCGTCGAGCGGAAATTCGCGCGCTGGCAGCAAGCGCACATTCTGTACCGGATAGAGCGTGCGCTGCGTGTCGACGTCGAAGGTCTTGATACTCTCGATTTCGGTGTCGAAGAGATCGATGCGATACGGCAGCGCCGAGCCCATCGGGAACAGATCGATCAACCCGCCGCGGATGCTGAATTCACCGGGCGACACCACCTGTGTGACATGCGAGTAACCGGCCAGCGCCAACTGCGCGCGCAGGCCCTCGACATCGAGTTGCTCGCGTTGCGACAGGAAGAACGTGAATGCCGCCAGGTACGACGGCGGCGCCAGCCGGTACAGCGCGGTCGTGGCGGCCACCACCAGTACGTCGCATTCGCCGCGCGAGGCGCGATACAGCGCCGCAAGACGCTCGGAGACGAGATCCTGGTGCGGCGAAAAATGATCGTAGGGAAGGGTTTCCCAATCGGGCAGCAGCGACACGCGCAGCTCCGGCGCGAACCACGCAATCTCCTCCGCCAGGCGCTGCGCGGATTGCGGGTCGGCGGAAAGCACCGTCAGCATCCGCGCGGTGGCGACGCATTGCCGCGCCATCTGCGCCAGCGCCAGCGCGTCGGACGAGCCTGCGAAGGGGCCGGCGCTTTGCTTGCGGCCTGCGTCAGGCGGCGCCGCAATCAACGCGGGCAGTGGGGCGATCGGAGCGGAGGCAACCGGCGGGGCGAGGGGCGGTGTGGAAAGCGTATTCAAGCGCGGATTATACCGGCCGCGCGCATGGCAGCCCGTAGGCAGTGTGACAGCTTATACTCGGCGCATGGCACTTGAGCGTCGCACCTCCGCGTACATCCTGCTGACGCTCGCGCCCTTCTTCTGGGCCTGCAACTGGATCATCGGGCGCGGCCTTGCCGCCGAGATTCCGCCGATGGCGATGACCTTCTTCCGGTGGCTCTTCGCCATCCTGATCCTGGCGCCGATCGCGTGGCCGCACGTGCGCCGCGACTGGCCCATCCTGCGCCGTAACTGGAAGATGATGCTGGCACTGGGCGCGATCGGCGTCGGCATTCACAACGCTCTGGCCTATCTCGGCCTTAACTACACGACAGCCACCAACGGCGTCATCCTCAATTCGTTCATCCCGGTGATGATCATCACGTTCTCGTGGGTGTTCCTGCGCGAACGGCTGACTGCGCTCCAGGTGCTGGGTGTCGGCATTTCGTTGAGCGGCGTGCTGGCGATCATCACGCAGGGCAGTCTGCAGGCATTGCTCCATTTCCGGCTTAACATCGGCGACTTCTTCATCATCCTGTCGATGGCGATGTGGTCCGCGTACACCATCGGGTTGCGCTGGCGTCCGGCGGGACTCAACGTGATGTCGTTCCTGCTGGTGGTGGCGTTGATTGGTAACGCTTGCGTGCTGCCGTTCTGGCTGGCCGAGATGGCTCTGGGCCATCACGTGGTGTGGTCGTGGGTCAATTTCGGCGCGCTGGTGTCGGTGGCCTTGTTTTCATCGGTGCTGGCGTACCTCTTCTGGAATCGAGGCGTCGAAGTGCTGGGCGCGAGTGTGGCGGGACTTTTCGTGCACCTGATGCCCGTGTTCGGTATCGTGCTGGCATGGGTGTTCCTGAATGAGCAGCTGATGCCGTTTCACGTCGCCGGCATCGCGCTGATCCTGCTCGGCATCTGGCTCACCAGCCGGTATGGACAGGCGCGACGCGACGTCGAGGAAGCAGCCGTGGCGGGGACTGATTGAGCGACAACGACGACACGATGCACGATGACATCGGCAACCCTGATCGCGTTGCGTTGCAGCAGCGACTGGTGGAAGTGACGCTCGAGCATCGCGATCTCGACACCGCGATCGCGCGGCTGGCTGCCGATCCTGCACACGACGAACTGCAGTTGCGCCGCTTGAAGCGCCGCAAGCTGCTGCTGAAGGACCAGATGGCGCGGTTGTCGCGGCAGCTCGACCCCGACGTGCTGGCGTAGTCGCCTACGACGCGCGGTCGCGCCACGACTCCCACCATTGACGCGCATCCTCTCGCGTCCATGGCGGCAACCGCAGTCCTTCCAGCACGGCCGCGATATCGCGTACGCTGCCTGGCCGCTCCCGCGGCGACTTCGCAAGGCACCGCGCCACGAGATCATCGAGCGGGGCCGGCGTTCCGGATACGATCGTGGCCAGGCGGGGTACTGGCGTGGCGATCACCTCGCGCAGCAGTTCGGCCTCGTCGGTGCCGACGAACGGCGGCCGCCCAGCCACCAGGAAAAACATCAGCGCGCCGACGCCATAGATATCTGCGCGTGCATCCACGCCCGACGGCTGGCCGATGCGCTCCGGCGCCATGTAGGCGGGCGTGCCCAGCAACCGCACCTGCCGCGTCAGCACGCGATTCTCGCGGGCGTCGGCATTGGGCGCCACCTCGATACGCTTGACGATGCCGAAGTCGAGCAGCTTGACGAAATCGAACTCGCCGCCACGTTCGCACACCATCACATTGTCCGGCTTGATATCGCGATGGATCATGCCTTTGGCGTGCACTTCGGTCAGCGCCGCGCACACCTGCAGGATGATGTGACGCATGCGCTCGAGCGGCAGCGCACCTTCGGATGCGATCAGCGCCTCGAGCGTCAGCCCGTCGACGTACTCCATCGCATAGAAGAGCAGGCCATCCGGCGTGTGGCCGTAGTCGTAGATCTCGATCGTGTTCGGGTGCCGCAACTCGCTCACCAACCGCACTTCGCGCTCGAAGCGTGCGGCAAGTTCGTCCGTGGCCATGTGCCGCTTCAGGATCTTGACCGCCGTGGGGCGCTTCAACAATGCATGGCGTGCCAGGTGGACCGTCGCGGTGCCGCCTTGGGCCAATTCGCGTTCGAGCCGATACGCGCCGATCTTGCGTCCCGCCGTGGGCTCGCGCATCAGCCTCGATAGCGTCAGCGTCGACCACATCGCCCAGCCTGCAGTCAGCACCAGCAACGCCAGCACGCCAGCCAGCGCGTGGCGTACGTAGCGCAATGGCGCATAGGCTTCGTCGAGGCCGACTTCCGCGACGACGCCAATACGCTCGTCCGGCAGCCACCGCCACGCACCGATCACCTCCGCGCCGCGATAGTTGCGATAGGGGTCGAGCTGCACGCCACGCAACGGCACGCCGCTGCCCGGCGCAGCGCTTGCGGCCAGCGCCAGGGCGACGGGGCGGGTCAGCGGCCACTCGGCGATCGCACCGGCGGGTGTGTTGCCCACCCCGAGTTCAATGCCCGGGTCGCGCAGCTTCAGCACGAATGCCGTGCGGCTGCTGCCGTCCGGCAGCAATCCCGCATCGCGGAGACCCCGGACATCGCGGACGTCCGACAGCAACGTGCCGGTCTCGTCGAAGGCATAGGCCTCGCCCGTGTCGCCGGGACGGGCCGCGGACAGGATGCTGTCGAAGTCGCGATCGACATAGGACGCGAAACCCAGCGCTGCCACCACCGTGCCGGACGCATCGCGAACCGGCGTCTCCACCCATGCCAGCGGGCGGGCATTGCGAAACGGCTGCGCCGCGACCAGCTGCGTGTCCGTCGAAAACGGGCGGATGAACTGCGTGCGGCCTGCAAACACCTGCGCGAGTGCGGGCGCCGCTGTGCGCGGTTGCGCCTGCAGGCCGCAGAGCTCGGGCAACGTCGAGGCGATGATGCGGCCGTTGCGGTTCACCGCATTGACGGCGGCGACGCCATCATCGCGGACGATGCTGGTGAAGAGTTCGCGCCAGGCAACACCCTCGGGACTCCGGCAGAGTTCAGCCGCTCGCGTCTGCGGATTGCGCCGCGCGAGATCGAGCGTCAGCGCGGTGACCTGCGAGTCGCGCGCCCAGCGCTCGGCGTCCGCGCGACGCTCTGCAATAAAGACCTCGAGTGACTTGGTCTTGGCTTCGAGCAATGCCGGCAGGCCCTGTGCGCGCAGGTCGCGCAACGACTGCTCCACGGCGCGATGCATCCAGTAGGCCGCCCCTGCCACGAAGGCACACAGCGCGAGCACAATGAGACTTTGCCGGACGCGGCCCGCCACCCGGCGCGAATGCTCGCGGTTGACGACGTCGCTGCCACCGACCGTGGGCATCTCGGCGCGGGCAACTGCGACGACGGGCAAGGATGGCGTGGCCATCGCGGCATGCTACTCGAAACTGCTAGGAGGCAGGCGCCCGGCCGTACTTGTCGTCGAAGCGAACGATATCGTCCTCCTCGATATAGTCGCCGCACGCCACCTCGATGATGGCCAACACGTCCGTCGTGCGGTTTTCGAGCCGGTGCTTCGTCTCGATCGGGATATAGGTCGACTCCCCGGCGGGCACGTCAAACTCGCGTTCGCCGCAGGTGACGCGCGCGGTGCCGCGCACGACCACCCAATGCTCGGTGCGCTGGTGATGCAGCTGCAGCGACAGCGATGCGCCAGGCTTCACCTCGATGCGCTTGATCTTGAAGCCAGGGCCGCCTTCCAGCACCGTGTACGTGCCCCACGGCCGCGACACCGTCTTGTGGATCCTGTACGACGCGTGACCGCGCGCCTTCAGCTCGCCGACCACTTCCTTCACGCGTTGCAATTGATCGCGATGCGCGATCAGCAGTGCATCGGTCGTATCGATGATCACCAGGTTCTCGATGCCGATGGTGGCCACCACGCGATCCTCCGCGTGCACGAAGGTACCGTGCGTGTCGATGGCTACGCGCTCGCCGCTGCCGCGGTTGCCGTGCACATCGGCATCTGACAGTTCCGAGACTGCCTGCCACGAGCCGACATCGCTCCAGTCGAACGTGCCGCGGATCACCGCCACCTGGCCATCCGCCGCCGCCTTCTCCATCACCGCATAATCGAGCGATAGATCCGGCGCCGCCGCGAAACTGCCGGCGTCGATTTCCAGCATCGGTTCGTGCGCATGGTTGGCGAGCGGTTGCCACACCGTACGTGCGGTGGCGGCCACCGCCGGCGCGTAGCGCTCGAACGCCGCCATGATCGCGCGTGGTGTGAACGCGAACATCCCCGCGTTCCATACGTAGTTGCCGGCGGCGAGATAGTCGCGCGCCTTGGCCAGCGCTGGCTTCTCGACGAAGCGCGCGGCGGCAAACGTGCGCTCACCGATTGCATCGCCGCACTCGATGTAGCCGAATCCGGTTTCGGGCAACGTCGGCGTGATGCCGAACGTTGCAAGGCGTCCGGCTCGCGCCTGTGTTGCGGCCAGCTCAACCGCCACCGCAAAGGCTGCCTGGTCGCGGATCAGGTGATCCGCAGCGAGCACCAGCATCACCGCGTCGTCGCCGTAGCGGGCGCGCACCAGCAGCGCCGCCACCGCGATGGCTGGGGCCGTGTTACGTCCGAACGGCTCCAGCAGGTAGCAGGCGTCCTTCGGTTCCGCCGCGGCCAGCCCCGCATACACGTCCTTGGTATGGAAGTAGTAATCGCGATTGGTGACGGTAACGAGGCCGCGCGTGTTGGGCAGCATCACGGCGCGTTGCCCCGTCTTGCCAAGCAGTGTGTCGCCATCGGGCAGCGGCATGAAGGGTTTGGGCGCCGCCTCGCGCGATAGTGGCCACAGGCGCGTGCCCGCGCCCCCGGACAGGATCACGGGGACGATCGGCGAGGCAGGGGAGGTGGGCATCGGGCGTGAGGCGGGTGAGGTCCACCGAGGATTTTACAGGATGCCTACTCGCGCCCTGCCCGCCGGCCCACGGTGATTCCACGGTAACTCCAAGGGGACTCTGAAGGCGCGGCTTTAGCCGCGCATGCCACCCGATATTGATTCCACGCCCGTTGTCCCCATATCCTCTGAATCCAGGGGCATCACCGGCGTCCGCGCTGGTAGAATGGTCTTCTGAGTCGCGGCGCAAACGATCGTGCCGTACCTATCGAGCACCGGGGGTGATCTGGTTTCGACGGGGGTAGTGAAGCAGCTTGGGGCATGCCGAGGCGTCAATCCTCGTAAATCTTTGGCAATCGCAAACATAACTGCGAACGACGAAAACTACGCTCTGGCGGCTTAATCCCGCCGGACCTTGCACCGGGCGGCGCTCAGCCCGGGTGAACCTGGCAACAGGGTAGTACACAGCAAGGACATTTTGAGCGATCGCGTCTGCCCGGGTCACTTGGGCAAGGCGCTAAATCTAGGTGACTGGTCTTCTCGCCGTCTGTCCGTCAACGGTTCGGAGATGAGAGCACAATGACGCGACTAAGCATGTAGTCCTGACTGTGGAGCGCCTTCGGACGCGAGTTCGATTCTCGCCACCTCCACCAATAGTAAGAAAAAAATCGGCCCCGCGTGGGGTCGTTTTCTTTTGCATCTGCTGGTCGTGCCGCCGCGCGTTCAGGCACTTTCAAGAGTCAGCACGAGCCGCTTTCCAAGCAACGCAATGGCTTCGGCAATGCGTGGAATTTTGGATGGG
>Ga0105048_10004931_pt1 | contig 21672 bp, 15 predicted proteins | sample MAT05_FD_78382 | JGI IMG/M metagenome (GOLD analysis project Ga0105048, IMG submission 78382) | Freshwater microbial communities from Lake Fryxell liftoff mats and glacier meltwater in Antarctica - MAT-05 | ecosystem: Environmental > Aquatic > Freshwater > Ice > Liftoff microbial mat | place...
GACCGACGCCCTGGAGCAGCAGGCCCTGCTGCGGTGGCGTCGCGAGCTACCCCCCGGGCAGGTCATGTACCTGGAGCGCGTGGGGCAGCACGTGCTGATGCTGCCGTTCTATCGGGACGTGGCGGGCGTCGGGCCGTCGCCGGTGCTGCTGCGGGCGGGAGAGTTCGCCGAGGATTTCTCCCGGCGCGGAGGGGCGCGGTTCTACGTGCACACGTCGCTCTGCTCGACGGTGGAAGGGCGCGCGAGCTGCCAGCGGGTCGAGCAGCGCTACCAGATGACCCGGCTGCACGAGGTGGTGCTGCCCGCGGTGCCGAGCATGCTGTACCTCTCCTACGATGCGCCCAGGGTGCGGGTCGCGCTCTACCGGGTGGACGGTCGCAACCCCAACGCCCCGTAACACGCGTCGGGGAGAGACCTACGGGGTCTCGGTGGTGGGGGTCTCGGCGGCGGAAGGAGCGGCCTCGGCCTCGGGCACGGTGATGGAGTCGTCGAGGTAGTGCAGCTTCGACTCGACGGCGCCGGTCTCGTTGTGGACCACGGTGACGCCGTTTTTCTTTCCCTTGCGGTACTCGGAGACGGACTCGACGCGGCCGGTGGCGAAGTACTCCTTGACGGTGCCTTCGAGGAGGCCGTCGACGTAGTGGAGCTCGGCCTGGAGCACCCCGTCGGGATAGTAGAGCGTCGTCGGGCCGTTGAGCACGCCGCGATCGTAGGTCTCCCGCGCGTAGAGCCCGCCGGTCGTGTAGTACATCTTCCCCTCGCCCTGCAGCTTGCCGTGCTCGTACGGCATCTCACAGCAGACGAGCCCGCTGTCGAAGCGGTGCAGCACCATCCCGTGCAGGACGGGCTCGGCGGGGGTCTCGGCGGGTGCCGTGGGGGTCTCGGGGGTCTCGGGGGTGGGGTCGGTGTCAGCCATCGAAATCAGCGCTCCTCTCAGGAATCACTGGTGTTGGAGGTCGGCGGCGCTGGGGGAGCCTCAGCGGGCACGGCGGCCTTGGGCGGTTCTTCCACGCGCGTGACACGCGTCGGCGGGGCGGGGAGCGTCGGGCCGTCGTCGCCCTCCTTCAGCCCCTTCTTGAAGTTGCTGAGCCCCGAGCCGAGGCTGCGGCCGAGCTCGGGGAGCTTCGAGGCCCCGAACAACAACAGGACGATCACCAGGATGATCATCAGTTCCGATGCGCCCATGCCGAACATCGCGATCCTCTCCGGCGTCGCAGCAACAGCGCCTCGCCGGTTGTTAGCACCATTGACTCGCGCGCAGCAACGCATAGGGGTCGGGCGCCCGGGTCGTCACCCCGCTGGGGGAAACGTTCTAGACTCGCGGCACTGCCCATGAGCCACCCGGTCGCCACGCTGGTGCTGCATCCGCCCGTAAGCGTGGCGCGGGATTTCATCGACTACCCCTACTTCAGCGACCTCGGCGCCGTGCAGCTCGCGGCCGTGCTGCGCGACCTCGGCCACCCCGTCACCCTCGTCGACGCCTTCGCCACCCCGGGCGCCGCGCTGCGCTGGCGCGCGGACGATCGGGCCCTGCTGGGCGTGCCCGTGGAGACGCTGCTCGCGACGGTGCGGTCGGCGCTCGCGACGGCGGAGGCACCCGCGGCGGTGGTGGTGGCGTACACGCCGTTTCACCGGCCGCCGGGGCGCGACGACGTGCTGGGCGCGCTGCTCACCGGGCTGCGTGCGATGCTGCCGGGCGCGGCGCTGGTGCTCGCGGACGCCTACCAGTCGGGCCAGCACTACGTCGAGGCCGACGGCGCGGCCGTGCTCGCGAGCTACCCCGAGGCCGACGCGTGGGTGAAGTACGAGGCCGAGGTCACCGTGCCCGCGCTGCTCGCGGCGCTCGGCCGCGGTGAGTCCATCAAAGGGGTGCATCGCGGCGAGAGCCCATCGTCGCTCGACGCCCTCCCCTTCCCCGCGTGGGACCTCGTCGACCTCCCGGCGCACGACCGCTTCTGCGCCAGCGTGGTGGGCGACCTCGGGCGCGGCGCGTGGGCCTTCCCCATCGACGGCCGAACGCTCCCGATGGTGACCTCGCGCGGGTGCCCGTTTACGTGCGTGCATTGCAGCTCCAACCCGGGGCGCGAGCAGGGTGAGCCGAAGACCCAGCGGCGCTACTCGGCTGGTCGGTTGAGGGCCTACCTCGACGCGATGGTGAAGACCCACCGGGCCTCGCGGCTGGAGGTGCTCGACGAGCTCATCAACGTCAACGAGCGGCACTGGGACGCCTTCCTCGATGGGGTGACGGCGCTCGGGGTGCGCTTCGATGTTCCCAACGGGATGCGCGCGGACTACCTCGAGCCCGAGCACTTCGCGCGCATGCGCGGCCTCGTGAACACCGTGAGCGTGAGCGCCGAGAGCGGCTCGCAGCGCGTGGTCACCGAGGTGGTGAAGAAGCGCCTCGACCTGAAGGCCATCGTGCGCGCCGCGCAGAGCGCGAAGGCCGCGGGCGTGCCGTTGATGATCCACTACATCATCGGGCTGCCCGGCGAGAGCGCCGAGGAGATCAACGAGACGCTGCGCTTCGCCATGGACCTCTACGAAGACCACGGCGCCTGGCCCGCGGTGCAGTACGCGACGCCGCTGCCGGGCACCGACCTCGCGCGCGGTCGTTCGTTGCCCGTGGTCGACGACTGGGGCCCGCGCTTCCAGATGACGCCGAGCCAGCCGGGGATGAGCGTCACCCCGGAGGAGCTCGCCCGCTTCCGCTGGACCTTCGAGGAGCGCATGCGCGCCGCCGAGGGCCCGCAGAAGGTCATCATGAACGTCACCTACGTGTGCAACAACCGCTGCACGTTTTGCGCGGTGGGCACGCGCACGCAGGTGGACGGGCACCCGACGCGGCAGCGCGAGCACCTCGACCGGTACCGCGCGCAGGGCGTCACCATGGTCGACTTCGACGGCGGCGAGCCCACGCTCAACCCCGAGCTCATCCCGCTGGTGCAGTACTCCCGCCGCATCGGCTACGAGCGCGTCAACGTCACCACCAACGGGCGCCTGTGCGTCTACGAGAAGTTCGCGCGCTCGCTCGTGCGCTCGGGGCTCACCACGCTGCTCTTCAGCGTGCACGGCCACGACGCGCAGTCGCACGCGCAGCAGGTCGGTGTGGCCGAGGCATTCGAGCAGACCGTGCAGGGCATTCGGTACTGCGTGAAGCACGCGCCGCCGGGCGTCGAGCTCGGCATGAACATCACCCTCACCAAGAGCAACACCGCGCACCTCGAAGCCGTCACGCAGCTCGCGTGGGACCTCGGGCTGCGGTGGCTCAACATCCAGTTTCTCACGCCCTTCGGGCGCGCGACGAAGTGGATCTCGCCCGACACCCAGAGCGCCGCCGACGTCGCCATGGGCGTGATGGATCGCTGGGGCGATCGGATGAAGTTCCAGGTGATCAACCTGCCGTTCTGCTTCATGCCCGGGTACGAGCGCTTCATGATGGGCGACCTGCTGAAGCTCCAGCGGCACATGATCTTCGTGAACAACGAGGACGTGAACCTCGGCGACTACCTCGCCGCGCGCCGCGTGAAGAAGCCCGTCTGCGCCACGTGCCCGCACGCCGTGTTCTGCGGCGGGTTCTACGAGCTCGATGACGTGCCCGAGCCGCCGTGGCTCGTGCATCCCGAAGACCTCGATCGGCCGCTGGTGGAGGTCGACTCGCGGCGACGACTGAGCGTCATCGGGTGACCCGAGGCGCGCTCCCGCCGCAAGGCTACGGGACGTCGTCTACGATGGTGATCTCCCGCTCGGTGGTGGCGATCTGTCCGGTCGCCGCGCTGCGGAGGAAGAGTTCCAGGCGGAAGCGGCGGCCGACGACGTCCGCGGGCCCGCGGATCGTCGTCAGGATCACGAGCTCGGGGAACGCGCACTCCCAGGCGTCTCCCGCGCGCTGGAGCCCGCGCTGCTCGATGCGGCGGACGCGGTCGTCCGGGTTGTTGAGGGCGGCGCCACCCTCCGCGGGCGTCAGGCGGAAGTTCACGTACACGTCCGGCGCGAAGTCGCTGAATCGGTAGCGCCCATAGATGTGATAGCCGCCCTGCGGCCCGTGGACGAGCTCCACGTTTGCGCCGGACGGCGGCACGGCCTCGTACGCCGTCCGCCCGGTGCCCAGTTCGAGTGGAATGGAGGCAGAGGCGTCGTAGGACGGTGGCGTCGGGGCGGGGGCCGGACCTTCGGAGCACGCGGCGAGCAAGCACCCGAGGGCGACGATGGGCGCGCTCCGTGTGCCGTGTGTCGTGGAGGTCATCGGTCGCATGACGGGTTCGCCTACGCTGCCACGGCGTGAGACGCTTCGTCCCGCCGATGATGCGACGCGAGTGGATAGAGCGCAGCGTGATCATGCTGGCTGCGCTGTCCGGTTGCGGCGGCAGCAGCGCGACGGACGCGGGCGCGGACGCCGCCCAGCGGGTGGACCGCCCGATGGCCTCCTCGGGGCCGCCGGAGTACCGCGCGTGCGTGACCGGCGGGCGCGACCCGGAGGGTGGGTTCTGCGACGCCACGGCGATGTGGGGCATGGCGGTCACGGTCGATCTGCACAGCATGATGAGCCTGGTGCGCGGCGGACTGACGGCGGCGGACTTCGACGGCGACGGGCGCGTCGATGTGCTGGTCACGCCGGCCACGGACGTGGCGCCGACGTTGCTGATGCGTCGCGGCGATGGGTGGGTCGACGTCGCGGCCGAGTGGGGCCTCGGGGGCCTGCGCAGGACGCTGCCGTCTGCCGCCGCGGACCTCGACGGCGACGGCGATCAGGATCTGGTGATCGGGTTCACCACGGGCAGCGCGGTGCGGCTGTTTCGCAACGAGGGGGCGCGCTTCGTGGAGGCCACGCCGCCGCTCGGGCGCGAAGAAGAGCTCTCCGCCCTGCTGCCCGTCGACCTCGACCGAGACGGACGCCTGGACCTGATCGTCGCGGCGCTCTCGTACCCCGGAGCGTGCTCGGGGGACGTCGTCAACGGGTGCCCCGCGGGGGTGCGCGCGTATCGCCAGGTGGATGCCTGGCGGTTCGAGCCGATCGCGGTGGATGCGCCCGGGTGCCGAGCGCAGGCGCTCGCCATGGTGGACTGGGACGGCGACGGGCGGGACGAGGTGCTGGTCGCGACGGACTACGGGATGTTCTTCGGCGGCAACATGGTGCTGCGCCCGGGCGCTGCCCCGGGCGGCGCCCTCACCCTCCGCAACGTCACCGCGGGCACCGGGTTCGACCAGGAGATGTTCGCGATGGGCATCGGCGCCATCGACGTCGATGGCGACGGGCAGGACGAGTTCCTGCTGACCAACCTGGGCCGCAACGCGCTCATCACCCGCCGCGGCGGACGCGGGGTGGACGTGGCCAGGATGCTCGGTGCGGACAACTACGGGATGTCCGTCCCGGGTGCGACGCCACGGCTCCGGTACTTCGATCCGGACAACGCGCGCGAAGGTCCCTACGGGCGCTTCCAAGAGGCCTACCTCGACCCGTCGGCGTCCGCGTTTCCGACGACGAAGTGGACCCCGGTGGTGTTCGACCTGGACGACGACGGCGTCTCGGACGTGTACATCCCCGCCGGCACGATCTTCTTCGACATCTACCCGGAGCCATCGCAGCAGCACGGCGCGCTCCTGCGCGGGACCGGCCGCGATCTCGTCGACGTGACGGGGGCGATGGGCGTCGGCGCCCGGCATGACACCCACTCGGCGGCCGCCGCTGACCTCGACGCGGACGGCGACCTCGACCTCGTCGTGTTCCGCTCGGCCATGGCGGGGGTCACGGGCGGGCTGACGGTTCTGCGCAACGACGCCAGCACGGGCCGCTCGCTGGTCGTCGTCGCGCGCGGTCGCGGCGCCGCGCGCGACGGCATCGGCGCGATGGTGCAGGTCACCGTCGGCGGCCGCCGGATGCACCGTCGGCTCGACGGCAACCTCTCGATCTTCGGCAGCGGGCCCCACGAGGCGCACTTCGGCCTCGGCGCCGCGGCGGAGGCCGGCGAGGTCACGGTGCGCTTCCCGAGCGGCGCCGTGGTGCGTCGTGAGCGCGTGCCCGCGGGCCGGGTCGTCATCGAGGAGTGACGTCGCGCGAGCTTCAGCCGCCGAGCAGCGCGGCGAGGTCATCGAGCGGGTCGACGCGCACGCCACGCGCCGTGAAGCCCGCCCGCAGCGACTCCCCGGTGCGCGCGAAGAACTCGTCCGTCATGGCCTCCATGCGGTCCGCGGTCCGGTAGAGGTCCGCCGATCGTTCGAGGTCGTACATCCGATCGATGCGCGCCACGTGGGCGTGCGGCGCCGTGAGCTCGACGAGCCGCGCGGCGTCCATCGGGAGCATGGGCTGCACGGTCACGAAGGTGCGCAGCCCGGCCGCCCGGCAGCGCGCGAGGGCCTCCACCCTCGCCGTCACCGTGTCGGCCCCCGGCTCGAAGTGCGCGCGGATGGCGTCATCGTCGGTCGGGATCGAGAGCCCCACCGCGGCTCGGGGGAAGCGGGCGAGCAGGTCGAGGTCATCCACCACGCGCGCGCCGCGGGTCAGGATTACCGGCGAGAAGCCCGCCTCCAGCAGCACTTCCAGGCATCGGCGCGTCACCCGGTAGGTGCGCTCCAGGGGCTGGTAGGGGTCCGTCAGGATCGGGCTCATGCGGACGGGGCCGGGCGGCAGGGTGAGCACCTCCCGCCGCAGCACCTCCGGGGCGTCGACCTTCACGTCGACCCAGCGCCCCCACGCGTGCTGGGCCTGACCGTCGAGCGCGCGCGACAGGTCCGCCCGATCGCCCACGTAGCAGTAGGGGCACCCGATCATGCAGCCCGCGTAGGGGTTCAGGTAGTACTGCCCGCGGCCCTCGGCGATGAGCACCCGCGTCACGCTCACCTCCCGCACCGCGCTCGCTCGCGCCGCGGTGGGTTGCTCCCCCGCCAGGGGCAGTCGGCCCTCGCGCTGACGCACCGTGGCCACCACGCCGTTGACCAGTCGGCGCTCGGCGTCGTCGAGGTCGCCGCCGAGGAAGCGCGGGCGCACGCAGACGTTGAAGCGCCGGGTGCGCGCGTAGCAGTCGCGGGCGTCGTCGCGCGGCTCGAACTCCACCAGGAGCACCCGGTCGCCGCGGGCCAGCGTGAGGCAGAGCCCCTGCTCGGCGTCGTGGCTCAGGGCCACCCATCCAGCCCCCGGGGGTTGTGGGCGCAGGAGCGGCGCGAAGAGGTCCGCGGCCAGGGCGTCCACGGCGCGGCGCACAGGGGGACCCACGGCGTTCAGACGTCCAGAGGTCCAGACGTTGAGACGGCCGACTGGACCTCGCGGCCAATGGGCTCGGCGCAGGCGTCGCCGTAGAGAGCGACGTCGGCGGTGCGGCACCCGAAGCACGAGCCCCGCACGCTGCACCCCTCGCACCCTTTGAGGTACTGGCGAAACGGGAGTTCTTCGGGGATGGGCTTCAGCTCGGTCACGCGCGGGTCGGCGCCAAACGCGCACAGCGGCGGACCGCACGGACCGTCGAGCCCCTCGGGCACCAGACCCAGCGCGAAGGCCCGCTCCAGGGTTTCTTTCAGCGCCTGCCGCAGCGCGACGGGCTCCGGGACGATGACCGGGATGAGCGCCTGGTCGTAGGGGTCGGTCGGGTACGAGAGCATCAGCTTGCGCAGCAGGTTGCCGTGGCGGCCGAACTCGTCGTGGATGAAGTCCGGCAGCCCCGAGAGGTGCGCGAGGCCCTCCTGGGTCATCACCGCGTTGATCTTCACCGTGACCCCCGCGTCGAGCAGCGCGTGGATGCCCTTCACGGTTCGAACGTGCGTCCCGGGCGCGCGGGTGATGGCGTCGGACACGGCGGCGTCGGCGCTGTGCAGCGAGACGAAGGCGTCGGTGAGACCGGCGTCGCGCAGCTTCACCGCGAGGTCGTTGCGCGCGCACTGGATGGCGTTGGTCTCCAGGGTGATGGACGAGATGCCGCGGTCGCGGGCGTGGGTGAGGTACTCGGGCAGCCGCGGGTCGAGCGTGGGCTCGCCGCCCGACAAGATGAGCGAGCGGACCCCGGCGCCGGCGAGGTCTTCGATCCACCGCAGGATGTGGTCGCCGTCGAAGCCGGCCCAGTCGCGCGACTGCCAGCAGAGGCCGCAGTCCTGGTTGCACTTGAACCCCGTTCGGATGAGCCCCGACGGGTGGTGCAGCCCCGGGACGAGCTGCCGGAAGAAGTACATCGGCACGCCCACCGGGAGCGTTCGCAGGGTGCGCGCGTGGGTCTGCGCCTCTTCCCACTGCGGCACGGTGATGGCGCGGCGCAGGCGGTCGGCCATGACACCGAGCTCGCGCTCGTGGCGGCGGGCGGCCTGGTGGATGGTCTCCACGGTGACCTCGACGCCTGCCTCATTCGGGCGGCGGAGCTGGAGCAGCGAGTCGGCCGTGGCGGCCTTGGGGCGCGAGATGCGCAGCGCGGCGACGGGGTGCTCGGGGCCGAGCTGCAGCGAGATGGCGCGGGCGTCGGCGGTGATGTCGAGCAGGCGCAGACCGAAGGCGGGCAGGTCGATGGGAAGCCTGGGAGCGCGCACGAGGGCGTGGGCGATCTTGAGGCGCAGGTCGCGGGCTTCGTCGTCGAAGGGCGCCGGGTCGCGGAAGACCACCCCGTCCCCCTGGGTGCTGCTGCCGACCTCGCTCACGGCTCGGGGGCCGCGTCGGTCTTGCGGCGGCGGAGGGTGACCAGGGCGCCGTCGGTCACCACCGGGGCCTCGACGATGGTGGCGTTGGCGGGCTCCTCGATGTCGGCCTTGAAGGGCTGGATCTCCGCGTCGCCGTAGGTCTCCACGTAGAGGCGACGGACGCCCACGCAGTACGGGTCGAAGCTGCACTCCTTGCAGCGGTCGGCCTTGTAGAACTGGTCTTGCCAGTCGGCCGATCGGTAGATGTTGCGGATGTTGCCTTCGTAGTAGCGGAGGTCGCCGTCGAGCATGCAGGGGGGATATCCGCCCTGGCCGATCATTCCGCCGAAGCCCACGCGGGTCTCCAGGCAGTAGTCGAGCGCCGCCTTCATGAAGGGCTTGATCTCGTCGAAGCGCGGCATGACCCACGTGTAGACGAGGTCGCTGATGGGCTGCGCCACGCCGAAGCAGATGCTGAGGTGCCCCTCGTCCTCGGGAAACTCCTCGCGCAGGTAGCGCACCGTCGCGGGGAGTTCTTCGAAGTTGGCCTTGGTGATGACGTGGGCGATCTGGGTGAGCACCCCGAGCCGCCGGAAATTGTGCATCGACGCGATGGTCTTGCCGAAGGCCTGCGGCAGCCGCGTGATCTTGTCCGACTGCTCGGGGTCGACGCTGTGCAGCGAGACGGTGATCTTCGAGAGCCCCGCGTCGGCGAGCACCTTGGCGTACTCGGGCACCGCGGCCTTCACCCCGTTGGTCTGGATCTCCACCGTGCGAAAGCCCAGCTCCTTGCCGCGGGCGATGAAGCGCGGGAGCGACGGGTGCAGCGTGGGCTCGCCGCCCGACAGCACCAGGTGCGACGGGTCGCGCTTCGCCATGCGCTCGATCTGCCCGAGGATGTCTTCGGCGTCGAAGTCCGGGACCGTGCGGTCGACGAAGCAGAACGCGCACGACATGTTGCAGTGGCCGTTGATGCGCAGGAGCGCGCGGCCGTTGCCCTCGGTGTCGTTGTCGAAGTCCGAGACGTTCTTGAAGTCGCGCTTTTCGAGGGTGTTGGCGCGCTTGAGGTTCCAGTCCATGGAGACGTCGAGGGGGATGGGCGCGAGGCCCTCCAGCCCGAAGGCTTCGACGTACGCGGGCTCGATGCCCGGGCACGACTGGCTCATCGAGCAGGTCTCGCACGCCGCCACGCGCGTAAACTCCTCCGCCGGCGCGTGCCGCAGGTACGTCACCCGGTCGAAGAACACCGTCCCAAACCGGTCGAGCGCCCCGCCCGCGGCGCACGGGACGACCCCGCGCCGGGTGGTGAAGCCCCACTCGATCTTCCACCGGCGGCACTCATCGAAGACCCGCCGCGCGGCCTCGGCCTGCTCGGCGTAGGAGAGCAGCACCTTGTGCATCGGCGCCGGCACCTGCCCCGTCTCCGGGAGCGCCAGCAGGAAGCCCTTGAGGTTGCCCTCGAGCGCGCGGGCCCATTCGAGCAGCGGGTCGAGGTCGCGCACCGTCCATCGCAGCACCGGCACCACGATGTAGAGCCCCAGCCCGCTGGCGGCCGCGCGCTTCAGGCCGTCCATGGCCTCCATGAAGCACCCGGGGTCTTGCATGGTCTGCTCGTGGACGCTGCGCCGCGCGCCGCCGCACACCACGAAGAGCTTCTCGACGCCGTGCTGCTGGAGGGAGGCGAGGCGCTCGGCGGTGAGCGGTCGGCCGTCGGTCTCGACGGCGATGCCCTTGAGCTCGCGCTCGACGCAGCGGGCGAGGATGCGGTCGAAGTCAGGGTGGGCGAGGGCCGACTCGCCCAGGAGCAAGCGCTGGCAGCGGCGGGCGTCGACGGCCTCGACCTGTTGGAGCACCTCCGCGAGCGGGACCGCGCGCCGGGTCTGGCGCCAGGTGGGCGTGCAGAAGCGGTACTCCAGCCGGTCGCCGTGGAAGAGGTTGATCCGCACCTCGGAGGAAGCCATCGCGGCAGCCAGTATGGAACGGTTCGCCCGCAAAAGGCACGGACGGCCCCTCACACGCTGCTCGCCGGCCCTGATAACGTCTGGCGCGACGCGGAGGAGGCGCCCGTCATGTCCATGCGCCGTGCAGATTCATGGGTCCGCTTCGCCGCCTGCGTAGTCGTCGCGGGCTGTGCGAGCACCGACAGCGACACGAGGGCGCCGGCCGGCCCGCGCTTCATGGTCGACCTCCCGGAGAGCGTCGTCTACGAGCTGCTCCCCGACGCACCGGTCGACCCGGCGGTCCAGGCCGCCTCGTGCGGGCTCTGCGCGCTGCGCTGCGGGCCGGGGCTGCGCTGCGTCGGCGACGTCTGCACCCCGGGCACCGACAACGTCGCGCGGCTCATCGCCCCGGAGTCCTTCGGGCGGGTGACCTCGCAGCGGCCGACGTTTCGGTGGGTGCTCCCCGCCAACGTGCAGGGCGCGCGGTGGCAGCTCTGCCGCGAACGGTCCTGCACCGAGGTGCTGCGCGAGGTCGACCTCGTCGGGCAGTCGATGCGCCCGGAGGCCCCGCTCGCGCCGGGGGTCTACTTCTGGCGGGTGCGCGCCCGCCGCGGAACCTTCGTCTCCAACAAGCCCACTGCCATCTGGGAGTTCGTCGTGGGGGCGCGCGAGTCGGGCGTCGACACCGTGCAGGGCCGCATCCCGGACCTCAACGGCGACGGCCACGCCGACGTCCTGCTGCGCCTCGGCCCCGACCGCCCCGCGGGCCTCTACCTCGGCTCACCCGTGGGCCTCGTGCTCGCGCCGGCCGTGCGCATCGCGGCCCCCGAGGGCGACGGCGTGGTGGGTCACCTCTCCACGGTGGGCGACCTCGACGGCGACGGCTTCCTCGATGGCATCACCGTGGCGACCCGCGACGGCGACCCCGCCCAGCGCGCCGTGTACCTCTACCGCGGCGGCCCCAACGGGTTGCCCGCGATGCCCGTGCAGCTCCCTCGGCCCGCTGGGGTCGAGCGGTGGCCGGACTCCTTCCGCGACGCGGGTGACATCAACGCCGACGGCTACGCCGACCTCGCGGGCGTCGACCGTGAGCGCGCCGGGGTCGCGGGGCGGGTGCGGGTGTTCTTCGGGTCGCCGCAGGGAATCCAGGCGGCGCCCGGGGTGCTGTTGCAGGGCGAGCCAGGCGACGGCCTCGGCGCGGCGCTCTCTGGCGGCGGCGACGTCAACGGCGACGGCCGCCCCGACCTGCTGGTGGGGTCTCCCTCGTCCGCGGCTCCGGGCCTCGCCCTCGTGTGGATCAACCGCCCGGGCGTCTGCCTGCACTCCGAGGTCACGCGGCTCCACGGCGACGCCTCGGCCGTGAGCCTCTTCGGGCAGGACCTGAGCGTCGTGGCCGACCTCAACGGCGACGGCCACGCCGACCCGCTGGTGGCCGAGCCCTACGGCCCCGCGGTCGACGGCCAGAGCCACGTGGTGCTCTTCCAGGGCGCCGCGCTGGGGGTGGAGACGGCGCCCGCGCGCACGGTCTCGTTCACGGGCCCGCAGACCGAGGGCATCGGGCTGCGGGCGGGCGGCGACTTCAACGGCGACGGCTACGGCGACGTCGTGGTGCGCATGCACAACGAGGGGCGCGGGCCGTCGATGTACCTGTTCTACGGGAGCCCCGCGGGGATGCCCGTCGCGCCGTCGCGGGTGATCTATCCCTCGGACGTCGGATCGCGCCACACGGCCCTCTCCTTCGCGTGGACGGGCGACGTCGACCGCGACGGCTACGACGACCTCATGCTGTCGCTGCTGCCGACGGAGTGGTTCCTGCTGCGCGGGAGCGCCGAGGGCTTACGGGTCGTCGACGGGCCGCGCATCGAGCTTCCCTGAACGGTCGCCCCCGCCGGAACGTGTAGACTGCGGCCGAGACCCTCCGTGTCGCGCTCGACCCTCCACATCCACCTCGCGGGCGCCTGCGAGCAGCGCTGCACCGCCCTCTGCGACTGCTCCGAGCGGCCCTCCCCCACCGACGAGCACGGCGTCCCCGTCGGGGTGCGCGCGGGCGGCGAACGGCTGGTGTTTCGCGGGTCGTCGGTCAACGCGCCCAACTTCGCGAAGGTGCTGGAGGCCGCCCACCAGGCGGGCTGGGCCGACGTCCGGGTGCGCACCCACGGCGGGCGCTTCGCCACCGTCGCCCAGGCCATGACCCTCGCCGACCAGGGTGTTCGGGGTGTGGTGGTCCCGCTCTTCTCCCACGTCCCGGCCGTGCACGACCGGGTGGCCGGGCGGGCGGGCGCGCTGGTGGCGGCGCTGCGGGCGATGCGCGCGATGGACGCCGCGGGGCTGTCGGTGTCGGTGGAGGTCGCGCTGCTGCCGGCGCGGCTGCAAGACCTCTCCGAGCTGCTCGACCTCGCCCACCGCGCGGTGCCATCGCTCGCGGGCTTCCGGGTGTACGCGTCGGTCACGCCGACGCCCGCGGTGCTCGCCCAGCCTCCGTGGGAGGAGGTCCGCGCGTCGCTGCGGAAGCTCATCCCGCGCGCGGCGGCGCTCGGCATCAAGGTGCAGATCTTCGAGTACGACGCGATCCCGCTGTGCGTGCTCGGCCACGACGAGGAGCACCAGCGCGCCCACCAGTTCAACCCCAAGCGCCCCGTGCAGAAGCGCCAGGGGTTTACGCAGGGCGAGGCCTGCGCGAAGTGCGCGGTGCGCGACTACTGCCTGGGCCCGAGCGACGCCTACCGCGCGGCGCACGGCGAGCGCGACCTGCTCCCCTTCGCGGCCAGACCGAAGCGCCTCTTCGAGCAGCGCACCACGCCCCGCCGCGACTGGAACGCCTCGCACCGCGAGGCCGCCTCGCGGGTCATCAACCGGGTGCTGCGCCCGACGATCCACTGCAACCAGGACTGCCCGTTTTGCAGCGCCAACGAGACCACCGAGAACGTCTTCAAGGACTCCCAGGACATGCTCCGGCGCATCGCCCGCATGGCCCGCTCGGGGGTGAAGCACCTCTCCTTCAGCGGCGGCGAGCCCACGCTCTCCAAAGACCTCGTCCACTACATCCGCGCCGCCTCGCGGCTGGGCATCGCCGACGTCGAGCTGGTCACCAACGGCGCGCTCATCGACACGCCCGAGAAGGTGCGCCCGCTGCGCGAGGCCGGGCTCACCAAGGCCTTCGTCTCGCTGCACGCCCACGACGAGCAGCTCTCCCGCCGCGCCACCTCGAAGATCGGCGACTGGGAGCGCTCGGTGCGCTCCATCCACGCGATGCTCGACGCGGGCGTGCTGGTGGACGTCAACCACGTCATCACCGCCATCAACTTCCCCTACCTCCCGCGCTTCGCCGACTTCGTGAGCGCCACCTGGGGCGGCCGCGTGGGCATCTCGTTCGCGTTTGTCACGCCGCAGTTCAAGGCGCTGGAAAACGCCGCGCTCATGCCGCGCATCTCCGAGGTGACCCCGTACCTGCGCCGCGCCATGAAGCTCCTGGAGTCGCGCGGAAACCCCTTCGTGGTGGGCTCGCGCCAGGGCATCCCGCCGTGCTTCCTCGGGGAGTTCGTCGGCTGGAGCGACTTCGTCCAGATGTCCCCGCAGGCCCTCTCCGACGACGAGCCCCAGAAGACCCGCGGGCCCCAGTGCGCCGAGTGCCGCTTCTCGTCGCTCTGCGTCGGCCTCTGGAAGCCCTACGCCGTGCGCTACGGCTACGGCGAGCTCGTCGCGCAGAAGGGCAACCCCCTCAACCCCGCGGAGGTCTCGTACATCGCCATCAACCGCCCGCCGGTGCGCTTCGAGCAGGTGCACCCCGCGCTGCGCATCGACCCGGTGTCCGCGGACGAGACCGAGCTGCCCGTACCCCCGCTGCCGCCCGAACCACGTCGGTTGCCGATGCTGCGCGCCGACGACACGAAGCCCGTGCGGGTGGTGTTTCTCGGGTCGGGTCCGCACGCCCAACGGCTGTTGCGCGCGGCGAAGCAGGTTCGAGGCTTGGAGGTCGTGGGCGTCGCCTCGCCGCACCTGCTGGAGCGCGACCCTGGTCCCTTCGAGGGATTGCGCCTGGAGAGCGACGCCGCGGCCCTGCTCGACGCGGTGAAGCCCGATGCCGTGGTCGTCGCCGCGGCCACCATAGCGCACCATCCGCTCGCCCTGCTCGCCGCCGATCGGGGCATCCCCGCGCTCGTCGAGAAGCCCCTCGCGCGTACGGCGGAGGAGGCCGCGGCCCTCGTCGCCCGCGCCGAGCAGAGCCCCATCATGGCCGCCCACGTGATGCTCTACACGCCGGGCGTTCGGCGGCTGCGCGCCATGCTGGCCGACGGGACCATCACCGCCCCGCGAAGGATCGTCTGCCTGCGCCGCTGGCCCTCCGCCGCGCCCGACGCCCCGAAGGCGTGGAGCCGCGACGCCCTCTATCAACCGCTCTACCACTCGGCCTACCTCATGGCGGCCTTCGGTCAGGGAGAGCCCACCCTCACCCGCACCGAGACCCGTGGGCAGGACCGTCCGCAGTGGCTGCGCGCGGAGTTCATCTTCGCGGACGGGGCCGTGGGGGAGATCGTTCTGGACAGCGAGGGGACGAGCAACCTCGACGAGGTCGCGCTGGTCACCGCCCTCGGCCGGCGCTTCTCGTGGCGCCGCGAGGGGGCCCTGGAGAGCATCGTCCACGACACCCCGCAGGGCGACCGCACCACCTCCGTCGAGCGCGGCAACGACAGCGAAGGAATGCTCGACGCCTTCCGCGACATGGTCGCGCGCAAGACGGCGCCTCCGACCAGCGCCCTCGATGGACTGCGGGCGATGCGCATCGTGCAGGCCGTGGTGACCGCGCTGGGCGAGCGGCTCACGCGCCCCGAAGGGCCCAAGCACGTGGCGAGCCCCGCGATGCGGTCGCGCTAACGGACGTTCTTGCGGTCGAGCAGGGCTTCGAGCGACTCGGCGAGGATCACGCTGTAGTCCTGGTCGCGCTCGGCGGCGTAGAGGCGCAGGCGGCGCGAGAGGTCTTCAGACAGGTAGATGGTCATGCGACGGCGGTGGTCGTCGGTGCGCTTGCGGTAGACGAGCGACTTGGAGACCGCCTCGGCGGGACGCTCGGGCGTCTGGACGTCTGGACGCCTTGGCGTCACCACGGGCGCAGCCACGGGGGCGGGCGGCGGGGCTTCGGCGGACGAACCGCGGACGAAGCGCTCGGCCTGGAGCGGGTCGATGATATCGCTCGGACGTCGCAGGCTGAGCGGGGGCTTCTTGGTGGCCATGTCCAGACGTCTAGACTCCAGGACGCTCTGGCGTCTACGGGTCAACGGGTGATCAGTGCCGGTGGGTGACTTCCGCCCGGCGGTACGTAGTCTCGGCGCCCGATGGAGCCCGAGAGCCAGACGCCCGCCCGGTGGCGCCAGCGGTACACCGACTACCGGGGGTTTCTGCCGTCTCCGCGGGCGGCCACGGCCCGAGACGTGCGCGCGATCTGGGAGCGCCGCGTGGAGGCAGCGGGCGCGGGGCACCCGATCTGGATGCACGTCCACGTGCCGTACTGCCCGCAGATCTGCTCGTTCTGCCACTGCGGCAAGCTGATGCTCACCAGCCCCGCGCAGCTCGACGAGTGGGTCGACCGCGCGGCCGCCGAAGCCGCCTTCTTCGCTCCGGCCCTGCGCGGCGCGCGCGTCTACCGCCAGTACTTCGGCGGCGGCACCCCCAACCTGCTCGCCCCTGCGCAGCTCGACCGGCTCCTCGACCTCCTCGAAGCCAGCTTCGACCACGACCCCGCCGGGCGCCGCACGCTGGAGGTGCTGCCCAGCGCCTACCAGACCGGCACGCTGGAGGTCGCCGCGCGGCACGGCGTCCGACGCATCAGCGCCGGGGTTCAGTCGACGGAGGTCCGCCTGCTCGACCGCGTGGGGCGGGCCCCGGACATCGCGCCGCTCGCGCGCATCATGGAGGAGGCCGCGCGGCACGGCGTCGACGACGTCAACGTCGACCTCGCCTGGCGACTCCCGGGTGACACCGAAGAACTCTTCTTCCGCAGCCTCGCCGCCGTGCTCGACCTGCGCCCCACCTCGGTGAGCGTTCACCTCCTGGCGCCCACGCCGCTCAACCCGATGTTCGCCTCGCCCGAGGAGGAGCTCGCGATCTTCCGGGAGTTCGTGGGCTTTCCCGAGGGCGAGTCCGCGCGCCGCCTCGCCGAGACGCACCCCGAGTTCTCGTGGCGCCGGCTGCCCACGGTGCTCACCCTCGCGCGCCGCGACTACGTCGAGGCCGGCCGCTACTACACCTGGCAGTACTCGGACATGGAGACCGTCGGGGTCGACATGTTCGGCCTCGGCCGCTTTGCGCTCTCGCACCTGCTCGGGGGCGCCCGCTACGAGAACCTCACCCGCGTCGACCGCTTCGACCCCGACGAGCCCGGCTTCCGCCTCGCCTACACCGACGGCGCCATCGACGGCGCCATGGACGCCATCGGCGAGCTCGTGCGCGACGACGCCTGCGACCTCGCGGCCCTCCGCGCGCGGTACGGCGACGAGGACCTCGCCCCGGTGCGCGCGGCCCTCGACGACCTCGTCGCGCGCAAGCACCTGCGCCGCGAGGGCGACCGCTACCGCCGCAAGCCCGACCCCGGGTCGCTCTACCTCGGGCCCGTGGGCGAGCTCCTCGACGTGGCCGCGGCGCGCGTCGAGGCGCTCAACCCCAGCGACGCCCCGGCGGCCAAGACCCGCAAGGTGTCGCTGAAGCACGCCGTCGAAGACCCGCCGTCGGTCACCCTCGACCTCGGCGCCCACCGCGTGCGGCTCTTCGTCGAGGCCGCCCGCGCCGACAAGAACTACTACCGCGTCGTCGGCCGCTTCGGGCTCTACTACACCGACGACGGAGGGGCCCCGCGCGACGCGCTCCACGAGGGGCTCCGGCGGGCGGCGACGGCGCTCGAAGGCGTCACCGCGGCCACCGCGGTCGGGGCGTGCGCCGCGCTCCAGGGGCGCCTCGACGGTCCGTAGGAGGAAGGACTAGGCTGCGGCTTCGATGGCGACGCGACGTGTATTGCCGGTGCTCGATCGCGTGCGCGACGAGGCGACCACGGTCACCGCGACCGGGTCGGGGCACCAGTTCGAGCTCCAGCTCGGGCACCTCTGCAACAACCGCTGCGTGTTCTGCTCCAGCGGGCAGCTCTCGGAGTGGAAGGTCGCCCGGCCCATCGCCCTCGCCCCCATCATCGAGGCCCTCGACCGCGCCCGCGCCTCGGGCGCCCGGCGCATCACCTTCCTCGGCGGCGAGCCCACGCTCCACAAGGGCTTCCACGAGGCCGTCGCCCACGCCGTCGACCTCGGCTTCGAGGAGGTCATCATCTTCACCAACGGGGTGATGTTTCCGCACCCGGGGTTCATCGAGCGGGTGGTGGCGCTCGGGCCGCGCGTCGAGTGGCGCGTGTCCATCCAAGGCGGCAACGAGGCCGCCCACGTCGCCGTCACCAAGCGGCCCGACTCCTTCAAGCGCATCGAGGTCGGGCTGCGCGCGCTCGCGGCGCTCAAGCAGCGCGTGACGGCCAACCTCTGCGTCAACGAGAACAGCTACCGCTCGCTGCCCGACTTCCCCGCCCTCGTGGCCGAGCACGGGCTCCAGCAGCTCCACCTCGACATCGTGCGGCCGAGCTCCACGGGCGATCGCGACGACGCGTACCTCCGCGAGATCATGCCCCGCTACACGGACATGGCGCCGCACTTCCGCGCGATGCTGGAGACCTTCGAGGCACAGCAGCCGGGCTTCGACGTCAACGTCGGCAACCTGCCGTACTGCGTGATCCCCGAGTGGGCCGACCGCGTTCACCACGGCGGCGAGGAGACCGTCACCCAGGCCTGCGACACCGAGGGCCTTGAGGTCGCCGTCGACAAGTACGAGTGGCACTACTCCATGCGGCGACACCCAGCGGGCTGCGGCGGGTGCGTGTTTCGCGAGAAGTGCAGCGGCGTCTACGGCGAGTACCTGGCGCTGCACGGCGAGGGGGAGTTTCGCGCGGTGACCGAAGGGGAGCTGCGGGCGCACCGGGCGCGGCGGCGGGCGGTGAAGCTCGCGCGGGCGCTGCACGGGGTGGGCGGCTTCGCGGGGTGGTCCGCCGAGGCGGTGCAGGACGGCGCGGACGAGACGGTGCTGCCGCTGCGGTCGGGCGCGGGCGAGCGGTTGGACGTGGTGTTCATGGGGCCGGCCGAGGGGCGCGCGGCGAAGGTGGACTTCCGGCTGGCCGACGGGGCGACGGTGGAGCTCGCCCGCCCGGTGGTGGCGCGGGTGGTCGAAGCGCTCGCGCAGCGCGCCCGCACGACGGCGCTCTAGGCTCGCCTCGCGGCCCGGGCGTAGAGCGCGGCGGCGGCGACCGCTAGGACGGCCGTCGCGAGCTCGAGCGCGTGGAGCGCCAGGGCGTAGGACAGCGCGCGGGCCCCGTCGGCGCCGAGCGAGCGCAGCACCCAGATGGCGCCGAGCTCGAAGGCGCCGAGCTGCATCGGGGCGCCGGGGACGCTCGCCGCGACGTTGACGGAGATCTGCAGCAGCACGGCGGCCACCGCGGGCACGCGCACCCCGAGCGCGTGGAGCAGCAGGAGGTCGGCGCCGATGCCGGCCAGCCAGTCGAGGGTGACGGTCGCGGCGGCGAGCGCGAGGCGCCCGGGGCCCTCGCGGGGCAGCGCCGTCGGGAGCGACTCCAGCCACCGGACGCGCGCCCCGAGGCGGCGGCCGACGAGGAGCGCGGCGGCGGCCGCCACCCCGACGAGGGCGAGGGAGGCGACCGCGCGCGACGCCCACCCGGGGAGGCCGCGGGTCGCGAGCGCGGCGGTGAGCACGATCGCGACGAGGGTGGCGATGGAGAGCGTCTTCTCGACCACCGTGACGCTGAGCGCGACGCCGAGCGGGACGGACTCTTGGTCGACGAGGGCGTGCGCGCGGAGGGCGTCCCCGGCGCGGGCCCCCACCACGGCGGACGCGAGGCCGGAGTGCGCGACCAGGCGCAGGCACCGACCGTAGTTGGGCGCCCCGGCCGGCCGCAGCAGGATCATCCAGGTGAGCGCGCGCAGCCCCACCTGCGCGAGGTCGAGCGCGAGCGCGAGGGCCGTCGGCAGGGGGGAGGCCCGGGAGAGCGTCCCGGCGACCTCACGGGCGTCGATCTGTGTGAGCGTCGCGGCGCACCCCGCGAGCACCAGCGCCGCCACCGCCCAGCGGAGGGCCCGCCGCCGCGTCCCGGCTACGCCAGGACGGCTCTGGCTCACTTAAGGCTGCCGTGCGAGCTCACCAGCTTCGGGGCCCGCTTGAGCTTGATGAGCACCGTCGGGGCCTTCGGCAGCGTGGCGGTCTCCGGCGCGCGCCACTCGATGCTGCCCGGGGTCTCCTCGAAGTCGGCGGCCTCGCCCTTGGTCGAGCGCATGTAGAGCCGCAGCAGCTTGAAGAGCGCGCGCCACGCCAGGGGCCTCTCGCGCTGCCGCGGGAAGAGGTGCGGCGTGATGAGGTGCCCGTCCCCGTAGAACGTGTAGTAGATCAGGCTCTCGTAGAGGGTGAAGCCGTCCTTCATGGCGCTCCACGAGTAGCGCGCGAGGTGGTGGAAGAAGCGCATGCGCTCGGCCCTCACCTGGTGCGAGACGATGCGCGCCCCGAAGACCGCCTGCGTCAGGAAGTGGAACACCACAATCTGCTGCCGGGTGATGTGCCGGTGCACCATGTTGACGCCGCGCATGTAGTCCGCCGGCTCCTCCATGCTGCTGGCGTCGATGAACGACCCCATGGCCCCGGCCTGCTCCAGCACGTCGGTTCCCGCGAGCGGCTTGTAGAGGAAGAACGCCGGGTACTCGATGCCATGGTCGTAGGCGAACTCCATGGACTCCATGAGGTGCTCTGGGCGCTCGCCCGGGCCGCCGACGAGGAAGTACCCGGTGATGGAGATGCCGAGCGCCTTGATGCTCTCGAGCGCGGCTTCGAGCTGCGCCTGCGGGAGTTCTTTGTTGTACCAGCTGTTGCGGACCTCCTCGTTGGCGGCCTCGACGCCCACCCGGAGGTTGATGCAGCCGCTGTCGCGCAGGGCCTCCAGCACCTCGTCGTTGATGTGGTCGCCGCGGGTGTACGCGCTCCACGGGAGCTCGCGGTGCAGGCCGCGGCGGCGGTACTCGTTGGTGAAGGCGCGGAGCCACTTCGGCGCGACCAGGAAGTTCAGGTCGTAGAAGTGGACGATGCGCATGCCCATGGGCTTGAAGCGGCGGTAGTTCTGCTCGATCTCGTCGACCACCGCGACGGGGTCGCGGAAGCGCAAAAACTTCTGCCCCGCGTACAGCTCCTGGACGTTGGTGATGGCGCAGAACGAGCACTTGTTGGGGCACCCGCGGCTGCCCATCACGGGCATCGCGCCGAAGTAGAAGAACGACTGCCGCAGGGTCTTCTCGTCGTAGAGGTCCCAGTCGAGCGCGGGGATCTCGGCGGCGTCGAGGGGCGGCCCCTTGTCGATCTTCACGACGTCGCCGCCGCGGCGAAACCACAGCCCCGGCACCTCGTCGAGCGGGCGCCCTGCCTCCATGGCGTCGAGCAGCTTCACGACGGGGATCTCGCCCTCGCCGATGACCAGCATGTCGAAGGCGGGGTGGGCCATCACGCTGTGGGGCGCGAGGGTGGCGTGGTGCCCGCCCGCGAGCATCGGGATCTTCGGGTAGAGGCGCTTCACCTCGTCGGCGACGACCTTGGCGCTCGGGAAGTACGGCGTCGAGATGTACATCCCGACGACGTCGGGGCGGTACTCGGCGAGCTCCTCGGCGAGGCGGACCTTCCAGTCGCGGCCGTGATAGAACGCGAAATCGAGCACGCGGGCCCGGTGGTGGGTCTTCTTCTGGAGGTAGGTCCCCACCGTGACCAGACCCAGGTGATTGGCCTCGGGCTCGCCGGTGATGGTCGGGTTGATCAACAACAGTTTCATCGTGTGGCCTTCGTCCTCCGACGCGCTCGCTGCTAGCGCCGAGGAGGCTCGCCGTCCGATACCCTGTCAAGCGCGCGTGACGGACCACCCATGAGCACTGCGGCGCCCCTCACCTGCGCCTTCGGCACGCGCCTCGACCCCGACGAGCTCCTCGCCGGCGTCGACGCCCAGGGAGTCGCTGGGGCTCGCCTGGTGGTGGGCGACGAGGGGCTCACGCTGGAGTGCGACGAGCCCGACACGCGGCGC
>Ga0105048_10004933_pt1 | contig 21671 bp, 23 predicted proteins | sample MAT05_FD_78382 | JGI IMG/M metagenome (GOLD analysis project Ga0105048, IMG submission 78382) | Freshwater microbial communities from Lake Fryxell liftoff mats and glacier meltwater in Antarctica - MAT-05 | ecosystem: Environmental > Aquatic > Freshwater > Ice > Liftoff microbial mat | place...
ATCAAGTGCACGCCAGTTCAATTTTCGGCGCTGATGCAGATGATCATGCTCACGGATTTGTATGTCCACGACCTGGATAAGGCCGGTGCTTTCGCGGTGGACTTCATGCTTGAGGCACTGGCCGACAAACTGACGAAATAGCGCCACGTTCACCCAAACATAGATTTAGCCTGCACAGGAGGCGCGAGCTTTGCCACCTGCCGGCCGTTGCACATTTAGAGGAGAGACAAAAATTATGCGCATCGCAATCATTGCATTCGGCAGCCGTGGCGATGTTCAGCCCTACATCGCACTCGGCAAGGGGCTGCACGAGGCCGGCCACGACGTGCGGTTTGTAACCCAGGAAGACTTCGAGGCACTCGTGCGCAATCAGGGATTGGCCTACTGGCCGGCCCAAGGGAGCGTGCAGGCCGTCTTGGAAACCGAGGAGATGCGCAAGCTGGTGGAGAAGGGCAACTTCATCGCGATCACGCGTGCCACGGCCAAACAGGCCCAACTCGCCGCACTTCAGTGGGCCGAGGATGGCCTGGCTGCTTGTCAGGGCACTGAGTTGATCATCGCCGGCGTCGGCGGCTTGTTCGTCGGCCTTGCGCTGACGGAGAAGTTGTCGCTGCCGTTGCTGCCAGCCTATGTCTTTCCATTTACACCCACCCGGTCGTTCCCGAGCATCCTGCTGCCGGCTGGCGCGTCGCGGCTCAAGGGGCCGTTCGCGGCCATGTCCCACCACTTGACCCAACAGATGATCTGGCAGGGGTCGCGAGTGGCCGACACGATGGCGCGAGCGCAGGTGCTTCACTTACCCGCCGCCCCATTCATGGGCCCCTTCACATCCAAACAGCTGCAACACGCCCCAACGCTGTATGGGTTTAGCCCGTCCGTGCTCCCTAAACCAGCCGACTAGGGCGAAGATATCCACGTCACCGGCTACTGGTTTTTGGACGAGAACACGAGTTGGACGCCGCCGCCCGCGCTGATGGATTTTCTGGACCGTGGCCCTGCGCCGATCTATGTCGGCTTTGGCAGCATGGGCAGCCGCAAGCCCGAGGAGACGGCCGATATGGTGTTGCAGGCGCTGGCACAAACTCAACAGCGGGCCGTGCTGATTTCGGGTTGGGGCGGCTTGCGCAAAGCGGCATTACCAGACACCGTTTACATGGCCGATTCCATCCCACACGCATGGCTCTTCCCTCGCGTCGCTACCGTGGTGCATCACGGCGGTGCCGGCACAGTTGCGGCTGGGTTGCGAGCCGGCGTGCCGTCGATTGTCATCCCCTTCTTTGGCGACCAGCCCTTTTGGGGCCGGCAAATTGCCGCTCTAGGCGTTGGGCCCGACCTCATCCCACGGGCCAGCCTGAGCGCCGAGCGCCTGGCCCACGCCATTCAACAGGCCGTGACAGACACAGCGATGCGCAGCAAGGCAGCCGAGCTGGGTAACACGATTCGCCAGGAGGATGGCGTGGGCGAGGCAATCCGGCACATCGAACACTTTGGGGGGCGGCTTACAGTGGCATAGCGCAAGCAGAGCCACAAATAGAAGTCAGACTTCTACTGCTTCACTCACCACACTTTCGTCACCAATCGCCGCATGATCTAGTCCGGCTCCAACCGCTTGAGGCTGCGCAACTGCGGGAAAAATCTGGCCACCAGTCCCACCACGAGCAACGTGCCGATGCCGCCACCGACTACGGACGCAACCGGCCCAAACGCGGCCGCCGTCACGCCGCTCTCCCACGCACCCAATTCGTTGGATGAGCTGATGAACACGCGCTCAACCGCGCTGACCCGGCCGCGCATCGCATCGGGCGTGCGCAACGGCGTCAACGCATGCCGAATCACCACACTCACATTGTCGAACGCACCGGCCAGCCCCAGGGCCAGCAACGACAGCCAGAAACTGCGCGAGAGGCCAAACACAATGGTGGCGATGCCGAAACCGGCCACCACAAAGATAAGTATTTTGCCGGCCTGGCGCATCGGCGGCAGGCGCGTCAGAATCACTGCCATCAGGGTGGCACCGACGGCTGGGGCGGCACGCAAAATACCAAAACCCTCCGGCCCCACATTCAGCACATCCTTGGCAAACACGGGTAATAAAGCCACCGCGCCACCAAACAGCATGGCGAACAGATCGAGCGTAATCGCCGCCAGAATCATCTTTTCCTTAAAGACAAAGCGCGCACCCGCCAGCACATCCTTAACCGTGGCCGCTTTGCGAATGACGACGTTGGCTTTGATCTTGAGTTGACTGACGCACAGCGCGATGACCAGCGACAGCATGGCGGCCAGCGCATAGGACAGCGTTGCGCCCACATTGATGGGACCGCCGTCGATCTTGATGGGAGCCAGCGACGCGATCAACACGCCCGCCACGGCCGGCGCAATCATGCCAGCCAGCTGTGTAATCGTTGCGTTCCAGGTGATGGCGTTGCCGAAGGCGGGGCCAGGCACGCTGTTGGGCAGGAAGGTGCTAAAGGCGGGGCCGTTGAAGGTGCGGGCCACACTGGTCAGCGCGATGAGCAGATAGATGACGGGGATGGGGCCGCGCGTCACGACAGATAGGCCAATCCCAGGGCTGAAACCACTTCCAGCAGTCGCATGGTCACCGCCACTTTCTTGCGGTCGAAGTGATCGGCCACGTGGCCGGCCGGCAGCGCCATCAGCAGCACCGGCAAAAATTGGGCCAGGCCGACATTGCCCAACACCAATGGATTCTGGGTGCGCTCATACAGCTCCCAGCCCAGCGCCGTGCTTTCGAGGATGCCGCCGACGACACTTAGCGGGGAGGCGGTGAGCAATAGCCGAAAATTAGGTTCACGGAGCGCGCGATAGGGGTCGTGTGGGATTGACATGAAATGAGCACTGACTTACGAAGATCAGGGCATTGCAAGATTAGGAGATTGCCGCACTTCTTAGCGGGCCAAAGGCCCATCCTATACCAGCCTGGGGCGATGCCCCAGGTAGATGCACCCAATGAAACCCAGGGCTGAAAGCCCGTTCTATCTTCAATTAATCCCACACATACCGTTCATCAAATCCAATCCCGTATTTCGTGAGAAAGGCGCGGTATTCATCCTGAAATGTTTGCACCCGATGATGCGCTTCCTGAATATCGATGTAACGGCACAACGCATCCAAATCTGTTGGCCCCACCGAAAATGCCCCATAGCCGCGTTGCCACGCGAAAGCCGCCAGTAGGGGCGATTGTGTTTTGATCCATTTTGATGAAGTAGTTTTCAAGTCCTCCACGAGTTTGGCCGTGGTGACGGTACGCGCTAGACGAATGGCCAGATGCACATGATCGGCCACACCGCCGACCCGAAAGCATTCGCATTCGGCATTTCGTGCCACCGTTGCGAGATAGGCGTGGAGCGCAGGCCGAACGGCGTTATTGAGAAGGGGTAGGCGATCTTTGGTGCTGAAGACGACGTGGATGAGGAGGAACGAAAGCGATTGCGATATGGCGATGTTGAGGGATGAGTTGTGTGTAGCAGAAACGATAGACGTTATTGCAATTCCTGATTTGCAACAACCGCCAAATTTGTAGGGCGGACTTTCAGCCCTTGGTCAATACATGGGCTTGTTCCTGGGGCATCGCCCCAAGCTGGTATAGGGCGGGGCTTTGCCCCTTAAGATTCGATCACGTCGCAAATGTTGACACGGCCGCCCGAGTTCCGCGCCAACGGCGCATCCTCATACCAGCCTAGGGCATCGCCCTAGGAAACACGGGGCAAACCACCTGCATCCTCACAACCGGCCCAACCCCGGCGCCAGGTGGTAATACAGCTCGTTCGTGCGCAAATCCTGCTTGAGATTGCGCAGGGTGGTCTCGGCGTCAATCACCACCAGCTCGATGCCGGCCATCTCGGCGAAGTCTTCCATGTGCTCGGCGGTGACGCTGTAGCTGAAGCCGGTGTGGTGCGCGCCGCCAGCGTAAATCCAGGCGGCGCAGGCGGTCTTGAAATCGGGTTTTGGCTTCCACATGGCGCGAGCCACCGGCAATTTGGGTAGCGCGTGCGGCGGATCAATCACTTCGACCTCGTTCACCAGCAGGCGAAAACGGTTGCCCAGATCCATCATGGCGGCGTTGATGGCCGCGCCGCTGTGCGCGTTGAACACCAGTCGCACCGGATCTTCCTTGCCGCCGATGCCGAGCGGATGCACCTCCAGCGACGGCGTATCCTGGGCAATGCTGGGGCAGATTTCGAGCATGTGCGCGCCCAACACCAGATGGCCGTCGGGGCTGAGGTGATAGGTGTAATCCTCCATGAAGGAGGTGCCACCGGGCATGTCATAGGCCATCACCTTCATCGCACGGAGCAGCGCCGCAGTCTTCCAATCGCCCTCGCCGGCAAAGCCGTAACCATCGGCCATCAGTCGTTGCGGCGCGAGACCGGGCAATTGCTTGAGGCCGTGCAAATCCTCAAACGTGGTGGTGAAGCCCTTGAAGTTGCCGTTGCCGAGGAAGGCTCGCAAACCCAACTCGATGCGCGCGCCGTCCTGCAAAGATTGATGCCGCGCGCCACCTGTGCGCAATTCGGCCGCCACGTTGTATTGCTGCTCGTAGTCGGCGCACAAACGCTCCACCTCAGCATCGCTGGCGGCATTCACCTCACGGATCAGATCGCCCACGCCCCAGGTGTTCACCGAGTAGCCCAGCTTGGCCTCGGCCGCCACCTTATCGCCCTCGGTCACGGCCACCTGGCGCATGTTGTCGCCGATGCGGGCAAACTTGGCACCCTGCCAGTCGTGCCACGCCCGCGCCGCGCGCATCCACACGGCCATGCGCGCCTGCACCTCGGCATCCGACCAGTGGCCGACCACGACCTTGCGGTTCAGCCGCAAACGGGTGTGGATGAAGCCGGCCTCGCGGTCGCCGTGGGCCGATTGATTCAGGTTCATGAAGTCCATGTCGATGTCGGCCCACGGCAGATCTCGATTGAACTGGGTATGCAAATGCAGGAACGGCTTGCGCAGCAGCGACAGGCCGCCAACCCACATTTTGGAGGGCGAGAATGTGTGCATCCACAGGATCAGGCCGGCGCAATTCGCATCGCTGTTGGCGTCGATGCAGAGCTGCCGAATCTCATCCGGCGTCTTGACCACCGGCTTGAAGACGATGTTGACCGGCAGTTGGCCGGACGCATTCAGCGCAGCGACGATGTGTTGCGAATGGGCCGCGACCTGGCGCAAAGTTTCCTCGCCGTAGAGGTGCTGGCTGCCGGTGACGTACCAAATTTCGAGCGTTTTGAGGGCTTCAAATGTGTTCATGGTGATGTGGATTATTGTGCGCCGGATGGGTGATCTGTCAAAATGGGGCATGGGTGATTGTGGCGTATTCAGAATCGTCGACGTCGAGGTCGACGTCGACGTCGACGATTCTGAATGCGTTCACGTAAACGAAACTTCAGCTAAGCTCCACCTCCAACCCATGATTCAGCCCGAAATCAAGACCATCCCCAACCACGTGTCCAACCGCACCTACACGGTCACGCTGGTTTACCCCGGCTTCCGCTGCCAGCAGGAGGTGAACCCGACCCTCACCAACATCGCCGACCTCACTGTGGCCTATGCGCCCAAAGAACTGCTCTACGACTTCCTGAGCTTGATGACGTATTTGCAGTCGTTCGAGGCCGAAAGCGTGTCGCTGGAAAGCGTGGCCAACCGCGTGCTGGATGATTTCGTGGCCCAGTTGCGCCCCGTGGCCGCCCAAGTCAAAATCGAACAACACCGCGAACGCGGCGTCATCATCCAAATCGTGGCCACCCACGGCCCTCTGAAATCTGATATCTGACTTCTGACATCTCCTATCTAACCCCATCCCATGAACAAAATCACCTTCGCCATCATCGGCTCCGGCTGGCGCACCGAGTTCTTCCTGCGCATTGTGCAAGCGTTACCCGAACAGTTCGCCGTCAACGCCGTGTTGGTGCGCAACCCCGACAAGCGCGCGGCCTTTACCCAACAATGGGATGTGCCGGCCGTCGGTTCCCTCGATGAACTGCTCACCACCGGCATCACGCCGCAGTTTGTGGTGGTGAGCGTGCCGTGGGCCCCGGCTCCCGACTACATCTTCGCCTGTGCCGAGCGCGGCATGCCCGTGCTGTGCGAGACGCCGCCGGCTCCCACGCTCGAAGGCCTCATCCAGCTGCACGCGCTGACCGAGCGCGGTGCCGTCGTGGATGTGGCCGAGCAATATATTTTTCAGCCGCTGCACATGGCTCGCTTGAACATCATCGAATCGGGCAAGCTGGGGACGGTGACGCAGGCGCAGGTGTCGATCGCCCACGGCTACCACGGCATCAACCTGATGCGCCGCTTCCTGGGCATGGGCTTCGAGAACGTCACGATTAATGCGCGCAAATTCACCGCGCCGCTGGTGCAGGGTCTGGGGCGGAATGGGTTGCCGAGCGAGGAGAAGATTGCGCCGGATTCGCAGCTCATGGCGTATTTCGATTTCGAGAACGGCAAGCTCGGCACCTTCGACTTCACCGGCTCGCAATATTTCTCGTGGGTGCGTAGCAATCGGTTGCTGGTGCGTGGCGAACGCGGCGAGCTGATCGGCACGCAGGGCAGCGATCAGGTGCGCTGGCTACAAGACTTTCGCACGCCCATGTCCACCACGCTGCAACGCCACGACGCCGGCATCAGCGGCAACCTGGAGGGCTTCTTCCACAAGGGCTATTCGCTGGGGGCCGAGTGGGTGTATCAGAATCCCTTCACGCCCGGCCGGCTCAGCGACGACGAGATTGCCATTGCCGTGTGCCTGCAAAAGACGGCCGAGCACGCCGCCGGTGGTCCCGCCTTCTACGGCCTTCCCGAAGCCTCGCAAGACCACTACCTGAGCCTGCTGATGAATGAGGCCGCTGAGACCGGCAAGCCGGTGACATCGGTGACGCAGCCGTGGGCGGGGTGAGAGGGAGAGATTGCAGACGTCAAATGTCAGATTAGGAATTGCGCGGCAACACAACTCAGACCCCTCGAGTGGCGCATTTACGCACAAATTAGCCCCGATTCGAAATGCGCCACCCGAAGGGTCTTGCGCTCGCGTAAGTCGTTCGCGTAAATCCTAAAATGACAGACTTCAAAAGTGACTACTCCGCTTCTGATGTCTGACATCTGCAATCTCTCTTCAAGACCGTATCGCCATCGGTGTCCACGTTCGCAGCGTCAGGCGCGGGTCGGGGGTGAGCGTGGCGTTTGGGTTTGAGTAGGCGTGCGGGTTGGCGTTGCCGTCGGCGTCGGTGTGTTGGGCAACGGATGGCCGAGGTATTGTGGCTGCTATTAGCCCGGCTCTAAAAACTCTTTTCATGGGCAACTCATCTCCAAATGTGAAAATGTGTAGCGGTTTCTTGAGCGCCTTGCAATGTACATGAGGCATCGGTTGAAAACCAATAGAAACCTGCAGAAAAGAAAACATGGTATCAAACACAACTTATCCAGATGTCAATACGTCTGAAGCAATAGCCAATCACGGCTCACCTGAGCGCTGCCCAGTTGATCATGAATCTGCGGCGCAATACAAGACGCCGCGCGCGTCTGAAGTCGGCGCGCCTGCCATCGAACGCGGCACCGACGGGGTCTGGCATATCCACGGCTTCGACGAGGCCAAGGTGCTCCTGCGCAATACCCACACGCGCCAGGCCGGCTTTAAGGCCGAAGTGCTGGATGTATTGCCCTCGACCATGCGCCGGCCAATTTTGTTTCAAGAGGGCGAGGCCCATCTGGAGCAGCGCAAGAACACGGCGCGTTTCTTCACCCCCAAAGCCACCGAGGCCTATCGCGAGGCCATGGAAGCGATTGCGGATGAGATGGTGGCGCAGTTGAAAACGGATAAGCGCGCCGACCTGCATCAGCTCAGCCTGGGTGTGGCCATGCGCGTGGCCAGTCAGGTCATCGGCCTCACCAACAGCCGCGTGTCCGGCATCGAAAAGCGGCTGGATGTGTTTTTTGGCGATCCACCCGATGGCCCGGGCAAAAGCCTGGCCTCGTTTCGCTATGCGTTGTGGAACCGCCTGCACATGGGCCTGTTCTTTGCGCTGGATGTGAAGCCGGCCATTGCCGCGCGGCAACGTCAGCGCCAGGACGATGTGATCTCGTATCTCATCGACCAGAACTACAACAGCGGCGAAATCCTGATCGAGTGCGTGACCTATGCCGCGGCCGGCATGGTGACAACGCGCGAGTTCATCGCCCTGGCCACCTGGCATTTGATGGAGCAGCCACGTTGGCGCGAGCGCTTCATCGTAGGCAGTGACGCCGAGCGCCACGCCATCCTGCACGAGATATTGCGGCTGGAGCCCATCGTCGGCACGCTGATGCGGCGGGCTGAAGAAGACATCGTGATCGAGAGTCAGGGCACGACCCACACCATTCACAAGGGCGATCTGATTCGCGTAGATGTGCAGGCCGTGAACGCCGATGAGAGCGTGGTGGGCGAAGGGCCGCAAGCGATGTGCCCGATGCGCGAGATGCACAAGCAGGTGCTGGCGCCGTCGGTCATGGGCTTTGGCGATGGGCACCACCGCTGCCCTGGTGCCTATGTAGCGCTGCAGGAAACCGCCATCTTTTTGCAGCGCCTGCTCAAGCTGGAGGGCCTGCGCATCGAGCGCGAGCCGAAGCTGGTGTGGAGCAGCACGGCGCAGGGTTACGAGCTGCATGAGTTTGTGGTGACGGTGGATTAGGGAGACGGACTCGTGCACGTGCACGTCTCACGTGACACGTGCACGAGTCTGTTCACCCCTTCAGCTTGTTAAACAGCACAAAACTCGCGTGTGCCTCCGGCCCGTGCTCTCGGTCGCCGTCCATTCGCTCAATATGGCGAAAGTTTTGGCGGGTCCAGAAGCGCAGCGCCGGCCAGTTTTTCAAATACACGCGCACACCCAGACAGGACCGATCATCCAGCGTCCGGCTCAGGTCAATGAGATTCTCGACGATCTCGCCGCCGTAGCCGTGTTGCTGCCATTTGGGGTCCAGCACAAACATGGAGATGAAGCTGATGTCATCGTGCCGCGTGCCATCTTTTGCCACGCCGTGATAGCAGTGAAAGTAGCCGATGATCTGGCCGGCCTCATGCTCGAACACGGTTTGCATCTGAAAGTTCTCGTGCCCCGGCTCCTCACGCGAGTTGCTTTTGGTGATGAGCCGCTCAATCTCGGCCGTGTTGATCGGCTTAAATGTAGGGTCCCATGGCGCAATATGCTGGTTGGCATTGAAGACGTCACACAGACGCTCGGCCTCGTCCAAAATGCTGTCGCGCACGATCAGCCGGTCGGTTGTCCAAAGGGTTGGGAGTGCTTTCATTGAGTTGCTGGTGTCTGGTCGCTAGTTGCTGGTTTAAATGCTCATCGCTCACCGCTCACCGCTTTCCAGTGTGGTTTAATTTTACAAATGGTGCAACAGCCCGCGTTTTACGTCCGAGATGTCCCCGTCTACGGCGACCTGATTCTGTCGCCGATGGATGGCTTTTCCGATCTGCCCTTTCGGAGCATTTGCCGCGAGTTTGGCAGCGCCATGAGCTATACCGAGTTTACGGCCTGCGAGGCAATTATGCGAAATGTGCCGCAGGCGTTGCGCCAGTTGGATTATTTGCCGCACGAGCAGCCGCAGTTGTCGTTTCAAATTTTTGACAACAGCGAGGATCGCATTGTCGAGACCGCGATCAAGATCGAAGGATTGGGGCTGAGCCAGGGCGGCGGCATGGTGGACTTGAACATGGGTTGCAGCGTCAGCGGTGTAAGTGGGCGAGGCGCAGGTGCCGGGCTGTTGCGCGAGCCTGACAAAATTGGGCGCATCTTCAACCGCATGAGCAAGGCCGTGAAGGTGCCGGTGACCGGCAAGATTCGTCTGGGCTGGGACAAGCTGAGCCTGAACCACGTCACCGTTGCGAAGATTTTGGAAGATAACGGCGCATCGCTGGTGGCCGTGCACGGCCGCACCCGCGATCAGGCCTACAAGGGCGAGGCCAATTGGGACGCCATTGCCGAGGTGAAACGTGCGGTGAAGATTCCGGTCATTGCCAACGGCGATGTGAAAACCGTGGCCGATATCGCCCGCGTCAAAAATATCACTGGTTGCGACGGCGTGATGATTGGTCGGGCCGCCATCGGCAACCCATGGATCTTCCAGCGCAAAGACCGCGAGCAGGTGACGTTGCAAGACACCTTGACGCTGATGCGCCGGCACTTGCAAGTGATGCTGGACTACTTCGGTGACCGTGGCCTGATCCTGTTTCGCAAGCACGCTGCGCGCTACATCCACGGCATCCCCGGCGGTGCGGCGCTGCGGCATGCCCTCGTCACTGCCGAGACGGCCGAGCTGGTCTTCAGCCTGCTCAATGATGTCGAAGAACGCATTGCGCGCGGTGATCTGCCCGAGCTGGAAGATGCGCAAGCCGAGACGGACGAAGTGCGCCGCCAGTTGCAACAGGCTGAGAGCTGCGAAGTGGACGCGCGACAGTTGGCGTAGCGTTCTTAGCGCCTGGAGCGCTTAAAGCGCTCCAGGCGCTGATGATTGACTCGCCGGATTTACAATCGCGCCATGTCCAGTTTTCGCAGTCTGGCCAGCGATAACAACGCCGGCATTCACCCCCACATTTTGCAGGCCATTGCCGACGCCAACGCCGACCACGCATTGGGTTATGGGGCCGATGTCTACACCGAGCGCGCCGTGGCCAAATTCAAAAGCCATTTTGGCGATGGAATAGAAGTCTTCTTCGTGTTCAACGGCACCGGTGCCAATGTGGTGTCGCTCAGTGCAATCACGCAGCCCTATCAAGCTGTCATTTGCGCCGAGACCGCGCATATTGCCGTGGACGAATGCGGCGCGCCGGAGAAGTTCACTGGCTGCAAGCTGATTGATGTGCCGACGCCGGATGGCAAGCTGACCCCGGCCCTGATCGCGCCGCACATCAAAGGCATCGGCGATGAGCACCATGTCCAGGTTCGTGTCATCTCCATCACCCAGAGCACCGAGCTCGGCACGGTCTACAGCCTGGCAGAAGTTCGCGCGATTGCTGAACTGGCCCACGCAAATGGTCTTTTGCTGCACATGGACGGCGCGCGCATCAGCAACGCCGCAGCCAGTTTGGGCTGCACACTGCACCAGATCACGCGAGACTGCGGCGTGGATGTGCTGAGCTTTGGCGGCACCAAAAATGGTCTGATGTTGGGCGAGGCCGTGGTCTGGTTTAGGCCTGAATTAGGCCAGCACACCAAATACATTCGCAAGCAGAGCATGCAACTGGCCAGCAAAATGCGCTTCATCGCCGCCCAGTTTGAGGCCTTGCTGAGCAATGACTTGTGGTTGCACAACGCCCAACATGCCAACCAGATGGCGCAAGCTTTGGCAGCGGCCGTGGCGGATGTGCCCCAGGTGAGCATTTGCCGGCCCGTGCAGGCCAATGCCGTATTCGCCCAAATTCCGCTTGCGTGGATCGAACCCCTGCAAACTCAATCGTTTTTCTATGTGTGGGATGCCGCGCCAAACGGCAATGCGGCTCTACCAGAGGTGCGCTGGATGACCAGCTTCGACACCACTGGCGAGGACGTCGCAAAGTTCGTGGCTGCGTTGCAGGATATTGCCAGCGGCTAGCTGCTGGCGGCTCAACAGTTTAGGCAATCGACGTGACTACGAATAACGTCTAATGATCATGGACCAGGCAAATGGCGTAGGAGGCTTGATCAACCAGCCCGATGACGACGCGACAACTCGCCTGGCCGAGGCGCTGCTCAACCTGCGCCGGCGCGACCTGGATCTGCGTCGCTCGGCTGTAGGGGTGTTGTTGGAATTGCGGGCTGTGCCCGAGCTCATCGAGACCATGCACACCAATGAACACTGGTTCATTCGCATGGCCGCGGCGCAGGCGCTGGGCCAGTTGGGTGATGCGCGCGCGATGCCACATCTGGAGCAGGTGCTCTACAACACGCACGACAAGTGGTTTGCCTTCGATGCCGCTGTCGCCCTCACCCAAATCGGCACCCCCGAAGCACTGGACGCCCTGCATGTTTTCCGCGAGAGTTTGCGCCGCGAATCATGAGCTGAAGTCCATGCCGGATTGCGCTGACGGAACCAGAGCAAAGCTGAAAAGATACTAAGCCCTGCATTCCCGACAGAATCAGTGACCTACAATGACGGCTATGGATACACGCGTGGCATTCAGCCTGTTTGGTTTGGAGGTGTATTGGTATGGTGTTTTGATCACCACCGGCATGATTCTGGCGACCTATGTTTCCGCCAATGAACTCAAACGCTATGGCTACAACCCACAAATTTTGTGGGACGGGGCTATTCTCATTCTCGGCCTGGGCGTGCTCGGCGGCCGGATGTATCACGTGTTCTCGACCTATAACGACGGCACTTTGGGCTGGCCGTATTACCGCGAGAACCCTCTGGCCATCATCACTGAATTTCGCAACGGCGGTCTGGGCATCTACGGCGGCATCATCGGTGGGGCCATTGGAGCCGTCATCGTGTGCATTCGCGGAAAGGTGCCGTTTGGGGTGATGGCAAACTCGATCGGCGTGGGGCTGCCGCTGGGACAGTTAGTCGGCCGCTGGGGCAACTACGCCAACCAGGAGCTGTATGGACCGCCAACGAACCTGCCGTGGGGAATACAAATTGCCGACTGGGCGCGCGTGGAGCCCTATCGCGACCTCGTGCAGTATCCACCAGAGACCCAGTTTCATCCCTCATTTTTATACGAGTCCACCTGGAACTTCTTCGGCCTGATTATTTTGTTGTGGGCGGCCCGCAAGTTTCAGAAGCAATGGCGCAGTTGGGACCTGTTCGGGGTCTACATGATTTGGTACGGCATTGGCCGTGGCCTGCTCGAAGCCACCGTTCGGGTGGATGCGCTGACGTATGGCTCTGGATCCATCCCGCCGGCCGTGGCATGGTCGCTGGCGTTCATTGCCGCCGGGCTGGCCATTCTGGCCTGGAACCACGTCATCGCCCGGCCGCGGCCACAAACGGCCACCGCTTGAACTTCATCCGACTTACCGTCAAACTAAATGCCGCGATACACCATAGATGATGAGTTCGAGCTGGAAGATTTCGGCGATGAGGATGACTGGCTCGGCGCGGGCAATTTTTATCGCAAGCCGCGCCGGCGCAGCTACTGGGGCCTGTTCGCGATCCTGGGCGTGTTGGTGATGGGCATTGCGGCGTATGCGGCGTTGGTGTATGTGCCGCAGCAACAGGAGCAGGATGCCTTCTGCGCCAGTTGCCACACGGCCTCGCACACGGAATATTTGCAGCGTGTTGATACGTCCATCGCCGGCTCGCTGGCTCCAGATTTAGCCAGTTATCACTACCAGCAAATTCGCAACACGGGCGGCGACATCAAGTGTATCGACTGTCATCGCGGCGACAACAGCACGGTGCATCGCGCCCAAACTATTGGCCTGAGCGCGTGGATGACAGCCTTGTGGCTGACCGACCGCAACGACCCACGCGTCGAGAAAACCGCGATCTCGGCCACGTTGCAAATCACCAATGCCGACAACACAACACAGACTGTGACGTTGTGGCCAAATCTGGCCCCACCGCCGGGTCTTGAGACGATTGCCGCCAACTACACCTTCGTCATCACACCCTCGCGGCGAGTCACGCGAACGTTGGGGTTCCCGGTGCTGCACGCGCCGGCCCTCTCCAACGCAGGTTGTGCCGGCTGTCACCAGGACACCTTGCTGGTGGCGGGGCCCGAAAACCACTTTCACAATTTGCTGCCGTCAACCTATGAATTGTGGAAGTCGGGGGCCAAGCTGATCCCGCCGCCGAGTCTGGCGAATGATGAAGCGGCCGTGCTCGCCATCACCACCCTCGGCCTCACCGCCTACGACACGACCCTGCAATGCTCCAGTTGCCACCAGACCCATCGCACCACCGAGGCCACGCTATATCTCGATCGCCAAAGTGTAGTGCCGCAGGCGTGTGTGCAATGCCACCGCGAGGTGAATCAGGGGCCGTTGGTGGTGACGTTTCCGCCGGAGGAGTGAGGGGAGGCGGCTGGCAGCTAGCGGTTAGCAGTTGGCTGTCAGCCGCTAGCTGCCCAATCGGCTCAGCTCTTCCTGGACGCGTTGTTTTAGGTCGGGGTCGCCGGTGAGGCTGAGAACGAGCTTCAGGTCACTGATGGCCTGATCGCGGTGACCAAGCCGGCTGTGCGCGTAACCTCTCACAAAATAGGCGTACACATCGCCGGAGCCGATGCCGATGTAGCGGCTCAGGTCGGCAATAGCCAGGGCATATTGATCATTGAACGCATACATCTCGCCACGCAGCCGCACGGCATCCATGGCCGGCGGCTTGCGTGCGATGACCAGGGTGAGATCGGCAATGGCGGCCGCATAGTGTTTTAGCTCGGCATGCGCCTGGCCGCGATACGCGTAGTAGTCGGTCTCATTGGGATTCAAGGAAATGGCCGCGTCCCAATCGGTGATCGAGAGATCGAACTGGCTGCGCAAGGCATACAGCCGGGCCCGGTTGGCGTAGGCCAGTGACTGGGCGGGGTTCAGTTGCAGGCTGTGGGTGAAATCGGCCAGGGCATCGTCATAGCGATCCTGCTCGCGATAGGCCAGGCCGCGCACCCGATACGCCTCGGCGTTGGCTTTGTCGAGCCGGATCACCCTGCTGGCATCTCTGGCACTCAGCCCATACTGCTTTTGCAAAAAGTAGAGCGTGGCACGGCTGAGATAGGCGGCCGGCTCGCGGGGTGCCCACCGAATGGCGCGTGAGAAGTCGGCCAGCGCCTGGGCGGTCTGCCCGATTGAAAAGTAGAGCGCGCCGCGCTGGCGATAGGCAAAGGCATTGCGCGGAGAGAAGCGAATGGCCTGGGTGTAATCGGCAATCGCCTGCGCAAAATCATTGGCACTGAGATAAACCTGCGCGCGGCACAGATAGCCATCCGCCTTGCGGGGCGCGCTTTCGATGGCAGTGGTGGCCGTGCTCAGGGTATCGCGGCCCTGGCAATCGGCCTGCGCCGAGTGAGCATGAACGCCCCCGGCGAAAACCATGCGGGCCGGCACCAGCATCAACGTCAGCGCCAGCACCGATGGCAAGAGCAAGCGTTTCAGCGAAAGTGGCATCGCGCCAATCATAGCGCGAGTGATTTTCGTGCACGTGTCACGTAAACCGTGCACGTGCACGAATATCACTCGCGCCAAAGCCATATCCATGTAGGGGCAAAGCAGCGGGCTCGTGACAGATCAAGCCCATACACGAGCCCGCTGCTTTGCCCCTACGGCAGACCGTCACTCCTTTCGCAAATGCATCCATCCACGATAATGTGCCGCACTCTAAAATACGCCTCACCGTAACCCAATTATGAAAATTCTTTTGACTGGCGCGAATGGACAACTGGGCAGTGACTTGTGCGTGGCATTGGCCAGCGGGCATACCGTGATTCCCGTGACGCGCGCGGGCATCGAAACGCGGCTGGGCGCATCGCAGACCGGCGATGTGTTGAAGCCGGCCCAAATGCGCGACCTCATCACCCACAACAAACCAGAACTGGTGCTCAATACCACGGCCTTTAACAAGGTGGATGTGGCCGAGCAGGACGCGGCCGAGGCGCTGCAGGTCAATGCCTATGCGGCCCAACAACTGGCGCTGCTGTGCCGCGAGGCCGATGTGCCCCTGATGCACATCAGCACCGACTTTGTGTTTGATGGGGCCAAGCGCGCGCCGTATGTCGAAAGCGATTTGCCGAATCCATTGAGTGCCTACGGCACCAGCAAACTTGCTGGCGAACTGCTGGTGCGCGCGACATGGGCCAGGCACTACATTGTGCGGACCTGCGGCCTGTATGGCACGGCCGGCAGCAGCGGCAAGGGCGGCAATTTCGTCAACACCATGCTGCGGCTGGGCCGCGAGAGCGCGGCGTCTGCACAGCCGAAACCCGTGCGGGTGGTCGACGACCAGATTTGCACGCCGACAGCGACCAAAGATCTGGCCGCGCAAATTGCGGTGCTGATTGAAACTGCGGCGTATGGCACCTATCACATCAACAATCATGGCTCGTGCTCGTGGTACGAATTTGCCTGCAAGATTTTTGAGCTGGCCGGCCTTTCGCCCAACGTGCAACCCATCAGCAGCAAGACGTTTAATGCGCCTGCTAGCCGGCCGCCGTATTCGGTGCTGGAGAATGCGGGTCTTAAGCGGCTGGGACTCGACCAGATGCGCGACTGGCAGGTGGCGCTGGCGGATTATTTGGGTGTGGCGTAGATAGCCTTTGCTCATGTCACGCATGCTCTCTTCAACTTTGCTCAGGCAACGAAGTCATGCTGGTGCAGGGCTGGCGTGGTGCAAAGCGTGTGGCCGGTGGCAAAACACTGTGGCACAATTTGATTCTGCTGAACGCTCTGAGCCCTGGCAGATTGCAAAACTATGTCCCGCGCGATTGAATTTCGAAACGTTTCCAAGTCATTTCGGATGAACCGAGATACGCCCCGCTCTTTTCAGGAGTTATTTGTCGGTTTCACCCGGCATGTTGGCCGAGGCCTGCTTCGACGGCCAAACCCCGCGTTCACAAAATCAAACGGCAAGGAATTATTCTGGTCGCTGCGCGATGTGAGTTTCGAGGTGGAACGCGGCGAGACCATTGGTATTTTGGGAGCCAACGGCGCGGGCAAAAGCACGGCGCTCAAAATCATCTCCCGCATCATTCAGCCCACCAGCGGCAGCATGACGGTGAATGGCCGGGTCACGGCGTTGCTGGAGCTGGGTGCAGGATTTCACCCCGAACTCAGCGGCCGCGACAACATCTTCCTCAACGGCACCGTCATGGGTCTGTCGCGTAAACAGATTGAATACAAGATCGATGAAATCATTGGCTTCTCTGAAATCGAGGAGTTTATTGACATGCCGGTGAAGGACTATTCCAGCGGCATGTATGCGCGTCTGGGCTTCTCGGTAGCAGTGCATCTGGACCCCGAAATTGTGCTACTGGATGAAGTGTTGTCGGTGGGCGATCAGTCTTTTCAGCAGAAATGCAACGAGCGCATGTTGCGTATGCGCCGACAGGGCGTCACTACCGTGTTTGTCTCGCACAACCTGGACGCCATCTGGCGCATTTGCTCCAGTGCCGTGTGGCTGGACCACGGCCAGGTGAAGATGACCGGCCCGGCCCACAAGGTCTCTGACGCGTATTACACCCATGTGCTGGAGAGCAGCGCCAATGACCAGGAGTCCGAGTCCGGGAAGCAGGAGTGGGCGGCCGGGCGGATGGGCAGTGGCGAGGCCAGAGTCACCGAAATTGAATTCCTGGGCGAGGAAATGCAGGCGCGACGGATCTTCCTGACCAACGAGCCGCTGATCGTGCGCATGCACTATCAGGCTGATACGCCCATCGAGCTGCCCCTGATCGGCATGGGCTTCTTTCAGGCCGATTCCAGCGCGCATCTGGCCGGCCCCAATAACAACTTAAACAAATACGAGATCCCGGTGTTGCACGGCAAGGGATATCTGGATTACCGCATCGAGCGCATCCCCTTTCTGCCCGGCGATTACCTGCTGAGCACGGCCATTTACGACCACGCCGAGGTGCACTACTTTGATGTGTGGCATCACGCCGCGCGCTTCACCGTGGTGCCGGGCGGCACGCGCGAGCGCTATGGGTTCATTGCACTGGAGGGCCGTTGGGAATTGAAAGCACAGGTGGATGAATCCACGCCTATCTCCAATGGCGCCCATCCGATCATCACCAGCCCAGCCCTGGATCATTCACCGAGCGCGGGTCTACAAACCAGCTGAAGCCGATTCGTTTCGATGGCCACCCACAGCAGTGGCCACCCACAGCAGCTTGAGCTCAAATCAACATAGCCTATGAACATTTTTATCGTCGGCGGCGCAGGCTTTATTGGCAGCAACCTGGCCGCGTATCACCTGGGACAGGGAAATACGGTCACGATCTTGGACAATTTATCGCGGCCGCGCACCCAGCTCAATCTGGACTGGCTGCGATCGTTGGGCGCACCCAATGCCGCACCCACCCTCAAGTTCGTCCGCGGCGATATTCGAGATTTTGGAGGATTGCATCAGGCCATCAAGGATGCCGAGCCCGACCTGGTGGTGCATCTGGCCGGCCAGGTGGCCGTAACCACATCGGTGCTCAATCCACGCGAAGATTTCGAGATCAATGCCCTCGGCACGTTCAATGTGCTGGAGGCGGCGCGCAACCAGACCAAACCGCCGGCCGTGTTCTATTCCTCGACCAATAAAGTGTACGGCGGCATGGAGGATGTGGTTCTGGTTGAAGGGGATATGCGCTTTCAATATCGCGACTTTCCCAATGGCATCTCGGAACATCAGCCGTTGGATTTTCACTCGCCGTATGGTTGCTCCAAAGGGGCGGGCGACCAATATGTCCACGATTACGCCCGCATCTACGGCATGAAAACCGTGGTCTTTCGCCAGAGCACCATCTACGGCACCCGCCAGTTCGGGGTGGAGGATCAGGGCTGGCTGGCCCATTTCATCATTGCCACCGTCACGGGCCGGCCGATCAGCATCTATGGCGACGGCAAGCAGGTGCGCGACATGTTGCACGTGCGGGATTTGATCCAGGCCTACGAAGCGGCCTGGCGACACCTGGATGTTGCGAGCGGCCAGGTGTTCAACGTCGGCGGCGGTCCCGACAACACCATCTCGATCTGGACCGAGACCGGGCCCATGCTTGAGGAGCTGGCCGGGCATCCCATTCCGGTCACCTACAGCACATGGCGGCCGGGTGATCAACCCGTGTTTATCACCGACAGCACCAAAGCCAAAACGCTTCTGGGTTGGAGTCCCCAGACAAAATTGCGGGATGGCATGCAAGAGCTTTGGAAATGGGTCAACGAGAATCGCGCCTTGTTTGAGTAGAGACACGTAAAGAGAACCATGGAAACTGCAAACACCCCCCAACCTGTCCAGAAACAGAAGCCCCGTTTCGCGCTGTATATGCAAGACAAGCATCCGCTGGGCTATGAGCTGGAGATGGCCGAGTATGCCGAGGCCAACGGCTTCAGCGAAATCTGGCAGGCCGATACCCGGCTGGCCCGCGACTGCGTGGTGATGATGAGTGCGTTTTTGACGCGCACCAAGAAGTTGCGCATCGGCAGCGGCGTGTTGCCAATCTGGACGCGCAACCCGGCCGTGATTGCAGCGACATGGAGCACGCTGTGGGAGCTGGGCAAGCAGACTAGCAGTCGGCCTGATGACACCAGCCGGGTGATGCTGGGTCTGGGCGCATGGTGGGAGCCGATTGCGAGCCGGGTGGGCGAGAAGCGCGAGCGGCCGTTGCAAGCCATGCGCGAGTATGTCGAATCCATCCGGCAGCTATTCACCATGGAAGAGGTGACCTACCAGGGTGAGTTTGTGAAGCTGGATCGAGTGAAGCTGGATGTGGTGTTTGGCGACACCCGGCCGCGCGATATTCCCATCTACATCGGTGCGACCGGCGACAAGATGCTCGAACTGACCGGCGAGATTTGCGACGGCGTGGTGCTGAACTATGTGGTGAGCGTGGACTACATCAAGCGCGCCGTTGAGTTGGTGGCCAAGGGCGCGGCCAAAGCCGGCAAGACCCTCGACCAGATCGACCGGCCCGAACTGCTGGTGTGCAGCCTGAGCGACGACGACCCGAAGGCGGCCTATTTCGAGGCCAAGAAACTGGTGGCGTATTACCTAGCCACCGAGCCGCACATCATCAAGGCCAGCGGCGTGCCGGATGACCTGATCGCCAAGGTGCAAAGTGTGATGAGCTGGCCGGCCACCGAAGCCGATTACATCGCCGCGGCCAAACTCATCCCCGACGATGTGCCGCGCATGTTGATGGCCGTGGGCACCAGCGATGAGTGCGTGGCCAAGGTGCGCGAGTATGTGGACGCCGGCGTCACCTGCCCCATCCTGTATCCGCTGATGGACGACATCAAGCCGGTGGTGGATGCGTTCGCGAAGTTTTGAGGGGAGGCGGCAGGCGGCTGGCCGCTGGCAGCCGCCTGCATAGATGCGCGATAATTCAGCCCCGTGATTGATCTTGAACTGCATTCGCACACCCATTATTCGCCGGACAGCCTGAGCAAGCTGCCCGACGTGATTGACAACTGCCGCAAGATCGGCATCCATAAAATTGCCATCACCGACCACTATGAGATTCAGGGCGCGCTGCTGGCCTATGAGCTGGCGCCAGATCTCGTCATCGTCGGCGAAGAAGCCATGACCACCTCCGGTGAGCTGTTGTGCTACTTCATTCGCGAGCTCATTCCGCGCGGCGTCTCGCTGGAAGAGGCGATTGACCGTGTGCACGATCAGGGCGGCATTTGCGGCCCCTCGCATCCGTTCGACCCCCGGCGCTACGGCATTGGCGGCGACAACATCATCAAATACGCCCACAAGCTGGACTTCATTGAGGTGTTCAACGCCCGCACCCACGACCCCAAGCGCAACGAAAACGCGCTGGCAATGGCGAACACATATGGCCTGGCCAAGCTCGTTGCCAGCGATGCGCACACCCTGCCCGAGACCGGCATCAGCCGCGTGCGCCTGCACCGCGAGTTCAACTCGCCGCAGGATTTTCTGGCCGCGCTAAAAGACCCTGAGACCGAGTTGATCACCCACTACAGCAGCCATCTGGCCAACGTGGGTTCGCGCATTGCCGCTGTGGCGCATGGCCTGGGGTTTGATCGCAAGTAACACCGCCACGGCGCACTCTTTATGTCCAACGGCGCGATATTGCCGTCGCAACTTGACCCCTGAGATGGTGTTTTGAATGTAATAATCACGGCGCAATTTCATTCAGCGTAGATGCGCCTTGGATTCTTCAGTATCGTGGTCGCATCGTGAAGCATTCGCGAAAGATCTAGCAAACATTTGGGAGTCATCCATTGAGTTCAGCAAACGGTAACGGCACCGCCAACGGCCTCCACCAACCCTATTCCCGCCCTCGCGTGGTCATCACGGGCATGGGCGCCATCACACCATTGGGTCACGATGTGCAAAGCACATGGGACGCAGCGGTGAAAGGCACGCCCGGCATCGCCAAAATCACGCTGTTCGACACCTCCAGCCTGGACTTTTCAATTGCGGCCGAGGTGAAAAATTTTGATCCAACTGCCCACTTCAGTGCCAAGGAAGTGCGTCGGATGGATCGAGTCAGTCAGTTGGGTCTGGTGGCGGCGCGGCAGGCATTTGAAGATTCAGGTCTGGTCATCACCGATGAAAATTCCTGGGACGTCGGCGTGGTTATCGGCTGCGCCATTGGCGGCGTGAGCACATTTCTGGCCGAGAACAAGGTGTTTTTGGAAAGAGGCCCGCGTCGCATCAGCCCATTCACGGTGCCGATGATGCTCAATGACACGGCCACGGGCCAGATTGCCCTGGCGTTCAGAGCCCGCGGCCCCAACCTGTGCATTGTCACGGCCTGCGCCAGCGGCAGCAATGCGATGGGTGAGGCATTCGAGTTGATTCGCGCTGGCCGCGCCAAAGCGGTTATTACCGGCGGTTGCGAAGCCCCAATTCAGCCCTTTGTCATGTCCGCGTTCGTCAACATGGGCGCACTAAGCATCTACAACGACACCCCCGAATCAGCCAGCCGGCCCTTCGACAAGACCCGCACCGGCTTTGTCACCGGCGAAGGCGCAGGCATGTTTGTCGTTGAAGATCTGGAACACGCGCGGGCGCGAGGTGCCAAAATTTAC
>Ga0105048_10004934_pt1 | contig 21667 bp, 17 predicted proteins | sample MAT05_FD_78382 | JGI IMG/M metagenome (GOLD analysis project Ga0105048, IMG submission 78382) | Freshwater microbial communities from Lake Fryxell liftoff mats and glacier meltwater in Antarctica - MAT-05 | ecosystem: Environmental > Aquatic > Freshwater > Ice > Liftoff microbial mat | place...
CAAAAAGCAAATACCAATACACTAATAACAATTAACGATGCACAATTGCAAAGTGGTATTTATTTTGTGAATGTAAGAAGCATTGATGGTAGCACTATTGTGAGGAAAGTAGTGAAAACGAATTAAAGGCCTCCCAACTCCCGAATTGTCGGGACAAGCTCTCCTAAGGAGGGAGCCGAATGGTGTTAATGGCAATTGTTTTTAGTACCAGCTAACGTACACTCTTTAAATATACAAAACCAAGAAGCCCCCAACTTATTTTAAAAGTTGGGGGCTTTTTAATTATGATGGTTTATCATTCTGCCCATTGTTGGCGCACTTTTCAACAAATGATTAGGGAAAATTATTTAGGTTGGCATCCTCGCCGTGTGGGTTAACTTAACAAACCACAATTAAGCGTTAAAAGCCCAGTGGAGACGACAATTAAATAAACTATGTTACTCATAAAAATGGTTAATTTATGGAACAAATATGAATCATTCTCTTTTGGTAATATGCCATGCCTCATAGAGGCAAAATATCGGTAGAAAGGGCAGCCAAAAGAAGTGTTAGCTCCCTTGTTACGAAATATTTTGCACCAAGGGGGCTTTGGTGTTTTGTGCATTTATTGTGTGCTACAGATATGTAGCCCCAATGGGCTTGGTAAAGCAGAATACTATGTGGTTAAATCTTTTACTTTAGTTATCCCTATTTAATTTTATTGATACCTTAAATGCTTTGTTTAATTATTTGGCTGTTGCGATAAGCATTACTAATTTGCAATTTTTAGTTTGCTAAGTGGGCACAAAACTGCGCACCAACCCCAGCAATTGTTTACATCTATTTTTTATGCTTTTACATCATTCACACATTAATAACAACCAAAAAATGACTTGTATTTTAATGAGTATATACTCTAGCTGATAAGCTATTGATGGATTTAATAATTTCAATAATTAAAGATGATACATTAACCAACCGCCAACATTTTATTGATATTTACTTTTGCGAATTTCTGAATTTTATAAATTTATTGGTGGATGGTTTCTCATCTCCAAACAAAACACCCCACTTTTTAAACTGCTCAGTATGGTCAAATATTATTTTAAAAACCGCCATTAATGGCAGTGATAAAAACATACCCGGAATACCAGCTAAGGCTGCACCAACAAATACTCCAAAAAGACTAACAAGTGCATTGATTTTTATTTTAGAACCTACAATGGCTGGCATTAAAATATTGTTGTCTAAAAGTTGTACAACGGTAATGGATATAAGCACTGTAAGCACTGGCCCTAAGCTAGGCGAAGCACTTAAAGTAAGCAATACTCCAATAATATTGCCCACAAGCGCACCCACGTATGGAATAAGATTTAAAATTGAAAAAATTACGGCAATAAGCAACGCATATTTTATACCAAAAAGCAATAATGCACCTCCAAGTAATATGGTCATATAAGTGAACTGAATTAACAGCCCTACAATGTAACTTTGAATGATGGATTCACTTTCTTTCAACGCCAATTCTACTTGCACATATTCGTCTTGCGGAAACCACATGAGTATAAATTTGCGTAACACATTTTTGTAGAAAAGAATTAAAAAAGTATAGATAGGCAGTAATCCAAAAAATATTAATGCAGTGCTCACTGACCCAGCGGCATTGGATAAAAAGCTGCCAGCCGAATCAAGAAAATTATTGGTTTGTTGGCTAATTATTTCGGTTTGCTGTGCTGTAGAAATATTGGTTTTATTGCCGAACCAAGTGCTGATGAAATGTATATGATTGGTAATATTTTGCTTTATAATTGCAAAATTATTTATCAATGGTTTAAGTTGTGAGGTAATAAAAATTATAACCAATGCCAATATGATTATCATTAATAAAATGGAAAGTATAATAGCAATACTATTTGGCAATTTTCTACGTATCAAAAATCTGTAAAATGGCAGGAGTGCAATAGCTGCAAATACGGCCATAAGCATGGGCATAATAATATTTTGGCCTTGCATAATAATTAAGGCAATCAAAACAAGTCCCATTAATTCAATGGAGCGTTTTACGGAAAGTGGTAGTTGTTGAATCATATTATTTTAAATTATTCTATTATTTTAATGAGTCTTTTTAGTAGTTGAATAAACATAACAGGAGCAAGGCTTGTAGCAATAATAATAAGCCAAATTTGAACACCTAATTGTTGCACGCCAACAATGCTGCTTAAAGGATTTATAAAATAAAAAATGGCAAGAATTAAAACACAAAGTAACAAAGCCAACCAAACAAATTTATTTTGGGTAATCTCATTTTTAATGAAAGATATTTTACGAGAAGGTAAATTGAAAACATGCCACAATTGTGAAAATGCCAAACTAAAAAACGTAATGTTGTTACACACTTTTGCATCGTATTTTAAATAATAACTACAATACCAAGTAACAGCAAAAATAGGGATTGCAAGCAGGTTAGCATACACAACAATATTAAACCAATCCTTTTTTGTTACAATAGGTTCTTTTGGATTACGTGGCGGTAATTTCATAATTAACTTATTGCCTTTGCCCATGCCCAAAGCCAATGCAGGAAAAATATCGGTAACCAAATTGAGAAACAATATTTGCATAGGCAAAACTGAAAATGGAAAATTGAATAAGCCATACAAAAACACAATAAAAATTTCACTCAGATTGCATGATAATAAATAGACTAAAAACCGTTTGATATTTTGAAAAATCACCCTTCCTTGCTCTATGGCAGATACAATGGATTTGAATGAATCATTTTTTAAAACCATCTCGGCAGTTTCAATAGCCACCTGCGTTCCACGTATTCCCATTGCAATGCCAATGTCTGCTTTTTTTAACGCTGGGGCATCATTTATTCCATCACCAGTCATGGCAACAATGTCGCCTCGCTTTTGATAAAGACTCACCATGTTTAACTTTTGCTGCGGCGTTACACGTGCAAAAATAGTAGCCGCAAATAGTTGTTTTTTATTGGGTTTGGCTTCTAATTCTTTACCCGTAATTACTACATTTTCTACATCCGACAATTTTATTTTTTCTGCTATATGCAAAGCTGTTGCTGGATGGTCACCAGTAATCATAATTACTTTAATACCCGCATCACGGCACGATTGCAAGGCACTAGTTATATTTAATCTGGGTGGGTCTAAAAATCCAATAAATCCAATAAAAACCAAATCATTTGAAAAATTATCACCAGCAATAGTAGCTGCTTCTTTATATGCAAAACCTAAAACACGGGTTCCTTGCGCTTGCACTTCTTCTGCTTTAGCTAAAAATATTTTTTTATCATCAGCCGTAAAAGCTTCTACTTTATCATGCTTGCTAATTTGGTTGCATTTTAAAATGATAGCTTCTACCGCTCCTTTTGCAGCCACAAAATTGTTGTTGTCCTTTTCGTGCAAAGTAGCCATCAGTTTAGTTTCCGAACTAAATGCTTCTTCGCCAACGCGCTTATATTCATTGGTTATTTCGGAAACATTTATTTTGTTGAAAGCAGCAAAATGTAACAGCGAAATTTCCATAGGGTCGCCAACTTGTTTCTTTTTATTACTGCTTATTACAGCATTATTGCATAGCGTAGAAATGAGTAAAAGTTTCTCAAAATTTAGTTTATTGGTTTCAAAGTTTACTGCTTGATTTTTTTCAACAGTTTTGCTTTCATCAAAAAAATGAATGTTGCTAACTTCAATTTTATTTTCGGTAAGCGTACCCGTTTTATCAGTAAAAATTGTGTTGATACCTCCAAGTGTTTCAACTGATGCCAAGCGTTTAATCAATACATGTTTTTTTGCCATTCGCAACATGCCATAGGTTAGCGCAATGGTTGATACCACCGGCAATCCTTCAGGTATAGCTGCCACTGCAAGCGCAATGGCTGTTTCAAAAATTAAAAAAATTTCTTTGTCTTGCAATAAACCAGTAGTAATAAAAATAGCAGCAAATATTGCAGTAATCCACATCAACTTTTTGGTTAAACCTTGCAGTTTTTTTTCGAGAGGCGTTACTACCTGCTTGGCGTTTTCTACCAACGAAGATATTTTGCCTAACTCAGTATACAAGGCTGTTCCTGTTACAACAGCTTTGGCGTTGCCCTTAATAACCGACGTGCCTTTAAACACCATATTTAATTGGTCGGCAAGGCTGGTGTCCTTTTCTACTGCTTCTAACTTTTTTGTAATGGGCAATGACTCACCAGTAAGTGGCGATTCGTCAATTTCAAATTGATTTATTTCTATTAGCCTAGCATCTGCCAAAACCATATCGCCTGCTTCTAAAACTAAAATATCACCAGGTACAATTCTTTCGGATGGAATTTCTTTTAAAGCACCATCTCTCCAAACTTTCGAAACGCTTACATCCATACTTTTCAACGCATTCATTGATTTTCGTGCTTGCAACTCCATTAAAAAACCAAGCAATGCAGTAATAAAAATAACGCCTATAATTGAGCCTCCTTCTAACCAATGTTGAAAAGAAAGTGACACGCCACCAGCCAAAACCAACAATAAAACAATGGGACTTTTAAATTGCTCAACAAGTAATAAAAAAATACTTTTCTGTTTTTTCTCCTCGTATTTATTTAAGCCATACGTTTTAATTCTTTTTGCAATATCATCTTCATTTAATCCGTTTTGCTGATTGCTTTTTAGTGTGTCAATTATACTTTCGATGGATAGTGAAGAAGTATTTTTTATTGGATAATGAACCAACTTAGGTGTTGCTAAACTTTTACTTTCTGTATCCATATTTTTTTTAGGTTTCATTTTAGATAGCACTCATTTTCTAATAATTTTTAGTAAAATTTATACCGACTGTACATTCAATATAGTCCAATTTCTCCCGTTGTTTCAAACGGGACTATTGTACTATTTTCATGTAGTATCTGCATTAACCATTCTAAAATTATTAAATAGTTTGGACTATTTAATAATTAGAATTGGTTTAACTACCTCAATACCTAACCCCAATAATCAAAATATCATCTACTTGTTCTTCGTCGGCTTTCCATGCTTCAATGGTTGCTTCAAGTACTTCTTTTTGTTCATTCATATCTAAATGTTGAATGGAAAGAATTAATTCTTGCAATTGTTTTGGTTTAAATTTTTTCTTTCGTGGCCCGCCAAATTGGTCAGCATATCCATCGCTAAACATATAAAAGGTATCGCCTTTTTTAATAGTTATTTGATGGTTTGTAAATCGTTGCAATTCATCACCCATAAATATTCCGATAGGAAAACGGTGTGCAGGAATGATGATAAGTTTACCATCGCTTATTATATACAAAGGATTAAAAGCACCAGCGTATTCCAATAAATTTTCGTCTAAATTTAAGGTGCAAATGGCAATGTCCATTCCGTCTTTTACACTTATGTCGGCTTCGGTTTGTCGCAATGTTTCATACACACCTTTGCTTAGTTCATCTAATATTTTATCGGGGCGGGTTTGTTTGTGTTCGGTTACCGATTTGCTTAATAAATTGTATCCTAAAATACTCATGAATGCGCCCGGAACTCCATGTCCGGTGCAATCGGCGGCAGCAATAAATATTTTTCTGTCTTGTTGTGCTATCCAATAAAAATCGCCGCTAACAATATCTTTTGGCTTAAATAAAATGAAAGAATTTGGCAACATTTTTTTTATTATTTCCATAGGTGGAAATATGGCATCCTGAATACGTTTGGCGTAGTTGATACTATCGGTTAATGCTTTGTTTTTTTCTTCAATTTCTTTGTAGGCATGTTGCAATTTTGAGAGCAGCGTTTCTGTAATTTCCTTTTCGCGCTGAATTCTTTTCTTGCCAAAAATAGTATGAATAGCTGATGGCAAACGCATTAAACTACCTTTCAAAATATAATCGTCGGCACCTGCTTTTATGCTTGCTACCGCAAATTCTTCGGATACCGTTCCAGTAACTAATATGAATGGAATATCAGAATTGTTTTTCCTAACTATTCCTAACGCTTCCATCGAATTAAAGGATGGCAAAGAGTGGTCGGATAGAATAACTTCGGGATTAAAATTTTCTAATTCTTGTATGAAATTTTCTCTAGTGTCTACCACTCTTAGTGTAAATTCCATTTGCGCATTCATTAACTCTAGCTCCAATAGCTCCGCATCTTCAGGACTATCTTCTATTAATAATATTTTGAGATGTGTGTTCAATGAATTTTGAAATTTAGTTTATTATCGAATTTATTTTCTTGGCGATTGGTTTACCATCATCCAATAAAATCCTAACTCTGCAACGGCTTTTGCAAACGAATCAAAACCCACAGGTTTTACCACGTAACTATTCACGCCTAGTTTGTAACTTTCTACAATGTCTTTTTCTTCTTTTGAAGAAGTCATTATAACAATAGGAATTGCTTTGGTTCTCTCGTCTTCGCGTATTTGGCGCAACACTTCCATTCCGCCAATTTTTGGCATTTTCAAATCCAATAAAATAACCTTGGGTATGTCGTGGACATTTCGTCCAACGTATTCGCCTTTTGCAAAAATATAATCAAGTGCTTCGGCACCATCAGTAACGTGCAACAAATTATTTGACAAATGACTTTGCGACAAGGCAAGCATTGTTAATTCAGCATCTTCCATGCTATCTTCTACTAATAATATTTCTATTGAGTTCATCGGGTATAAATTTTAAATTGTGAATTTTAAATTATGAATTATTAATTATGAATTACTTTTTCTCTTGGTAATGAAAAATAAAATGTAGCGCCTTCTCCTACTATTCCTTCAGCCCACACCTTGCCTTTATGTTTTGTAACAATGCGTTGAACAATAGAAAGCCCTACACCAGTACCTTCAAATTCGTTTGCTTTATGCAGGCGTTGAAAAACCCCAAATAGTTTTTCGTAATACGTCATATCAAATCCGGCTCCGTTGTCTTTTATAACATAAACATTATTGTTTCCATCGATGTATGAACTAATTTGAATAATTGCTTTTTCTTTTTTGGATGAATACTTTATAGCGTTTGAAATCAGGTTTATTAGCACTTGCTTTATCATTCCCAAATCGCCAAACGCATTTGGTAGTTTTTCAATTTCAATTTTAATTTCTTTATTTTCCAGTAAACTTTTCAACTCTGTTACAACATTTTGTACTACGGAATTCATATCTAAATTTATTTTCACTAACTCCAATTGCCCGAGTCTTGAAAATGCAAGTAAGTCGTCAATAAGTTGCGCCATTTTTTTTGCATTGTTCATTACCACTTGCATCAATCGGTTTGCTTCGGCATCTAATTTATCGCCATAATTTTTAACCAACATATTGCCGAAGCCCTCTATAGCCCTTAGTGGTGCGCGTAAATCGTGCGATACAGAATATGTAAAAGAGTTTAATTCTTTGTTTACATTGTCTAATTTTTCGGTGCGTTCAATTACTTTTTGTTCTAGCTCATCATTCAGTTTTTTGATGTCGTTTTCTGCTTTTTTTCTTTCTTTTAAATACCGTTGAATGATGAATAATACTACAATCAAAATCACCGAAACAAAAAATTCCAGCATGTAAATTGTTTTTAATGAACTACTGATGTATTGCTGGTTTCTAATTTTACGTATGCTATACAATTCATTTTCATTTTTTTGAATAAATGCAACTACTTCTCTTATGTTATTCATTATTCTGAAGCCATTTCCTATTGCCGAGTTTGCTTTTGCAAAATCGTTGTTTTCAACAAGTTTTATTTGCGATTTGGAGTCGGCAACCAATTTTGAAATGAGTGAATTTAAACTATCCATTCTCTCTTGTTGTTGGGCGTTGTCTTTGGTTAATTCTTTCAATTTAACCAATCTATTCTTGATGAATGGCAATGCGTCTCTGTAAGGTTTCAGAAACTTTTCATCTTTTCCAATAATGTATCCACGTGTGCCTAACTCAATTTCCTGAATTAAAGTAAAAGTTTGTTCAGTTTCAAATAAAACTTCTTTCGTATGTTCTAGCCATTCGACAGATTTTATATAATTTTTATTCTCTTTTTCAATGTAATAAAAAATGAAAATTATTATACTTAACATAAGTGAAAAACCTACAATAAGTTTCACCTGAAAGTGGTTTTTCATTTCAGTAAATTGAAGTTTTGTTGTGTGCATAGTTTCCTTTATTAACAATCGATTTTAATAAATTATATAAGCGAAATAATTTTGTGTAATTCTTCTTTTGTCTTTCCTAATCTAATTTCAATGTTTTTATACATCTCATCTTTTCTTCCTTCCATAAAAAGTGAATCTTTACCAATTAAAATAGCGAAACGTTTCTTCAGTTTTTCTTTTTATTCTTCCCAATTTTCTTCACGTTGTTGTGTTTCCATGGCATTTGTTTTTAGATGTACATTTATTTTTATGTTGCAAAGATGCCTGCTAACAACTGCTAAAGAATTACATAAGCGAAGTGTAATATTACATGAATCACACTTATTGATGTGTAATTATGAAGATTTGACGTAATGACAAAGAAGCCAGAACAATGAACCTACAACTAAGAACTATTTTATATCATCTTTACAAAAAAAAATGACACCAAAAGGAAAGTTAGTAATCATTGGCGGGTACGAAGACAAAGGCATTGCAGGCGAAAGTTTGGATGTGCTAAAACGCCGCGAACACAATGGAAACGAAGAAATACTCGCCTCCTTAATTTCTAAAAATCCGCGTGCAAATCACCGCATCGAAATTATTGCAACGGCTTCGACCATTCCTACCGAGATGGAGAAACCTACCGCAATGCATACAAAACAGTAGGTTTTACAAAGGTAGATTTTATGCGCATTGAAAATGAAGTGGAAGCTAATGATGCAGCCAATGTTAAACGCATAGAATATTGCCATGCTGTTTTCTTTACGGGAGGTGACCAAAATAAACTGGTTAAAGAACTGAATGAAACGGCTGTTTTAAATGAGATAAAAAAGGAATATGTAGCCAATGAACATTTTATTGTTGCAGGCACTAGTGCTGGTGCAATGGCAATACCAGAGGTGATAATTGCAGGTGGAATAATTCGGGAAGCAATACTGAAAGATGATATTAAAATGTGTAATGGTTTTAATTTTATTGATGATATTAATGTAGATACTCACTTTATTAAACGTGGGCGGTTTGCAAGATTGGCGCATGCTGTGGCGTTGCATCCTACTTTGTTGGGTATTGGTTTAGGAAGAGATACAGCACTTGCCATTTCGAACGGAAACGAAGCGCATTGCAGCGGTTCGGGTATGGTAATTATTATTGATGGTAGTAAAATAAGTGCTACAAATGCTGCGCAAGTAAATGACGCCACACCTATTGTTATTGAAAATATGCAAGTACATATTCTTGCTGAAGGCAGTACGTTTTTGATTAAGGAAAGGAAACTTTCAAAGTAAAATTATAACACCAACGTCATTCAGGCGAAAGCAGGAGTCAATAACCATATTTGAGATTGCGGCTTACACTGCAATGACAGAATCAATTATTGAAACTTCTTTTCATTTACCTTTTTAAACCGCTTCTGTACTTCGTAACTTGCTATTACCAACAAATAAAAAGTAATGTCGCCAGCAAATTTGCCGAGAAGTATTCCGAGTGTAAAATCATGTAAGAGTATTGGAAAAATGTACATAAAGAAAGGACGTAACAACAAACCGTCAATCAATCTGGCGGGTCCAAATTCTAATATAAGGGAGCTTATTACTTTTATAATTTTTTGGAAAGAAAATGAAGCATTTTCTTCTTTCATTATTTTGTTTTCGCGCTGTATGTTCTGTATAAATACGGTGGAGTAAAAACCAATGGCTTCTCCTAAAGAACCTACAAAGGCGGCTATAACGGCCTCATTATAAATATAGTGTGCAATGCTTGCAGCCACAATAGCTGTGGTAGTACAAACAATTTCGGCTAGCCAATACCGCTTCAACCATTCCTTTATTTTTTGTTTGAGCATGATTGAAGCAGGTAAATTTATTACAAATTTAATAGGCGTCATTGCTAGTAACAAAGCACCACGGAGCAACATTAACGCATGAAGAAAAACAATTGTTGATAATCGCAACAATTGCAACTATTTCAGAGATTGCGGCTTTCGCCGCAATGACGAAGGTGCTAGACGTGATGCACACAAATTATTTTACACCTTTTTACATTTTGCCATTTTATTTCCGTAATGGCGATAGTCTTCATTGATGTCTATTTGAGGGTTTGCGCCTTCTTGAAACAACACAATAATATCGGAACCACCAAAACGAAAATAGCCAAACTCATCGCCTTTTAGTAATTCTTTGTCCTCAGCAGCAATCATGTGTACCGATGATACTTGGCACATGCCAATCGGAATTACAGCCACAATACCCACATTGCCATACAACGATTTTGCGGTATCAATAGTAATTACACCGCGTGCTTGCGCAAACTGGTAGCCGTCTTCCGAATTGTCGGGTGCATCAAATTGTTTGTCTTTTATGCCTACTTCGCAATATACCAAGCCATGTATTGGATAACATTCTTTTACCAAACCTGCCACTGGCGTGTGAAAGCGGTGGTATGAAAACGGACTCAAAAAATAATGTATGAAAGTGCCATTAGCAAATTCATCTTTATACTGGCTGCCTTCAAGTAGTTGGTGTATGTTCGCAAATTTATGTTTGTTCTTTATTGTAATTTCAGGAATAGATGAATCGGCATTGATTTTATATTGCGCACGGTAGTTACAATCGGCAGGTGTTACCACCACTGTATTGTCGCTGGGGTTGGCAATGGGGCGCAAACCAGGGTTCAACTCACGTGCAAAAAACTGATTGAAGGTAAGCCAACCGCTTGGGTTATTTGGTTTGCCTTTTACCATCGAATCTTCTACACGGTAGTTGGACGCATTTTCTATAAATGAATTCAAGGTATCTTTATTAAATAATGCAGTAGTATCTAAAAAAGTTCCCCAACTAATAGAATAATCTGAAAGCCATTGGCTGAACCACGGTATGTTTTGCACAATGGTAGAATCATCTTTTCCTACTTTTTGATTGATAAGAAAATAAAAATGGTTCAACCTATCGTCCACTTGTTGGTGGCCGTTGCTGTTCGGAATACGCCACACTTCTTTGCTAATTTCTTTGGGCAACCATTTTGCATATTGCAATAAGTATGTGTGGTAAGCCTCAATGGTTATTGGCCACGAAAGCGCTTCGAACAACGAATGCCCCAACTGCGCCTGTGCCAAATCCTTTGCTTTTACAAGCGAGGCAAGTAGCATTTGGTTAAATGCTGCATCGTCTTTTGTTTTTTCTATTAATTGTTGAATTACATCCACAGAAGATGTTACCGTTTCATTATCCTTATTAGTGTGTCCATTTTTTTATGATTTTGTTTTGGCAAACAATCATTTATTGAACGCTGAATACTTTATATGAATTTGGAAGTTTATTGCATGAATCACACAAAACCCAACAAACATTTTACATGAATATTTTACGATGTTACATCAATCACACATTGAGTAAGAACTCAGATTTTATGTGCATATAATTGCTGCATTAATATATAAAAGCATGTTGCTTTTGTACTAATTAAAATGTGTGATGAATAAATTATTTATTGTAGTAAGTGCAATTGCATTTATGTTTATAGTGGCTTGTAATAACAACTCAAAACCATTGCACAACAAGCGCGACAGCAATTCGTATTACCTCGATTCTAATAAAATAATTCAGTTTCTAAATAGTCATCCGCACGAAATAAATCAGAAAGATAAACTAATTTCTTTTTATGAAAAAAGAAATTTTGCTTATGCTTGGGTAAGTAGTAATGGCATAAATGAACACGCCGGAAGTTTTATCAACATGCTAAATCACGAAGAAATATATAACCGAAATGATTCATTATTTTACTTAGATAATGTGCACACGCTTTACAATAAAGTGTCGGACGATGACTTTAAATTTACTGCCAACAATAGCGTTGCGCAAGAGTTAGAAATTTTACTTACAAGTACTTTTTTTGATTATGCAAAACGCAATTGGGCTGGTGCTAATAGCGATGAAATGGAAAAAGTAAATTGGTTTATTCATCAAAATAAAATAAATTATACCACATTGCTAGATTCTGTTTTGAAGAATAATAGCAATGCTTTTGGAACTAATGAACTTGTGTATAGGCAATATAAATTGCTAAAAAAATATTTGCAAAAATATAACGACATTGAAAAAAAAGGTGGTTGGAAAACATTACCTATCGATACCAATAATTTTAAAAAAGGAGATACTTCAGTTGTTATTTCTTTAGTGAAAAAGCAATTGTTTTTAATGAATGATTTAACTATAATTGACACTACCAATGTGTTTGATGATGCACTGGTATTGGCTTTACAGCAGTTTCAGAACAGGCATGGTTTAGATGAAAAAGGAATGCTCAACCTAAAAACTATTGCTGCTTTAAACATTCCGATAAAAGATAGGATACAACAAATACTTATAAATATGGAACGTAGTAGATGGGTTCCGGCACAAATAAAAGGCGATTATTTGGCGGTAAATATTCCGGAGTTTAAACTGCATGTGTATAACAATGAAAACCTAGAATGGAGCTGCAATGTTATTGTTGGACAATCGAAAGATATAAACAATACAGTAATTTTTAATGATGATATGAAGTATATTGTTTTTAGTCCGTACTGGAATATTACGCCACGCATTATTGCCAAAGAAATATTGCCTGCCATGAAACGAAACCGCAATTACCTATCTACACACAACATGGAAGTAGTTGATGGCGCTGGAAAACACATTGCCACATCTTCTATTGGTTGGCACAAATACAGCAATAATTTCCCTTACATCATCCGCGAAAAGCCTGGCAAAAATAATTCGTTGGGCTTGGTTAAATTTTTATTTCCGAACCAATATGATATTTATTTGCACGACACGCCCTCTAAATATTTGTTTGAACAAAACACCCGAAACTTTAGCCATGGCTGCATTCGGGTGCAAGAGCCTTTTAAACTCGCTAAGTTTTTATTGAGAAATGATACAAGTTACACCGACGAAAAAATAACTACTTTGATGCAGAGCGGCAAACAAAAATACGTAACCCTCAAAACAAAAGTACCTGTATTTATTGCCTACTTTACAGCTTGGGTAGATAGAAAAGGAAAGCTTAATTTTAGAGAAGATATTTATCATCATGATGAAAAGATGAAACAAATAATGTTTGAGAAAAATTAGCTGTGCTTACTAAAAATTTGCAATATTTTTGGTGGTGAGAAATGGTTTATACAACTGCGTTTTATAATGAGGCTTGTTTTAGGTGCATTGCACCGCGCAGCAGCATCTTCTGCGGTATTTTAGCAGAATGAATTACCCAAAAGTAAATTAACTAATGATAATTACTCGTTTAGCTGGTTCGTATTCCAAATTCTTACAAGTGGAGTAAAACGGTTTTTCCTTCTTCTTTGTCTTGAAACAAAGAAGCAACCACGAAGTGCTCACGAATACATTAAAAATAAAACTCTTGAGTAAAATTCAAGGCTGCATAAAAAACATCTATATGGTGACACCTAAATCATTTTGCTACAATACCGCAAAACCCCGAAAAGGGAGGCTTTTATTTGGAATATTTATTTTGGATTGCTGTATAGGCTTTGGCGGTTTAGGTTCTTTGGGAGTTTGTGGTGAAATTTTTCTTTTATTTTTTAACGATGTTTTTTATAAGGCCAGTGGTGTTGGTTGTTAGAAGTACTGCGGGTGAATTTGGTTTTGTTGGTTGTGCATTGCTAATGCAGACGATTGAGGGTTTGCATTGCGTGGTTGTTTAAGCCACAAGCGGGACGCTTGCGGCAGCGTTCAGTTTTTTAGCTTGCGGTAGCAGGGGTGTCAATTTGGTTTTGTTGGTTGTGCATTGCAAATGCACGTTTACATGGTACGGATTGCAAATCCGTACCAGTGGGGCAAACGGCAAAAAGCTGAGCCTGTGTGGTGAAAATAACTTTAGCTATTTTCAAAGTTATTTTTTGTTAATTATGTTAATTATTGTAAGTATATTTTTATTTTCGTTATAAAATTTAACAATCATGCAAAAATTCAACTCACAATTTCAATTCAAAAATTTATTTGCGCAAATTTTTTTATTTGCATTATTATTAGTGGGTAATCAAGTTTTTGCTCAAACGCCTAATGCTATTACTGCTGTTAATCAGCATTTGAGAAATTTATTCACCCCTTTAAGTCGCCCGACACCATCAAAGGATTTTTTATTTGATATGGCGGCTCACCAAGCTCCTTTGCAATTTTTTGCACCTTTAGAAACAGATGTTTTAAATACGGATGTTTGGTACAAAGTGTATGAGGAGATGTATAATTGTGCTTACAATCAAGCACCATTAACGCCAGTAACTACAGTATTTAATGATGCTAATCAATATTTAGGCAAAATTCCATTTGGAGTTATGAATTATGAATTTTACAGATTAAAATCTAATGCACTTACTACTAATACATATTTTAATTTTGACCCTCTAACAAATACACTTAGTGATAAAAATCCTCGCCCTGGTTTTCCTTATGATGATGACAAACTGCTAACTGCATGTCCGCTCTTAACTATCTCTAATTTTGCAAATGTTACCTATAGGCTTGAACCACAATTTATATTTTTTGATTCTTTTTCTATTTTGGAATTCCAAAATAGAAGGCAGGAGCTACAAATTGATTTTGGGGACGGTAATGGACATCATACAATTGACCCATTTGCAACAACAGACTTTCTTGTTGTCTATAGCACAGCAGGTGAAGTTGTTATGAATACAAGGATTGTTGATTTAAGTAACAACTCAATTGTTTACTCATCAAACTCAAGAATTTTTATAGCCTCAGCTCAGCTTTCAACACCAGCGATGCAACTATTAGTTCAGATGGCTTAAACGTTAATTTTTACGCCGCTTGTAAAGGCGACAAATTTACAGGTAAAACTGTAATTTATCTTGAGGGTATTGATGTGCTGGATGTTTTTCCTGCTCAAAACCGAGATGCAAACCAAATTTATACAGAAATGCTTGAAAACCAAAAAATTGCGGAATTGAAAAATCAAGGTTATAATTTTGTGGTGGTTGATTGGAAAAACAGTAGAATTGATATTAGATTCAATGCGCTTTATGTTGTAAAGTTAATAGAGAAATTAAAATGTATGATGGATGACAAAGACAACCATCAGTTTGTAATTATTGGCGAAAGTATGGGAGGTATAGTTGCGCGGTATGCACTCACATATATGGAAACCGATTTTTACCAAAACCATATTACATTACCTTTTTTTACGGACATTGCTGATTTGAACAATACACCTTATTTAGCAACACATTATGAGGAATTGCTTAATGTACCATGGTGTAAAGAGAAAAGAAAACACAATACAAGGTTGTTTTTTTTCGTTTGCTAATTTTAGCAATTGCTCTTTTATCGTCATGATTTATTTTTTAATGTCCTTAATTTCCTACTCTATCGAATTTTCGGAATACTTCCCTTTAAAATGTCTGGTCATTATGTTTTGTTTTCGTCCTACCATTGGCTATAACGGTTTGCAGCTACAAGAAGTTGGCGATTTCGAAGCACAAAACTGTCTGCCACCACAAAACTTGATACGAAGCCCAAAGCTTCATTTAACCACTGAACCGCCAATTTTTTGTAACTGCTGTTATGCCCCAGTGCTTTCTTCGTCTTTCATTGTCGTCCGTGATTAATAATTTGTCTGCGTAAAAAGTTTTGTTGTCCCCTGTAAAACGAAGAAAATACAGTCCGCTCGGAAGATTGTCCCGCGGGATTATTTGCTTCTGTTATTCCAGTTGACCCTGTTCGTTTAGCTGCTTATTTAATTTTTCAACTCCTATTATTCCATTTGTAATAAATTCAATTATATCAGCGTTTAATTTTTCTTTGTCGGTATAGAACAAACCATGTGGTGCACCCTCATAAATAAGGAGAGTGTTGTTTGGAATAAGTTTGGTTGATTGTTTTGATGTGAGTTCAATTGGAACTGTATTGTCTTCATCACCATGAATTATTAAAGTGGGAACATTTAAAGTGTGCATTTCATTACGGAAATCGGTTGTTGTAAATGCATTGGCACATTCTTGCATAGCCCGTGGAGATGCGAACGAGCATAACATTCGATAATATTCTAACAAGGGTGTACTTAATGGTTTACTCAACATAGATACACCAAAGAATGTTTTTCCGAAATCATCTATGAAACCAATGCGGTCTTTTTTAATTTTATCGATAGTGTCATCAAATTTTTCTTGTGGTACTCCATGAGGATTGGTATCTGTTTTTAGCCTGAATGGTGTTACTGAAGCAATTAAAACAACTTTTGTAACACCTTTTCCGCTATGACGACTGAAATAGCGAACCACTTCGCCACCGCCCATTGAAAAACCAATAAGTGTGATGTCTTCTAATTTGAGTTCGTCTATAAGTGCTGATAAATCGTCAGACATTGTATCGTAATTGTAACCGTCCCAGGGCTTGGATGATTTACCGAAACCTCTTCTGTCATAGGCAATCACACGATGTCCGCTATTTACTAAATCGTTAATTTGATATTCCCACATTTCGTTGCTAAGTGGCCAACCATGAATGAGGATAATGGGTTTGCCTGTGCCGTAATCGTTATAATAAATTCTTACTGGTTTGCCAGTGGCATCATTGCTTGATTCAATGTAATTCATTTTATTTTTTGTTTAATTATTTAACTGTTAAATTCTTATTTGTTAATTGTATTTAGAAAAGGCAATTAGCATTTAGCAGATGCTAAGTTGCTGACTTTAAAAGAGGAAAGCGTTATACAATTATAGAAATGAGTTACATGATTCTCACTTTACTATTTTGTGAGTAGGATAAAGGTCAACCTAATCATGAGGAGACATTATCGGTCAGTCAGCATATTGTTTTGATAGTTTGACATCGACATTAACCCATCTTGCAGCTATTCATTCATAACTAACTGGTAATATTATCGGTTTTTTTATTTTCGGATTTGTGTACCATGGATTTTCGTTTTACAAATGGACGTGATTTGTAACCCAGCAATTGATATAGTTTTTTACTTCCAGTTGACACTTGAAATACATGACCGGCAAAACACTGTTAAACAATCAACTAAAGCAAGGGAAGCTGGGTACTACAAATCAAAACCAAAAATACAAATATTGATAATCAGTTGGTTACAATGACCTTTTGAATAACCATCCAAAATAATCGATGAATGACCAGTTTTTACCCCAATAAATATTTCATTTTGGCAAAAACCTGCAACCTGGGTTAAAAATAGATAATTGCTTTTCAATTTTATAAACAGAAATTTTAGAAAACCAAATAATCATAAAAATACTATCTATTTCTTATGTCGTTAATCAAAGTTGTAGTGTCGTCATAGTAATTGTGCCTAACGTTTTCGCGGCTTGTTTTGTTTGGGATTTGAAACAATGTCTACCGAAATGTTTCCATAAAGATAACTGTTTCTAGGCATTTGCAAAGCAAAATAAATTTCTTTCCCGAAGCGACAGCTTTTGCAAATGCCTTATACTTCCGCCCGCATTAGGCAAAGGTGCTGTTATAGCCAGTGCTTCTTATCATTATAATTGATTTTTATGTTTAATAACAAAGTCGTCAAAGGATATTGGCTGTTGTCCTGTAATACTTTTTATCCATTTAGTTGTATTTTGTGTTTTTTGAAATCTTGGAAAATAATGCAACATAATCATTACTAAAATTAACATGGTAGGAACATTTTCTTTTCGTTTATACCAAAAGAATTGTAATAAATTGGGAGAAATGAAATTGATATTTTTTCCAGTTCCTTTACTTATTTTTTCAGCCATTTCAGTAAATGTTAAGGTTTCGTTATTGGTTAATTCATAACTTTTATTGATATGGTTTTGTGGTTCGGTTAAAATTTTCGCTGCTACTACGCCTATGTCAGCAACATCAACTAAGGTAAATTTTGCCTTGCCTGCAGGCAAATAAATTCGTTGATGATTAACTAAGTCATTGCGTAAAGTTGTTGTGAAATTCTGCATAAAATAGGCTGGACGCAAGAAGGTATGCGGAATTTGACTTTCTACGATTAGTTTTTCAATTTTATGGTGAGGGATAATTTTGCTATTTTCAACACCTTGAACAGATAAAAATACAATGTGTTTTACTGAAGACTTCTTTGCTGCTTCAATGAGTGGTGCAAAATATGTTTTTACGTCTGAAATTTGTGGAGGACGGAGTAAAAAAAGCAAGTCAATGTTTTGGAGCGCAGATTCAAACGTATCAGTATTGGTAAAATCAAATTTGATATTCTTGATATTGAAAGTTGCTAGTTTCTCATTACCAAGTTCTGTGTCTCTGACCCCAGCAAATATCTCTAATTGATGATTAATTTTTTGTAAAGCATATAATACTTCAATTCCAACATTTCCTGTTGCGCCGGTAATTAAAACTTTTATCATATTATTTTGAAGCATTACTTGAACAAAATGGAATATAAATGCTATGGTAAATATGGGACTTAAGATTTGGTTTTCATAAATTGTGCTAACATTTCTTTTGGCATTCCACCCATTCCTTCAATCTCATTTGAAGGTGGTACAATACCTGCTTTAGAATAATTACAACGTCCCATCATAAACTCCTCCTGATTTTCAGAAGGCTCTATACCAATCATACGAAATGCCATATTGGTGGGCTGCATTTCAAAAGTATGTAACTTCATCGCCGGTTGACGGGTTAAGCCGCCATTTCCACCAACGCACCACTGATAATATTTTTGCTGATGCCAATTGTATGTACCTGACATAACTGTTTTATTAAATTGTTCTTCGAAAGTTACTCGTGCCGGAGTTAATTTCCAGTAAATTTCCATTGCTTCTTCAAATTTATTTTCTAAAAGTAAATTAAAGTATTGAACCATAAAAGGTTTATCTGTTGATTGGAGCACTTCGTAACATCCTGCACCCATCCACTGCATACCGAACCCTTGAACTAAAAGAGGAGCGTAACGTTCAACTGGACAACCAACAAGTACTTTGTCACCTACCATTTCATGACAATGCACGAACAAACCAAGTTCGCCCGCTTTTATGGCGACAACATTTTCTATCTCCGCTACCTTTTTAAGAATATCCAAAGGAAAGCCACTTGGATGAAAACGATTTAAATGAAAATGCGGTGAAGGATAAATGGTTACGTGCATATTGGTAGCATCGCAAAATCTTTTTATAACATCGTAAACTTCTTCAGATTTTCGAGGAAAAAAGCTTGGTGGAAATCCTAATAAAATTCCACTTACCCCAACTTTTTCAGCATGAATCATTAGTTCCATATTGTCTTCAAAAGAATCAAGAATTAAGGATGTTGTCACTAAAATATCACTCTTTGCCTCATTTGCTACGATTTCAATAAATTTCTTTGCTTCTGACAAGGCTAGTCCTGTTTCAGTAGCACACATGGTTGAAAAAAATCCGTGTTTAATGCTTTGCCTAACGTCTAATCGAATACCGTCCTCGTCCAGTTCTTTCATGTTTGGCAAAAAAGAAGGGAAAAGAATATTTTCTGCACCTTTAAGATGTTCCTTAGCCCATTGTTTTAATTGTGATTTTTCTCTTTTCATAGTGTATAATATTGCGAATTTTTAAATTCGAGTGTTAATGATAATTTTAAGTAAATTTAGGATGACCATAAGATTTAAAGTATGATTTAGATTAGCAATTAAACTGATTTTTATCATCTTATAAATAATGCATGTGACAAAGGTGAGGTTATCAAAAGTTTATGTGTTACATAATTTTTTTAAAAAATTACATATTTCACGGTGTTAAAACAGTTGTCTATCGAAGAGCTACTAACAAAAATTTATAGTTTGTCATATTGTTGAAACTTGTAAATTCTATATAAGGAAAAGTTAATACATTTAAAACAAGGCCGCCTTGATTTTATAATTTTTCGCCTGCTAATTGTTGTTAGTCGGTGATAAATAATTTGTCTGCCATAATTACTTTGCTGTATTCTGTCAGACGAATAAAATATAGTCCGCTTTCAAGATTGTCACGCTGCATAGTAAGTGTGTGGCCTGAAATATTGTTTATTTGTTTTACTGTTTGCCCTAAAAAATTGTAAAGCGTAAGAGTCGCGTTATTCAAAAGAATATCTGTCTGCAAAGTGGTTTGCGTGGAAAAAGGATTGGGGAATAATGTAAAATCATTTTGTAAGGTTGAAAATTCATTAAATCCTGTAGTGCAGTTAATATTTAAATTGTTGTATCCTCTTTGTTTTGCTTGACATTGCAATTCTTTAAAAGCGGCTTTGTCAGTCCCATTTCCGTTCCAATTACGAAGCCCTAATGTATGTAAATATTCCAAAAATATAGTATCAGTTAAACCATAATAGGTTCCGTAAAAGTTTACAGCAGCTGCGTCTAAGTCGTGAAGCCAAGTAAAATCTATTTTTTTAACATTTGAAGCATAGGTGTCCCAAGTAGTAAATGTCTGTGTTATGAACTGTGCTTGCTGTATTTCCGAACTATTACAAGAAGAACTGGAAGGGTAACCGAATTGATAAAAAATTATTTGTTTTGATGGATATAACCCAACAAGCGTGGAAAAATCTGTGGGGATTATCGAAACTGGTTTTACCGTGAAATCATTATTTAATGGATAGTACGAAACACCGATGTAATCGCTATTAATGTTTAAGGTTTGAGCAAAGGTACTATATGTTGTTATTCCGCTAAAGGTTAATTCGGTCGCTACTTTTAGTCCTGGCCAAAGTGTTTTTGCGTAGGTTGAAACAGAATCATAAAATGTTGTGTATTTTGCCCATTTGGCAGCATCTGACCCCATATAAACATCGTGTTCGGATCCAATTACCAGAGAAGTTAGGACGACATTAGGAATGTGAACTTTTATACTGTCTAATAATATTTTAAAACGGTTAATTAGAATTGGATTGTCAAACGTTGTTGAGGTTAGGTCTGATGGCACTTCTAAATTATTGGTATGGATTGGTGAAATGGTTAGGTCAATAGGCATACTATGTAAAGGATAATAATAATTTGCAATATCAAATATTGTCATATTGAAAACATTCGGTGTGGTCTCAATTGCAGTCCAGTTTTGAAAAAGCCCCAAACCTCCCATTCCTAAATCTGCGCCAAGCGCAAAACAGGAATCATAATCGAATGTTGGATTTTGGGGGTAAGTGCTAACATCAACTCCAATGATATTGTTGGAAGGATTTATTTGAGCATTTGCAATTACTGCATAAAAGCAAAATAGAAGAATCAGATGTTTCATTTGGAAAATTGGTTTTAACATTATTTCTCTAATTGTATATTATTTTCATTCGTTTGGTTATGAATAGGGAAGGGGGCAACTCTCATCTATAAAAAATTAATTATTTTTTTTTGCTTTGTACCATTTATCCCAAACTTTTAATGATGGTCTTTCTAGTCCATTGCCATCATATAATCCTGTATCTTTCCATTCTTTAAATAAAGGGAAAGCAGCACCTATTGCTTGTAAAGTATTATAACCATTATCGTAATCATAAGGGCAAAACCAATTTACAAATTCAGCATTATATTTATTACAAGTTTCAAATAAGAATTGCACATAATCAGCTTGCCATTCGGGCTTGCCAATTTTTGTAATACCA
>Ga0105048_10004937_pt1 | contig 21643 bp, 18 predicted proteins | sample MAT05_FD_78382 | JGI IMG/M metagenome (GOLD analysis project Ga0105048, IMG submission 78382) | Freshwater microbial communities from Lake Fryxell liftoff mats and glacier meltwater in Antarctica - MAT-05 | ecosystem: Environmental > Aquatic > Freshwater > Ice > Liftoff microbial mat | place...
AACGCCAACTGACGCAGATGGTTCGCTTGATCGATGACTTGATGGACGTGAGCCGCATCAGCCAGGACAAGCTGGAACTGCACAAGGTTCACCTCCCCTTGTCGACGGTGCTGAACAGTGCCGTGGAAACAAGCCGCCCGTTGATCGATCAGATGAACCACCAACTCACCGTCACGCTGCCCAGGCAAGCGCTGATCGTGGATGCCGACATGACCCGGTTGGCACAAGTCTTCCTGAATCTGCTGAACAACGCTGCCAAGTACAGCGACCGGGGCGGTCACATCCAACTGCATGTGGAACGCCAAGGCAGCGACGTGGTGGTGAAGGTGAAGGACACCGGCATCGGCATGGCCGCCGAACAGTTGCCCCGAATCTTCGAGATGTTCACGCAGCTCGATGTGTCGTTGGAAAAGTCGCAGGGTGGCCTGGGCATCGGTCTGACGCTGGTGAAACGTCTGGTGGAACTGCATGGCGGCAGCATCCAGGCGCACAGCGACGGGCCGGGAATGGGCAGCGAGTTCATCGTGCGTCTGCCGGTCGTGAGCGAGGGGTCGTCAGTGCAGGCGCCCGAGGTCGACGACGCGCCAGCAGCCACGAAGTCGCTGCTGCGCATCCTGATCGTGGACGACAACCGGGACGCGGCAGACAGCCTGTCGGAGATGTTGAAGATGATGGGCAACGACACGCGCACGGCCTACGACGGACAGCAAGGGGTGGACCTGGCCGGCGAGTACCGTCCCGACGTGATCCTGCTCGACATCGGCTTGCCCAAACTGGACGGCTATGAAGCCTGCCGCCGCATCCGTGAGCAGCCGAAGGGCAACGGCGTGGTGCTGATCGCCGTGACGGGGTGGGGGCAGGACGAGGACCGCCGCCGCTCGCACGAAGCCGGGTTCGATCACCACATGGTCAAGCCGGTCGACCCGCAGGCCCTGATGAGCATGATCGCCGTGCTGAATGTAGGTCACGCGGACCAGCCGACCAACCGCTTCAACTGAACCTGCGGCCTCGGTTCTACGGATTGGATCTGATCCGCGACACAGGTTGGAGACGTTCCCTGTTCTTCGAACGTCTTGTCATCGGTCCAGCAACCTGGCTTTAGGTTGACCAGCACACTAAAATTCCGCCTCAGCGCCGATTTGTTCCGGATTGCGGGCGCTCTACAAATGCTGCTAAAGAGGGATGCCCGCCCGGTGTCCGCTTGTCGCAGCGTCACCGGGTTTCTTCGTTCATGGGCTCCGTCGGCCTGGTCATACCGCAGCAGATGTTCTTTGCCGAGCCGCTGCCGTTGCGAAGCGGCGCGGCGCTGGCCGACTACACGCTGGTCTACGAGACCTACGGCAGGCTCAATGCCGACGCCAGCAACGCCGTGCTGGTGTGCCACGCGCTCAATGCCGGTGCCCATGTGGCCGGCGAGGCGGCCGACGGCAGCCTCGGCTGGTGGGACAACCTGATCGGCCCCGGCAAGCCGCTCGACACAGATCGGCTGTTCGTCGTCGGCGTGAACAACCCGGGATCCTGTTTTGGCTCCACCGGGCCGATGCATGTAAACCCCGCCACAGGCCGTGTCTACGGCGCCGACTTCCCGGTGGTGACGGTGGAAGACTGGGTCGATGCGCAGGCGCGGCTGGTGCAGCGGCTGGGCATCCGTCAACTGGCCGCGGTGATCGGCGGCAGCCTGGGCGGCATGCAGGCGCTGGCCTGGACGCGCCGCTACCCCGAGCGGCTGCGCGACTGCATCGCGGTGGCCACCGCACCCAACCTGTCGGCGCAGAACATCGCCTTCAACGAAGTGGCGCGGCGCGCCATCGTGACCGACCCCGATTTCCACGGCGGCCACTTCCTGGCCCATGGCGCGATTCCGCGCCGCGGGCTGCGCGTGGCGCGCATGATCGGCCACATCACTTACCTGTCGGACGACTCGATGGAGAACAAGTTCGGCCGCGCGCTGCGCCACGCCGAGCTGGCCTTCAGCACCCAGGCCATCGAGTTCCAGATCGAGAGCTACCTGCGCCACCAGGGCGACAAGTTCAGCGAGTATTTCGACGCCAACACCTATCTGCTGATCACGCGCGCGCTGGACTACTTCGACCCCGCTCGTGAACACGACGGCAACCTCGCCGCGGCCTTCGCGATGGCGCGCGACAACCGCTTCTTGCTGGTGAGCTTCACCACCGACTGGCGCTTTTCACCGGCGCGCGCGCGTGAGATCGTCAAGGCGCTGCTGGACAACCGCATCCGCGTGGCTTACGCCGAGATCGCCGCGCCGCACGGGCACGACGCCTTCTTGCTCGACGATCCGCGCTACCACGGCGTGCTGCGCGCCGCCTTCGAGCGCATCGCCAAGGAGTCGGGCCAGTGATCGCCGAGTCGATCGTCGCCGTCGTGCCACAAGGCAGCCGGGTGCTCGATCTGGGCTGCGGCGACGGCGCGCTGCTGGCGCGCCTGCAGGCCGAGCGCGGCTGCCAGGGCTACGGCATCGAGCTCGACGACGCCAAGGTGCTGGCCTGCATGCGCCGCGGCGTCGATGTGCTGCAGCTCAACCTGGAAGAGGGCCTGGCCATCTTCGCCGACGACAGCTTCGATGTGGTGCTGCAACTCGACACCTTGCAGAACCTGCGCAACACCACCGCAATGCTGCGCGAGACGGCGCGCGTCGGGCGCCTGGGCGTCGTCAGCTTTCCCAACTTCGCGCACTGGCCCAACCGGCTGTCGGTGCTGCGCGGGCGCATGCCCGTGACCCGGGCGCTGCCCTACCAGTGGCACGACACGCCGAACATCCGTGTCGGCACCTTCGCCGACTTCGAGGTGCTGGCCGGGCAATGCGGGCTGCGTGTGCTCGACGCCTTCGGCCTGCGCGACGGTCAGCGTGTGGGCCGCTGGCCCAACCTGCGCGCGGCCACGGCGGTGTTCACCTTCGAGCGTGGCTGAGAGCCTTGCTCAGCATTCGCCCAGCAGGCTTTGCGCGTGCTTGAAGACCGCGCCGGGCGTGCTCGGCCACACCTTGCCGGCGTCCGCCGCAGCCGCCACAGCCGCCACAGCGCACGTGGATGGGACAAGCCAGAGGCCATCCCGATCACGGGGCAGGTGTGTCATCGCGGCCGTGGCACCGAAGCCGCCCCCTGCACCACGAACGACGCCGGTAGACCCGCAGTTGGTGCCCGGGTGGGCGGCCGCGGCGTGGTCTGCGGCAACGACGGCGCACTGGCTACACTGGCCATCGATGCAGGAGACAGCGATGAACGCACGCGACCCGAACCAGCCCTTGCTGCCCGACCAGGCCCGCGCGCTGGGCGCCTATGCCGACGAGGCCTGGGATCAGCGCATCGTGCCGGCGCTGGTGGACTACGTGGCGGTGCCGGCCAAGAGCCCGATGTTCGACGCCGACTGGGCTGCCCACGGCCATCTCGACCGCGTGGTGCGCGACGCCGCTGCCTGGGTCGAGGGCCGCCGCGTGCCCGGCCTGCGGCTCGAACTGCTGCGCCTCGAGGGGCGCACGCCGGTGATCTTCTTCGAGCTGCCGGCCAGCGGCCGCACGGCCGACGACTCGGCCGACACGGTGCTGCTGTACGGCCACCTGGACAAGCAGCCCGAGTTCAACGGTTGGCGCCGCGATCTGGGGCCGTGGACGCCGAAGATCGAGGACGGCCGGCTCTACGGCCGCGGCGCGGCTGACGACGGCTACGCGGTCTATGCCGCCATCACGGCGCTGGAGGCGCTGCAGCGCGAGGGCCTGCCGCACCCGCGCTGCGTGGGCCTGATCGAGAGCTGCGAAGAAAGCGGCTCGTACGATCTGCCGGTGTACATCGATGCGCTGGGCGCGCGGCTGGGGCAGGTTGGCCTGGTGGTCTGTCTGGACAGCGGCGCCGGCAGCTACGACCAACTGTGGCTCACCACCAGCCTGCGCGGCATGGCCAGCGGCACGCTGAAGGTCGAAGTGCTTACCGAAGGCGTGCACTCGGGTGACGCCAGCGGTCTGGTGCCGAGCAGCTTTCGCATCCTTCGCCATCTGCTCGACCGGCTGGAAGACAGCGCCAGCGGCCGACTGTTGCCCGAGAGCTTTCACTGCAATATCCCCGGCGCCCGTGTCGAGCAGGCGCGCGCCGCGGCCGATGTGTTGAAGGACGAGGTGTGGAAGCGCTTTCCGTGGGCCTGCGGCGCCGAGGGCCAGCCGGTGCTGCCGACCACCGATGACCCGGTGCAGGCGCTGCTCAACCGCACCTGGCGCCCGACGCTGTCGGTCACCGGCGCCGAAGGCTTTCCCGCGATGGCCGACGCCGGCAACGTGCTGCGCCCGTACACCGCCTTCAAGCTCAGCCTGCGGTTGCCGCCGCTGGTCGATGGCGCGCAGGCCACCGCCGCGCTGAAGGCGATGCTCGAAGCCGACGCCCCGTACAACGCCAAGGTGAGCTTCCACGCGAACGGCAGCGCCACCGGCTGGAACGCACCCGAGCTGTCGCCCTGGCTCGAACGCACGCTGGACAGTGCCTCGCAGACACACTTCGGCGCTCCGCTGGGCTATATCGGACAAGGCGGCACGATCCCGCTGATGAGCATGCTGCAGCGCGGCTTCCCGCGCGCGCAGATGATGGTCTGCGGCGTGCTGGGCCCGAAGAGCAACGCCCACGGGCCGAACGAGTTCCTGCACATCGGTTACGGCAAGCGGCTCACCGCCGCCGTGGCGCAGGTGATCACGGCCTGCCCCTGAGCGGCACCGCGCGCACCCGGCCACCGATGGACGACGACCGCCCGGGCCCGGCCACGCTGGCGCCTACCGCACTGATCGACAGCGACCACCCCGAGGTCGTGGCCTTCGCGCAGCGTCACGCGCAGGGCGCCGACGAGCGTGCGCGCGCGGTGTCGCTGTACCTGGCCGTGCGCGACGGGTTTCGTTATGACCCGTACCGCATCGATCTCTCGCCCGCGGGCATGCGCGCCAGCCAGGTCATCGCCGACGGCCATGGCTGGTGCGTGCCCAAGTCGGCGCTGCTGGCGGCGGCGGCGCGCGCGGTCGGCATGCCGGCACGTGTGGGCTTCGCCGACGTGCGCAATCATCTCAGCACCGAGCGGCTGCGGCGCACGCTGCAGACCGATCTGTTCATCTGGCACGGCTACACCGAGCTGTGGCTGGACGGGCGCTGGGTCAAGTGCACACCGGCCTTCAACCTCGAGCTGTGCCTGCGCTTCGGTCTGCTGCCGCTGGACTTCGACGGCCGCGAGGACTCGCTCTACCACCCGTTCGACCGCGCCGGCAACCGGCACATGGAGTACGTGAACCAGCGCGGCAGCTACGACGAGGTGCCGCTGGTGCAGATCGTGGCCGACTTCGCACAGGCCTACCCGAACTGGCTCGGCCAGCCGCTGACCCAGGACAGCTTCGACGCGGACGTGGCGCGCGAGGTCGGGTGAGCGATCCGGCAAGCGATCAGGACAGCGCGGCAGCGCCGCCCGAAGGCTTCAGCCGCATAGTGGCCGGAAGCGGCTTCATCGCCGTCAACGGGCCGCTGTACCTGCACCAGGGCGACGGTGCGCCGTTGTTCGGCTTCAGGGTCGAGGCGCGCCACTGCAACCCGATGGGCATCTGTCACGGCGGCTGGATGGCCAGCTTCTGCGACATGCTGCTGCCGTTGTCGGCGCTCCGGCTGGTGCCCGAGATCGGCCGCCGCTTCCTGCCGACGATCAGCCTGCAGCTCGACTATCTGGCGCCTTCCCACCTGGGCGCCTGGGTGCAGGGCGAGGCGCAGGTGCTGCGCCACACGCGGTCGATGGTCTTCGCGCAGGGCCTGGTGACGGCCGACAGCGTGCCGGTGGCCCGCTGCAGCGGCATCCTGAAGATCGGCGCTGTCTACGCCGGGCCGCAGCCCCTGCCGTCAACCGACGCCGGCTGAACTGGCTGTCGGGGCTAACGCAGCGGCGCGCTCAGCTCGACTTCCACAGAAGAGGCACAGTGTCGACAAACTCGGGCTGCGGCGGCAGCATGGGTGGGTGGATCCACAGGCGCAGCGCCAAGCGAGCCAGCCCGGTCGGCGTCGCGTCAGCGACGGCGCTTTCAGCGCCGTGCTGGCGCAGTTTGACCAGGCGTGTCGCGGAAGGGTTTCGCAGGCGGATGGTCATGGCTGGGCCTGTGCAGCCGGCGTCTGGCGTGTACGAACGGCATGGCAGTCGACCGGCACGTATGGGTGTGTAATTTTGGGCATGTTCGATTGCGGTTTGTGGTTGGGGTCTGCCTGACCATCGATTGATGGGATCGGTTGTCTACCTTGCCAGCATTGCCTGATGAAGTCAGTGCGCAGGCAAACAGACCAGCGTTCCTGCCGCGTTTCCGGCGCTGACCGACGCACGGCGCGCCAGCGCACAGACAGCCGCCGCAGCCCGCGCTAGTGTGCAGACTCGTGCCGTGACACCTCGCCCGATTCGCGGGCGCCGGGGACGGACCGGAAACAGAACCTGTCTCCAACTTTCGAAGGACTGACCATGAACCACCTCTATCGCATCACCTGCTACGCCACCACCGTGACCGCCCTGACGTTCGCGCTCGGCGCCTGCTCAGGCATGACCAAGCGTGAGCAGAGCACCGCCATCGGCGCCGCGGCCGGCGCTGTCGGTGGCTCGATCCTCACCGGCGGCAGTGCCGCAGGCACCCTTGGTGGCGCGGCAGTCGGCGGCGTCATCGGCAACGAGGTCGGCAAGAAGAAGTAGCCAGTCGCCGACTTCGCTGCAGGCGCGCAGGTCAGCTGCGCGCTGGCGGCGGCTCGGTGTCGATGTCCGGGCCCGGGCGCTCCTCGGGCCGCATTTCGTCCAGAGGACCTTCTTCATGCGCCGCTTGCGGCTCGATGAAGAGCGTGGGCACTTCTTCGTCCAGGAAGCCACCACTCTGGTGCGCCCACAGTCGGGCGTAGTGGCCATGCTCGACGCCCTTGGCCAGCAGCTCGGCATGGCTGCCCTGCTCGACCACGCGTCCGGCCTCGAGCACGATCAGCCGGTCCATGCGCGCGATGGTTGACAGCCGGTGTGCGATGGCGATCACGGTCTTGCCCTCCATCAGGCCGAGCAGCTGGTCCTGGATCGCCACTTCGACCTCGCTGTCGAGCGCCGACGTGGCCTCGTCGAGCACCAGGATCGGCGCGTCCTTCAGGATCACGCGGGCGATCGCGATGCGCTGACGCTGGCCGCCGCTGAGCTTGACGCCGCGCTCACCGACGTGCGCGTCGTAGCCGGTGCGGCCCTTCCAGTCCTGCAGGTCGAGGATGAACTCATGCGCCTGCGCCTTCTTTGCCGCAGCGACGATCTGCTCCATCGTCGCGCCGGGCCGGCCATAGCCGATGTTGGCGGCGATCGACCGGTGCAGCAGCGAGGTGTCCTGCGTCACCATGCCGATGGCCGCGCGCAGGCTCTCCTGCGAAACGGCGCGGATGTCGTGGCCATCCAGGCGGATGGCGCCGTGCGTCTCCATGTCGTGAAAGCGCAGCAGCAGGTTCACCAGCGTGCTCTTGCCCGCGCCCGAGCGGCCGACGAGGCCCACACGTTCGCCCGGGCGGATCGTCAGGTTCAGGTCGTCGAGCACCTTGCGCCCGTCGTCGCGGCCGTAGGTGAAGGTGACGTGGTCGAAGCGCACCTCGCCACCCTGGGGGGCCGGGGCGATGACGAGTTCGCGCGCCTGCGGCGGGTCGCTCATGGCGTGCGGCACGGCGATCGTCTCCATGCCCTCCTGCACCACGCCGATGTTCTCGAAGATGCCGGTGACTTCCCAGCTGACCCAGCCGGCCACGTTGGCGATCGTCCACGCCAGCGGTAGTGCCGTCGCCACGGTGCCGGCGTCGATGGTGCCCTGGCCCCACAGCGTGATGCCGATGGCCGCGGTGCTGACCAGCAGCAGCGCGTTCAACGCCGACAGCGTGGTCATGAAGGTGGTGATCAGCCGCATGTGCGCGGCGATCGCTACGGTGTGCTCGTCGATCACCTCGCGCACGTAGGCGTCCTCGTCGCGTGCGCGGGCGAACAGCTTGACGGTGAGGATGTTGGTGTAGCTGTCGACCACCCGGCCCATGACCAGGCTGCGCAGCTCGCTGCTGGTCTTGGCCAGGTCGCGCATCTTGGGCACGAAGTGGCGCAGGAAGATCACATAGCCGGCAAACCACAGCGCCGTGGGGATGGCCAGGCGCCAGTCGGCCGCGGCCATCAACATCAGTGCCGACAGGCCGTAGACCACGATGTACCAGACCGCGCGGATGGTCGACACCACGCACTCGCGCACCGCGTTGCTGGTCTGCATGACGCGGTTGGCGATGCGGCCGGCGAAGTCGTTCTGGAAGAAGGGCCAGCTCTGGCGCACCACGTGCCAGTGGCTCTGCCAGCGGATCAGGCTGGTGACGCCGGGCACTACCGCGTTGTTGCGCACCAGGCTGTCGGCCAGCAGCGCCAGCGGCCGCCCGATCAGCACCAGCAGTGCCATGGCGATCAGCCCCGGCATCTGCGAGGCGAGCGCGGCGGCGCGGTCGGGCGACTCCATCAGCCGCACCAGGCGGCCGATGAACAGCGGAATCAGCGTGTCGATCAGCGCCACCACCAGGCCGGTGGCGAACATCGCACCGTACAGGCCCTTGGTCTGGCCGACGTAATGCCAGTAGAAGGCCAGCAGACCGGGCGGCGGCGCGGTGCCCGGCCGCGCGGTCGGGCGGATCCGGCTCTCGAAGAAGGCGAACATCAATGCGGCCGCTGCCCGCGGCGCAGCGGCCAGGGGCAGCAAAGAAGTGGGGGAGACCCGTATTGTCGCTGGCGCGCCCGGGCGGCGCTGCTCAAGGTCGGCCCTGCGCTTGCCTTAGGGGATGTAGCGCCCAGCCTTGAGTGGGCGGCGTACCAACGGCTGTGCTGGCGCTACCGGCCCAGGTGTCGTTCCTTTCAGGCTCGTCCTACAAGCAGGCGACTAAGGGCGGAGACTTGACACCTAGTGGTTGTGTTGACTCGGTTGGAGCCGGCGCTGCCCTGGGCTAACCGGACGGCGGACGTACATCGGCTGTGCCGCCATGAGTCGCTTGGGGTGTGGCTGGGAACGTGATCTGAGTCGTCAACGGGACGGCCGCCAGCGCGTGAACGGCGTGCATGGCCAAAGCGCAGGCCTGTGAGCGCCGTCCGGCATCAGCAATGCCGTCCAGGCGGCTGGCCAGGTCAAGGGCCTCGGTCGACAGCTTGGCGCGGGGATCTTCAGGCTGACCCTCCGGCGCCAGCAACTGCCAGCCGCGCAACCCGAAGGGCTTGGCCAGGCGGTAGAGCAAGTCCAGGCCAACGTACTGTCTCTGGTGGCTCAGTCGGGTCATCGTTGCCGCCGACCCGCCAATTTCCTTGGCCAAGCGGCGCACGTGCACGCGCCCGTACTTCTACGTCATCAGCGCCTGCAGGCGACTCCACAGCAGTTGGCTCGCGGCCATCGACTCAATTTCGGCTTCCACGGCGGTCTCTTTTTGGTGATTTCCCCGCGATTGCGTCTTGTAACACGGGCGCCAGACCCGATGCGAAATATGGGGCTGGTCAATGCGTTCATCCCCTCAAGCCCCGAGGCGCCCACCCCGATTCTTGTCATGAAGGTGCGTGGCGGCGCTCGTCGCGGATGGAGGCTGAGGTGGCCGTGGAGCCAGCGCTGGTGGTGGGCGCCGAAACCTCAGGTCCAGGGCGGTGCGTCGGCGACCTCAGCCGCCGCGCGCTCGCCGAGCGCCGATCCCGGCGGCCATCAGCGCTGCCGCGACGAGCGCAAGGCTGCCCGGCTCCGGCACGCGTTCGAATGTTGCGCTGGCCGGCGCGACATCGGCTCGCGCTCCTGCGCACTGCCCATTGAACGGAATTACACAGTTCTGTAGCAGGTACACACCCGCCGGGCTCCCGTCGTTGCCCCCGAAGGCATCGACAGGCCGTTGACCGGAGACCCAGTAGAGCGCCCAGTTGATGCCGTCGAAGGGACCGAAAGCCCCGAACGTTTCAGGCGTGTCGATTCCACCGAGTTCGTTGCGGCCGCTGATGGGGTTGAAGCTGACGAAGATGCTCCGGATGTAGTAGGACATGCCGCCGAGCCCGGGACCCCTGAGGTTGGGATTCCAGTCGTTCTGAGCCTCGGAGAACTGGAAGGTCTTGTCAGGAACGCCTGGAAAGCGGGTGGCGTTCTCGTCGGTGCCGATCGTGGCGTACTTGCGCAGCGTCAGCGAGCCGCCGATGAGCACCACGTTGCCGCAACTGGGGTAGAGAGCGGGATCCGAGTTGGAGCCGGAGAACCCGTTGGCGTGCTTCCAGCCGGTCGTGGCAAGGCACGATTCGTCGACCTCGAACTGGTGCGTGCCGGCGAAACCGTATACGGGACCCCGCGGATCGAAGGTGCCGGTGTAGACCGCGACCGCATGCGCGTCAACGGCGCCGAACGGGCCGCCGGCCAGCATGACGAGTACTGCAACGGTCGAGGCGGCGATGGGGTGCTTGAACAATCGGAACTCCTGAAATGGATGTGAATGAATCGACCCCGACCGTACGCAAGAATCGAACCAATCCTGAGATCGAAGGCAAGTGCTTGGTCTGTAAAGGATCCACGCGCAAAGCCGACGCCCGCCGGGTGTCCTGGCGACGCACTTGTCAAGCCGCCCGACACCGTCTGCCTCGATGCCACCGCCATGTCGCGCGCGTTGCCGGCGCGGCCCGCGGTGGTGGCGTGTGACCGGGGGCGAGCCAGGCTAGAACGTCAGCCCGCTACCCAGACGTGCCCCCGACATAGGCTCGAGAAGCTTCAGCAGCGGGCGCAGCGGGCAGTAGCGCATGGCCACCTTGGTCGCATAGCCGAAGAAGCGCGGCAGATCCTCGGCATAGCGCGGCTTGCCGTCGCGGTGCTTCAGGCGGCAGAAGATGCCCAGCACCTTGAGGTGGCGCTGCAGGCCCATCCACTCCAGCGCGCGCCAGCACTCGGCGAAGTCGTCGCCGAAGCCGGCCTCCAGCGGCATCCCGGCGCGCCGCGCCTGCGCCCACCAGCGCGCGGCCCAGTCGAGCTCACGCTCCTCGTCCCAGCTGATGAAGGCGTCACGCAACAGGCTGGCCAGGTCGTAGGTGAGTGGGCCGCGCACCGCGTCCTGGAAGTCCAGGATGCCCGGGTTGGGCTCGGCCACCATCAGGTTGCGCGGCATCCAGTCGCGGTGCACAGGCCCGGCGGGCTGCGCCAGGGCGCTATCGATCAGCAGCCGGCAGACGCCCTGCCAGACGCTGTGCTGCTGCGCGGTCCAGGTGATGCCGAATTCACGCTGCACGCACCACTCCGGGAACAGCGCGAGTTCGCGCGCCAGCAGGGCTTCGTCGTAGGCCGACAGGGTGCTCGCGTCGCCGCGCGACTGCCACGTCACCAGTGCATCGATGGCCTGGCGCATCAGGCGGTCGGCCTCGCGCGCCGGGGCTTCTTGCAGCGCGTCCAGGTACAGCCTGGTGCCCAGGTCTTCGAGCAACAGAAAGCCGTGTCGGGCGTCGCACGCCAGCACCTCGGGCGCATGCAGCCCGCAATCGCTGATCAGCCCGGCCACGCGCACGAAGGGGCGCACGTCTTCCTGCGGCGGCGGGGCGTCCATCACGATGAAGCTTCCGCGGCTGCCCTGCACGCGCAGGTAGCGGCGAAAGCTGGCGTCGGCCGAGGCGGGCGCCAGCGTCGCGGGCTGCAGACCGTGTGCTGCGGCGATGCCTTGCAGCCAGGCGTCGAAGTGCACCTGCCGTTGCGGGTCGGCCCACGCAATGCCGGTGCTGGCGGGCACCGGCCCGGCGGCCGTTACTGAAGCGTCGAGGGGCGTCATGGATAATTTTCATTCTACGAACACGCCCAGTGCCAGCCCGCGCGCCTTTCCTCACCGACCCCGCCCTCGCCTGGTTGGCGCTTGCGTTGCTGCTGTCGTGCACGCTGGCACAGGCTCAGCCAGCAGTTGCCAAGGCTTCGGCCGCGGGCGATGCGGCCCTCACGGCGCTACCCATCGTGCTGCAGGCGCGCGAGATCACCGGGCGCCCTGACCTGGACTTCGCGGCCGACGGCGATGTGGAGTTCAGCCGCGGCGACCTGACGATCCAGGCCGACCGCCTGAGCTACGAGGTCAGCCAGGACCTGGCAGTGGCGCGCGGCGCGGTGCGCATCCGCCGCGGTGGTGCGCGCTACAGCGGCAGTGAGCTGTCGCTGCGTGTGCAGCGTTTCGAGGGCAGCTTCCTCGACCCGCGCTTCAGCTTCGACGAGCTCGGGGTCAACGGGCGGGCCGATCGGATCGACTTCCTCGGCCCGTCTCGCCTGCGCGCGCTCAACGCGCAGTACACGAGTTGCCCGCGCGACGGCTCGGGCGACCCCGACTGGGTGCTCGAGGCCGACCGCGTTCGGCTGGATCTGGAGGCCAACGAAGGCATCGCCGATGGTGCGCGGCTGCGTTTCCTCGGCCTGCCGATCCTGGTGCTGCCTACCTTGTCATTCCCGGTGACTGACGCGCGCAAGTCCGGTTGGCTGCCGCCCAGCCTGAACCTGGACAACCGCAGCGGCATCGAACTGTCGGCGCCTTACTACTGGAACATCGCCCCGAACCGTGATGCCACGCTGGCGCCGCGCCTGAGCACGCGCCGCGGCCTGGCGCTGGAGGGCGAGTTCCGCTGGCTCGAGCGGCGACACGAAGGCCTGCTGGCGGCCGACTGGCTGCCCGACGACCGCGTGGCGCGGCGCCAGCGGCACGCGCTGCAACTGCAGACCGACGCCGCGCTGGCGAAGGGCCTGCGGCTGCATGCGGACCTGATCCGCGTCAGCGACGACGACTGGTGGAAGGACTTCCCGCGCTCGCGCCAGCATGTGATCCCGCGGCTGCTGCCGCTGTCGGTGCTGCTGGAGCGGCCGCTGCTGCTGGGCGCGGGCGATGTGCTCGCCTATCTGCGCGTTCAGCGCTGGCAGGTGCTGCAGGATCCGGCGGCGCCGATCGTCGCGCCCTACGACCGCAGCCCGCAGATGGGCCTGCGCGCGGCGCTGCGCGTGCCGCAGGGGATGACGCTGGCGCTGCAGACCGAGCTCAACCACTTCGTGCTGCCCGATGGCGCCACCCAGACCACGCGGCCCGAGGGCTGGCGCTGGCATGCCACGGGCATGTTGTCGCGCCCCTGGCGCGAGCCCGGATGGTGGGTGGTGCCGCGGCTGACGCTCAACAGCGCCGCCTACCGTACCGAGCAGCCGATGTCCGACGGCCGGCGCAGCGCCTCGCGCACGATCCCGACGGTGGCGCTGGACGCCGGCCTGGAGCTGGAGCGCTCGACCACCGGCTTCGGCCGGGTGCTGCGCCAGACGCTGGAGCCGCGGCTGCTGTACGTGCACACGCCGTACCGCGACCAGAGCATGCTGCCGAACTTCGATGCCGCGGCCAAGGACTTCAACTTTGTCTCGATCTACTCGGACAACGCCTTCTCTGGCATCGACCGCGTGTCCGATGCGCACCAGATCACGGCCGGTGTCACCTCAAGGGTAGTGGATGCACAGAATGGTGCCGAGGTACTGCGCCTGGGCCTGGTGCAGCGCTACCTGCTGGACGACCAGCTGATCACGCCCGAGGGCACGCCGCTGACCCAGCGGCTGTCGGACCTGCTGCTGCTGGGTTCGACCAGCGTGGTGCCGCGCTGGACGCTGGACGCCGCGCTTCAATACAGCCCCGACATCTCGCGCCCGGTGCGCTCTATCCTCGGCGCGCGTTACTCGCCCGGGCCGTTTCGCACGCTGGCCGCCACTTACCGCCTGGCGCGCGGCAGCACCGAACAACTCGAGCTGGGCTGGCAGTGGCCGGTTTACCGCAGCGAGGGCACGGCGGCCGGCCAGCGCTGCCAACGCACCTGGTACAGCGTGGGACGCGTCAGCTACAGCCTGAAGGACAGCCGCATCACGGATTCGATCGCCGGCTTCGAGGTCGACGCCGGTTGCTGGATCGCACGCTTCGTGGCCGAGCGGCAGTCCACCGGCACTGCCGAGGCGACCACGCGGCTGCTGCTGCAGCTCGAGCTGGTGGGCCTGTCGCGCATCGGCAGCAACCCGCTCAAGGTCTTGAAGGAGAATATCCCGGGTTATCGATTGCTGCGTGACGAGCGCGGCACCTCCCCCGGATCCCCTCCCCCCGTGACCCCATGACCGAGACGTTTCCCGCGCTGCGCCGCCTGACCCTGACGCTGACGCTGGCGCTGTTCTCGCTGGGGGCCACCAGCACCTCCGCCTTGGCCCAGGACCGCGCCGCGCCGCGCAGCGGCGACTGGATCGCCGCCGTCGTCAACCAGGAGCTGGTGACGGCGGTAGAGGTCCAGCGCCGGCTCGAGCAGGTGACAGCGGGTGCCATGCGCGACGGCGGCCGGCTGCCGCCCGACGCGGACCTGCGCAAGCAGGTGCTGGACGCGCTGATCGATGAGCGGGTGATCCTGACCTACGCGCGCGATTCGGGCTTGCGGGTGGACGACACCGAGCTCGACCGCGCAGTGCAGAACGTGGCCGTGCAGAACCAGCTGAGCATCGCCCAGCTGCGCGCGCGGCTGCGCGGCGAGGGCCTGGACTACGGACGTTTTCGCACCAACCTGCGCGACCAGATCCTGATCGAGCGTGTGCGCGAGCGCGAAGTCGTCGCCCGCATCCGCGTGAGCGAAGACGAGATCGATGCCGCGATTGCCGCGCAACGTGAGGCGGCGCGTCGCGGGGCGGCGCTGAACGTGGCGCAGATCCTGGTCGCCGTGGCCGAGGGCTCGGATGCCGCCACCGTGCAGGCGCGTCAGGCCCGCGCGCAGCAGGCGCTGGACCGCGTGCGCGCCGGCGAGGCCTTCGAGCGCGTGGCGCTGGAGCTCAGCGAGGACAACAACAAGGAGCGCGGCGGCGAGATCGGATTGCGCCCGGCCGACCGGCTGCCCGACCTTTTCGTCGAGGCGGTGCGCCCGCTGGCCAACGGGCAGGTCGCTGCGGGGCTGGTGCGCAGTGGCGCCGGCTTTCACCTGATCAAGCTGATCGAGCGCAAGGAGGACGACGCCTTTCGCGTCACCGAGACCCGTGCGCGACACATCCTGCTGCGCACCTCGCCGCAGCTCAGCCCCGAGCTGGCGGCGCGCCGGCTGGCTGACTACCGGCGGCAGATCGAGAGCGGCGCGCGGCGCTTCGAAGACCTGGCGCGCGAGGCGTCCGAAGACGGCTCGGCGCCGCAGGGCGGCGACCTCGGCTGGGCGCCGCGCGGCACGATGGTGCCCGAGTTCGAGGAGGCGATGGACCGGCTGCCGGTCGGGGGCCTGTCGACGCCGGTGGTCACGCGCTTCGGCGTGCACCTGATCCAGGTCAACGAGCGGCGCGACGCGGCGCTCGAGCCGCGCCAGCTGCGCGAGCAGGTGCGCAACCAGTTGCGCGAGCAGAAGTTCGACGACGCTTACGTCGACTGGGCGCGCGAACTACGTGGCCGCGCCTACATCGAGATGCGCGACGCGCCGGCCTGAGGGCTGACCGGCGCCGCGTTCTTCAGCGCATTGGGGCACATCCCGCGCAAGCGCTTCGGCCAGCACTTCCTGGCCGACGCCGGCATCGTCAGCGCCATCGTCGACGCCATCGACCCGCGTGAGGGGCAGCCGCTGGTCGAGATCGGCCCCGGCCTGGGCGCGCTGACGGGCCCGCTGCTGCAGCGCTGCGGCGCGCTGACGGTGATCGAACTCGACCGTGACCTGGCCCTGCGGCTGCGTCGTCAGCCCGCGCTGGCGGTGATCGAGGCCGACGTGCTGAAGGTGGACTTCGTACAACTGCAGCGGCAGTTCGCCGATGCCGGCATCGGCGGCGGCCTGCGCGTGGTGGGCAACCTGCCCTACAACATCTCGACGCCGATCCTGTTTCACCTGCTGGACGCGGTGGCGGTGGTCGCCGACCAGCACTTCATGCTGCAACGGGAGGTGGTTCAGCGCATGGTGGCGGCCCCCGGCGGCAAGGACTACGGGCGGCTGACGGTGATGCTGCAGTGGCGCTACCTCATCGAGTCGGTGCTGGAGGTGCCGCCGACCGCCTTCGAGCCGCCACCGCGCGTGGACTCGGCGGTGGTGCGCATGCGGCCGCGCGCCGACGCGCCGGCACTGCCGCAGGCGCTGCTGGCCGAGATCGTCACCAGCGCGTTCTCGCAGCGGCGCAAGCTGCTGCGCCACACGTTGGGCCGCTGGCTGCTGCAGCGCGGCTTCGCTGGCCACTTCGACGTGCAGCGGCGCGCCGAAGAGGTACCGGTGGCCGAGTACCTGGCGCTGGCCAGCGCACTGACGCCGCCGCCAGCGGCCTGAAATGCGCGACGGCGGCCCGCAGCCGCCGTCGACATCTGTCGAGCGCTGCGCGCCGCTCAGCCGCCAGCGCTCAGGCGGCCTTGAGCCAGGCTGCGGTGTCGAAGGCGCTGGTCATCATCGGCATGTTCATGCCGAAGTTCGGGTTGGTGCCGTTCTTGGGCACGGCAACCTTCGGCGCCGGCTTCACCGGTGCGCTCGTCTGGGCCACTTCCGTCGCCCGCTCCCATGACCCTGATTCTTGGGAGCGGGCTACTGAAAAGAATAGAAACACCTGAACGGTATTCGTCGTTCCCCCCAGAAGTCGGCTGCGTCGCGGAAGACATCGAGCAGTTGCTCGCGCGCTTCGCGGTCGAAGCGCGGGTTGTCCGGCAACTGCTCCAGCACGACAACGAAGCCCGGCTGCTGGCCGGACTTGTGCACGGTCTCGGTCATGCAGTCGTACAAGGCGTCGAGGTTCTTGCCGAAGTGCGCCGGAAACAGGAAGGACTCGGCAATCTTCTCCAGCACCTCCTGTTTGGACTGCGCCGCAGAAAGGTTGACGTACAGGAAATGCTGCCCGCCCGTTTCGGCGGCCTGCATCAGGTCCTCGACGCGGTAGGCTCGGATGGCCTGCACGATGTTGGGACGCACGGTCTGCATGAGCATGGTCGCGTTCCTCCTCGGTTCGTGGATGAAATTCTGGGTCGCCGGATTCATTGCGCAATGCGACGAAAGCTCGCGTAGTGGTCGGCGGTGTAGTAACAGGCCTCGGGCTGCGTCGGCGCATCGCCGCCGCAGACGATGCGTCTTGCGCCACGGTCGGGCGAGCCCGGCGTCGGCACGGTGTATTCGCGGTAGTGGCCCCGTGTGCGCATCGGTAGATGGCGCTCGCGATTGCCGAACACGGAACCGTCCTTGCGGTACGGGAACGGACCGCCCGACAGGATGAGCCGGTGCGTGGCCTGGGCCTGCGGCGGCAGCGTCGTCGATGCCACGGATGCCACTGCCGTCGGGTTGTCGGGCGTGCGGCTCCACGCGGGGCCTGCGATCGACATCACCGCGACCATCGCCCCGGCTGCTGCGGCTGACTTTGCGCGGGACATCGCCACGGATGTCATCAAAGCAGACAGCCTTCGGGCGAAGGCTCCAGGTGCTTGCGAATCGTTCGCCTGACGCACCGACTGACCAGTCCAGAACACGGGGAATACCCTGAAAGTGAAATCGAAATGTTATCGGAATCCCCTTCCCAACTCAAGCCCGAGCCCCCCCGTTCGGGCGGTGAGAAGGGTTAATCAGTAGGCGCTCACATGCCGCGAGATATCAGTCTGATGAGTCAGGTGCGCACCGCGTTGGCGTCAGCAACGGTCAGCGCGGTCATGTTGACGATGCGCCGCACCGTGGCCGACGGGGTCAGGACGTGCACCGGTTTGGCCGCCCCCAGCAACACCGGGCCGATTGCGATGCCGCCGCCGGCCGCCGCCTTCAGCAGGTTGTACGAGATGTTGGCCGAGTCGATGTCGGGCAGCACCAGCAGGTTGGCGTCGCCTTCGAGCGTGCTGCCCGGCATCAGCGCCTTGCGCGCGGCGCCGTCGAGCGCGATGTCGCCGTGCATCTCGCCGTCCACCGGCAGCCAGGGCGCCTGCTCGCGCAGCAGTTCCAGCGCGCGGCGCATCTTCACCGCGCTGGGCAGATTGCTGGTGCCGAAGTTGCTGTGGCTGAGCAGCGCCGCCTTGGGCTCGATGCCGAAGCGCAGCATCTCTTCGGCGGCCATGACGGTGATCTCGCACAGCTCCTCGGCCGACGGGTCGGCGTTGACATGGGTGTCGACCAGGAACACCTGGCGGCCAGGCAGCATCAGGCCGTTCATGCAGGCGTAGACGCGCACGTCCTGTGCGGTGCGCGGGCTGCCGCCGTGGCGCTTGCCGATGACCTGGTCGATGTAGTGCAGATGCGCCGCCGTCGTGGTCCAGGTGCCGCACAGCAGGCCGTCGACCTCGCCCTTGTGCAGCAGCATCGCGCCGATCAGCGTGAGGCGCCGACGCATCTCGATCTTGGCCACCTGCACGGTCACGCCCTTGCGCTCGGTCATGCGGTGGTAGGTCTGCCAGAAGTCGCGATAACGGTGGTCCTGCTCGATGTTGACGACGTCGTAGTCGAGGCCTTCCTTGAGCCGCAGGCCGAACTTCTCGGTGCGCTGGGCAATCACCGCCGGGCGGCCGATCAGCGTCGGCCGCGCCAGACCTTCGTCGACCACCACCTGCACCGCGCGCAGCACACGTTCGTCCTCGCCTTCGGCATAGGCCACGCGCTTGTGCAGGGCGCGCTTGGCCAGCGCGAAGATCGGCCGCATCATCTGCCCCGAGGCGTAGACGAAAGCCTGCAGTTTCTCGCCGTAGGCCTCGAGGTCGCCCACCGGACGTGCCGCGACGCCCGACTCGGCGGCCGCACGCGCCACCGCCGGCGCGATCTTCATCATCAGCCGCGGGTCGAAGGGCTTGGGGATCAGGTACTCGGGGCCGAAGGCCAGCGTCTGCCCGGCGTAGGCCGCGGCCACCACCTCGCTCTGCTCGGCCTGCGCCAGCTCGGCGATCGCACGCACCGCGGCGATCTCCATCGCATCGTTGATGGTGGTGGCACCGCTGTCCAGTGCGCCGCGGAAGATGTACGGGAAGCACAGGACGTTGTTGACCTGGTTCGGGTAGTCGGTGCGGCCGGTGGCGATGAGCGCGTCGTCGCGCACCGCCTTCACCTCTTCCGGCAGGATCTCGGGCGTCGGGTTGGCCAGCGCGAAGATCACCGGCCGCGGGCCCATCTGCGCCACCATCGCCGGCTTCAGCACCCCGCCCGCCGACAGGCCGAGGAACACGTCGGCGCCGTCCATCACCTGGGCCAGCGTGCGCAGCGAGGTCTGCTGCGCGAAGGGCGTCTTGTCCTCGTCCATCAGTTCGGTGCGGCCCTGGTAGACCACGCCGGCCAGGTCGGTGACCCAGACGTTCTCGCGCCGCAGGCCCAGCTTGAGCAAAAGACTCAGGCAGGCCAGCGCGGCCGCGCCGGCGCCGCTGGTCACCAGCTTGATCTGGCCGATGTCCTTGCCCACCACCTTCATCGCGTTGAGCATCGCCGCGCCGACGACGATGGCGGTGCCGTGCTGGTCGTCGTGGAAGACGGGGATCTTCATGCGCTCGCGCAGCCGGCGCTCGACGTAAAAGCAGTCCGGCGCCTTGATGTCCTCGAGGTTGATGCCGCCGAAGGTGGGTTCGAGCGCGGCGATCACGTCGACCAGCTTGTCCAGGTTCTTCTCGGCGATCTCGATATCGAACACGTCGATGCCGGCGAACTTCTTGAACAGCACCGCCTTGCCTTCCATCACCGGCTTGGCCGCCAGCGGCCCGATGTCGCCCAGCCCGAGCACCGCAGTGCCGTTGGTGACCACCGCGACCAGATTGCCGCGGGCGGTGTAGCGATAGGCGTTGGCCGGGTCGGCGACGATCTCCTCGCAGGCCGCGGCCACGCCGGGCGAGTAGGCCAGCGCGAGGTCGCGCTGGTTGACCATCTGCTTGGTGGCGGCGATGGCCACCTTGCCGGGGGTCGGGAACTCGTGGTACTCGAGCGCGGCTCGCTTGAGCTCGGCGCGCTTTTCCTCTGGGGTGGGCATCGGGGGGTCTCCTGCGGTGTTGGCCACCGGTCGGCCGGCGTGCACGGGCCGAGAGTGTGCGCGATGCGGCCGCTGCCCGCGGCGAGTAACTGCGGCGATTCGAGTACCGCCGGCTGGCTCGAGCAGACCGCGGCCCTGTGCTGTCCTACCTCCAGCGCCCGAGCGGCTACAGCCGGACGCAGATCACGCGCCTAGACCCAGCCCGCGGCCAGCGCGCGCGTCAACTCGGCCGCGCCGATCTCGCGGCAGCCGCCAGCATCGGCGCCGGCCCACAGCGGCGAGAAGTCGCTGCGGCCCACCGCCTCGGCGGCGGCGCGCAGCGGCGCCAACGCCGCACCGGCCAACGGGAAGGCGGGTGCGTCGGGCTGCATCGGGCCTTGCTCGTGCATCAGCCGGTTGACGATGCCGCGTGCCGGCCGACCGGTGAACAGGTTGGTCAGCGCGGTACGTTGCGCCTGCGGGCTCTTCAGCGCGGCGCGGTGCACGGCGCTGGTCTGTGCCTCGGGGCACAGCAGGTAGGCGGTGCCGATCTGCACCCCGGCGGCGCCGAGCGCGCGCATCGCGGCCACCGCACGCGCATCAGCGATGCCGCCGGCGGCGATCACCGGCACGTGCAGCACGCGCAGCAGGCCGGCCACCAGCGTCAGCGTGCCGCTTTGCGCCGCCACGTCCAGGTCACCTCCGAGGAAATGCCCGCGGTGCCCGCCCGCCTCCAGCCCCTGGGCGATGACGGCGTCGGCCCCATGCGCCTGCAGCCACCGCCCTTCGTCCAGCGTGGTTGCGCTGGACAGCACCACCGCGCCCCACGCCTTCACGCGCTGCAGCAGCGCAGGCTCGGGCAGGCCGAAGTGAAAGCTCACCACGGGCGGAAGAAAGGGCTCCACCAGGTCGGCCAGCGCCGCCGAGAAAGGCGCGCGACCGGGGCTGGCCGCCACCGCGCCGAGATCGATGCCGAACTCATCGGCGTAGGGTGACAGACGCTGCCGCCAGCGCTGCTCGCGCGCGGCGTCGGCCTGCGGCGTCGGGTGGCAGAAGAAGTTCAGGTTGAACGGCCGCTCGGTCTGCGCGCGCAGCGCCTGCAGTTCTGCCGCCAGCGCCTGTGGGCTGAAGGTGGCGCTGGGCAGCGAGCCCAGCGCGCCTGCGTTGCTGACGGCCGCCGCCAGCGCGTGGCCCTGGTGGCCGGCCATCGGCGCCTGGATCAGCGCATGCTCGACGCCCAGCAGCCGGTTCAGCGCGGTCTGCGCGGTCTGCGCGGACATCGGGCCGAGCCTGGGCTAGAGAACGGTGCCGTCGCTGTCGATGCGCAAGGGCGGCGCGCCGTCGTGCAGTTGCTGCGCGATGCGCCGGCCCGCGGCCCAGGTGCCGCCTTCGAGCACGCTGGACAGCGGCAGCGCGGTGGCGTCGAGCCCCAGCCGCTGGCGCAGCCGCTCGGCCAGTTCGTCGAGCAGCGTCAGCGTCAGCGCGCGCCACTCGACGATCAATTCGTCGCCGAGTTTCCACACCCGGCTGGCGTCGCGCGGGTTGCGCAACGTGATGACGCCGGTGTCGATCAGCAGGCCGCCGCTGCGGTAACCGGGCAGGGCGGTCAGCGCCTCGAGTCCGGTGACGCGCAGCCCGGCCGATTGCAAGGGCTCGACCAACGAATACGCCAGCCACTGGCTGATCTGGTGCACCGGCACCCAGCCCGGCGTCGTGAGGTCGCGTCGGCCGCTGCCGTCG
>Ga0105048_10004938_pt1 | contig 21634 bp, 22 predicted proteins | sample MAT05_FD_78382 | JGI IMG/M metagenome (GOLD analysis project Ga0105048, IMG submission 78382) | Freshwater microbial communities from Lake Fryxell liftoff mats and glacier meltwater in Antarctica - MAT-05 | ecosystem: Environmental > Aquatic > Freshwater > Ice > Liftoff microbial mat | place...
CAACAAAAACGACGAACTCGCCAGAGCCGATTTCGAGATTGATGTCACGCAACACCGGCGTCTCGCCGAACGACTTGTGCAGGTGACTGACGGTAATCTGGGTCATTGAAGGCGCCGGGGTCTAATCCTGGTTTATACAAATTAATTCCGAAGAATGGAACAAAAAGCGAATATGGATTATTATTTATACAATAGTTTCATCTATCGGTACAAACCCTAATCTGTTTGTTCCGTTTTCGGGTTAATGTTGGCAAACTGATTTCCTGTGGCCAATCTTTTGCCGATCGGTATCCACTGTTAATACTTGCCCCGGTTCGCTGGCGCAACAACCCCTTGCCAGAGCGCGCAAATCTGAAACCATGCCCAGCATCGCCAATGACGCAGTAACGACCCTGATCCGCGGCGTCTGCCCGGTTTTGCCGACGCCGTTTGACGAATCTGGCGCGCCAGACCTGGCTTCGTTGCGCACGCTGGTGCGTTATCTCATCCAATGCGGTGTGCACGGTATCGCGTATCCCGGGGTTGCCAGCGAGGTCTCGCAGCTCAGCGAAGAGGAGCGCGAACAACTTACCGCGGTGGTGCTGGACGAAGTAGCCGGGCGCGTGCCAGTGATCGTGGGCGCCAGCAGCGACAGCCTGGCAGTGACCATTCGACTGGGCGCCGCCGCCGCCAGCCTGGGTGCGGCCGCAATCATGGTCGCGGCGCCGGCGCTGCAAGCGGGTACGGCCGCCCTACTGGCCCACTTCGCGGCGATTGCCGAGGCACTGCCTGCCACGCCCATCATGCTGCAGAACGTGCCGCCACCGGCCGGGGCCGGCCTGGAGCCGACTGTGTTGCTGCAGATCGTCACGGCCGCGCCCGGAATTCGTTACGTCAAAGAGGAAACACTTCCGAGCGGACAGCGTTTGACCGCGCTGCGCGCTGCGGCGCCGGTTTCATTGCTGGGCGTATTCGGCGGCGCGGGCGGGCGCTACATCACGGACGAACTCCGGCGCGGCGCCTGCGGCACGATGCCGGCAATCGAACTGGCCGAGGTCCATGTAGCCTTGTTCCGGGCGCATGAGCGCGGCGACGCGGCAGCAGTCCGGAACATTTTCGCGCGCATGTTGCCGATCCTCAATATTCAGGCAGTGTTCCGCTGGTCCCTGACCAAACACATTCTGCAAAGCCGCGGCCTGCTGCGCAGCACGCGCCAACGCATGCCCGGTCCGCTGCTGGACCCGCTCGACTGCCAGGACGTCGATGCCTTCATGCACGATATTGCTGACCTGTTGTTGCCAGCCGCACAGTTGGCGCGGTGCCATGTCGCCGACAACCCCCGGCGTGCCATTTGATTGCCGGCGCGCAATCTTCGCCACCAACCGTCTTCCCCATACGCCATGATCCAATCCAGCTTCCCGGCGGTCCGCAGCGTCGAGTCCTTCATCATCTCGATTCCGCGCGAGACGCCCTACCTCGGCCCACTCGGTCCGGGAGAACGCATCAACGAGCGCGGTTACCTGATCCGCCAGGGAAACCGCTCGATTTATCCAAACTCGGACATGTCGGTGCTGGTCAAGATCACGGCCGACGACGGTACGGTGGGATGGGGCGAGACCTATGGCATCGTCGCACCTAACGCAGTGACCAGCATCATCGATGATGTGCTCGGGCCGGTGATCATCGGACGCGACCCGCGCGATGTGGTCGTGATCCAGGAAGACCTGTACGACCTGATGCGGGTGCGTGGTTTTTTTGGTGGTTACTACGTGGATTCCATCGCCGGTGTCGACATCGCCTTGTGGGACTTGTTTGGCAAGCTGCTCGGGCAACCGGTGGTCAAGCTGCTGGGCGGACAGCGCAGTGCCACCTTGCCGGTGTATGTGTCGGGCCTTCCGCGCGCCACGCTGGAACAGCGTGTACAACTGGCCAGGGAATTTCAGGCGCTGGGCTTCGACGCCTTCAAGTATGCCGCGGCAGTGTCGCAGGAAGGCATCGTCAACGAGATGCGCGCCTTGCGCGAGGCGCTCGGGCCAGACGTGAAGTTGATGGTCGACCTGCATTGGAAGTTCACGGCGCAAGAAGCGATCCAGCTGATCGACCAGTTGGCGCCGTTTCGCCCCTACTTTGTGGAGGCGCCGTGCCAGCCAGAGGACATCGAAGGCCAGGCCCAGGTCGGCGCCGCCACCAAGGTGCCGCTGGCATTGGGGGAGGAATGGCGCACGGTGTTCGAGGTACGCCCACGCATGGAGCGGCGCGCTATGTCCATCATCCAGCCGGAGATGGGCCACACCGGCATCAGCCAGTTCATGCAGATCGCCCGCATGGCCAACGCCTTCCATGTCAAGGTGATCCCGCATGCCAGCATCGGCATTGGCATCTTCCAAGCCGCGAGCCTGCACGCGGCAGCGGCGCTTCCCAACTGCCCTATGCACGAGTACCAGCATTCTGTGTTCGACCGCAACCTGCAGTTCGTAAACACGAGCATGCACTGTGAGGCCGGAGTGTTTCATCTGCCGCAGGGGCCAGGACTGGGCATTGAGCCGCACGCGTCGGTGTGGCAGTACCTGCGCAAGAAGGAGGGGTGATGGTGAATGAATTCAAGGGTGTCTATCCCATCCTGTACACGTTCTATGACAAATCGGGCCGCGTCGACGACGGCCTGATGCGCCTGCAGGTGGAGAAATGCATCGCCGCCGGCGCGCACGGCATCGCCGTACTGGGACTGGTGACCGAGGTGCACAAGCTCGACTTGCTGGAGCGCCGCCATCTGCTGCAGGTGGTCGGGCAGGCCATCGCCGGGCGGGTTCCGTACGCCGTTACCGTGGGCGAGCAGTCGGTACACGGACAAGCGGAGTTCGCGCAGCTGGCGCGCGGCCACGGCGCGTCCTGGGTGATCCTGCAGCCGCCGTCGATCAAGGGCTATCCCGAAGCCGAGTATGTGCGCTTTCTGGGCGCCGTCGCCGATCAGGTCGATCTGCCAGTGGCGGTGCAGAACAACCCGGTCAACATGGACGTGTCGCTGTCCAACGCCAGCCTGTTGCGGCTGCGCGACGAGCATCCAAACATCACCATGCTCAAGGGCGAAGGTTCGGCGGTCGGGGTAGCCGAACTGGTGCGGGCGGCGGCCGGACGTTACGCGGTGTTTGCCGGCCATGGCGGCAGGGAGTACATCACCAATATGTTGTCGGGCTGCGTGGGCCTGATTCCGGCCCCTGACGCGCTGGACCACCAGCTGGTGTTGCACCGCCTTTTGACAGAAGGTCGGCTGGCCGAGGCAGAGGCATTACATGCGCGGCTGTTGCCGCTGATCCTGTTCATGACGCAGTCGATTCCGCACCTGCTGTGTTATGGGAAACGCCTGTTCGCGTCACGCATCGGCATCACCGAGGTGCATGCACGCGCGCCGGAGTTGCAACCCAGCGCCTTCGGGCTGGACGAGGTTCGCCGGATGACCCAGGGGTGGGGTCCGCTGTGAGGGGTGTTGTTGTTCCACAAACTATTTTCATTCGATGAGAGGTTGATCATGCGCAGAAAACTGCTTACCTTCCTGCCCGCCCTGGCGCTGGCAGCCCTCGGGCTCATGCCCACCGCCCAGGCCCAGGAGGCGGCGTACCCGAACAAGCCGATCCGCTTGATCGTTCCGGTGCCGCCCGGTGGGGCAGCCGACGGCATGGCCCGATTGGTGGCAGACCACCTGCAGGCCAAGTGGGGCCAGCCAGTGCTGGTCGACAACAAGCCCGGCGCTGCCTCGGCCGTGGGCCTGGGCCTGCTGGCCAAGGCACCTGCCGACGGCTACACAATCGGCATGGGCAACATCGCGGCCAACGCGATCAACCCGGCCCTGCAGCCGGCGAACTTCCCGTTCCACCCGGTCAAGGACTTTGCGCCGATTTCAATGATCGGCGTGACGCCGCTGATCCTGGTGGTGAATGCCGAGAAGGTACCGGCCCGCACCGTGCCGGAGTTCATCGCCTTTCTCAAAGCCAACCCGGGCAAGATCGCCTATGGCTCGTCTGGCACCGGTTCGTCGCTGCACATCGGCATGGAGCTGTTCCTGCAAAAGACCGGCACCAGCATGCTGCACGTGCCCTACAAGGGCTCGGCGCCGATGATGACCGACCTGCTCGGCGGACAGGTGCTGGCGGCGATGGATGCGGCCACCACCTCCTGGCCGCAAGTGCAGGCCGGCAAACTGCGGGCGCTGGGTGTGGCCGGGCCAGAGCGGGCCTTCTTTGCTCCGGAGTTGCCGCTGTTGCGCGACATGGTCAGCGGCTTCGACGTCAAGCCCTGGCATGGCCTGATGGCGCCGGCCGGCACGCCGCCGGCCATCGTGAACAAGATCTCGGAAGAGGTGCAGAGCTTTCTGCGTACACCCGCGGCGATGGCCAAACTGCAGGCCATGGGCGTGATCCGCGTGGGCAACAGCGCCAGCGAATTCCAGACCTTCATGGGCAATGAGTTCGAGCTCTACAAAAAGATCATCCAGGACGCTGGCATCAAGGCCGAGTAGTACGACCAACGGCAATGGAGACCCCGGGCACCGCACCGCACCCGCTGCAGATCGTGGCGGCGCGCCACTGGAAAGTGGCCATGCCCTTTGCCTCCGCACTCGAGTGGGGATCGGGCAAACGTCCGGCCGCGATCCGGCTGATCGTGAAACTGACACTGGCCAATGGCCAGGTTGGTTATGGCGAGACGATCTGCCTGCTGGAGTTCATCGAACCGGTACTGGTAAACACCATCCTGCCGATCGCGCTCCAGTACCGCGTGACCAATGTCGAGCATTTCACACGCCATGTATTTGGCGCCGGTTATTACCACCACAAGCGCGCCGCCGTGATGGCCATGGCTGCGGTCGAGATGGCGATGTGGGACGCGCTCGGGCGCAGCACGGGGCTGCCCCTGCACGCGCTGTGGGGCGGCGCCTACCGTCAGCAGGTGGCGGTGGCGGCCTACCTGTTCGGCACCGACGCGCAGGCGCTCAAGATGGCCGCGCAGCGTTTCCTCGACCAAGGCCACCGATCCTTCAAGGTGAAGATCGGCATGACGCCCGAGACCGACCTTTCCAATGTGGAAGCCGTGCGCTCGGTCGTCGGCACGCTGGACCTGCGCGCCGACGTCAATGGCGCGTGGACACCGGGCACGGCGCGGCGCATGCTGGAGCGCTTGCGGCCCTATGACCTGCAATACATCGAGCAGCCGCTGGAGCTCGACGATCTGCAGGGCCATGTTGAACTGCGCCGTGTGCAACCGGTGCCGGTAGCGCTCGACGAATCGGCCTACACACTAGCCGACGTCGGCAACATCGTGCGCGCTGGCGCGGCCGACGTGATCCTGCTCGATCCGCACGAAATCGGCGGTCTGTGGCAGACCATCAAGGCGGCGGCTGTGGCCGAGGCGGTCGGTATCCCGGTGACCTTGCACAGCGGCGGTGAACTTGGCTTCTCCCAGATGGCCTATGTGCACCTGGCGGCCAGCATCCCCAACCTGTCGATTGCTATCGACTCCGAGCGCAGTTATCTGTCCGACGATGTCGTCACGGAGCCGCCCTGCCTGCGCGACGGAATGTTCGCGTTGCCGCAAGACCCCGGGCTGGGGGTGACGCCAGACCTTGCCAAGCTGCAGCACTACCAGACCAACCATATCCGCGGCGCCTACCTGGACGCAGCGCGGCCAGGCTGGTTTGCCACCAAACCGGCGTACTGATGTCCTCAACGGCGCCGCGTACCAGCGATCCTCGTCAACTGACAGGTGGTCGCGCTGGGTGACATGACGCGGCCGCGCCGCGTCAGCCCATGGCCGCAATGACAGCCAACCGGATCAGGCTTCGTAGTCCACGACCCGGCGTTCGCTCGCCGCCTCGGCGACGAATGCCACGATGGCCAGATGCAAGGGGTGCGCCTGGTATGTCTGCAGCGCAGCCGGGTCTGTGAACTCGGAAACCAGGACTGCATCGGCACTGGTCGGTGTGGCGGAAAAATCCAGCCCAACCTCGATGGCGAGCAGACCCGGTATGCGCCCGCGCAGGCTCTCCAGCTTCTCCTTGGTCAACCGCGCGTTGGTGGCGCGGTCGTTGCCATGTGCCGAATCCTTGAACTTCCATACAACGATGTGTTTGATCATGATTTTTCCCTGCGCTGGCGGACTGGCGTTGGCGCCGCCGATACGGCGGCGGGTTGGCGCAACTGGTCCGGGTCGCGAAACGGGTAGAGCTGCTCGGTCTGCTGCTGCAATGCGAGCAGCCGTGTATTGATCTTGTTCATGAAAGCAAAACCCGCCTTGGCCTCGCGCGCCGACACGCCTTCCAGAACCGCCTCGTGCACCCGCAGACTTAGCCCGTTGCAGTCCCGTGCCAGTTCCAGTCCGGCTGGGGTCAGGGTCACGATCACCGAGCGGTTGTCCTTGCGTGAGCGTCGCCTGCGCACCAGGCGCTTCGCGTGCAAGCCCTGCAACTGGCTCGAAATCGTCGACTGCGGCAACACCATCAGGTCCACCAATTCGCCGGTGCGCAACTCATCATGCTCCAGCAACAACACCAGGATACGCGCCGAATAGTGGTTCAGGTCGTGGGCGCGGAAATGCCGGTTGCCAACCATCGCAATGCGCGAGTTCAAGGTATGCACGATGAAGGACACGCGGCTGGCCAAGGTCGGCGCGGAGCTGACTTGCGCCTTCAGTTTGGCCACCATCAGGCAGTGCGCCCGGACTGCCCCATCAACTTGGCCAGCGTCTGGTGAAAATGCTGCACCGCTGGCTCGTTGCGCCCGATCGTCAGCACCGTGTTGGCGCCAGACTTGAGGCCTGCCTGCACACCGGCACCAATGACGTAGTCCTCGTCACGCACGGCGGTGAGCACAATCGCGCTGAAGGCTTCGGTCGCCTGGCACTCCTCATCGGTCACCGGCTTGCGCGCCGCCAGCACCGACTGCCGGGTGATGGTGGTCTCTGGAGTCGGTCCCGGATACACCTGGCTGACCATGCAGTGGTCGCCCAGGATGCCAGAAATGGCCAGATTCGGGAAACCGATATGAATCTTGCGGATGTGTGCCTCAGGCTGCCACTCAGACTCGGGCGTGGCGGCGAGTTCACTCAGGCTGCGCCGCCCGAACACGATGCGCTGGTGCGGCCCGTAGGTGTCGTGCAACGTCAGGTTGCCGATGGTGAACTTGCCCACCGTATTGGGATGCACCGTGTTGTGGTGGTACGACTCCAGATAACCTTCCCACGCCACCTTCCAGCTCGGACCCGGCACATCGCGTTGCGTAACCAGGTACCAGTCGTGCAGCCGCAGCGTCTCGAGTTGCCCGGCGAACGCGCCCAGCCACTGGTCGATGTCCATGGTTTCGCCAGGGGTCAGCACCACCCACAGCAGTCCGGCGCGTTCGCTGCACGGCAGTTCGGTCAGCGAATGGGTCTGGGCAGAAACATCACCGAAGGTGGCAGCACCGAACACGCCAGTGAGCTTGCCTTGTACATCGTACTGCCAGGCGTGGTAAGGGCAGACGAAACGCTCCGCTGTGCCCGTGCCCGGTTTGCAGATCTGCGCACCGCGGTGCCGGCACACATTGAGGAAGGCACGCGCCACGCCATCGGTACCGCGTACCAGCAGCACCGGTACTTCCATCACCGTCAGCGCGCGGTAGCTGCCCGGGTGCGGCAACTCCAGGCTCAGCGCCAGCGCCAGCGGCAAATGGCGGAACACCCTGTCCACTTCACGGCGGTAACGCTCCGGGTTGGTATAGGCATCAATCGGCTGCTCCAGGGTCGCGCTCGCCTGGTCGGTTGTCTTGCCGTGCAGATGCGCCAGCGCACGGCGCGCCAGCGCCATCGATTCAGTGTTCGGGTCCACGGTCACTCCTTTCGACTTGCCGCGCGCAATGGCATTCACCAAGACCGGTCACGACCGGTGCTCGCGCTCAAACGCCTGCCAGCCAGGTGACGACTCCGGCACATCCCCGGGCAACTTGCGCCCACCCATGGTGACACGGATAGGGCCGCGCAAGGCCTGCGCGTAGTCTTTCACCGGCACGTAATAGAGGAACTTGAGCACCCGCTGGCGAAACACCCAGCGCCCATCAAGCTTGGCGTACTCGTCCTCGTAACGCATGGCCGACATGCTGCCCTCGTCATCCGGACAGGTTTCGGCGTGGCTCAACACCAGGCCGGTGGCGCGATCCACCGACGCACCATCAAAGTGGACGAAATGGTCGTGTGTCCAGTGAAAACCCGGTCCGCGGATCTTGAACAACTTCACATACATGGCCATGATCTCGGCCCGGCCATTGGCGTGCAGCAATTTGCTCGGCGAGTCCAGCACTGCATCCGGCGCAAACAGCGACTCCAGCCGGCCCAGGTCATGTTCGTCGCAGGCAATCGCATAGGCGCTGCAGAGCTCGCCAATCTCCACCCGCGCCTCTAGCTGTTCCACACGGCGCGTCAATTTTTCCAGTTCGCTCATTGGTCGTGCTTCAGAGTTATTCGATTTGCGGGTTACCGTGAGAGGCGGTTGCAGCGCTGGTCAGCCCGGGTGATCGTGAAGGTCGCCGCCTTTGATCTGCGGATTGCCGTGGGAAGCGGTTGCGGCGACGTTGCCGTTGAGCGCAAAGTCGCGCGTCAACTGCTGGCCCATGGACGGCATGCGCCAGCCTTCGAGCGGTTTGCGCGCGGGTAAATCGGACAAGTCCATCTTGCGCCCGTCCACGAACACATGGCGCACCCGGCCTGGCTCGCCCAGGATGGTGAGGTCTTGCGCCGGGTCACCCGCGACGCAGATCACATCGGCTTTCATGCCGACGGCGATCACCCCGGTCTTGCCCGACATCTTCAAGGCAAAAGCGTTTTCCGACGTGGCGCAGCGAATCGCCTGCAGGTTGTCCAAGCCGAGGTAACGCGTGAAGACTTCCATCTCGCGGTAATGCCAATGCCCATACGGCACCATCGAGAAGCCGGATTCGCTGCCACACAGCAACGGTACTCCCGCAGCGTACAGGCGGCGCAAGGAATCGACCGAATCCACGATCTCACGCTCGAACAGTTTTGCAAAGGCCGGGTCGCCACCGAGCTGGTGGCCGAAGTCGACGATATTGGCCTGAAACGTGAGCGTCGGGCAAACCGGCGTGCGCCGCTTTATGACCTCCTCCATCGCGGCCTCGTCCATGCCGGTGCCGTGAAAGATCAGGTCCATGCCGGCGCGCGCCGCGCGCGTGGTGGATGTCGCGCCGCGGCAATGCCCCATCACCGGAACACCCAGATCATGCGCCGTCTCGCAGATGGTGTTGAGTTCTTCCTGCGACCAGTTGCACATTTCCCCCAGGTGCGCATAACGCGGCGCAATACCTGACACGTGCACCTTGATCCAGTCCGCGCCGACCTTGATTTGGCGCCGCACCTCGGCCATGATTGCGTCCTTGCCCTGGACCACCGTCACGTAACCGGTGATCCCGGTGTCGCCGATCAGGCGCCCGGCGGTACCGCCCAGCCCGGGAATCAGCGCATAACAACCACACGCAATGCGCGGGCCCTCGACAATGCCGGCATCGATGGCATCGCGCACATCGACCATGTTTTCGAAAATCGAGTCCGGATCGAGGATGCCGGTCACACCGGCACGCAGCAGCTTGCGTGCGTTGTACGACGCCACCAGCGCCGACAAGGCGTTGCGGCGCAGGTGGAATACCTCGGGGTTGGACGCCGCGTCGTCGAACGACAGGTGCACGTGCGCGTCGATCAGGCCCGGCATCACGGTCATGCCCGATGCGTCTATCCGGGTCGCGTGTTGCAGGTGGCGGGCGCGCCCGATGGCTGCTTCGCCCACGGCAGCAATCATGTCCGACTCGATCAAGACGGCTGCCGCAAACGGCGCCGTGCCGGTTCCATCGATGACATTGCCGCCTTCAAGCAGGGTTGCGCTTGCCATGGTGTTGCCTCAGCCTGTGGTGTGGGCGCGCAACAAACGGCGCGCATTGTCGGCAAGATCCGCCGCGAGCGCAGGCTGTTGTGCGGCAGTCGGCGCAGCGCCCGCCGTGGACGGCGCGTCCGGCTCGTCCCAGCCGGCGAAGTTGGTGCCATAGACCAGATGCTCCCGTCCGACCGCAGCCGACAGTAGTTCCAGCACCAGTGGATGGTCGACATGGGTGTCAAACCATAACCGCTGCAAGCGTTCTTCGAAGGCGCCGTCCGGGCGCAGCATGGCCGGCGCCCAGGGCCGTTTGCGCGCTCCTTTGGCCATACGGCCCATCAACAAGGCGGTGGCGCCGCCGCCATGGCTGAACAGTACGTCCAGCTTCGGGTGGCGGTCGAGCACGCCACCGTAGATCAAGGTTGCCACCGCCAGCGTCTCCTGCGCCGCAAAGCCGGCGATGATGTCCAGATCGAAGCGCTTCAGTGCAGGGTCTCCGCGCGGGCCGTCGATGCCGGCCGGGCCAGGATGGATCGACAGTGGCACATCCAGCCGTACCGCCTCGGCATACAGGGCGTCCAGCGCAGGGGCGTCCAGCGGCAGATGGGTGTCGGTTCCAAATGCTGCCCCCACCAGGCCCAGCTCGGTCACCGCTCGGCGCAGTTCCTCCAGCGCCGCCTGCGGCGCCTGCAGCGGCAACGCCGCGAAGGCCGCCAGCTTGCCCGGATGGCGGCGCACGATGGCGGCAACCGCGTCGTTGTGGACCTGGCAAAACCGGACCGCTTGCGCGTCCGGGATGAAATGGAAGTAGGTCAGTGGATTGGGCGACAGGACCTGAAAATCGATCCCGCGCTCGGCCATGCGGCGCAAGCGCACATCCACATCCATGAACGGGCTGCCCACGTAACGCACGCCATCAAGCCGGTAGTTGGCACCCACCTGGAAGAACGGCAAGCCATCCGGGTGCTGACCGATGAAGGGGCCAAACTCCCCTGCTGCGCCCATGGTCTCCTGGATCACGACGTGCGCATGCAGGTCAACTACCGCGGCGTTTGCAAGGGCAGGGATTTTCATGGGGAACTAATTGCAACAGGTTCAATTAAATCGGTTTCGTTGAATGTACCCGTGTAATAATTTTCAGTCAACGCAATTTGGCCGCTTGCGGCAGCAGCCGCAAGTGGCCAGACAGCCGCTCACCCGATGCGCAGGAGGAGTTTGATGCAGATGAAACACGCGTTTGTAACCGGCGGTGCGGGCGACATCGGCGCCGCCATCGGCGCTTGCGCGGCGGCGGCCGGCTACCAGGTCTGCCTGGTCGACCAGCGCGGCGAAGGTGCCCAGGCGCAGGCGGCGGCCTTGACGGGCGCCCTCGGGTTGCAGTGCGACGTCACCGACGAGGCATCGGTGGAAGCCGCGCTGGACGCCAGCAGCAAGCGATTCGGCAGCGTGCCCGATCTGGTCGTGAATTGCGCCGGCATCGCCCGCTTCGCGCCCCTGATGGAACAGTCCCTGGCCGATTTCCGGCGTGTGCTCGACGTCAATCTGGTCAGCGGTTTTATCGTCGGGCGTGCCGCGGCGCGGCGCATGTCCGGCCGTGGCTCGGGTTGCATCGTCAACATCACCTCCATCAATGGCGTGACGCCGGCGCCCAACAGCGGCGCCTATCCGGCATCCAAGTCGGGCCTGGCCAAGCTGACCGAACTGATGGCGGTGGAATGGGGGCCGCTGGGGCTGCGCGTCAACGCAGTTGCGCCCGGTTTCATCGACGCCGGATTGTCGGCGCCGTTTTTTGCCAATCCCGTGGTGCGCAATCTGCGCGAGAAAGCGGTGCCCACACGCCGCCTGGGAACGGCGATGGACATTGCGCAGGCGGTGATGTTCCTGGCGTCCGATGCGGCCAGCTACATCAACGGCCAGGAGCTGGTGGTGGACGGCGGCGCCAGCCGCGCCCTGCTCGCCCTTCTTCCGCGTGAGGCTCCGGCCAAACCATGACTGGTGCCGTGCGCAACCTGCTGCTGGCCGGTGGTCTGAACCACCCGGCCCAGGCCAGCGTGCCTTCCATTGCGCACCTGCTGCACCAACTCGGTATTGAAAGCGATGTCGAAGAAGACATTGCGCAAGGCTGCGCTCTGCTGGCCAGTGGCAGCTACCAGCTGCTGACCGTCTGTGCACTGCGCTGGCGCATGGCGGACGCCCGTTACGAGCCGCACCGGGCGCGCTGGGCGCTGCACCTGCCAGACGCGGCGCGTGCCGCCATCCGCGCCCATTTGCGCAGTGGCGGCGCCCTGCTGGCGATGCACACGGCGACGATTTGTTTTGATGACTGGCCCGAATGGGGCGACATCGTCGGTGCGCGCTGGGTCTGGGGCGCATCCGGCCATGCTCCGTACGGGCCGATCGAAGTGCAATTCAATGACGCGGGCGGCGACTCCATCGGCGCCGGCCTGCCCGGTTTCCAGTGTGACGACGAGGTGTACGAACGTATGTGGCTGGCAGGCGATGTACGCCCACTGGCGCAGGCCCGCAACCTCACGGGCAATGCAGGCACCCCCGGTGCCTGGGCACCGGTTCTATGGACCCGGCACTGGGAAGGTGCACGGGTGGTGTACGACGCGCTCGGCCACGACGCCAGTTCACTCGACCACCCGGTGCACCAGCGTCTGCTGGCACGCGCCGCCAGCTGGGCATTGCGCTTTGACACGGCAGACGGCGTCGAGCCGGAATTGACCCCAAGGAGAATCCTGCATGCGTGAAGTCATCGGAATGTCGGTGCTGGTCACTGGCGGCGGCTCGGGCATAGGCGAGGCAACGGCGCGCCTGTTTGCGTCGCATGGGGCAAAAGTCACGATCAGCGGACGGCGCGCCGACAAGCTGCACGGCGTTGCCGATTTGATCGGCAGCGCCTGCTGCGCCGTGGTGGGCGATGTGGGCGTGCAGGCCGACCGGCAGGCGATGCTGGCTGCCGCCCTCGCGCATGGAGGCAAACTCGACGTGCTGGTGAGCAACGCCGCCAACATGTACCGCCAGCCGGTGGATGGCTACACCGAGGACACGCTCAAGGAAGCATTCAACACCAATGTCATCTCCGGCATGATGCTCTCCAGCATCGCCGTGCCGCATCTGGAGAAAACCCAGGGCGCCATCATTTTCCTGGGGTCGATCCACAACCGGCGCGCCTATCCTGGCGCATCGCCCTATGCCACCACCAAGGCGGCCGTCGAGGGGTTGAGCCGTGTCATGGCGGCCGAACTGGGCCGCCGCCAGATCCGCGTCAACTGCGTGTTGCCCGGGGCCGTGAGCACCGAGATCAACCTGCGCGCGGGGCTGGTCCTGAGCCCGCAGGAAGCCGCCGCGCGGTACGCGGCGATCGCTCCCGACCACGCACTGGGGCGCATCGGCACGTCGCTCGAAGTCGCCGAATCCATCCTGCACCTGGCGCGCTCGGAATGGGTGACCGGCGTGTCGCTCGAAGTCGACGGCGGTTTGGGTTTGGGAGTTTCGAAGTTTTAACGAACCAATAAGGAGAATGGCCATGCAAGTCAGCAGCAAACACGTTGGGCAGCGCAGTGTGAACCGGTGGCAGCCATGATCGCCAGCCACGGAATCATCCAGAACGCGTATGTGGTCAACGACATTGACCAGGCCATCGAGCGTTGGCATCAGATGTGGGGCACTGGCCCGTTCATAGTGCGCCGGCACATCGTGATGGAGCAGGTGTGGTACCGGGGTACGCCCACCACACTCGACATCTCGGCGGCTTTTGTGCAGGCCGGGCCGGTACAGATCGAGTTCATCTGCCAGCACGACGCCGTCCCGTCTGCATTTCGCGACTGCTTCGCGCCCGGCCAGGAGGGTCTTCACCATACCGCCCTGATGCCAGTGGACTACGCCGCCACGGTGGCGCATTTTGTCGCGCTGGGGTATCCGGTTGCCACCGAACTGCGCACACGCAGCGGGCGTGGTGCGTCATTCATGGACACCCGAGCCGTGCTCGGCCATATGGTGGAGATCTATCCGGTCAGCGACGGCATTAAAGCGCTCTACGACATGGTGGCCAGCGAAGCGGCAAACTGGGACCGGCGCACCCTGAAGATCGAACTCGATCCGGCAAAATAGCAATTGTGCCCATCCCTTCGGAGGAACCATGCCAACCATTGTTGTATCCAGCTACCAGCAGGCCAAGGACACGCTGCGACTTTCCGATCTGCGCCAGGCCCTGTACGACGAAGGCGCCATTCTGATGGAAAAGGTGCTCGTCAACCTGCATGCGCAGGAGCACCGGAACCGGCGCAACGTCGAGATCAAGGTGTTCCGGCGCGACTTCTTCCATTGGTACGAGACGCATGTGTTCCCGGCCACGCTGAAGCAGACGCTGCAGCCGCATCTTGCTACGGGCAAAGCGGACCTGGTGGATTTCGGCTTTCGGGTCTTGATGAACCTGACCGCCGACTTCTCCGGCGTCGACCGCCCATTGAAATCGGCGGAAGAAACCGCCCGGCTGCTGCGCATCCTGCGCACCTTCGGCAAGGCGGCGACGCTTGGCCAGGCGCTCGGCGACCGCGAAGCTATCCGGGAGGAAATCCGCCAGGCTCTGGCCGAGTTCGACGCCGATTTCTTCCAGCCATCAATGCAACGCCGGCGGGTGCTGCTGGACCAACACCACCGCGGCGAAATCGACGAAAAGGACCTGCCGCGTGACGTGTTGCTGGAACTGTTGCGCAATGAGCCCGAGACGCCCCTGCCGGGCGACGTGTTGATGAAAGAGATTGGTTTCTTCCTGCTGGCCGGCGCGTTCACCTCGATCCACACCCTGACCCACGCCATGCATGAGATCTTCAGCTGGCGCCAGGACCACCCTGCCGATGCGCAGCGCTACCTCGACGACCCGCTGTTCCTGCAAAAGGCGATCCACGAAAGCATGCGGCTGCATCCGTCGAGCCCCACCGCAGGGCGTCGTCCGGTCTGCCCGATGCAGCTCCCCGGTGGCGAACAGGTCACACCAGACAACCTGATCAGTGTGGACCTGATGGCGGCAAACCGGGACAGCACGGTTTTTGGCGCCGATGCTGCACAGTACAACCCGCACCGGCCGCTGCCAGGCGGCGAGAGTCCGTACGGGCTCTCATTCGGCCTGGGCATGCACGCCTGCATCGGCCTGAACCTCGCCGCCGGCGTACTGCCGCGCGCCGGCTCTTTGGCCCAAGAGCACCATCTTGGAACCGTCACGCTGATAGCCCAGGCCCTGCTCCGCCACGGCGCGCGTCCCGACCCGGAGCAACCGGGTGTCGTGGACCGATCCACGATACGCAACAACTGGTCGAGTTACCCGCTGTTGCTCAACGTCTGAGATGGCCAGTGAGCTGCCGGGCCGCTCCCAAAGCGAACAGCACCGCAACGCGCAGCGTGGAGGTTACCCTGTGAGCTGCCGGGCCGCTCCCAAAGCGACAACGCAGTTGCGGCGAAGGCTCACAACTGTGCGAAGCACTTGTGATGCCGCAGCCAAGAGCACCGCAACGCGCAGCATGGAGGTTACCGTATGAGCACGTTCACGATTTCCCGTTACAGCGACGCCATGGAAGCGCTGAAAGAAGCGCAATTGGCGCAGTCCGGGTACGACGAGGGCGCGGTCATCATGGCCGATGTGTTGCTGGTACTGCACGGCGCCGCACACCGCGCGCGCCGCCTGGTCGAGCTGCGGGTCTTCCGCCGGGACTTTTTCCGCTACTACGAACAACAGGTTTTTCCGGCCACATTGGCGCAAACCATCGGCGAATACGAAACGCTCGGCCGGGCCGACCTGATCGAGTTCAGTGTGCGCGTGACGCTCAACCTGACGGCAGACTTCGCCGGTATCGACCGTCTGGCCGGTGACAGCCGGGAAACGGAGCACCTGCGCCGACTCGTCGCCACATTCAGCGAGGGTGCCATTCTGGTGCACTCGACCCGCGACAAGGAAGTCGTGCGCAGCGAAGTGCGGGCCGCGCTGGCGGAGTTTGACGCAGCCTTCTACCAACCGTCGCTGGCCCGTCGCCAGCTTTTGTTGCGGCAATTTGCGGCCGGTCAGCTGGGCCTGGAAGAACTGCCGCGCGATGTGCTGACGGTGCTGCTGCAAAACGCCGACAAAGTAGCCATGCCAGCCGAGTTGATGATGCGCGAGATCGCCTTTTACCTGCAGGCCGGCTCGCACAGCACCGCCAATGCGACAGCACATGCCTTTCACGACGTGGGCACCTGGTGCGCGGCCAACCCGCAGGACCGGGCGCGGATCGGGCATGACCCCCTGTTCCTGCAACGCTGCGTTCACGAAAGCCTGCGCCTGCACCCGGCGAGTCCGGTGGCGCAACGCCGTGCGGTCTGTCCGGTCGCACTGGCCGACGGCCGTGGCGCGGCGACCGACGACCGGGTCGTGATCGACATGTCGGCTGCAAATCGCGACCCCGGCGTCTTTGGCGTGGACGCCGAGCGGTTTAATCCGCACCGGGTCTTGCCCGAAGGAGTTCCGCCCTGGGGACTGACGTTTGGCGTCGGTGCCCACACCTGCCTCGGACGCGATCTGGATGGCGGCGTATTGCCACGCGCCGATACCGATAGCGCGGCGCACCAGTACGGCATCGTTCCGCTGCTGGTTCAGGCCTTGATGCAGCGCAATGCCCGGCCCGATCCAGCGAGACAGGCGACCGCTGCCGAGAACACCGTGCGCGCGAACTGGGGCAGTTATCCGATCCTGCTGGACACGCTGGCAAGGGAATGACCGGCGCGAAGCCACTGCGTCCCGCCGCCAAGGTGGTGCTGGACCATCTGGATGCGGTACGCTCTGGCGACCCGGACGCCATGGCGGCCGATTACGCTGCTGCAGCGGTATTGGAGAGGCCCGATGCCAGCTTCCACGGCCGGGACCAGATTGCAGCGTATTTCCGTACCGTGCCACAGCGTCTGGTTGGCGGCGTCGTTGAGTTTGTCCACGTGGACCGGGAGCGCCTGCAGGTCCAGTGGCGCATCGTGGGCGGGCCGGGCGACGGTCGCAGCGGATCGGACCACTACCGCATTGAAGACGGAATGATCGTGCACCAGACCGTCAAATTGAACGCCAGCGGCGATTTCTGAGCATGGGGCGCCCGGCCTTGGCGTCAGACCCTGCGGGCCCCTGACCAGTAACGCTCGCGAACCGCTTTCTTGTCGATTTTTCCGATGCTGTTTTTCGGGATAGCAGCGATGATCTCCACGCGCTCTGGCTGCTTGATCGACGACAGCTGCGACTTACGGCACAGCTGCAGCAGTTCTTGCGGCGTCGCCTGCATTCCAGGCTTCAGTGAAACCACTGCGAGCACCGCCTCGCCCCACTTGTCGTCCGGAATACCCACCACGGCAGCATCGAGCACCGCCGGATGGGTGTACAAAACCTTCTCGACTTCGCTCGGCGCGAGGTTGTACCCGCCGCGGATGATCAGGTCCTTGATGCGATCAACGATGTAGTGGTAACCCTCCTCGTCGACGCGCCCGACATCGCCGGAGAACAGCCAGCCGTCGATCAGCGCCCGGGCGGTGCGCTCGGGTTCGCGAAAGTAGCCCAGCATGGTGTGTGGCCCACCGAAGATGACCTCACCGGTCTCACCGCGAGCCACCTCGGCGCGCTGCGGGTCCACCACCCGCACCGTGGTTGCAAAGGACGGCCGGCCGCAGGACGATAACAAGTGGGGCTTGTCGGTCAGCGCGTGTACATGGTCCTGCTTGCGCAGCAAGGTGCCGATGGAGGCGATCTCGGCCATGCCGTAGAGCTGGATGAAGATGGGGCCGTACGCGGCCACCAACGTGCGCAGCCGCTCGGCCGGGATTGGGGACGAGCCATAACCGAGCGTGGTGATGGATGCGAGCCGCTTGGGGAAGTCACCAGGATCCTGCTCCAGCAGCGTCGCCAGCATGGTGGGAACGAGAAAGGTGTGTGTCACACCATGCCGCTGTACGGTGTCGCACAAGGCGAAGCTGTCGAAACCCCGGCTCTCTGCAAAGCCCACAGCCGCCCCGGCCATCAGGCACGGCGCGATGGTGATGTTGACGCAGGAGTTGTGCGGAATCTGGATCAGGTACCGCGACTGGTCCGTGATCTCGTATTCGAGGCAGGCGACCGTGCCATGCTGCAGCGCCGCCGCGTGGTCGAACAGGATGCCCTTGGGCAGGCCGGTGGTACCACTGGTGTAGACGATGGCGAAATGGTCCTTGGGGAACACCGCGTGAGCCGAGGGCGGGAACGCCGGGCTGGCCGCAGCCAATTGCGACTCATAACTCGCGGGCGCATCCAGCACCAGCAGCGGGATGCCGCGGCGCGCCGCCAGTGCGGTGGCCATAGCCTCGTATTCGGCCTCGGTGATCAGGATGCGCGGCTGCGCGTTGTCGAGCACCGCTTCCAGTTCAGTGACGGTCATGCGGAAGTTCAGACCGACGTACACGAGCCCCGCCTTGGCCACACCCGCCAGCACCTCAACCACCTCCATCCGGTTGTGCACCAGCATGGCGGCGCGGTCCCCCTGCGCGAAACCGTAGTTCCCGCGCAGGGCGTTTGCCAGGCGATTGCTGCGCTCGTCCAGCGTGGCGTAGTCCATGCTGCGCGTCCCATCAAAGAGCGCAAGGCTGTGCGGCGCGCGTTGCGCGATGCGGGTGACGGCGATTCCGACGTTCATGGTGTGTTCGGGTGATGCGAGTCGCGCTCGGGAGCGGTCCCCGACCGACGGGGCGCGCATTGTCGCCGAGATCATACGAAACCCCGGGCCGGCGTGCACGGCAATTCCATCGATTTCGATTAAAATTTTTTGCAGGCCACGCAGCGGCGTGCCCCATCCACGCGGATCCCCCGCAAACAGCGCATGGCGACCCAGCTTTGACGCCGAAAGAACACCCATGACCTACGCCTACCCCGACTACGAGTCACTCAAGCTGGACCGGCCCGCCGACCAGGTGCTGCGCATCACCATGTCGCGCGGCAAGATGAACGCGATGGACTTTGAATTCCACCATTCCCTGACCTCGATCTGGCAACACATCGAAGACGATCCCTCGGTCAGCGCGGTGATCCTGACCGGCGAGGGCCGCGCGTTTTCTGCCGGTGGAGACTTTGAGCTGGAGCAGAAACTCGTCAACGAATTTGAGTGGCGCGCACGCATGTGGAAGGACGGGCGCAACCTGGTCAAGAACCTGATCCACTTCTCCAAGCCGCTGGTTGCAGCCATCAACGGAGCGGCCGCCGGTGGCGGCCTCGCCGTCGCCATGTTGTCGGACATCACCATCGCCGGCCGCTCTGCCAAGATCGTCGACGGCCATGTGCGCCTGGGTGTGGCCGCCGGCGACCACGCGGCCATCATCTGGCCGCTGCTGTGCGGCATGGCCAAGGCGAAGTACTACCTGATGTCGGGCGAACACCTGTACGCCGAGGAGGCGGAACGTATCGGAATGATCTCGGTGTGTGTGGACGACGACAAGCTGCAGGAGACCGCCCTGAAAGTGGCGGTCAACCTCACCCTGGCGTCGCCGTCGGCGATCCGCTGGACCAAGCTGTCCATGAACAACTGGCTGCAGATGGCGTGGCCGATCTTCGAGAACTCGCTGTCACTCGAGATCCTCGGTTTCTCCGGTCCGGACGTGGTCGAAGGCCTCAAGGCCTACGAAGAGAAACGCCAACCGGTTTTCAACCCGGTATCGCCAGTCTGACATGGCCGACGGCGCCATTCCCAACCCGCTCGATTTTTCGGGCAAGACCGTGCTCGTGGTCGGTGGTTCGAGCGGCATCGGCAACGGCATAGCGCAAGCCTTTCTCCAGCACGGTGCACGGGTCCACGTTTGGGGCACGCGCGCAGCCGCGTCGGACTACAAGGCGGAAGATGGCTCCGACCTGCACGGGCTGGTCTATGCCCGGGTTGACGTGGCCGACTTCGAAGCCGTCAAGGCGGTGCCAGCGCCCGACACACTCGACGTACTGGTCTTGTGCCAGGGTGCGGTGGCGTATGGACGCAAGGAATTCCAGATCGACACTTTCCGCAGAATCATCGACGTCAACCTCAACAGCCTGATGGCCTGCGCGGAGAAGTTTCGCGAAGCGCTCTCGCACAGCAAGGGTTCGCTCATCACCATCTCCTCGGTCGGGGGCTGGCGCGCGACGGTTGGCAACCCGGCCTATGCGGCATCCAAGGCTGGTGCGATCCATCTCACCGCCACCCTGGGCAAGGCCTGGGCTCCAAAGGGCATCCGCGTCAATGGCGTGGCGCCGGGGCTGGTGGACACCAAGCTCACCAAGGTCACCATGGACAACCCGCAGCGCCGCCAGGAACGTATCGACGGCATCCCGGCCGGTCGGCTTGGCACGCCCTACGACATGGCCGGCGCCTGTCTGTATCTGGCCTCGCCACTGGCCGCCTATGTTTTTGGCCAAACCATCGCCGTGGATGGTGGACGGATGTTGTGAACGGCGCACAGGCCGCTGGCGATTGGAACCGCGGTGAGCCGTGATGCGTCGCGCGCCGCGCGCATTCAGCAGTGGGAGCAATGGCTTGGGCTGTACCAGGAAGAAGCACTGATGCCCGATCTGCCCCTGGTCGATGCCCACCACCACCTCTGGGATCGTGGCGGCCACACCTACCTGCCGCCGCAGTTCCGCCAGGATGCACAAGGCCACAAGGTCGAGGCGTCGGTCTACGTGGAATGCCTCTCGGGCTACCGGGACAGCGGCCCGGAGCACCTGCGCTGTGTCGGCGAAACCGAGACCCTGATGCGGGTGTTGTCGGCGCCCGAGCCTGGCGCCGCACTGCAGGTCTGCGCCGGCATCATCGGCCGTGCCGACCTGGCACAAGGCGACGCACTCGACGAAGTACTCGACGCACATGAGCACAGCGCAGGCGCGCGCTTCAAGGGCATTCGCTACGTGAGTGCGTGGGACGCCGATCCGGCGGTGCATGGCGCCTATTCAACTCACGCAGGCATGTTGACCGAGCCGGCCGTGCACGCGGGTGCGCGCCAGCTTGGCGCACGCGGCCTGACACTCGATCTGTGGTGTTACTTTCACCAGCTCGACGATGTGGCGGCGCTGGCGCGGGCCTGTCCGGACGCAAGCCTGGTACTCGACCATTGCGGCGGGCCTATCGGCAGCGGCCCCTACGCGGGCCGCCGCGCAGAAGTGTTTCAGCGCTGGCAACAAGGCATGCAGGCGCTTGGCGTGTACCCAAACGTGCACGTCAAGCTCGGCGGAATGGCGATGGCGGTGGCCGGTTTCGGCTGGCGCGAGCGCGCGCTACCACCTTCCTCCCTGGATCTTGCCCAGGCCTGGCAACCCTACGTCGATGCATGCCTGGAATCGTTCGGCGCCGGGCGCTGTATGTTCGAGAGCAATTTCCCGGTCGACCGCACTGGCTGTTCGTACGGGGTGCTGTGGAACGCGTTCAAGCGGATCGCGCAAGGCTTGTCGCAGACCGAGCGCCACGCGCTGTGCGCTGGCACGGCGCGCCGGGTCTATCGGCTGCCGCGATCGGAGAATGCCGGATGACCGCTCAACCGCCAACCCTGTTCCCACTGCGCCGGCACGACGCGGCCTGATACTCTGACCGGCTGGCATTGCCCGCAGAACGGCTACGGGTCGTGATCGATATATCATCCGACTCAGCGTCGGCGTCGGCCAGGTAGCTCGATCCCTCCTCCTCTTCGACGAGCACGCCGCGGCGGGTCAGCAGCTTCATCAGCCGCGTGATGATCTTGTGCAGCAGCGCCTGTAACTCC
>Ga0105048_10004939_pt1 | contig 21630 bp, 17 predicted proteins | sample MAT05_FD_78382 | JGI IMG/M metagenome (GOLD analysis project Ga0105048, IMG submission 78382) | Freshwater microbial communities from Lake Fryxell liftoff mats and glacier meltwater in Antarctica - MAT-05 | ecosystem: Environmental > Aquatic > Freshwater > Ice > Liftoff microbial mat | place...
GCGTTCCAGACCAACATCCTGGCGCTTAACGCTGCCGTGGAAGCGGCCCGCGCCGGTGAGCAGGGGCGCGGCTTTGCGGTGGTGGCCAGCGAGGTGCGCAGCTTAGCGCAGCGCAGCGCCGAGGCCGCCAAAGAGATCAAGACGCTGATCAACACCTCGGTGGACAAGGTGGCTTCGGGCACGCAACAGGTGTCAGATGCTGGCGCCACCATGGAAGACATCGTGCAGTCGGTGCGCAAGGTGGCGGATGTGATTGGTGAAATTACCGCTGCGTCTGGCGAGCAAAGCAGCCAGATTTCCGGCATCAACCAGGCCATTGGCGGGCTGGACCAGATGACGCAGCAAAATGCCGCGTTGGTAGAGCAAAGCGCCGCCGCCGCCGAGAGCCTGCGTGATCAGGCCGAGCAACTGGCGCGCGCCGTGGCGGTGTTCAAAACCAGCCACAGCCTGTCAGCCATACCGCAAAACCCTACCCGCAACATCACGCCGCGCCCGCAAGCGCTGGCTTACAAACGGCCAACTGCACTGGCCAGGCCGCAGGCTAAGGCGGCTTTGCCAGGGGGGTTTGCTGCCAAAAAACTGGCGGCGCCAGCCAGAGCACCTGCCAGCCGACCGGCTGCAGCGCCACCGACCCTGACCAAGCCGGTGTCTGTCAAGCCTGGCGTAGCGCTCAAACCCGCAGCGCCCAAGCCAGCGGCAGATGAGTGGGAAACTTTCTAAACGGCGGCCAGTTCGGCAATCATTTCAATTTCAACGCAGGCGCCCATCGGAATCTGCGCCACGCCAAAGGCGCTGCGGGCATGCGCACCTTTTTCGGCACCAAACACCTGGCCAATCAACTCGCTGGCACCGTTGGTCACCAGATGCTGCTCGGTGAAATCACCGTTGGAGTTCACCAATGACATCAGCTTGACGATGCGCGTCACCCGGTTCAGGTCGCCCACGGCGGCGTGCAGCGTGCCTAGCAGCTCAATGGCGATGCTGCGGGCCGCCAGCTTGCCTTCTTCGGTGCTGATGTTTTTGCCGAACTGACCCACCCAGGCCTTGCCGTCTTTCTTGGCAATGTGACCGCTCAGGAACACCAGATTGCCGGTCTGCACAAAGGGCACATAAGCCGCTGCGGGAATGGCGATGGGCGGCAGGGTGATGTTGAGTTCAGCGAGTTTGGCGTAAATGTTCATGAAAATTCTTTGTATAAGAAATTAGCCTCTAGCCCTTTATTCATAAGGGCTAATAGCTATTAAAAAAATAGTTAAATGGCCGCTAGGGGCGGCTTGGGGCCACTTGGGGCTGGCTGTCAGGCGTTTTGCAGTTTAGCGTCTGGCGCCTGTGTGTCGGTGCAACTCTCGCCATGGCAGCCCGCAATGGCTTCTTCTGGCAGCATCTGCGGGCGTAGCACCTGACCGGTGTGGTGGTCGTAGCCAACGCCGTGCATATGCTCGGCCAACGCAGCGTCCATGGCCTCGGCGTGCTGCGGGAACCAGACGCCCAACTCTTCGGCCATTTGGCGCAGCACCGCCAGGTTGCCGGTGAGGCCGCGCTTGCTGCCTTCGCGCATGACTTGCAGCACCGTCCGGTGCTGGCTGGTGTGGCAGTTGTTGGCGGCAAAACCGGTGTCGGTCATCCAGCGGTCTTCGCGGGCAAAGTGCTCGTCGGTGTGCTTCACCAGTGCTTCCCACAGCGGTAGCAACTCGGTGTCGCTGGCTTGAACCACCTGCGCCAGAAGCTGTACAAACTCCTGGTGGGTGTCGTCCATCAACGGCATCCCCAGCGTGAAGTGGTCCGACCATTGCAAAACTGCCATACCTGTTCCTTTTAAAAATCAAAATCGGCAGCTTAAGATTCTTCAGCAGCATTGCATTGATCAAGATCACGAAGACGTGAAGTCTTGCGATGGCGCCTGATTGTTGAGCTTCATCGACATTTATTTTTCTGAGGACGCAAATTTCGGCCGGATACCACAGCCAGCTAGCATAGACTGGCGACTCTACAAAAATCTGAGGAGCAACTCATGTTTCAAGTACGTATCCATGGCCGTGGCGGCCAAGGCGTGGTCACGGGCGCAGAGATGCTGTCCATAGCCGCATTTTTAGGCGGGCGTCACGCCCAGGCCTTTCCCAGTTTTGGCTCGGAGCGAACCGGCGCGCCGGTGGTGGCTTTTTGCCGCATGGACGACAAAGAAATTCGCTTGCGTGAACCCATCATGCAGCCCGACGCGATCATCATTCAGGACCCCACGCTGCTTCACCAGGTGGATGTTTTCAGCGGCCTGAAAAAAGACGGCTACATCATCATCAACACCTCTCGCAGCTTTGAGGAAATGGGCCTGGGCGACTTTGTCAAAGGCTTTCGTTCCGAGCGACTACTGACCGTGCCCGCCAGCGAACTGGCCATGAAACACGTGGGCCGCCCGGTACCCAATGTGCCGCTGCTGGGCGCTTTTGCCGCTCTGTGCGGCTTGATCTCGCTGGATGCGGTGAATCGGGCCATTGATCAAAAGTTCTCAGGCGCCGTGGCCAAAGGCAACCAGGCTGCAGCCAAAGAAGCGTACGACATCGTGATGAACCAGGACCAGAAGGCAAAGGAGACCGAACATGCTTGAACAATGCGAAGGCTCCCATGCCGTAGCGCAGGCGGTGGCGCTAAGCCGCCCGGAAGTGATTTGCGCCTATCCCATTTCGCCGCAAACGCACATCGTGGAAGGGCTGGGCGAGCTGGTTAAATCCGGTGCGCTCACCCCATGCGAGTTCATCAACGTCGAGTCCGAGTTTGCCGCCTTGAGTGTGGCCATCGGGTCATCGGCCGCTGGCGCGCGCTCCTACACCGCCACTGCCAGCCAGGGCTTGCTGTTCATGGCCGAGGCGGTTTACAACGCGTCTGGCCTGGGCTTACCGATTGTGATGACGGTGGCCAACCGGGCCATTGGCGCGCCGATCAACATCTGGAACGACCACACCGACAGCATGAGCATGCGCGATGCCGGTTGGCTGCAGCTGTTTGCCGAGACCAATCAGGAGGCACTGGACCTGCACATTCAGGCCTTTCGGATCGCCGAAGAACTATCTCTGCCGGTGATGGTGTGTATGGACGGCTTCATCCTGACCCATGCATACGAGCGTGTGGATATGCCGGAGCAGGCGCAGGTGGATCAGTTTCTGCCGCCCTACGAGCCACGCCAGGTGCTCGACCCCAGTGACCCCGTGACGATTGGCGCCATGGTTGGCCCTGAGGCGTTTACCGAGGTACGCTACCTAGCACATGCAAAACAGATGCAAGCCCTTGATTTGATTCCGCAGGTTGCTACAGAATTCAAAGCAATTTTCGGCCGCGATTCAGGTGGGCTGATCAAGACCTATCAGACCGAAGACGCTGACACCATCGTCATTGCCCTGGGCTCGGTGCTGGGCACCATCAAGGACACAGTGGACGATTTGCGCGCCCAGGGGCACAGGGTCGGCGTGTTGGGCATCACCTCGTATCGCCCGTTTCCCATCTCGGCCATCCGTGATGCCACGGTGCGCGCCGAGCGTATTGTGGTGATTGAGAAATGTTTTGCCGTGGGCATTGGTGGCATTGTGTCGCGCGATGTGCGCAGCGCCGTGCGCAACCGGCCGCAGCCGGTCTACACCGTCGTGGCAGGCTTGGGCGGGCGACCAATTACCAAGGATTCTGTGAGCGAATTACTGCGCCAGGCCATGGCTGATAAGCTTGAGCTGCTCACCTTTTTGGATTTGGATTGGGCGGTGGTCAACCGCGTGCTGGACCGTGAGAAAGCCAACCGCCGCTCTGGCCCGGTGGCCGAAGGCGTGCTGCGCGACCTGGGCACCGTGGCCTCAAGCGCAGTGTGAAACCTTGCGGGGCAGAACAGACTACATGCATTGAGTTTGCTCTGTCCTCAACTGATTAGGAGAAGAGATGGAACAGTCAACAGTCAAGTTTTACCAGACCGGCACCTTCACCGTGGGCAACCGCCTGCTGGCGCCGGAGCAGCGTAGCGTGCAGGCCGATGTTCAGCGCCGCAATTCGCTCAATTCCGGCCACCGCGCCTGTCAGGGTTGCGGTGAGGCGTTGGGCGCGCGTTACGCCATCGACGCTGCCATGGCCGCCACCGACGGCCAACTGATTGCCGCCAACGCCACCGGCTGCCTGGAGGTGTTTTCCACACCCTACCCGGAAACCTCCTGGCAAATCCCTTGGATTCACTCGTTGTTTGGTAACGCCGCAGCGGTTGCCACCGGCATTGCCGCAGCTATGAAAGCCAAAGGCCGCAGCGATGTGCGGGTGGTGGCGCAGGGGGGTGATGGCGGTACCACCGACATCGGCTTTGGTTGCTTGTCGGGCATGTTTGAGCGAAATGACGATGTGCTCTACATCTGTTACGACAACGAGGCCTACATGAACACCGGCGTGCAGCGCAGCAGTGCTACGCCGCCAGCCGCACGTACCGCTACAACCATGGTGGTGGGGCCACACCCGGGCAACGAATTTGGCCAAGGCAAAAACGTACCGCAGATCGCCATGGCGCATGAAATCCCCTATGTGGCCACCGCCACGGTGGCGGATTTGCGTGACCTGGAGTGCAAGGTGACCAAGGCCATGTCGATTCGCGGTGCGCGCTACATCCACATTTTTGTGCCGTGCCCGCTGGGCTGGGGTGCTGCCTCTCATGACACCATCAAGCTGTCACGTCTGGCAGTGGAGAGCGGTGTGTTTCCAGTGTTCGAGGCCGAGCGGGGCGAGGTCACCGAGGTACTGAAAATTCGCCGCCAGGTACCGGTAGAAGAGTATTTGCGACCACAAAAACGCTTTGCCCACCTGTTTGGCAAACATCCGGATGTGGCGACACTGGCCAAGCTGCAAGCGCGTGCTGACCGCAACATCCGCCGTTTTGGCTTACTTGAAACGAATTAGTTGAGGAAAACACAATGGAAAAACCGTTTGCTATCACTCTGGATGTCGGCAGTTCGCTGGCCAACCACACGGGCTCATGGCGTAATTCGCGCCCGGTTTATCTGAGTCGTATTCCACCTTGCAACCACCAATGTCCAGCGGGCGAAAACATTCAAGGCTGGCTGTTTCACGCTGAGTCTGGTAACTACGAGGCAGCCTGGCGCACTCTTGTGGAAGACAACCCGTTTCCCGCCATCATGGGCCGGGTGTGTTATCACACCTGCGAAGGCGCCTGCAACCGTGGCCAGCTTGACGCTGCCGTAGGCATCAATTCAGTCGAGAATTTTCTGGGTGACCAGGCGATTGCCGAGGGCTGGAAGTTTGCTCCACCCGCTGCGCAAACGGGCAAAAAGGTGTTGGTGGTGGGTGCTGGACCGTCAGGCCTGTCAGCAGCCTACCATCTGGCGCGCATGGGGCATGCTGTCACAGTGTTTGAAGCAGGCCCCTTGCCTGGCGGCATGATGCGATTTGGCATTCCCCAGTATCGGCTGCCACGCCAGGTGCTGGACGCCGAGGTGCAGCGCATAGTGGATCTGGGTGTAGACATTCAATACAACACCAAGGTAGCCGATGTGCTGCAGACCAAGCAGGAGCATGGTTTTGATGCGGTGTTTCTGGCAGTGGGGGCGCACATTGCCAAGCGCGCCTACATTCCGGCTGGTGATTCGGCGCACGTGCTCGATGCGGTGTCTGTGCTGCGCTCGATGGAGGGTGAAGACAAACCCCTGCTTGGCCGCAAGGTGGTGATTTACGGCGGTGGCAATACGGCCATCGACGTGGCGCGTACCGCCAAGCGCTTGGGTGCCACTGAGTCGATCATTGTCTACCGTCGCAACCGCGAAAAAATGCCAGCGCACGACTTCGAGGTCGAGGAAGCCCTGCAGGAAGGCGTTTTGATCAAATGGTTGTCAACCATCACGCAGGCTGGCGAGTCGTCCATCACCGTCGAGAAGATGGCACTGGACGACAAAGGTTTCCCACAGCCCACAGGCGAGTTTGAAACGCTGGAAGCCGACTCAGTGGTGCTGGCGCTGGGACAGGACGTAGACTTGTCGCTGATTGAAGGTGTGCCCGATCTCACCGTGCAAGATGGCGTGGTGCAGGTCAACGCCCAGATGATGACCGGTCACGCAGGCATTTTTGCCGGTGGGGACATGGTGCCTGCTGAGCGCAATGTCACCGTGGCCATTGGGCACGGCAAGAAGGCTGCGCGCAACATGGACGCTTGGCTGCGTGGCGAGGTTTACACACCACCACCGAAGCAAAGCGTCGCCACGTATGACATGCTCAATACTTGGTACTACAGCGACGCGCCCAAAACCATGCGGCCGATGCTCGACATCATTCGCCGCCAGTCCACCTTTGAAGAGGTGCAGGGTGGTCTGGATGAGAGCAACGCGCTGTTTGAAGCACGTCGCTGCCTGTCGTGCGGCAATTGCTTTGAGTGCGACAACTGTTATGGCGTCTGTCCGGACAATGCGGTCATCAAGCTGGGGCCCGGCAAGGGCTTTGAATTCAATTATGACTATTGCAAAGGTTGCGGTATTTGTGTGTCAGAGTGCCCATGTGGCGCGATCAAAATGGTGCCTGAAGATGTTTGACAGTAGCCCGGTTGACCCTGTTGCTTAGAAAAGTAGTCCATCATGTTCAAGCACATTCTGGTTCCAGTTGACGGCTCAAGCACCTCGCAGGTGGCCGTCGTCAAGGCGATTGAGCTGGCCAAAGCCTTTAACAGCACAGTAACGGTGATTTACGTCATTGATCCCTATCCGTTCACTGGCGTGGGAACAGACTTCGCCTACGGTCAGGCAGAGTACCTGAGCGCTGCCACGGCAGAGGCCAATGCGGCAGTACACGCTGCCAAAGAGGACTTTGCTGCGGCAGACGTGACAGTGGACACGTCCGTCGTCGAGGCGCACACCGCTTGGCGTGGCATTGTCGAAGCGGGTGATTCGCTGAAGGCTGACCTGATTGTGATGGGCTCACATGGCCGCAGCGGCCTGGAAAAGCTGGTGTTGGGCAGTGTGGCACAAGCCGTTTTATCTCACACCAAGCTGCCGGTGCTGGTGATGCGCGACTAAAAAAAACAGCCCCAAGCTGGGCTGTTTATCTGAAACCTGGGGGCCGTGTCATCGGCCCCCATTTTTTAGGGTCAACCGCACTGACCCACGTAGCCGCAGGCGGTACAGAAATCGCAGCCGTCTTTGTGGATGACGGTGGGGTTGCCGCACTCGGGGCAGGGTTTGCCGGCCATGGTGTGATTGGCTTCCTTGGCCTCAGGCGTATCCAGCACACCCATGTCGCGCAGCGGGAAGCCTTCTTCGTTGAGGATGCCCAGCATGGCGTAGCGGTGAATGATCAGGCGCGCAATATAGGCCACGGTAGAAGGCCACACTTGTTGGCGACGCTCGTCATTGGGCAGGCCAGGCACAAAGGCCATAAAGTGACCCAGTGGCTCGGCGTAGTTCAGCAACTTGCGCAGCTTCATGCCGATCCAGGCCGGGTCAATCACCCGCATGTCCAGCGACAACAGACGCGCCAGGCCGTCCATGGCCTTGGGGTAGTTGCCGCTGAAGCCGACCGCGCAGGGGCGCGTCACCACACCACCATCCGGGCTGGGCAGGTTGACCTCTTTGAGCGTGACGGTGAAGGCTTCGCTGGTGGCCGGGTTGTCCACGTCCACTGCCCAGGCCAACGTACCCGAGGTGCCGGTGAGGGGTTCACCACGGCTGAACATGGCGTCAATCACCGGCGTATAGGCGGGCTTGGCATCCGGCGCGCGCAGCTTGGCATTGGCGGCCATCTGCTCACAGCGCCAGCGAATCACCGCTGCTGTGGCAGCCACCACGCCAGGGAACTTGCGTTTTTCGCCATGCGGCGGGAAAGGCATGTCAAAGGCGTGTTCTTCGCTGACCGTGGCCAGCGCGTCGAGCTTGAGCTGCAACCAGGCCGGGTCGTTGGCACGCAGGTCCATCGATAGGGTTTTGGCCAAGGCGCCCAGGCCGCGTGGCTGGTCAGATCCGTTAACCCACACTTCAAACGGTTGCGGTGCGCTGCCTTCTTCGGGCGAGAGTTCGCCAATGAACAGCGCAAAGTCGCCAAACGGGTGGTGCACCATGAAGGTCCAGGCGGAGTTGCCAGCCGGCAACTGTGGCCGGCCCGGCCAGCGCAGGCTCGACAGCACCGGTGCAGGCAGGCGGTCCAGTGCCAGGCGGTGGTTGGCGCTGTCAATTTGCAGCGGCTTGGCCACCGTGGGTGCGCTAGGCGTGACGCTCAGCACCGAGCCCAGCACGCTGTTGGGGCGGTAGGTGGCCAGACCCTTCAGGCCGGACTTCCAGGCTGCGGTGTACAGATACTGGAACTCTTCATAGGGGTAGTCAGCCGGCACATTGACGGTTTTGGAGATTGCGGTGTCCACATAGGGGGCCACAGCCGCCACCATTTCCTCGTGGGCTTGGGCGCTCATTTCAAGGGCGGTGACAAACGCGGGGGTCAATGGGGCGTGTTCGCCTTTGAGGTGACGGTACAGACGCCAGGCGTGGTCTTCCACCGCGTATTCCTTGAAGTTGCCGTCGGGCATCCGCTTTTTGCGGGTGTAGGTCCAGCTGAAGGCTGGCTCAATGCCGTTGCTGGCGTTGTCAGCAAAGGCCAGGCTGATGGTGCCAGTGGGGGCAATGGACAGCAGGTGCGAGTTGCGCAGGCCGGCTTTGCGGATACGCTCTTTCAGGCTGGTTGGCAGGCGTGAGGCGAAGGTTTGGCCGCTCAGGTACAGGTCGGCATTGAACAACGCAAACGCACCGCGCTCTTGCGCGAGGTCGCTGGATGCAGCGTAGGCTGTGTCGCGCATCAGGATGGAGATACGTTGCGCCATGTCGCGCGCCTGCTTGGTGTCATAGCGCAGGTTCATCATCACCAGTGCGTCACCCAGGCCGGTAAAGCCCAGACCGATGCGGCGCTTGCTGTTGGCCTCGGCTTGCTGTTGTTTCAGAGGCCAGACGGTGGCTTCCAGCACGTTGTCAAGCATGCGCACGGCAACCCGTGCCACGTCAGCAAAGGCGGTTTCATCAAAGCTGGCATCTTCACCGAATGGGTTGCGCACAAAGCGGGTCAGGTCGATGGAGCCCAGGCAGCAGCAGCCGTAGGGCGGCAGCGGTTGCTCGGCACAGGGGTTGGTACTGGAAATGGTTTCGCAGTAAGACAGGTTGTTGTCGCGGTTGATCTGGTCCAGAAACAACACGCCTGGCTCGGCATGGTCGTAGGTGGAACGCATGATCTGGTCCCACAGCGCGCGGGCTTTGAGCTTGCGGTAGACCCAAACACCGGTGTCATGGTTCTGGAAGGCGCCAGACTCTTTTTGCGGCACGCCGGGCTCGGCGCGGTGCACCAGCGCAAAGTCGGCGTCGGCGTGAACGGCGTTCATGAATTCGTCGGTGACACCTACCGAGATATTGAAATTTTTCAGGTCGCCTTTGTCCTTGGCGTGGATGAATTCTTCAATGTCTGGGTGGTCACAACGCAGCACACCCATTTGGGCACCACGGCGAGCACCGGCCGACTCCACGGTTTCGCAAGAGCGGTCAAACACGCGCATGTAGCTCACCGGGCCGGAGGCGCTGCTTTGGGTGCTGCCCACCCAGGCGCCGCGCGGACGGATGCGCGAAAAGTCATACCCCACACCACCGCCGCGGCGCATGGTTTCAGCCGCTTCGGTCAGCGCGGTGTAGATGCCAGGGTGGCCATCTTCGTCATGGGCAATGGAGTCACCCACCGGCTGCACAAAACAATTGATCAGCGTGGCTGACAGGTTGGTGCCAGCTGCAGATTGAATGCGCCCGGCGGGCAGAAAACCCGCTTGCAAGGCTTGGAGAAACTTGCCTTCCCAGTCTTTTTGCTGCTCGGGCAGTTCCACACTGGCCAGAGCCCGGGCCACCCGCTGATTGACGTCTGCAATGCTGCGCTCAGCGCCTTTGCTGTATTTTTCGATCAGCACCTCTTCGCTGATTGGCTGAGGCGCCAGGGTCTGGGTGGTGTGCGTAGGCTCTTGGGTGTGCAGTGTCATATTGGGGTCCCTAAAAAGTGAGCATCTAAGTAAGCGCTGGATTGATATTTCGGGCCTTAGAACGGTCCGCGTCAGATCAGATAAGTCGTCTGATAACACTACCTATAGTGTTCAGAGGTCAGAATATTACCACCTATAGTGTTTATTTTGACTTGGTAAAAACCTGGAGCAGAAATTTTTAACCATGCACGGCTGGCCATTTCCGGCCTAAAACGTGGTAGCCGTACCGCGGCAGCCTGCGGGCTTAGATCACCCCGTCAAACATCATCACATCCACGGTATCGCCTGCCGCCACATGACCTTGCGCGTGGTGCAGCACGATCAGCCCATTGGCTTTCACCATGGAGCTGAGCACGCCCGAGCCCTGGTTTCCGGTGGTTTGAACCTGCAGCGTGCCGTCTGGCGCGGTGTGGACGATGCCGCGCTGGTACTCGGTGCGGCCGGGTTTTTTGCGCAGGGGTGCCAGGCTTTTGGCCTGCAGCAGGGGCGGGGCGCTAGCGCTGGCGCCCATCATCTTCAGCAGGGCGGGGCGCACAAAGGCCAGAAACGTCACCATCACCGCCACCGGATTGCCTGGCAGGCCAAACAGAATCGCCGAGCCGGTCGGTTTACTATCATTTAACGAGCTGGTGGCGCATGCTATATATGGGCTAGAGGCCAATTTGTCTCTGAAGATCTGGCCCACGGCCATGGGTCTGCCAGGGCGCATGGCGATGCGCCAGAAGGCCACGTCACCGAGTTGTTTCATCATCGCCTTGGTGTAATCCGCCTCACCCACGCTCACCCCACCGCTGGTGATGATGGCATCGGCCTGCAGCGCAGCCTGCTCGAAAGCGGCTTCTAGCGCGGCGGGCTCGTCGCGCACCACACCCATATCCATGACCTCGCAGCCGAGTCGGGTCAACAGTCCAAACACGGTGTAGCGATTGCTGTCATACACCGCGCCTTCGCGTGGCGGCTCGCCCAGGCTCAGAATCTCGTTGCCAGTAGAAAAGTAAGCCACCTTGAGACGCCGCAGCACCGGAACAGTTTGCAGGCCTAAACTGGCCACCAGCCCAAGTGCAGCGGGCGTGAGTAGCTCCCCTTTACGTAGCGCTGGCTGGCCTTGCATCAGGTCTTCACCGAGGCGGCGGCGGTTGTCACCCAGACGCACGATGCCTGCCGGGATGCTGATGTGCTGGGCGGTGTGTGGGTTGGGCGTGCCCGGCGCAGGCTGTGCCGACACTGAAACCTGGCTGTCAGGCGCTGTCGCAGTTTCAAGGGCCACAAACTCTTGGGGCACCACCGTGTTCAGGCCCAGTGGCATCACCGCACCGGTCATGATCTTGATGCATTCGCCGCTGCCAACGCTACCCGCCCAGGCTTTGCCCGCCAGCGCCGTACCGATCACTTTCAGGCTCAAATCCTTGTTGGCATTGAGCTGATTGCCATCAAAAGCATAGCCATCCATGGCTGAGTTGTCATGCGGCGGCACGCTGATGGGGGAGATGACATCTGCTGCCAGCACACGGCCCAACGCCTGAAAAATATCCAGCTTTTGCACCTCGGTCACCGGTTCGACGAGTTGCGCCAAAAAGGCGTTGACGGTGTCGGCACTGAGGGCTTGGGGGTCGTAGCCGGCCAGCTCGGCGGCAATCTGGTCCAGGGTTTTCATAGGCAAAAGCGTTCGAGTTGTTGCAGTTCGGCCAAAGTGTTGGCATTGGCAAAGGCTTCTGCGGCATCACCAACCTGGTCAAAACCGACCAGCGCGGTGGGGTGCTGTGCGGTCCAGGCGCGCACTTTGCGGCCGCCCCTTGCCACGAACCCGCTCAAATCGGATAGCAGGTGGGTGCGCATCAGGCAAAACACCGGCTGCACGCGCAGCTGTGGTTGCCCGTTGGCATCTGGCGCAGGCGCGCTGGCCAGGGCAATGTCGGCGTTTTGCTCCGTCAGGGCTTGCGCCAGCCGCTGTGCCAGATCCAGCGGGAACAGCGGTGTGTCACACGGCACGGTGAGCAGGTAAGGGGTTTGGCAATGGCGCAAACCGGTCAAAAATCCGGCCAGCGGGCCGGCGTAGTCGGTGTCTGCGTCGGGCCACACGGGCACGCCAAAGGCTTCGTAAGCGGGGAGATGCCGGTTGGCGTTGACGGCCAACGCAGCCACACCGCCACCGGCCTGCAGACGCTCTAAAGTATGTAGCACCAAAGGCTTTCCAGAAAAAGGCTGGAGGCCTTTATCGATACCACCCATGCGCAAACCCCGGCCACCCGCCAGCACCATGCCGGTGATGCTCTGCGGGTCAATCGTAGGGCTCATCCTTTAGCCTCCGATGTAACTCATTTCGACCCGCTTGCGCGCCGCACCGGTGTCTGGCACCTGGGCGCTGCGCAACTCGGAATAGCGATCAGAGCGCCCTTGCCAGATGTGGCCAATGGCGTTGGCCAGGTCGGCATCTGTGGCGTTGCCGCGCAACAGGCTGCGCAAGTCATAGCCGAGCCCGGCAAACAGGCACAGGTACAACTGGCCTTCGGTTGATAGCCGGGCGCGGTTGCAGTCGCTGCAAAAGGCTTGTGTCACGCTGCTGATCACGCCGACCTCGCCCAAACTCGGGTCAAAGCGCCCGTGGGCATCGGCATACCCCCAGCGCTGCGCGGTTTCACCGGGCTGTGAGGCCTGCAGCGGTACCAGCGGCAGTTCGGTCTGGAGCAGCGCAATCACGTCTGCCGAGGGCAGCACCTCGTTCATGCGCCAGCCGTTGGTGGCACCCACGTCCATGTATTCGATGAAGCGCAGCACCATCCTGCTGCCGCGAAAGTGACGTGCCATGGGCAGGATCTGCTGCTCATTGGTACCGCGCTTGACCACCATGTTGATCTTGATCGGCCCCAAGCCCACCGCGCGGGCGGCTTCAATGCCTTGCAGCACATCAGCCACCGGAAAGTCCACGTCATTCATTTGGCGAAACACCGTGTCGTCCAGCGCGTCCAGGCTGACGGTCACGCGCTGCAGCCCGGCGTCTTTCAATGCGCGTGCCTTCTTCGCCAGCAGTGAGCCGTTGGTGGTCAGGGTCAGATCCAGCGGCTTCCCATCGGGCGTGCGCAGGCTGGCCAATTGTTCAACCAGGCGCTCCACATGCTTGCGCAAAAGCGGCTCGCCACCTGTCAGGCGGATTTTTTGCACGCCATGCGCCACAAACTGGCGGGTCAGGCGGGTGATTTCCTCAAATGACAGCAACGCCGAGTGCGGCAGGTAGGTGTAGTCCGAGTTAAAAATTTCCTTGGGCATGCAGTAATTGCAGCGGAAATTGCACTTGTCGGTGACGCTGATGCGCAGGTCTCGCAGGGCGCGGCCACGCTGGTCGGCTAGCAAGCCAAGCGCTTTGATGCGCTGATCAGCCAAAGAGGCTGCGCCCGGCAACGCCATGCTTTGCGGGCGATGCTCCTGCAGCGGGATGACGCGGTGCGGTTGGGGGTCGGACATGATGGGCTGTGAGGGGCTATGAAGGCGATGGGGAATGCCGGGATTTTGTCACGAGCCGACTTTCTGTGGATAGGCTGGCGTGGCGGCCATAAGTACCGGTCCAAAACATCACCCTTCAACAAAGAACCCGCAAGAAGCGGGTTCTTCAAGGTTCGGGCGGGTATGTTCCCGCCCGGAAAAGATTTTTAGCTACCGACCGTCAAACCAGTATCACTTCTACGCGGCGCGCTTCAGCCGCAGAACCGTCCGCCTGGGTTTGCTCGGGCTTTCTCAGCTCGATTTTTTCTGCGGCGACACCAGCTGCGGTAAGTAGGTCACGCACGGCAAGAGCGCGCTGCTTGGCCAGTTCGGCATTCATTACCGGGTCGCCACTGGCATCGTGAAAACCGCTGATGAGGACCTTTTTGCCAGCTGCAACACCCTGGATCACTTCAGCCAGGGCTTCTGTTCCGCCTGCAGCCACGTCTGCCTTGCCAGAGGCAAAGTAGAACTTGACCACACCGTTTTCGACCTTGACCGAGGCGCTGTCAGCTGCTACGGCAACGGGTTCAGCGGCAGCGGGTGCAGCCACCGGAGCCACCATCGCGGCCGGTTCAGGCGCTGCGGTAGTCACTTTGCCACCGTGAAACTGCATCATCACCGGCACGATCAGCAGCGCCACGATGTTGATGATCTTGATCAGCGGGTTTATAGCGGGGCCAGCGGTGTCCTTGTAGGGGTCGCCTACGGTGTCGCCGGTGACGGCGGCCTTGTGGGTTTCTGAGCCTTTGCCACCAAAATGACCGTCTTCAATGTACTTCTTGGCATTGTCCCAGGCGCCGCCGCCGGTACACATCGAGATCGCCACAAAGAGGCCGGTCACGATGGTGCCCATCAACAAACCACCCAAGGCAGCTGGCCCAAGAAGCAGACCCACCAAAATGGGCGCCACCACCGGCAGCAGCGACGGGATCATCATTTCCTTGATAGCCGCAGTGGTCAGCATGTCAACCGCTTTGCCGTACTCAGGCTTGGCGGTGCCTTCCATGATGCCTTTGATCTCGCGGAACTGGCGACGCACTTCCACCACCACGCTGCCGGCAGCGCGGCCAACGGCCTCCATCGCCATGGCGCCAAACAGGTAAGGAATCATGCCGCCGATGAACAAGCCGATGATGACCATCGGGTCGCTCAGATCAAAGGTGATGTGCTGGCCGTAGGCATCAAGCTTATGGGTGTAGTCAGCAAACAGAACCAGCGCAGCCAAACCGGCGGAGCCGATAGCGTAGCCTTTGGTGACGGCCTTGGTGGTGTTACCCACAGCGTCCAGCGGGTCGGTGATGTCACGCACGCTGGCGGGCATTTCAGACATTTCGGCAATACCGCCGGCGTTGTCGGTGATGGGGCCATAGGCGTCCAATGCCACCACGATACCAGCCATGCTGAGCATGGACGTTGCCGCAATGGCAATGCCGTACAGACCAGCCAAAGCGTAAGCGCTGTAAATGGCCAGGCAGACAAACAGCACCGGCCAGGCGGTAGAACGCATGGACACGCCCAGACCAGCAATGATGTTGGTGCCGTGGCCCGTGGTGGACGCTTCAGCAATGTGCTGCACGGGTTTGTATTGGGTGCCGGTGTAGTACTCGGTGATCCAGACCAGCACGCCGGTCAGCACTAGGCCCACCGCGCAAGCGCCAAACAGACGCCCAGCCGTGATGACGTGGCCATCAGCCAGCGACAGGGCTTCGGGGAACATATTTTGGGTGACAAAGTAGAAGGCAACCAGCGATAAACCACCCGCCACTGCCAAACCCTTGTACAGGGCGGGCATCACATTCTTCATGCCGGGCGAAGCCTTGACGAAGAAGCAGCCAATGATGGAGGCGACGATCGACACCGCACCCAAAGCCAGCGGGTACATCACCGCGTTGTTGCCACCGCCGGTGATCATCAGCGCGCCCAGCACCATGGTGGCGATCAGCGTCACCGCGTAGGTCTCGAACAGGTCAGCCGCCATACCGGCGCAGTCGCCCACGTTGTCGCCCACGTTGTCGGCAATCACCGCCGGGTTGCGCGGGTCGTCTTCGGGGATGCCGGCTTCGACCTTGCCCACCAGATCCGCGCCAACGTCAGCGCCTTTGGTGAATATGCCACCGCCCAGCCGGGCAAAAATTGAGATCAGCGAAGAGCCAAAGGCAAAACCGATCAGCGGATTCAACTGGGCTGCAGTGGCAGTGCCTTCAGGCACCAAAATCCAGTAAAACCCAGTCACGCCCAGCAGGCCCAAACCCACTACCAGCATGCCGGTGATGGCGCCGCCACGGAAAGCCACGTCCAGCGCCGGGCCAATGCCCTTGGTGGCAGCTTGCGCGGTCCGCACATTAGCGCGTACCGACACATTCATGCCGATGAAGCCGCAGGCACCCGACAGCACTGCACCCACCACAAAACCAACTGCACTCATCGAGTCCAGAAAGATACCAATCAGCACCGCCAGCACCACACCGACCATGGCGATCGTCTTGTATTGACGCGCCAGATAAGCCGAAGCACCGGTTTGAATCGCGGCTGCAATGTCTTGCATGCGCGCGTTACCTGCGTCTTGAGAAAGAATCCAGCTGCGGGCCCACACCCCATAGCCAACAGCGATCAAACCGCAGATAAGTGCCAAAATCAGCGCAGAATTGCCTGTCATATGAATTAACTCCTGAAGTTGCTTCGCGAGGAAGTGGTGCAACGCGAACGGCACCACCGTAGCGTTGCTTCCTCGCCCCCAAGCACCGCTGGGGTGTCTCTGGTGGCGGATGGCCAACGCGCAGACTGTAACGCGAAAAATGCAGTTTTTGGGCCTGCGCAAGTAGCCAGTCAGTAAAATCAGGACTAATCCGGAATGTTCCTGATTCAACCTCAACCGCACCCACACCATGTCCTTAGATAACGTCACCCCCGGCAAAAATGTCCCCGAGCAGTTCAACGTGATCATCGAAATCCCGATGAACGCCGACCCGGTCAAGTACGAAGTCGACCACGAAACCCATGCCATTTTTGTCGATCGCTTCATGAGCACCGCCATGCATTACCCCACCAACTATGGTTACGTGCCGCAAACCATCAGCGGTGACGGTGACCCGGTGGACGTTCTGGTGGTCACCCCGGTGCCGCTGATTCCGGGCGTGGTGGTCACCTGCCGTGCCATTGGTATCCTGAAAATGGAAGACGAAGCCGGCATGGACGGCAAGGTGCTAGCCGTGCCGATTGAAAAGATTTTGTCGCTTTACAGCCGCTGGTACAAGCCCGAAGACGTGAGCCCGGTGCGCCTGAAAACCATTGCCCACTTCTTTGAGCACTACAAAGACCTGGAAGCCAACAAATGGGTCAAGATTCTTGGCTGGGAAGGCCCGGAAGCCGCCAAGCAAGAGATTCTGGAAGGCATTGCCAATTACCAAAAAAGCCTTAAGTAATCGTAGTTTTATGGCTCCAGCCCTTGTCATACATGGGCGGGCAGCTATCAATTAGACAACGCTACAGGCACCTGGCATGAAGTTGTTGCGATACGGCCCCAAGGGCCATGAAAAGCCGGGCGTGCTGGACACGCAGGGCCGGGTCCGTGATCTGAGCGCTGAGCTGGACGACCTGCATGGCGCGTCATTGTTGCCCGAGAGCCTGGCAAGGCTTCGCTCATTGGACTTGTCCACCTTACCGCTGGTAGACGGCGTGCCGCAGCAGGACTTGCGTCTCGGGCCGTGTGTTACGGGCGTGGGCAAATGCATCTGCATCGGTCTGAATTACGCCGACCACGCGGCCGAGTCCGGCATGCCTGTGCCACTCGAGCCGGTCGTTTTCGGCAAGTGGACCAGCGCGATTGGCGGCCCCGATGATCCGGTTGAAATTCCCCGCGGTTCGCTGAAGACCGATTGGGAGGTCGAACTGGCGGTGGTGATCGGCCAAGGCGGCCGCTATATCAGTGAGGCCGATGCCATGCGCCATGTGGCGGGCTACTGCGTGATGAACGATGTGTCAGAGCGCGACTTTCAGCTGCAGCGCAGCGGCACTTGGGACAAGGGCAAGGGTTGCGACACCTTCGGGCCGCTTGGGCCGTGGTTGGTCACCGCCGATGAAGTGTCTGATCTGCAGTCGCTCAAGCTTTGGCTGGAGGTGGATGGTCATCGCTATCAAAACGGCAGCACACAGACCATGGTTTACGGGGTGGCATTCCTGATCAGCTACCTGAGCCAGTTCATGAGTCTGCAGAGCGGCGATGTGATTTCAACCGGCACCCCACCGGGCGTAGGCATGGGCCAGAAGCCGCCGGTCTTTTTGTGTGCGGGTCAAACCATGCGTCTGGGAGTGGACGGCCTGGGCGTGCAGACGCAGCGGGTGGTTTTGGCGGCTTAGGTTGTCTTTGGCAGTGTTGGTCTGCGCGCTTTAAACACCAGCTGTCCAGCAAAAGTCGGTCGCCAATCAGCGCAGCGGCTCACTTAAACGGACTGCGGCTCTCCAGTTCATCCACATACTGGCTGATCCCCACACGTTCCTGCGTTAAAAAGTTGTCGACCGCCGCAAAAAACTGCGGGTGTGCCAGCCAGTGCGCGCTGGTGGTGGTGACTGGCAGCAGGGCGCGGGCGAGCTTGTGTTCGCCCTGCGCGCCGCCTTCAAAACGCTGGTAGCCGTGTTCAATGCACCATTGCAGCGGCTGGTAGTAGCAGGCTTCAAAGTGCAAACAATCGACCCGCTTCAGCGCGCCCCAATAGCGACCATAGGCCACATGTTCTGTCACGCCGCTGCCTGTTGGCACGGTCGCATCACCGCCAACCTCGCTACCTGATTTCGCTAAAAGCTTAGAGTCATTTTGGTCTGTAGCCCTTACGCAACTTGCGTTGATAGCTAGCAAACTTGATGCAATCGGCTGGCCATGTTGCTCGGCAATAAACAGCACCCAGTCCTCAGGCATGTCGACCGCCATGCTGGCGTAGAAGGCGCGGTTGAAGTAGGGCGGGTTGCCGTGCTCCAAGTAGGTGCGCTCGTAGCAGTGGTAAAAAAAGTCCCAGTCAGCCTGGCCGATCTCGCGGCCCTGCAACACTTTGAAAGTGACGCCCGCGTCCGCCACCTTGCGCCGCTCCTGGCGGATTTTTTTTCGTTTCTCTTGCGACAGGCTGGCCAGAAAATCATCAAAGCTGGCGTAACCCGGCAAGGTGTTGGTCCAATGAAACTGCACCGTGTGGCGCAGCAGCATGCCAGCAGCCTGAAACGCCACCACATCTTCGTCACTGGCAAACAGGGCGTGCAAGCCGGTGAGCTGGTTGGCTTCACACCAGTCCAGTAAGTGTCTGACCAGGCGCGCCCGGTCTGGCGTAGAGCGCGCCAGCAAGCGGCTGCCCGGCACCGGGATGAACGGCACCGCACACACCGCTTTGGGGTGATAGCGCAAACCATGCTGGTGGTAGGCGCGCGCCCAGCCCCAGTCAAACACAAACTCGCCTTCTGAGTGCGCTTTGACGTAGAGCACGCAGGCCGCCACCAGCTCACCGTTGCGCTCCAGCAGAAAGAAGCGTGGCGTCCAGCCGGTGGCACTGGTGGCGCAACCGTTGGTGTGCAGAGCGCTTAAAAATTCGTGGCGCATGAACGGAGTGGGCTGGCTTTGGGCGAGCAGCAGCCGGTTCCAGGCGGCAGCGTCCACCGCCAGGGGAGAATCCAGCACCCCAATGACATAATCGTCCGACGTTTTGGTCGCTTGTTTGTTCATCATTTTTCAGTAGGTTTCATGTCACTCAAACTCTGTATCGCACAGCTCAATCTGGTGGTGGGTGATCTGGCGGGCAACTCGCAAAAAATCATCCAGGCAGCGCAAGACGCTTACCAAGAAGGTGTCCGCCTGGTGCTGACACCTGAGCTGTCGATCTGTGGCTACGCCGCTGAAGACCTGTTTTTGCGCCCGGCGTTCATTTCTGCCTGTGATGATGCCGTCAAAGCTTTGGCGGCTGCATTGGCCCCGTTGAAAGACCTTTGCGTGGTGGTGGGTCACCCTCAAGGGGGCGACAACCGCACCCGCTCGGTGGCGGTGCAGCAGCGTTTCAACGCCGCCAGCGTGCTGCGTGAGGGGCAGGTGGTGGCCACCTACGCCAAGCGTGAACTGCCCAATTACCAGGTGTTTGACGAGCGCCGCTATTTCACACCGGGGAACGACGTCTGCGTGTTTGAGGCAGGCGCGCCGGGCAACACCCTCAAAGTGGGCTTGCTGATTTGCGAAGACGCCTGGTTTGCAACCCCGGCGCGTCAGACGCGCGATGCCGGTGCCGAGCTGCTGGCGGTTATCAATGCGTCACCGTTTCATGTGGGCAAGGGCGATGAGCGCGAACAAATGATGCGCGCGCGTGTGCTGGACTGCGGGCTGCCGCTGGTCTATGCGCACCTGGTGGGTGGGCAGGACGAGGTGGTGTTTGAGGGCCATTCGTTTGCCCTGAACGCTGATGGTTCGGTGGCCGCACGCGCCCCAAGTTTTATAGAAAATAACCTTCTAGCCCTTATAGATAAAGCGCCAGAAGCTATCAATATTGAGTCTACCATTGCACCAGAGCGCACCCCCGATGAAGACCTGTGGGATGCGCTGGTGCTGGGCGTGCGCGACTACATTGGCAAAAACGGTTTTCCGTCGGTGCTGCTGGGCCTGTCCGGCGGCATCGACTCTGCGCTGGTGCTGGCGATTGCGGTGGACGCGCTGGGCAAAGACCGGGTGCGCACGGTGATGATGCCGTCCCCCTACACGGCAGACATCAGCTGGATCGACGCCCGCGACATGGCGGCGCGCCTGGGCGTGCGATATGACGAGCTGTCCATCGTGCCCGAGTTCGAAGCGTTCAAAGCCACGCTCAGCCAGGAATTCAAGGGCCTGGCCGAAGACACCACCGAAGAAAACATCCAGGCGCGCATCCGTGGCACGCTGCTGATGGCGTTATCCAACAAATTCGGCAGCATTGTGCTGACCACCGGCAACAAGAGCGAGATGGCCACCGGTTACTGCACGCTGTATGGTGACATGGCCGGCGGTTTTGCGGTGATCAAGGACCTAGCCAAAACCACTGTGTTCAGACTGGCGCGCTGGCGCAACGCCCACGACCCGTACGGCACCGGCACCGAGCCTATCCCCGAGCGCATCATCACCCGCCCACCAAGCGCGGAGTTGCGCCCAGACCAGACCGACCAAGACAGCCTGCCACCCTACGAGGTGCTGGACGCGATTCTGCAGCGCTACATGGAAAATGACCAAAGCATTGAGGACATCGTTGCCGCAGGGTTTGCCAAAGCTGATGTAGATTGCGTGACCCGCCTGATCAAGATCAACGAGTACAAACGCCGCCAGTCGCCGGTAGGCATCCGCGTGACGCACCGCAGTTTTGGCAAAGACTGGCGCTACCCCATCACCAACCGTTTTCGGGCCTGAGGCGCGCCGACATTCATGCACAATACCGGTGCATTGACACTTTCATGCCCACCGCCGTGCGGCACTGTGCGCCAGACGCATCATTAACTAAAAGGAAATTCATGAAACAAATCACCGCCATCATCAAACCGTTCAAGCTCGAAGAAGTGCGCGAAGCGCTGGCCGAATGCGGCGTGACCGGCCTGACTGTGACCGAAGTGAAGGGGTTTGGCCGCCAGAAGGGGCACACTGAGCTGTACCGGGGTGCCGAATACGTGGTGGACTTTCTGCCCAAGGTCAAAGTTGAGGTGGTGGTCAAGACCGAAGACGTGGAACGCTGTGTGGACGCCATCGTCAAGGCCGCCTACACCGGCAAGATCGGTGACGGCAAGATTTTTGTCACATCCGTCGAGCGCGTGGTGCGTATCCGCACCGGTGAGCTTGATCAATCGGCGATTTGAGTCAGATATTCAGACGCGCCAGCTGCGCTTGGGTGCTGCGGGTGCGTTCACCAACTGGGTGCCCGCCAGCGCGTCATGCCAGAACTGCCTGCGCGGATGAAAGCGGCTCAAAACGGCCCACACAGCCACCCAGCCCAGCGTTATGACTGTGGTTTCACCGCCCGAGAGCCCATACCATCCGGCCACCCCCAAGGGCGGTAGCAACCACAACCAGCTCCAAAAGTAGCGCAGAACGGCACGGCCCTGTGTCAAAGGCTGGCCCCTCAGATCAACCACCCGGATGCGCCAGGTTTTCATGGCCA
>Ga0105048_10004940_pt1 | contig 21630 bp, 17 predicted proteins | sample MAT05_FD_78382 | JGI IMG/M metagenome (GOLD analysis project Ga0105048, IMG submission 78382) | Freshwater microbial communities from Lake Fryxell liftoff mats and glacier meltwater in Antarctica - MAT-05 | ecosystem: Environmental > Aquatic > Freshwater > Ice > Liftoff microbial mat | place...
CAAGCGCCCCGCGCAGGTCGAGCGGGGCCTCGTCACGTCGCATGACATCCTCAACGAGGCCTACGACTACGCCCTGCCGTCGTCGTTCAGCCGCGGCCTCAAGGTCACGATCCAGCCCGGGCAGCGGATCCTGTGGCTGTCGGGCACGGCGAGCATCGACGACCATGGCGTCACGGTCTGCGCCGGCGACTTCCGCGCGCAGCTCTGGCGCACGTACCGCAACCTCTCGCGGCTCCTCGAGAGCGAGGGCGCGACCTGGCACGACGTCGTGCGCACCTCCTGCTACCTGCGCGACATCGAGCGCGATTACGACGAGTTCAACCGCGTGCGCACGCTGTTCTTCCGCTGCCTCCAGGTGGACCCGCTGCCGGCCTCCACCGGCATCCAGGCCCGGCTGTGCCGCAGCGACCTCCTGATCGAGATCGAGTTGTTCGCGGTCCTCGGACCGGCGGAGACCCCGCGATGAGGCGTCGCGTCGCGGCGCTCGTGGCGTGCGTCCTCTTCTGCGGCGCCGCGGCGCGGGCGGAGGATGCACCTCCCACGCAGCCCGCGCCCCCCGTGGCGCCCGCGGGCCCGGTGGCGTACGGCGAGACGCCGGACGCGCTCGTCCCCCACAAGGGGGCCGGCGAGCCCTCGAGCCGGTTCTTCCTCGAGGCGCCGACCTACCGTGGCCCGGGCGCCGACGACCCCGAGCCGGCCGGCGTGGCCGAGGTCCGGTTCGGCGCGCTCGTGCCCCTGTCGGGGATCGACGAGCCGGTCGGCCGTCGGATCGTGGACGGCTACACGCTCGCGCTGGAGGAGGCGAACGCGGCGGGCGGCCTCCGGCCCGGCGTCGCGTTCCGGCTGTTGCCGGTGGACGAGAACGACACGTGGGGCGCCGCGGGCAACGCGCTCGTCGACCTGACGACGCACCGCGGCTGTCTGGCGGTGCTGGGGGCCCTCGACGACCAGAACTCCCACGTCATGACGCGCGTGCTCCTCAAGCTGAACGTCCCCATGGTGAACACGGGCGGCACCGACCCGACGCTCACCGAGCACAACATCCCGTGGCTCGTGCGCCTCCGCCCCGACGACCGGCAGGCGGCGTACCGCCTCGCACGGCGGATCTTCGTGGAGGACGGGAAGCAGCGCGTCGTGTTCTTCCGCGGCACCGACCGCTACGCGCGTCAGGGTCTGGGCGAGCTCGCCGACGCCGCGCGCCGCCTCGGGCGCCCGATCGCGCTGGAGGTGCGGTACCGCCCCGAGGACACGACCTACGTCAAGCAGATCGAGGGCATCCAGCAGGTGAAGCCCGATGCGATCGTGATGTGGGGGCGCCCCGCGCCGACGGGGCGCGCGCTCGCCGCGCTGCGGGCGGCGGGCGTGGACGCGCCCGTCTACGGCCCCGACCGCCTGGTCGATGCCGACTTCCTCGCCGCCGCCGGCGCCGCGGCCGAGGGGATTACCGTGACGTCGCCACTCGATCCGACCCGGGACGACCCCGCGTGGGTCGGCTTCCGCGACCGGTTCACGGCGCGGTTCCACTACGCGCCCGACCACCACGCCGCGACGGCGTTCGACGGCGCGTCGTACCTGGTAGCCGCGGTGCGCCGGTCGGGGGTCAACGGCGTCCGCCTCCGCACGGAGCTGTACGCGCCGTCGACCTGGCCGGGCGTCGCGGGCACGGTCCGTTTCGACGTCACCCACAACGACGTCCGGCCGCTGACGCTCGCGCGCGTGCGCGGGGGCGTGTTCGTCTACGGGGAGAAGTGACGGTGGGGCGCGCGCTCGCCGCCGCGGCGTTGGGGCTCGCGATCCTCGTCGCGGGTCCGGTGCCCGTCGCGGCGGCCGCGCCGGACGATGCGCCGACGCCCGTCGCGGCGGCCGCGCCGGACGATGTGCCGACGCCCGTCGCGGCGGCCGCGCCGGACGATGCGCCGCCGCCGGTCGCGGGCGGGGCGGTCGGGGTCGGGCTGGTGGTGCCGGCCGATCCGATCGCGGCGCGCGACCTCACGGACGGCGCGACGCTCGCGGTGGAGGCCGCCGCGCGGGCGGGGCGCCCGCCGCCGCGCCTCACCGTGCGCGCGGTCGCGTCGTCGTGGGGGAGCGCGGGCTCGACGACGGTCGCGCTCGTGCGGCAGGACGGCGCGCAGGTGGTCGTGGCGCCGCCCGATCGCGCGATCGCGCACGAGGTCGTGCAACTCGCGAGCAAGCTCGGCGTGCCGGTCCTGAACCTGGCGCGGGCATCGAGCGTCACCGGGACGGGCAGCCCGTGGTGTGTGACGGTCGTGCCGACGATCCCCGAGGGCGCCGACGCAAGGCCCGTCGCGCCGCCGCTCCCGTTCGTCGTGGCCTTCGCCGCGCGGTTCCGGCGGGCGCCGGGGCCCGGCGCGGCGGAGGCGTTCGACGCCGTGACGCGCGTCGTCGAGGCGGGCCCCGCGGCCGGCGGCGCCGACGCGCGCTCCCGCTGCGACGCGCTGCGGAGCGCCGTCGCGACCCGCGCGGCGGGTAGGGTGGGCGCTCCCGGGTGGGGGGCGCGCGCGCCCGTCCTGCGCCGGTGGTAGGAGGTCCCGTGCGCTATCTCGCCGCCGCGTGCCAGACCGACCTTCCCTGCCCGACGGACCGTGCGGGCATCGCGCGGAATGCCGCCGCGATGCGCGCGACGATCGAGCGCACCGTCGCGGGCTACGCGCCGTTCGGCGACGTCCGACTGCTCGTGTTCCCCGAATTCGCGCACGCGGCGCCGATCTATCCGACGGCGCCGGAGCTCCTCGCGCGGCTCGCGCTCCCGGTCCCCAACGAGCACACGGAGGCCTACACACGCCAGGCCCGGGCGCTCGGGGTGTACGTGCAGACCGGCACGTTCCTCGAGCGCGACGATCGCTATCCGGGGGCGGTCTTCAACACGACCTGCCTGATCGGGCCCGACGGCCTCCTGTCGCGCTACCGCAAGGTGAACCCGTGGATCCCGTGGGAGGTCCACGCGTCGCCCCTCGACCTGCCGGGCTACGCCGACGACCCGTTCCCGGTCGTGGACACCCCGCTCGGCCGGCTCGGCGTCGCGATCTGCTACGACTGGCTGTTCCCCGAGGTCCTCCGCCAGCTCGCGGCGAACGGGGCCGAGGTGCTGCTACGCGTCTCGGCGTACATGGACCCGTGGGGGGCGACGCCGCCCATGGACTGGTGGACCGTCGTCAACCGCGCGCGGGCGCTCGAGAACACGGCCTACGTCGTCGCGGCGAACCAGGGGGCGAGCGCGGCGGCCTACCCGCCGTTCTCGTGGCCGGGCGGGAGCATGCTCGTCGACTTCGACGGGCGGATCCTCGCCCAGGCCGACCCCGGGCCCGGCGACAAGGTGGTCGTCGCGGCGATCGACGTCGAGGCGCTGCGCGCCGAGCGGAAGCGCCGCACGGGCCACGCGATGCTCGCGCACCTGCGGCCCGAGGCCTACCCCGTCTACCGCGCGCCCGGCTACCCGGCGGCCGCGGGGGCGCCGCAGACCGTCGCCGACAACGACGCGCGGATCGCGGCCCGCAAGCGCGTCGTCGACCCGTAGATCAGCGGACGCGCCGGGTGTTCCAGCGGGCGCGGTACTCGGCGTGCCCGGCGTCGTCGGGGTAGCGCTCCGTCGCGGGGTAGGGGTAGGTGCTCATGGCGTGGAACGGGAGCGGCTCCACGGCCTCGCCCCGGCCGGTGTAGGGGTCGTGGTCCTTGCAGTAGCCGTCGAGGCGCAGGAGGAACGTTCGCGCCTGGCCGGGCGCGCGCGCCGGGAGCGCGCGCGCGTCGAACCCGAGCGTCAGCTCCTCGCCCTTGCCGAAGATCGCGAAGCGGTCGTCGGTCGTCGTGACGAGCGGCGTCACGTCGCCGAACCGGGTGTAGTCGCCCGGCATCGTCCGGAACGGGATCCAGGCCTCGCACACGCTGTAGTCGTAGAGGGTCGGGGCCTGCCCGTCGGGGCTGAACTCGCGCGGATAGCCCTTCGCGTGGAGGTCGGCCGACGCGACGGGGAGCACCGTCGTGCGCAGGCGGTCGCCGGCGACGTCGCGTGCGGCGAAGATCCGGTCCCAGTAGACCTCGAGGTTCGTGCGGATCCGGCAGCGCCCACGCGTGGGCCCGAGGATGCCCGTGACGTCGTAGGTCATCGTGCGGGGCGTGCCCGCCGGGTAGCCGAGGGCGGCGACGGTGCGCCACGCGCCGCCCTCCTCGACCTCGAGCGTCGGCGGCTCCTGCGCGACGCCGGCCTGCAGCGCGGCGTAGACGGTCTTGCTGTAGCCGTATTCGATCCAGCCCGAGAGGACGAGGATGAGGCGCTCGCCCTCCGCCACCGCGGGCAGCGCCGCGCCGAAGTCGAGCTCGACGTGGTGGGGGCGGGCGAGGCCGAGGAAGCGCGGGTCCTTCTCGAACGTGTCCACCGTCGCGCGGTCGTCGGCGAGGAGGCGCGGCCGCACGTCGCGACCGCGTTCGTCGACGGCCGTCGCCGGGAACACGCGGTCGCGGACCGCGTAGAGGCGGTCCGTCGGCATCGGCTCGGCGACGGCGAACCGCTCGTCGGGGAACACCTCGAGGTCGGCGGGGTGGTCCACGACGAGCAGCCGGGCCTCGTCGAGGTACGAGACCTCCTCGAGGTTCTCGAGGAGTTGCACCACGAACCGGCCGTCGCGCGCCGCGAGCACGGGCAGCCGGATTACCTCGGTCGGGTCCGGCGGCGCGTAGCCGAGCGGCGGGCCCGCGTAGAAGCCGAGGCCTCCCGAGCCGAGGCAGTCGGCGACGTAGCGGAAGGCGGTCCCGTCCCACGCGAAGATCACCGGACACGACGCGATCTTGCGGTTGACCTCCACGATCTCGTGGACGCGCCCGCCCTGGACCTCGTGTTCGCTCTGCAGCACGCCGTCGGTCCAGCGCACGCGGACGAAGTCGGCCCGCGTCGCGCTCCCGAGGCCGATCACGAGCACGTCGCTCGCCTGGCCCGGGAAGCCGACGCCCGCGGTCACGACGCGGCGGCAGAAGACGTCGCCGGCCTTCACCTCGACGTCGGCCCCGAGGCCGCGCGCGTTCGACCAGGTGCGGCCCTCGACGCGGTCCGGCACGCCGCGCAGGCGCAGCCGGAGGGCGCGTGCGGCGCCCGGCGCCGCGTTGCGCAGCAGCGCCGGCGGCGCGTCGGGGCCCGCGAGGACCGCGTCCACGTCGCCGTCGGCGTCGGCGTCGAGCAGCGCCAGGGCGTCGCGGGCGGCGCGCGGCATCGCGAGGGGTTCGACGGCGAAGCGTCCGCGAGGCAGGCCTCGCAGCACGGTCACCGCGTCGCCGAACGCGAGCAGGTCGAGCGTGCCGTCGCCGTCGAGGTCGGTGGCGGCGACCGCGCGGGCGCCCAGCCGACGCGCCGGGACGTCGGGGACGAGCGCGAAGGCGCCCCGACCGACGCCGCGCGCGACGGCGACCGCGCCGTCCGGGCGGACGAGCGCCAGGTCGAGCGCACCGTCGGCGTCGAGGTCGGCCGCGGTGGCGGCGACGCACGGCCCGAGGGCGGTCGCGCGCGGGTCGTCGGCGAAGGGCTCGAGGCGGCCGTTGCGGCGCAGGTACAGCCGGTCGTCGGTGCCGACGGCGACGACGTCGAGGATGCCGTCGTCGTCGACGTCGGCGGCGAACACGCCGCGCGTGGAGCCCAACGCGAGGCCCCGGGCCTCCGTCGCGTCCTCGAAGCGGCCGTCCCGGCGGTTGCGCAGGAACCGGGTGCGCGTGCCGCCGACGAGCAGGTCCACGTCGCCGTCGTGGTCCAGGTCGGCCGCGCAGAGCGACAGGGCCTGCGCGCCGTCGGCCGCGGCGAGGGGGCCGGCGGGGTGGGGCGTGAACCGCCCTCCCTCGCCGCCGAGGTACGCGCGCACATCGTCGCCCGCGAGCACGAGGTCGAGGCGGCCGTCGTCGTCGAGGTCGGCAAAGAGCGCCGCGCGTGCGGCGGGGGCGCCGTCGAGCCCGGCCGCGACCGTGACGTCGGCGAAGCGGCCGCCCTCGTTGCGGTACAGGCGCCCCGGCGTCGTGGGGCCGCCGACGAAGAGGTCGTCGTCGCCGTCGCCGTCGGCGTCGCCGCAAGCCACCGCGGGCACGCCGCCCGCGGGCCTTGCGTCGAGGCCCGTGTCGGTCGCGAGGCCGAGGCCGCCGCCGGCGGGGGGCGCGAGATCGCGGATCGCCTGGCCATAGCGACCGGACTCGCCGTACTCCTTGTCGCCGCGGCGGCGGTGTTTCGTGAGGGCGGGCGTGCCGAAGCCCTCCGCGTCGGTGAGCGCGCGGACGCGGGCGAGGAGCGCCTTGGCCTCGTCGCCCTCGCCGCGCCCCGTGCGCTGGAGGACCGTGCCGAGGGCCGCCATCGCCACGGTGTCGTCCGGGGCGAGGGCGAGCGCGCGGCGGAGGTAGCCCTCGGCCGCCGCGTGGTCCTCCTCCATCCGCTCGAGCTCGAACGCGCCGAGCCACGTGTAGACCGACGGCTCGTCGGGGTCCACTTCGAGGAGGCGGCGCAGGAACGGCACGCCGTCCTCGATGCGGCCCTGGAACCGCGCCACGAGCGCGCTGCCGAGGAGTGCGTGCGGGTTCGTGGGGTCGTCGGCAAGGACGTGCGCGTACTCCTCGACGGCGCGCGTGAGGAGGTCGGCGCGCCGCGTCGCGGCGAGCGCCAGCGCGTAGTTGACGCGCGCGTCGCGCCACGCGGGGGCGCGCTCCACCACGCGCCCGAGGAGTTCGACGGCCCGCAGCGTGTCGTGCTCCTCGTACCGTTCGAGGTGCGAGATCCCTGCGTTCTCGAGGGCGAGGAGGTCGTCCACCGGCGCGGGGGCCGGCGTCCGGCCGCAGCCGCCGACGCACAGGGTCAGGACGAGGAGCGCGCGTCGCACGGAGTCGACCTCCCGACCGGGGAACGACGGAAGCACGACGGGAACGTCGCGCCCCGACCTGACGAACGCCGCCGGACGTGGGGCCATCCCCGGCCGTCCCTGCGGCCGGGGCGCAACACAAGCGTTGCGGTGCCGGCGTCGGGGCCTCGGGTCGGGGCCTCGGGTCGGGGCCTCGGGTCGGGGCCTCGGGTCGGGCGCTACTTCTTGCCGAGGACCTCGTCGATGAACTTCCAGACCTCCGCGTGGAGGGGGCTGTGCCCCGCCTGCAACTGCACGCGGCTCACGTGCTGGTAGCCGAGCTCCTTCAGCTTCGCTTCGGCGGCGTCGGTCTGGCCTTCGATGCCGGGGGCCTGGCCGAACACGTGGTCGCGGTGCTCGTCGTTGGCGCCGGTCATGAGCTTCACGACGGGGCCGCCGTCGGCGCCGGGCGCGGGGGGGCTCGAGACGCCTTGGCCGTCGAAGTTGGCGCACGCGGGCGCGGCGCCGCGGACGTGGGCCGGGTCCATGAAGAGTTTCCAGTAGCAGTACTTGCCGCCGCCGGAGAACCCGGTGAGGAAGACCCTCTCGTCGCCGCCGAAGCGCTTCGTGATGATCTCGAGGAGCTTGTCCATGCCGGGGCCGTCGAAGTCCATGCGCCGGCTCTCGTACGCCTTCAGCACGGCGGGGTCGTAGAAGGGGTACTTGGCGGCGTCTAGCGCGTTGGTGTTCGTGAAGCCGCAGGGGACGACGACGATGGCGGAGCGCGACCCGCGGGTACTCTTCGCGGCGTTGAAGTAGCCGAGGAAGCCGCAGCCCGCGCCCTCGGCGCCGACGAAGACGGGGTATGTCTTGCCCTTCTGCCAGTCCTTCGGGAGCGCGACGTAGGCGAGCAGCGGGTGGTCGGGGCTGCCGAGCATCAGCTGGCCCTTCATGCCCTCGGCGAGCTCGAGGCGGTCGTACTTTGACGCGCCGGCCGGGTCGGCGAGGCGCATCGCGGCGAGGGCGCGGGCCGCGGCCCAGGGGCGGTTCCCCTTGAAGCCCTCGTCGACGATGCGCTGGGCCCGGGCGAGTCGCGGCTTGCTGGCCTCCCAGCGGAGCCCGGCGACGACGGCGCCCTCCGCGCGAGCGGGGGCGTCGGGGGCGACGAGCGCGGCGGCGAGTTTGTCGTAGGCCTTCGCGATCTTCGGCGCCGCGATCTTGCGGAGCGCCTCGACCTGGGCCGCGGCGTCGACGGTGTCCTCCGCGACGGCGTTGAGCGCGGTCTGCGCGTCCGCGAGCGCGGCGGCCGCTCCCGTGCCGAGGGCTTCGCCTTCGGCGATCGCGGCCTCGGCGGCGGTCTTCCCGCCGGCCTCCGCGCAGGCCTTGGCGTAGGCGCCGAGCTCCGTGGCGAGCTCGGTCTTGGCTTTCGCGTCGTCGTCTTTCGCGAGCGCGGTCCCCGACGCGACGACGAGGACGAGTGCGACGGCCGTGAACCGGGGGATCTGGCGCATCCCTCCATTCCACCATCGGGGGACGTTCCGCCAACCCGTGTCCGACACCCGTTGGCAGAACCGCCAACGGGTGTCGGACACCGCAGGGCGGAACCGGACGTGGAGCGGGGAGATCGTTGCGCGCACCGACCCCCGACGGCCGTCTACTTCCCCCGGATGGACGCCCTCGCCCCCCGCGTCGAACGCGCCCAGACCGGCGACCGCGCCGCGTTCGGCGATCTCCACGCCCGGTTCGCCCGCCCGGTGTTCCTCACCCTCGTCGGCCTCCTCCGGACCCGCGAGGACGCGGAAGACGCCTGGCAGGTGACGTTCCTCGCCGCGTGGCGACATCTGCCCCGGCTCCGCCGCCCCGAGCGCTTCCCCGCCTGGCTCTTCCGCATCGCCCGGAACGCCGCGAAGGACGTCGCGCAGCGCCGCCGCCGCGTCCCCTCGGCGCTCCCCGATCCCACCGACCTCGTCGCCCACCCGCCCGGCGCCCCGACCGACGGCCTCCCGGCCCTCGTCGCCGGGCTGCGGCCCGAAACCCGCGCCCTCGTGATGCTCCGGGCCGTCGAAGGCTGGACCGCCGAGGACGTCGCGGCGGCGTTCTCGTGGAGCGCCGCGACGGTCCGCCGGCGCTACGCCCGCGCGCTCGACCTGCTCCGCACCCGACTCGACGGAAGGAACCCCCCGTGACTCACGACCTCGAAGCCCGCCTGCGCGCAACGTACGGCCCGCTCGCCGCCGACTCCACCCTCACCGACGACCTCGCCCGCGCCCTCGACGACGCGACGCAAGCGCCGCCGCCGCGCACGGCGTCGCGGATCCTCCCCTGGGCCGTCGCGTGCGCGGCCACGCTCGTCGGCGCATTCCTCCTCCTGCGCCGACCCGGTCCCTCCGGCACGATCGAGCGCCCCGCCCACGACGGGCCCGCCGCCACGGCGTTCGTGGACGCGCGCGGCCGTACGACGCTCGCCGGCGTGGACGGTCGCGCGCTTCGCACCTGGGAGTTGGGAGTCCTGCCCGTCGGCTACGCGATCCCCGCCGAGATGGGCGAGGTCCTCGCCGCCGAAGTCGCGCCCTTCGGGCCTCCCACCGACGCCGCGCGGTTGCCCGCGCTCCCCGACGTGCCGTTTCTCGGCCGGCTCTTCCGCGGGGCGTCGCCCGTCGCGCTGATCGTGGACGCCGCGGCGGACGCGCCGTGGCGCCACGTCGAGACGGTCCTGCTCGCGGCCGTGCACGCCCGTATGGCCGAAATCGTCTTCCTCGACCCGACGCGCGCCGGGCCGCCGATCACGGAGCGCCTGCCGTTCGACGCGCCGCTCGGGGTCGGGGAGGACGTCGTCAGGTCCTACGAGCGACTCGAGTTCCCGGCGCTCCACGTTCAGTTGCGGCCCGACGCGAGCGGTGCGCCGACGGTTGCGATCGTGCGCCCCACCGGCCGCGCCGAGTTCTCCGTCCGGGACCCCCTCGCGCTCACCGAACTCGGATTCGAGATTGCGGCCAGCGTCCCGGCGGACGGGGGCCTCGTCGTCGAGATCGAGGTCGCCCCGCGTGGCGCCGACCGTGCCGACCTCGTGACGTTCGCGGAGGTGCTCGCCGTGCAGCGCGCCGTCCACGCGGCCGGCGTCGAGCGCGTCCACTTCCGGGCCGGCGCCGGGCGATCGGGAGCGAAATAGCTGAGGGGACGCGAGGCCCGGCCGATTCCGCGGGTGGCGGAGAGACGAACAAGATACAAACAACACGCGATGCGGCCGATCTCGACCCCCCCGAACCCTTGGTCGCGCGTGCACCTCGAGCGCGATCCGCGGGACGCCCGCGGCGCCGAGGGTCCGTGGGACCCGGACTGGGTGGGGGATCCGCCCTCCGACCCGCGCCAGGTCTACGAAGAGGAGGCGAAGTCGCTGATCGTCGAGAACGACAGCCCGGACGTGGGTTTCCGCTTCGGCGTGAACCCGTACCGCGGCTGCCAGCACGCCTGCGCGTATTGCGATGCGAGGCCCTCGCACCCGCACCTCGGGTTCGGCGCCGGGACCGACTTCGAGCGGCGCATCGTCGTCAAGGTCAACGCACCCGAGGTCCTGCGGCGCGAACTCGCGCGGGCGTCGTGGCAGGGCGACGAGCTTTGCTGCTCCGGGAACACCGACGGCTACCAGCCCCTCGAAGCCTCGTACCGCCTCAGAACTCGTGAAGACATCGCCTTCGCTCGGTTTCCGGTGGGCCAAGCCCCCCCGGAAACCCGCGCGGCGCGCGGCCCCTGCGGGTCCGCGCTTCGCGGCGGTGAAGGAATCTTCGATTCCTTCACAGGCTCTCAGCTCTCGTGAAGAAATCGCCTTCGCTCGGGTTCCGGTGGGCCAAGCCCCCCCGGAAACCCGCTCGGCGCGCGGCCCCTGCGGGTCCGCGCTTCGCGGCGGTGAAGGAATCTTCGATTCCTTCACAACCTCTCACGCGCCGTTGCCTCGAGGCCTGCCGCGACGCGCGCAATCCCGTCGGCCTCATCACGAAGGGGTCCTCGTTCAACGCGACGTCGCCCTCCTCGCGGAGTTGCATCGGGTCGCGGGCGTGCGCGTCCACGTGAGCATCCCGTTCGCCGACCCCGCGGTGTCGCGCGCCCTCGAGCCCGGGCCCGCTTCGCCCGAACGTCGCTTCGCCGAAGGCCCTCGCCGACGCGGGCGTCCCCGTCGGCCTCTCGTTGGCGCCCGTGATCCCCGGTCTCAACGACAGCGATCTCCCCGTCCTGCTCGAGCGCGCGAAGGCCGCTGGCGCGACGACCGCGTTCCTCACGCTCCTCCGGCTGCCCGCCGAGGTGCTGCCGGTGTTCTTCGAGCGGCTCGAGGCCGCCCTGCCCCTGCGCGCTCGCAAGGTGCGCGGCCAACTCCTCGATGTCCGCGGCGGACGGACGAATGACGCGCGGTTCGGGCACCGCATGGAGGGCGCGGCGCCCCGCTGGAAGGCGATCGTCGACCTCTTCGCGCGGCGCTGCCGCCGCCTCGGGCTGAACGCCGACGCGCCGCCCGCAGGCCGCGCGCCGACCCGCGGGCCTCGCGTCCCGCGCGACGTGCCGTCCGGACGGGGGGCTGCGGGACAGGGCCTGCGGTTCGACCTCGACGGCCCGCGCGGGCCCGGAGGCTGACGGCGACCGGCCCCGGGACGTCTATCGGACGTAGCGCTCGTACGTGCCCACGAGTTCGGCGGTGCCGATGACGGCGCCCGTCATGGCGTCGAGCAACTCCGCCTTCGTCGCGCCGTTCGGCAGGCCGAGGCGGCGGCGGAGCGCGTACGCGGTGAACCGATAGCGGTGGGGGCCGTGGCCGGCCGGCGGCAGCGGCCCGGACCAGCCGACGACGCTGAAGCCGTTCGTTCCCTCGCGCATCGTCGCGAAGGGCGCGGGCCGCTTCGGTCTGCCGGAGAGCCCGTCGGGCAGGCGCGGCTCGTCGGCCCGCAGCCCCCACACGAGCCAGTGGACGAACGGCTCGCTGCCGGGCGCGTCCGGGTCGTCGACGACGATCGCCACCTCGGCCGTGAACTGCGGCACGTCGCCCCACGCGAGCGGCGGCGAACGGTTCTCGCCCTCGTCGGGGTGTGCGTGGACCGTCGGCAGCGGCTGGTTCGGCGCGAACGTGGCGCACGACAACGTGAAGACGCCCGTGGGCTTCTCCGTCACGCGCCCGCCCTCACGCCCGCACGCGGCGAGCGCGGTCGCGAGCAGCACCAGGAGCGGGACGACGACGTGGCGCACGGCGCCCGAGGATACGTCGGGCCTCACGTCGTCGCGAGCGTGCGGACGGCCTCGGCCCGGACCTCGTCGTCGGGGTCCACCGCGAGGACCCAGTCGGCGGCCCGACGCGCCACGGCGTCGTCGAGCCCCGCGAGGGCCCAGAGCGCGTGGCCTCGCACGAGGGGCTCCGGGTCGAACCGCACGCGGTCGTCGAGCGCCGGGACGGCGGCCGTCGCGCCGACGTTGCGCGCCACGACCGCGACGTTGCGCAGCAGGCCGCGGCGCTTGGGCCGCAAGAGGGGCGTGCCGCGGAAGCGTGCGCGGAACGCCTCGTCGGTGTCGAGGCCCAGCGTCGCGACGAGGTCGAGGCGCGGTCCGACGCCCGCGTCCGCCGCCAGCTCGGGCCACGGCGTCGGACGGGCCGCGCGGTTGAACGGGCAGACCTCCTGACACACGTCGCACCCGAACACCCACGGCCCGAGGCGCGGGCGCAGTTCGGGCGGCAGCACGCCGCGGTGCTCGATCGTGAGGTAGGAGATGCAACGGCGCGCGTCGAGGACGAAGGCGGCGTCGAACGCGTCGGTGGGGCACGCGTCGAGGCAGCGCACGCACGCGCCGCAGGTCCCGCCGGGCGCGGGGCCGGTGGGGGCGAGCGGGACGTCGACGAGCAACTCGCCGAGCAACGCCCACGACCCGTGGCCCGGCCGGATCACGAGGGTGTTCTTCCCGACGAAGCCGAGGCCCGCGCGCACGGCGACCGCTCGCTCGAGGAGCGGCGCGCCGTCCACGAGCGCGCGGGCCGCCACGCCGCGCCCGAGGCGGGCCTCGAGGCGTCGCGCGAGCGCCTCGAGCCGCGCGCCGAGGACGACGTGGTAGTCCTGGCCCCACGCGTAGCGGGCCACGCGCCCGAAGCGGCCGTCGGCCGCGAAGGGCGGGGCCTCGGTCGCGTGCTCGACCGCCACCGTGACGACCGACAGCGCGCCCGGGAGGAGCGCGTCGGGACGCAGGGCCTGCGCGGCCCGGTCGGCGAGGTACTCCATGTCGCCGTGGCGCCCCGCGTCGAGCCACGCGCGGAACGGGGCCTCGGCGTCGGCCAGGCGCGCGACGTCGGTCACGCCGACGACGTCGAGGCCGAGGCCGGCGGCCTCGGCGCGGAGGATCGCGTCGGCGTCGGTCACCGCGCCGTGGTCGCGGTGCCCGCGCGCTTGCCGAGGTGGTCGAGCAGCGCCCGCAGCGCCGACGGCGCGAGCACGTCCCGTGCGGCGGCGTCGAGGGTCGCGCGTGCGTTCTCGGCCCCGCGCTCCACCGCCTCCACGATCGTCGCGGCGGCGCGGACGGCCGCGGCGCGGCGCGCGGCCGAGCCGCCACGGGCCCGCGCGAGCGCCCGCACCCCGTCGGCGACCGCGCGGGCGTCCTGCTGCGCGCCGAGCGCGTCCTGACACGTGCGCGCCGCCGCGGCGAACCGCTCGACGGGGCGGCCAAACGCCGAAGCGAACGTCTCCGCGGCGTAGCGCGCGTGTTTCACCGCGATGCGCAGGGCATGCAGCGCCGGTCCCTCCGCGGTCGCGAGGCGACCTGCGATCTGCGACCGTCGCGCGAGCGCCGGTTCGATCGCCGCGGGCAGCCGGCCGAAGCCCGCGACGGCCAACGGGGGCGCCGCGCGCCGCAGCGTGCGGGCGGCGGTCGTCGCGACGAGGTCGGGCAAGCCGAGGACGCGCGGGGCGGCGAGGGCGGTTGCGAGCGCGCGCCGCTCGCGGCGCCGGCGCGCGGCCAGCACCTGGCGGAGGACCGAGAGCCCCGTCGCGTCGGTGTCCGCCGGCGCGACGACGAGGGCCTCGCGGACGACGTCGAGGTCGCGGGTCGGGCCCGCGGCGCGGCGCAGGGCCGACAGCCGCGCGCGGAGTTCCCGGCGGTCGGCGTCGGGGACTTCGTCGCGGAAGGCGGCGAGCACGGCGCGCAGGCGCCGCGAGCCGGTGCGCACGTCGTGTACGCCCTCGACGCTCCCGCGCCGCGCCGCCGCGAGGGCGGCCGCGAGCGCGAGCGCGAGCCGGGCGAGGGCCTGCGCGGCCGCGCGCGACGCCGGATCCTCCGGGCCGCAGGCGGGCTCAAGCCGCAGGCGCCCGGCCGCGACGCGCGCGGGGCTCGGGACGGCGAGGCGCGCGAGCCGCAGGCCCGCCTCGAGCTTCGACCCGGCCCGCGACGGGCGGAGCCGGGCCGCGCGCACCACGTCGCGGACCCAGGCGGCGTAGGCCGCCTTCGTACCGGCAACGAGCTCGACCTCGACCTCGTGCCGGCGCACGCGCGCCGCGCCGGCGGAGATCGTGACGTGGTCGTCGCAGACCTCGACGACGAGCCCGGGCCGCGGCGTGAGTTCGTGCCGCGTGCGGCGGCCGGTGACGCGCACGATCGGCGCGAGCGCGCGTCCGGCGACCGCCGCGGTCATCGTCGCGCGGAGCGGGCCGTCGGGGAGCAGGCGGAGGTCGGTCGCGCCGGGCGGGAGCGGCGCGGTCCGCTCCTCGCGTTCGACCACCCCGTCCGCGTCGGCCACGCCGAAGCCCTTCAGCGTCGCCTCGCAGGCGCCGTCGCCGCGGCGACGGATCCGGAGCCCGTAGCCCGTCGAGAGGACGGCCCGCTCCTCGGTGTCGAGGTAGACGTCGTGGACGGGTTCGGTCCGCCCGGACCGGCGCGGTCCGACGCCGAGGGCCGCCAGCAAGGTCCGTGCGTGGGCCGCGTCCTCCACGAGGAACTTCGTCTCGATCTCGGTGGCTTCCGTGGCTTCCGTGCGCCGGCCCATGGGGCCGAGCGTAGGCGGCGGGCGTCGCCCCGTCGAGGGCCGGGGTGGACGACCCCTGCCGGCCCAACCTGAATCAAGGTCCCATCGCGTCCCCGCACCCGCTCCCCGGAGGCTCCCCATGCGTCTCGTGCCCACCGCTCGCTCGTCCGCCCTTGCCGCCGCGTTCGCACTCGCCTTCGCCTTCGCTCCGTTCGTCCCCGGGGCGTCCGCCGGCGACGCCGAGCCCGCGGCGCGCCTGCCGTGGGACGGCTTCGCCGTCGGTTCGTCGGTACACCAGCGCACGACGACCACCATGAGCGTCGAAGGCGTCCCGCCGCAGACGAGCGAGACGCGACAGACCCTCGTGAAGGTCACGGACGACGCGTACACGATCCAGCACGAGACGAAGGTCGGCGACGCGTGGATGGGGATGGAGCTGCCGTTCCCGCGCAGGGCGGCGGGCGCCGCGGCCGCCGTCGAGGCGCCCAAGCTGGAGGCGCTCGGCGACGAGGACGTGACCGTGGACGGCAAGGCCTACCCCTGCAAGAAGGTCCGGTCCGTGTTCCCGGGCGGCGCGACGACGACGTGGCGTCACGCGACCGAGGGCGTGCTCAAGTTCGAGATGAAGGGCCCCGGGGTCGAGTCGTCGACGCTCGTGACGAGGCTCGCGGTGACGGTCAAGGCCGGCGACCGCGAACTCGAGGCGCGCGCGTCGGTCCGCACCTCGAAGGGCAGCGGCACCGAGATCAAGGTGACCACGTGGACCTCGTCCGCCGTCCCCGGCGGGACGGTGCGTTCCGAGATGGTGACGGAGATGCCCGGGATGAAGACGACGGTCGTCACCGAGACGATCGCTTTCCAGGGGAAGTAGCGGAGGCGACGAGGACCCGCCGGCCGTCCGCGGTCGGGGCGGTACGCGAGGCCCGGTCGCCGGTGGGGCCGGGCCTCGCGTCCCCCGGCGGTCGGACTCGCCGGCCGGCCGCCGCGGGCGGATCCGGCCGCCGACCCCTCGCCGGCGGGTAGCCTCCCGCCCCGGAGGTGACCGATGTCGAAGGCAGCGATGAGCGGCAGTGACCTGACCCCCCGCGTGGCGGAAGCGCTGCAGCGGCTCCACAGCCACGAGATCTCCGGCGTCGTGCGCTACCTGCACTACGCCCACATGATCCTCGGCGCGAACCGCATCCCGATCGTGGCGTGGCTCAAGGCGCAGGCCGACGAGGCCATGGACCACGCGTGGAAGATCGGCGAGAAGATGACCGCGCACGGCCTCCACCCCGAGATGCGGGTCCTGCCGATCGCCGAGTCCGGCAAGCACATCGTCGTGGACGTCCTCGCCGAGGCGCTCGACTACGAGCACACGGGCCTTGACGACTACAAGGCGCTGCTGAAACTCGTGTTGGCCGACCACCCCGACGACGTCGCGCTCGAGGACTGGGTCCGGGGCTTCGTCGCCGCCGAGACCGAGCACCTCGAGGACGCGTCGAAGATGCTGCGCACGATGTAGCCCGCGGGGGTCGCCGCGTGGGGTGTTCGGCTTCGGGGCCGACGCGGCTACCCTCCCTCGATGGACTCGACCGACCCGAGCGACCCGAGCGACCCGACGGGACCGAGCGACCCGACGGGGCCGACGGGGCCGAGCGGCCCGACGGGGCCGACGGGACCGAGCGACCCGACGGGGCCGATCGCCTCGACGGGCGGGGGGGACGCCGTCTTCGGGCTCGACCTCGGGACCTCCGCGGTCAAGGGCGTCCTCGTTGTCGCCGCCACCGGCGAGGTGCTCGCGGAAGCGGAGCGCGCCCTCGACCTCGTCGAGGTGGGGATGCTCGGCGCCGAGCAGGATGCCGACGCCTGGTGGGCCGCAGCGGTCGCCGTGCTGCGGGACGTGGCCGACGCCGCGGCCGCGCGGCGGGTCCGTCCCCGGGCCCTCGGCCTGACGGGGCAGAAACACGCGTTGCTGCCGCTCGACGCGGACGACCGTCCCGTCCACCGCGCGGTCCTGTGGTGCGACGGGCGCGCGCTCGAGGAGACGGCCGAGGTCCACGCGCGCGCCGGGAAACTGCTCGGCAAGCGCACCGGGTCCCTCGCCTTCCCGGGCACCCTGCTGCCGAAGTGGCTGCGGCTGCGGCGGCGCGCGCCGGAGGTGGCGGCGCGCACCGCGCGTCTCGTCTTCGCGAAGGATTGGCTGCGCCTGCGCCTGACGGGCGTCTTCGCGACGGACCGGACCGAGGCGTCGTCGAGCCTGCTCTTCGACATCGGCCGCAAGGCCTGGGCCCCCGACCTGCTCGCGATGTTCGACGTGCCGCCGACGTTCCTCCCGCCGGTGGTGCGCTCGTCCGACGTGACCGGCCACGTGACGGCCGCCGCCGCGGCGGCGACGGGCCTCCCCGTCGGGCTGCCCGTGGTGGGGGGCGCGGGCGACAACGAGGCCGCCGCGCTGGGCTGCGGCGCGGTCGGCGACGGGCGTGTGGCGGTGGTCCTCGGTACGTCGGCGACGGTGATCGCGCACCACGAGACGCGCGGCGCCGCGGGCGGGATCGTGTGGGGGCGGCACGCGTTGCGCCGGGGCTACGCCGCCACTGGTGTCGTCCTGTCGGCCGGGCGCGCGCTCGAATGGGTCCGCCGGGTCGCGTTCCCGTCCGACTTCACGACGGAGGAAGTGGTGGAGGCGGCGACGGCGAGCAACCCCGCCGCCGGCCCGCTCGTCTTCGTGCCGTCGCTCGTCGGCGAACGGTCGCCGGTCCCCGACCCCGCCGGGACGGGGGCGTTCGTCGGGCTGCGGCCCAGCCATGGCCGCGGGCACCTCGCGCGGGCGGTGCTCGAGGGCGTCGCGCTCTCGATCGCCGACGTGCTGCGGGTGCTGCGCGGCGCGGGCGTGCCCGTGAAGGAACTGCGGCTCACGTCGGGGGGCGCGCGGTCGTCCTTCTGGCGCGGCCTCGTCGGCGCGGCCGCGAACCTTCCGTGCGTCGCGGTGGGGGAGACGCACGGCCCCGCGGTGGGCGCCGCGATGCTGGCGGCCCGCTCGACGGGGGAACACGGGGGCCGGCTCGCGGAGATCGCCGCGCGCTGGACGCCGGCCGGCGACGTCGAGACGGCGTCCCCGGCCGAGGTCGAACGGCTCGCCCGACTCGCCCCGTGGATGTCCTCGGTGCGCAACGCGCTGCGGGCCGTCGGCGCCCCGGGGCCTGCCTGACGGCCTAACGTGGGTCGGGCAAACCGGTTGCGAACGGCCCGTGCGTTCTACGGCGGCGTCGGATCGACCCGTAGAATCGCCCGGAATCGGTCGGTCGAGACCGCCCGAATCCCGCGGAACTTCCCATGCCCCAGACCGCCACGCCCGCCTCCCCCTCGTCCGGGGTCCGGGCGCCCATCGTGAACGACTGCTCGATCCAGGTCGCGACCGTCAACGGGTCGGGCAGCCAGACGGCGAACAACACGCTCCTCCGCGCCATCTTCCAGATGGGCATCCCGGTGTCGGGGAAGAACCTCTTCCCGAGCAACATCTCCGGCCTGCCCACGTGGTTCACGATCCGCGTCAACAAACACGGGTACGTCGCGCGCCGCAAGGAGATCGACATCCTCGTCTGCATGAACTCGGACACGGCGGTCGAGGACGTGAAGAACGCGCCGGTCGGCGCGGCGGTCGTCTACGACGAGACGCTCGGCCTCGAGAAGCACCGTGCGGACCTCGTCTTCTACCCGGTGCCGTTCCAGCGCCTGGTGAAGGAGTGCTGCCCCGAGGCGAAGCTCCGCAAGCTCGTCGTGAACATGCTCTACGTGGGCGTCGTCGCCCACCTCCTCGAGATCGACGTCGCCGAGGTCACGAAGGCGCTGCAGAAGGCCTTCGCCACCAAGCCGAAGGCGTTCGAGCTGAACAAGGCCGCCGTGGAGGCGGGCCTGGCGTTCGCGCGGGCGAGCCTCGTCAAGCGCGACCCGTTCAAGGTCGCGCGCATGGACCGGACCGCGGGCAAGATCCTCGTGGACGGGAACAGCGCCGCGGCGCTCGGCTGCATGTTCGCCGGCGTCACGGTCGTCACCTGGTACCCGATCACGCCGTCGTCGAGCCTCTGCGAGACGCTCATCGACTACATGAAGGAGCACCGCGTCGACCCGGACACGGGCAAGGCGACGTTCGCGATCGTGCAGGCCGAAGACGAGTTGGCCGCCGTGGGCATGGCCCTCGGCGCCGGCTGGGCGGGCGCGCGCGCCATGACCTCGACGGCCGGCCCCGGCATCTCGCTGATGAACGAGTTCATCGGCCTCGGGTACTACGCCGAGGTCCCCACGGTGATCTTCGACGTGCAGCGCACGGGCCCGTCCACGGGCCTGCCGACCCGGACCATGCAGGGCGACGTCCTCAAGACGGCCTACGCGTCGCACGGCGACTGCAAGCACCCGTGCCTCTACCCGAGCGACGTCAACGAGGCCTACGAGTTCGCGCAGGCCGCGTTCGACCTCGCCGAGGAGCTCCAGACGCCGGTGTTCGTGCTGTCCGACCTGGACCTCGGCATGAACCTGTGGATGTCGGAGCCGTTCGCGTACCCGGACAAGCCGCTCGCGCGTGGCAAGGTGCTCGACGATGCGGGGGTCGCGGCCATGAAGGACTGGGGCCGCTACAAGGACGTGGACGGCGACGGGGTGCCCTACCGCACCCTGCCCGGCACGCCCGGCGACGGCAAGGGCGCGTACTTCACCCGCGGCAGCGGCCACGACGAGTACGGCCGGTACACCGAGAGCGGCGCGACCTACGTGCGCAACCTCGACCGGATCGGCCGCAAGATCGACCTCATCAAGACGAAGGGCCCCGCGCCCGTCGTGGACGTGCAGGGCGCGAAGTTGGGCCTCCTCGCCTACGGTACGACGCACTGGGCGATCGTCGAGGCCCGTGACCAGCTGAAGGCCGAGAAGGCCCTCGCGACCGACTACTGCCGCGTGCGGGCCTTCCCGTTCTCGGACGAGATCCGTGCGTTCGTCGCGGCCCACGACCACGTCTACGTGGTCGAGCAGAACCGCGACGCCCAGATGCTCGGCATGCTCCGCATGGAGTACCCCGAGCTCGCCACGAAGATGCGCAGCGTCCGCCACTACAACGGCCTCCCCGTGGACGCCCGCAGCGTCACGGACGAGATCGTCCGCCTCGAGTCGAACCCGGTCGCGAGCAACGGAGCCCGCTAGCCCATGTCCACCTCCATCCCCGCCGTCCCGCCCGCTCCCGCGCCCGCCGCCGGCCCCAAGGTCAACCGCCTCGGGCTGCCGGTCACCGACTATCAGGGCGCGAAGTCGACGCTGTGCGCCGGCTGCGGCCACGACGTCATCACGAACACGATCATCTCCGCCCTGTGGGAGATGGGCGTCGAGCCGTACCGCGTCGCGAAGATGTCGGGCATCGGGTGCTCGTCGAAGACGACGAACTACTTCCTCAACCGTTCGTGGGGCTTCAACGCCGTCCACGGCCGCATGCCGGCCGTCGCGACGGGCGCGCTCCTCGCGAACCGCAACCTGATCAGCATCGGCGTCTCCGGCGACGGCGACACCGCGGCCATCGGCATGGGCCAGTTCGTGCACCTGCTCCGACGCAACGTGCCCATGGTCTACCTCTGCGAGAACAACGGCGTGTACGGGCTGACCAAGGGCCAGTTCTCGCCCACGGCCGACTACGGCAGCAAGCTGAAGTCGGGCGTCGTGAACGACCTGCCCGCCGTGGACCTCTGCGCCATGGCGATCGAGCTCGGGTGCGGGTTCGTTGCGCGTTCGTTCTCGGCCGACCGCAAGCAGCTCCTCCAGGTCCTGCGTGCGGCCGTGGCCCATCGGGGCCTCGCGTTCATCGACGTGATCAGCCCGTGCGTGACGTTCAACGACCATCCGGGCTCCACGAAGTCGTACGACTACGGCCGCGCCAACGAGAAGCCCATCCACGAACTCGGCTTCGTCCCGACGTGGGAGAAGGCGACCGAGGAGGTCGACGTGCCGGCGGGCGGGGTCATGGACGTCGAGATGCCCAACGGCGGCACCATCAAGATCCGCAAGCTCGAGCGCGACTTCGACCCCCGCGACAAGGTCGCCGCGCTGAATCTGCTCCGCGAGTGCCACGACAAGAAGGAGTTCCTCACGGGGCTCTTCTACGTCGACCCGCAGGCGCCGAACTTCATCGACCTCCTCGACCTCGGCCCGGCGGCCCTCGCGACGCTCCCGCAGTCGAAGGTCCGTCCCTCGAAGGCCGTCCTCGACCAGATCAACGACGAACTGCGCTGATCCGCAGTCTCCCGCAGTCTCCCGCGCGGGGCGCCCGATCCGGGCGCCCCGCGTCGTGCCCGGGCCGCCGCGGACCGGGCCTCGCGTCGCGGGCGCACGTCAGCCGCCGGCGCGCTCCACGACGAGCCGGCCCGCGTCCACCCGGAGACGCACGTCGCAGCCCTCGAGGGTCGAGAGGCGGTGCGCGACGACGAACGTCGTCCGGCCCTCCATCAGGCGCTCCACGGCCTCCATGACCTCGGCCTCGGTCTTCGCGTCCAGCGCGCTCGTCGGCTCGTCGAGCAGGAGCAGGGGCGCGTCCTTGAGGAACGCGCGGGCCAGCGACAGGCGCTGGCGCTCGCCGCCGGACAGCGTGAGCCCCCGTTCGCCGACCACGGTCTCGTAGCCCTGGGGCAGGCGCAACACGAACTCGTGCGCGCCTGCCGCCCGCGCCGCCGCCTCGATCTCCGCAAACGAGGCCTTCGAGCGGCCGTAAGCGATGTTCTCGCGGATCGTGGTCGAGAACAGCACGGGCTCCTGCAGCACGATGGCGAACTGCGCGCGCAGGTCGGCGAGCCGGTAGTCGCGCAGGTCGACGCCGTCGAG
>Ga0105048_10004942_pt1 | contig 21624 bp, 24 predicted proteins | sample MAT05_FD_78382 | JGI IMG/M metagenome (GOLD analysis project Ga0105048, IMG submission 78382) | Freshwater microbial communities from Lake Fryxell liftoff mats and glacier meltwater in Antarctica - MAT-05 | ecosystem: Environmental > Aquatic > Freshwater > Ice > Liftoff microbial mat | place...
ATAGTCGCAGAAACACACGCATGAGAATCGACAAATTTCTTTGGGCGGTACGACTTTTCAAAACAAGAAGTATCGCTACCAATCAATGCAAAACAAATAAAATTCATGTAAACAACGTTGTTTCAAAACCTTCTAAAGAAGTAAAAATAGGCGATGTGATTTCAGTGAAAAAAAATACCGCAATTTTTTCGTATCGAGTTGTTGAAGTCTTGAAAAGTAGAGTAGGCGCAGCACTTGTAAAAAATTACGTAGAAGACATTACGCCCCAAACGGAAATTGAAAAACACAAAATTTACCAGGAAGCCCAAAGAGAATACCGCGAAAATGATTTTGGAAAACCCACCAAATCAGATCGGAGAAAATTGAATAAGTTTTTGGGAGATTAAATTTTTTAACTCGACGCTTTATGTTCTGCAACGGCTTGCGCCACCGAAAGCCCCTCCATGTGAATTAATTCAAGGAGATCTTCATCTTCTATTGGTGGTAAACCAAGTTTAGCTACTTCGTTTATAAATTGTTCTTTCCATTCTTTGAAAGGTAGTTCTTGGCTCATATTAATTGGGTTTATTTATGTGAGATTAATTAAAAAATTTGAAAGACATGCTCAAATAGTGACGCAGTTGTTTAAGTAAAATAGTAGTCAGAATAAATAAAATCTCCTGAATGATAAGAAAACAACGCACTTATCTGGATGAAAAAAAACGCACAATTTTTAGGCAATTTAAACTTATTTACATTGCGCAACAGCCTGCTCAGGTGTTAAGCCCTCCATGTGCATCATCTCGACTATCTCAATGTCTTCATGAGGCGGCAATCCCTCTTGAGTCATTAATGTTTTAAATTTTTCACACCAAACTTCAAATGACATTTCATCGCTCATACTATCTAATTTTGATTTTACGCATCAATTATAGTGATAAAAATTAGAATCAATAAAAATTGGTCTTAAAAATTATTGCATTGTCCAACTCTGAAAGTCTTTGAAAAAACTTTTTATACCTTCACACCATGAAAAATATTTTTTACATAAGTAGTTTAGGTTTGTTATTAAGCTCATGTGGAGGCGAATCTGCTACCTCTGAAAACGTTACAGACACTGCAAAAACAGATACCGCGGTACTCGTTCCAGAAAATGATGAAATTAATCAAGCACTTCTGGAGAAATTCAAAATTTCAACAGAACTTCCTTTTGTGCAAGACTCGGTTTATCTTGCAAATTTAAGTTATAGCGATACAAATGCTCTCACAGTAGATGAAGCAAAATATCTTTCTTTTGGTTTTGTCGATTCCGATGCTTCTTACCGAGGTTTATCACCTGTTGATGATTTTTACTTTTTTGATTCGTTAAAAGTGAACGACGAATATGACAGTTTTATAGAAGTTGTTGATATTGGTATGATGGTTAGGAGTAATGCGTTTATTGCGCAAAAAATTGTTATCGATGATAGTACATCTGTTCTCCTTTGGATTGTTGATTTTGCAACGTATGAGGCTTGTCCTTATTCTGCCGGAACAATTTTGTACGGTTCTGTTTTAAGAAACAATGTTGTAACAAGTTGTACTATTTTAGGTGAAGATTCAAGCGGAGCTGATGCACCGATTTGGAGCGAAACGCTCTCCGTTCTCTCTATGACAAAAGCAGCGTTTTCTGTGAATAAAGAAGATCGAAATTGCGGTGGAGATGTGGACCCAGAAGAAAATGAAATTGTGAATGAATCATCTCAGATTTTTAACCTAACCATTGATGAGAATGGTAGTTGGAAACTGGAGCCGGAAGTGAACTTTTAGTCATTACCTAAATGTAATTTTTTATTCAACAAGTTTCATTAAGGCAACAAGGTGTTGGTTGATCACTAGTTCAAAAAATCTATTTGCTTGACAGCAGATTAAGAAATTATCAGCGAGATAACTTCAGCGCCAGAAGATGTAAAAACCCTTAACAGATAACGTCCCGGAGCCAAGTCTGGGTTTATTCTTAATAGCTCGGAATTATTTTCATCCTCATTAATAAAACGATAAACTATTTTATTGTCCATTGAATATATTTCGATTTGTTGAACCTTGTTTTTACCTGTAACAATATTGAGCTCGCCACCATCTGAAGGATTTGGATAAACAACTATTCCAGATTCAAATTCGCACTTTTCAGAGCTAAAAATAGTATACGATTTTCGATGCCCATCAAAATCAACTTGCTCAATGTAATAATAAATAATTTCGTTTGTTCTGTTATTGTCTTCTACAGAATAATCGCTGGGCTTGGAACTATTGTTTGCTTTAATTTTGGCGAGCAGGCTCCAGTTTTTTTTGTCTCTACTCTTATATACGGCGTAATAATCAGCATTCAATTCACTTTTAGTTTTCCATGAAATTGTTTGCCCCGAATTACTGCAGCTCGCTTTCATTTCAACCATTTCAACGGGTAAGATAATTGGAATTCCAACTTGGATATTATCTACGGCAAAGGACGGATCAGTTGCAATACCATTGCCATTATTGACCCACAAGAAACCAATTTTAATGGTTGGATTATTGTCAGCAGATGCAGGCAAAGTTAATGAGCGCGTTGACCAAAGACCTTGTGCCCCACAGAGTGTACTTTTAGGAGGGTCATCAATTTGCGACCAAGTAACTCCATTATTTGCAGAATACCACACTGTTGCATTATCAGTCAAACCTTCTCCATTTTCAATATAATCAAACGTAAAACTGATTGTGGAGATTCCAGTGCAATTTATTGTAGGAGACTCAATTCGTTTATTGGTGACAGAGCACAATCCAAAAAATGTACAGAATAATGCACTCGATTCAAAATAAGCCGCACCAAGATCACCGCCTGCTGCGGCTGCGGCACTAACATGAAGAGTTCGGCTATTTGCGCCTCCACAACCAACTCCGCAATTGCCCGCGCCCACTCCGTTTTCATTCGCGCTCACATACCAGATATTGGCAGTGGCCTGGTTTACTCCTGTATTGGTATTTGTCCAACCGAAAGTAGTTGCAAGCGTACCTGTTGTGCACCCGTTGCCAAAATTTTCCAAATACACAATCTGTCCAAAACCAAAATTGGTTTGAAAAATAAAAATGAAAAATACGACGTTGAATTTTTTCATTGGATCAAGTGCAACAATAAAAAATTAGTTGTCAAATAAATAGATTCAATTAAAGTTCACCATTTTTCCGCATAATATCAATTACTCAAAAAATTTTACACGCATGATGTCGTTTCCATTTCTTTTGTAACACTTGAGAAAGCCTAATTTTAAAGGCAAAGTGGCAGTACTATTCAATCCTAAATCGAAATAGATTTAGGTAATTAAATAAAACCCTTCAATTATATTTCTCTATTCCAAAACAATTTTGCCAAGCGGAACCTGGTTCATTTTTAGAATGTAAATTGAATTAGCTACAGTTGATAAATCAATTGTTAGTTGATTAATGCCTTCATGACTGCTGTAAGAATTAGTATAAATTACGCTCCCTTGTAAATCAAAAATTTCTATCAACGTTGGTTCGCCAGCTAATGATTCGAATTGAATGGAGAATTTTCCATTGGAAGGATTTGGAAAAATTTGGACAGCTACATTTTCATAAGAATCTATAGAGGCTGGTCCCAAAATCTGATATTCATTTGTTATGGTGCAAAATGAATCAGAAACCACCAATCCATAAAAGCCTTCGTTCAAATTAGTTTGGTCTAAAGTGAGACTAAAATTTGACCAACTGAAATCAATTGGATTTAAACCACCTGTGATTGTTACATCAATTGCGCCATCACTCCCAAGATTAATATGCGTAAGATTAGCAACAACATTCAACGGAGTGTAGTTACATGTTCTCTGAAAAGTAATTCCTGAAACGTTACTTAACGAATCTTCAAAAGCTAAAAATGCGTCACAATTTTCATTCAAATAAAAATCGAGCCATGGACTTAGTAATTGATAGGTTTTATCTTGTTGCTCTTCTCTCGTGATTGTAATGCCTGTTGAGCTTGTTGATTCACCAAAATCACAATTAAAATTAGTGTTTGCAAAATAACAATGTGCGCCACCGTTAATTGAAACAAATGTTTTACAATCTGAACCAAGAGCATTATAAATTGGCAAATGATGATTGACTGGAGGCGTAACACCATCTTGACTTCCTGAAAAAATTAAAGCCGGTACCAAAACATTAACGGCGCTGTCAATGGCCGATGGGTCTGTTTCTGCTGGTGCAAATCCAATAATCGTTTTTACACTTCCGCTCATCACATTACCGGTCAAAATTGTTGCGCCACCACCCATTGAGTGACCTATGATTGCTGAGTTTGGTTTAATGCTTAAATAAAATAATGATCCAAAAACAAAATTCAACGCTTGAAGTTTTGATTCAACAATGGCTAAATCCAGTGCAAAATCATAATGACTTGGTGCAGGAAATAATCCACTCTCGGTGCGAGGAAAAGCAACGATATAGCCAAGAGCAGCATAGTGCGCCCAAATATTTTCATAAGCATTCCATGACATTGCAAAACCATGTCCAAATACAATTATCGGATGATTAAGTGGAGCAATTGCAACATCTTCTCCAGTAACTAAAGCTGGATAATAAATTTCTGTTTGTATTTGTCTTCCTGGTCCACCGCCAGAGCCAAAACCCCCACTGCGTGTTGCATCATTGAAAGTAATTGTTGTATGCCCAATTTGAAATTGTGCTAGAGTAGGTAATGAAATTAAACTAAAAACAGCAATCAATAAAATCATGTTTTTCATACAATCCAATTTGTTTTTAAAATTAGTTAATCATTTCTTTTCTTGCTTGCCCTTTTCTCCGCTAACCATTTCGGAATTTCTTTTCTATTTTGATTTTCTTGTTTGTGTTGGTGCGTTTTTTTTGGAGCATCTTTCATGGCGTGTGTGCCCAATAAACGCTCAGCCAATTCAGGCTTTCCGGCAGATTTTAATTTGTCTTTGATCCACGCCTTGTTCTCATTTTTATACCAAAAGAAAAAACGATGCTGGTCTTCTTTTTCTTGTTTTGTTTTTGGTGCAAATGTTGGTTTTAATGTGTAAGGATGAACGCCTGAATAATAAATTTCTGTTGCAACAGTCATTGGAGTTGGCGTAAAATCTTGAACTTGTTCCAATTTAAAACCCATGTCTTTTGTTTCTGCGGCAAGGTTTGCCATGTCCTCTTCTTTGCAGCCCGGATGCGATGAAATAAAATAGGGAATAAGTGGCTGACTCAATCCATGCTTTTTCTGAATGCGATCGTAACTCTCTTTAAATTTGTGAAAAAATTTGAACGGTGGTTTACGCATAATGCGCAACGTATCATCAGCAGTATGCTCGGGTGCAACTTTTAATCTTCCTGAAATATGCCTTGTTACAACTTGTGTCAAATATTCTTCCGCTTGATTTTCATCGAGGTTTTTATTGTACTCTTTTACGAGCAGATCGTAACGGATTCCGGATCCAACAAATGCTTTTTTTACTTTTGGATGAGCGTCTACTTTTTTGTAAATATCCGTCATTGGTTTATGGCTTGTATCAAGATTCGAACAAACAACAGGATGAATGCACGAAGGGCTGACACAGCGTTCGCAGATGCCCTCATCAATTCCTTTCATTTTATACATGTTGCCGGAAGGTCCTCCAAGATCTGAAATATAACCTTTGAATTCGGGATGGTTGACCACTTGCTCCACCTCTTTCATAATTGATTTTTCGCTTCGCGATGCAATGAATTTTCCCTGATGTGCTGAGATTGTGCAGAAGCTGCAACCTCCAAAACAACCGCGGTGCATGTTGATTGAAAACTTAATCATGTCGTACGCTGGAATGGCGCCGCGCTTATCATATTTTGGATGAGGTAAACGCGTATAAGGCAAATCAAATGAACTATCTATTTCCTTCTCCGTCATTGTATAAAATGGCGGATTAATGACAACAATTTTGTCTCCAACTTTTTGTAAAATTCTTCGCGCTGCTAATTTATTTGATTCAACTTCTACAATTTTAAAATTGGATGAATAAGCAATTTTATCTTTCAAACATTCTTCGTGCGACACTAGTTCAACGTCTTCCCAATTTTTATTTTTTGGCGCACCTTCGCTAGCGGGAACAAGAATAGAAGTTTGAGCAACGGTTTTTATGGATGAAAACGGAACACCTTTTTTCAACAATTGTAATATTTCGCGCAAAGGTTGTTCGCCCATTCCGTACACCAACATATCGGCACCACTGCCTTCAAGAATGGAGGGTAATAATTTGTCTGACCAATAATCGTAATGGGTTACACGTCTTAGTGAAGCTTCAATTCCGCCAATTAAAACCGGCACATCAGGATAAAGTTGTTTTAAAATTTTTGTGTAAGTAGTTGTAGCATAATCTGGCCTGAAACCTGCTTCGCCACCCGGCGTGTATGAATCTGTTGAGCGTTTTCTTTTTCCTGCCGTGTAATGATTCACCATCGAATCCATGCAACCGGCAGTGACACCAAAAAAATATTTTGGTTTACCAAATTTTTTAAAATCCCTTAAATCATCTTGCCATTGTGGTTGCGGAATAATACCAACACGAAACCCTTCACTTTCAATGATACGTCCAATTACAGCTGTTCCAAACGCAGGATGATCCACATAAGCATCACCGGATACAATGATTACATCCAACTCGTCCCAGCCATGGTACTCGAGTTCTTTTTTGGTGATTGGGAGCCAATCTTTGAGGTGGCGTTTGTGATCTGACATCTATGCAAAGGTAGGGAAAATTAGTTGCAGTTGCAGAAGCAGTGGTCACTTAACAAATTGATATGAAAGACGGACTTCACAGACGAGTTAACTTTGCGGTACTTTGCGAATTTCTTTGCCCGCTTTGCGAGAAAAATACGAGCAAATGAAAAACGGATTTTGCTCAGATTTAACCATACTTAAAAAAAGCAAAAATCACCTTCATCTCTTTCTTCCCAATCTTTAGATACTCTTGAGGAAAGTGTTTTGTATAAATCATTTCTCCAGTTGCAATTCGGATGAGCGACATTTCTGTGTATTTATTTTCACCGAAATAGAGAAGATAGTGTAAAGGGTTTGCTTCATCCAAAACGGTGTGGTATTCATCATCTGCCAATAGCCGGTTTGACGAATGTTCCAAAATAGTGGGCCTGACATGGAGCAAAGAAATACCAACTTGCCCGAGTAAAAGTGAAGAAAGGAAGAAGAAGGTAAAAGTAAAAATGAGGTTTTTCATCAGCATCTTTAAGGTGCTAAAATAATAAAAAAATTAGCAGTTAATGGTTATTTCGCAGGTGTTGGTAAATATGAAATCTTTTATTTTCAGTTTGAATAAACACAATTATTCAAACGATAGATTTAAGAATTGGAATTAATGAAAATGCCTTACAAATAATTCGCAATATGAAATCTCAATTTCAAATCGAGATAAAGATTATTGACAATCGCGGTTTTTGGGCCAGGCAAAAGCCCACACTCTAAAACTGTTCCAATCCCCATTTTTTTTAGGCCGTAGGTCGACCATCCTATGCAACCCCCCAGTCGGTTAAAACCGACTGGCGAAAGACTGTATTGGCTAAAAGGTCCCGTTTCTGGATCCATAAAATTTGGAGGATAGTAGATATCATCAAGCGCACCATTAAGCCCAACAAAAGCATGCAAATAGATGGTTGAAGTTGAGTTGTCTGAACGCCTACCAAACTTATCGGTCTGAATCGTTACTTGGTTTAAAATGGTCCAGTTAACGCCTACCTTCATGAAAGAATATTTATAATAAGAAGCAATAGATCGTTCGTTATTATTGCCAATTACCGTAGCATTACCAGTCATATCTAATACATCGATAGATTCGTCCTCTTGAAAATTATAATAAGTAACACCAGCAGAAAAGCCAAGATCAACGCCAAATCGTTGCGAATAGTCGCAAGGCACTTCGGTAATTATTTCTTGACGGTTGTTCCCTCCTAATCGAATCACGCGATTGCCATGTTTGATATCATTAATGAAATAATAAGTAGCTAAAAAGCCAAGGTCTCTTGAATGTTTAGGTTCGTACATCGAAGTTGCATAAGGTTCATTACCTGAAAAATCAGCAACTCGCTCTCCTAAATGGAACCTTGAATATAAATTAACGCTAAAAAATTCATTTAAATAAGTAGCATCGAATCCAAAAGCAGCAAGCGTCATGTTATAACTGTTGACTGAAAGATCATAAGAAGCACCGATGCCGAAATAAGGAGTATTAGGCTTGTTTATAACCATTGAATATTGAACAGTATCACCGTCAGTATGAGCAGAGCCGAAGTTTGATAAATTAATGAGCACAACAAAAAAAAGTATTTTCTTCATATTAGTTCAGCGTAAGTTTAAATGATTGAGTGAAAGAAGGCGCTGATGCGGCAGGCAGATGGAAACCAAAATCACAAGAGGTGATTGTGTAGGTACCACTATCAAAATTTACATAAACTTCTCCAACACCTGTCAGATTTTCTAATCCCGGCTGATAATAAGTCACAAATACTTCATTAGCCCCAAGAGTGCTATTAGATGTGCCATCATAAATAGTTGTAACACTTGGTTTGATGTCGAAACGGATAAAGAGATAATAGCTAGGGTTTGTATAAGCTGTAAATTTCCAGATACCTCCAGTTGAATCAATAGACTTGTTTATTAGAGTCTTCGTATTTAACGTAACACCATTGGTTGAAATTTTCAACTCATCTGTAACTAATGTGCATGGAGCAACTGTTTGCGCACAAGGAATGCACTCCGAGCTGCCGCAATCAACACCTGTTTCATTACCATCCATTTGCCCATTATAACATGGATCGACAGCAGTTGGCAATCCTAAGTCTCTTGGTACTAATTTCCGACATGCTATAGCACATAAGGTAACAATCACGAATAATAAGATATATTTTTTCATAAAAAATTTCCTCAATGTATGTAATTTAATTGAATTGTGTGTCTAACAAATAAAAGCTTCAATTCGATGCGGCTAAAAAAAAATTACATTAGCAATAGTTCAACATCTTAATTCGTTTGCATATTATAATAAAGCTAGATACTCTTTGCGAATTTCTTTGCGCACGTTGCGAGAAAAATTTCCCACTCATAGTGTCCACAATGTGGCGGATTTAACCTTACTTAAAATACCCAAAAAGCACCTTCGTCTCTTTCTTCCCAATCTTTAAATACTCTTGAGGAAAGTGTTTTGTATAAATCATTTCACCTGTTGCAATTCGGATGAGCGACATTTCTGTGTATTTATTTTCGCCGAAATAAAGAAGGTAGTGTAAAGGGTTTGCTTCATCCAAAACATTGTGATATTCTTCATCTGCCAACAAACGATATTTAATTCCTGATGTTTTTACTTTTTCCATGTCAATAAAATGAGTTGCTTGATCACGGTGTAAAATCAGCGTATTACCAACAAGCGTTTTATGGTTTTCATAAATGTTTTTGCTGATGTTTTCGTTGAGCACAACCTCCACATCGGTGAGTTGATTTTCTTTAATAATTGCGAGTCCTTCTTGCAAACAATTTAGCATCATCATAATGTAACGATATTCATCTTCTGATCTAATCAAATCATGAAAACCATTGAAATACATATAACCTAAAGTTTTAGAAATATCAACGGGGACATTTTCATAATCGGCACCTTCATCAAAAAATTTGGCTGGCATTAGCGTTATGATCCGAGCATTTTTTCGGTCTTGTTGATGTTCACGGACTGGTTTTTGTGTGGTGATAAAAAGAGCTGTTGAATTTTTTTCGGGTTCTTTGTATCGTTCAATAACCGCGTAGGACGTGAATTTCCAATGATGCTCTAACATCTGAACCATGATGCTGTCAAAATAAATATGACCAGTTTTTACATAGGTTATTCCGTTGGCCAAAAGATTTTTGAACTCAGTATTTCCGTAGCCTTGATTAAAAACTTGAGAGAAAGAAAAAGATAAAAAAAGAAATAAATAAGTTGTGAATAAAACTTTCATTTGGGTGCAGATTAGTCTTTTCAAAGATATTGATTTCCTACAAGTATGGAAGAAATAATTTTTACTTTTGGAATGTACGAAGCTATTGCTAAAGCATCGATCTAAGTATTTCTAGTGACAATTTAAACTACAAATAATATATTATTTCTCTCTTCTGAACAATTAAAAGACCACCCTCTCTAAAACTATTTTTTTGAATCCAGTTTCCTGTTTCATCGTATTTAAACGTTTGTATTAAGCTCAGTTACTTCACCTAATTTATTGAGTCTTGAGAAGCTAATCATATTTCCCATTTCATCATAAGTGGCGGTTTCTTTGCTTACAAATTGGTCGTTTTCATTTAGCCTTTCTACTTCTAACCATTGTCTTTTAAAATTATATTTTTTTGTTATTTTAAAACTGGTGTTGTAAAAAGCTGCGTCAGATAATTCCTGAAAAATTTCAACACAATTTCCTGATCCATCATATTCGTATTTATTGTGTTCAGCAAGTCTTTCAGAAAAACCAGAAGCGATGTATTGTTTTTTTTCGATGCACCTATTTTTGTTTATTAAATGTTGCGATTGTTGTTGAAATAAGTTTACTGCCTTTTCCAAAATTCGCTGTTTTAACAGTAGAAATTAAGGTGTCATAAACATAAGTAATGAGTTGACCGCTGGTGTTTTTTTCTTCAATTATTTTGTTCGATGCGTTGTACTTATAAGTAATATATCCGATAGAGGCGTTAGTCTTTAATACAACAGCGGCAATTCTTTTTCCTGCTTCATCGTACAAATAAGTATATCCCAAATCGCCCCTAAGTTTTTTTATCAATTGTAAACTAACATTGAAAACCATTTCTGATTTCATGAAGGATTTTTTTCGGATCCATTTGATTTTTCTTCATAAACTTCAACAATAGACATGATTCGTCCTTTGAAGATTTCATTATCTGAGAGGCCATTTTGTGCAATTGTTTTTGAATTTATCAAAATAAATATCCAAACAATGACCAAAGGAATTTTGAATAGTTTCATTTTTTTATCAAGCCAAAACAAGTGAATATTAAACCGATACTTGCAACTATTCCACATCGAAAATTTTTTTCGAATGCATCATTCAATAACAAGAATTTCTGTGTTTTATTGAACAGAAAAAATGTTAGAATAGCTGTTGCTGTTAATGCCAATCCGATATAAAAGAAAATCTTTTTACTGTTTTTTTCGGACATTACATTTTGATTCTGAACAAATCTAATGAAATTATTTGTGGAACAATTTACTTTTATTGAACAGATATGATTGGTCTAAAACCAACAAATGGATTTGCTTTTTCAAAAGGTATTTCACTTGTTACACGAATGTCGTAACCGGTAGAATTCCAGTTACCTCCTATTGCTACAATTTGTTGGGATGCTTGACGAGTTGACTCACCAAACGTTGATTGTGCAACAACTAATTCAGAAACATTGCCTGACATATTATACAGGTTAAATAAATTAGAAGAATAGCTTATTGATTGTGCAATTAAATACGCTCCGTCTTGAAAATTCTCGCCAAAAGATTTCGGAATTATTTGCGCGACGGAATCTATTGTCGTACTATTTTCATCTCCAATATTTTTAAAATTGGCCATAAAATTTCCTTCCGAATCGCGCAAATATTTTCCAGCCCAGGAATAAATAGCACCGTCAATACCTGCAGAAGCTGCGTAGGTCCACTCAATGTTAGTTGGCAGACGAACAGATTTTATTAAATCATTTCCATATTCTTTTTTTAGATTTTCAAGAAGCCATCCACAGTAAAGATTAGCGCCTTCTGTGTTAACATTTACAACAGGGTAGTTGTTGTAAGCAGGATGACTAAAATAAAGATTCATCATCGGAACTAAATAGGTACCGGTTAAATTCCAAGCCGCGGTATCTGGCAAGGCTTTTTTAAAATCTTCCGTTCGGTTTTGTGCCTTTAAGTCAGATAAAAATTCGCGGTATTGTAAATTGGTCACTTCACCTTGAGACATCCAGAAAGACAAAACAGCTAGGGCAGCTTCATTGTATACAAATTTACCGCTTGGAACAAAAACAAATCCATCAATTTTTTTGATTTTGGAAGATTCTTTTGCGTTTGATTGTAATAAAAAAACACAACATAAAGAAAGAAGTAAAATTGATTTCATGGGTAAAAAGATTTGGTTGATAACAAAACGCAAAATGTCTAAATAGTTACATTGTAAAAAGTGCCTTAGCATTCTCAGCAAATAATTTTACTGCAATTGCAAGAAGTATAATACCAAAAACTTTTTTCAAAATTTCTATTCCACCAACGCCTAAAACATATTCAATTTTTTTGGTGAGACGTAGCACAACGTAAACTAATACAACGTTTAAAACAACTGCTACTGAGATGTTGATTACGGCATATTCAACTCTTAATGCAACAAGTGTTGTCATTGTTCCAGCGCCAGCAATTAACGGAAATGCTAAAGGAACAACCGATGCAGTTTTTGCCGTTTCAGCATTGGATCGAAACAAACGAACTCCAAAAATCATTTCAGCAGCGATGGCAAAAATAATTAACGAACCGGCTACGGCAAATGCTTTAATATCTACACCTAATGCACTTAAAATTAATTCTCCACCAAACAAAAAAGCAATCATTATTCCTAATGCAACAATTGCTGTTTTTAATGGTTGAATATCACCCGACGTTTGCTTGATTTTAATAATTACAGGAACCGAACCAACAATATCAATTACGGCAAATAATACCATAAATGCTTTTCCGATTTCAATTAGATCAAAACCCATATAATTTTTTAGTTAGTTGTAGCAATTAGTTTTTCAATACAGGGAGCATAAAACCGATGTTCAAGTTCAAGCACTTTTTCCTGAACCTCAATTGCAGAATCATTTGGTAAAATAAGGCAGTCATGCTGTTCAATAATTCCGCCTTCATCATAATGTTCGTTCACATAATGAATTGTTATACCCGAAACTTTTTCTTTAGCAGCCACAACAGCTTTGTGTACATTCATTCCGTACATACCGTGTCCACCAAATTTTGGTAATAATGCAGGATGGATATTAACGAGTCGTTTATCAAATTTTGCAATAATAGTGTCAGGCACTTTTTTTAAATATCCAGCTAAAACTATAAAATCAATCTTATAAGCTTTTAATACATTTTCCAATTTTCCGTTGAGTAATTCTTCTGGTTGATGCACGTATCCGGGAATGTTATATTTTTCGGCTCGGTATAATGTACCTGATTTTGGATTATTAGAAACAATTAAAGAAATCCGTGCCACATTACTTGTTTTAAAATGCCGCATTATTTCTTCTGCATTACTTCCTCCTCCAGAGGCGAATATGGCAATGTTTTTTTTCACGTTGATTTTTACACGACAAAGGTAGAGCGATTTTTTACTTCGGAAATAAAAATTCGGAAATCAAAAATCTATTTTAATCGTTGGGCCACATACCTTCTTTCACTTATTCACAAAAGATAGGATGAAGATAGATTTGAAATTTGCAAAACAAGTGTGCTTTTTTTCTACATCCCTTTTCACTTGTCCGCGATAGAGGGACGTAGGTATATTTGAAATTTGCGTAACGGTAAACATCATTCAGGATTATCACAATTCGGAAATCAATTTTAAAACATGTAATTTTAACCACATCTTAATTACTATGGAATATCCCTTCATTAAATATGCTCCAATTAATTTCTCAGAAAAAGAAATGATTGAGCGCACTAAGGATTTTTATAATCTTATGGATAAAAGACGTTCAGTCAGAGATTTTTCTGACAAAGACGTTCCGGATGAAGTAATTAGGAACATTATTAAAACAGCTTCAACGGCACCAAGTGGAGCTCACAAACAGCCCTGGACCTTTTGTGTAATTCGTAACAAGGATTTGAAAAGTAAATTGAGAGCATTAGCAGAAGAAGAGGAGAAAAAAAATTACGAGGGCCGAATGAGTGAGCGTTGGTTAAAAGATTTAGCTCCTTTAGGAACAAATGAAATAAAAGAGTTCATAGATGTGGCTCCCTGGCTAATTATTGTGATGAAAAAATCGTATGATTTTGAACAGGATGGAACAAAATCGACCAATTATTATGTGAATGAGTCGGTAGGAATTGCCTGTGGATTTCTAATTGCAGCTATACACAATGCGGGTTTGGTTACTTTAACACATACACCAAGTCCAATGAATTTCATTGCAAAAGCACTAAATAGGCCTGAAATAGAAAAACCATATTTATTATTACCCGTCGGCTACCCCCTAGAAGGCTGCAAAGTACCCGATTTAAAGCGGAAAGAATATGAAGAAATTGCAATTTATTTCGAGTAAATTTTGATATTGTGTAGATATGTATTTTCTTTGCACACTGAATTAAACAATTAAAACAGATTAATTATGTCTGATGTAAAATCAAGAGTAATGTCAATCATCGTTGACAAATTAGGAGTAGCTGAAGATGAAGTAACTGCTGAAGCTAGCTTCACCAATGACCTTGGAGCAGATTCTTTGGACACAGTAGAGTTGATTATGGAGTTCGAAAAGGAGTTCAATATCGCAATTCCTGATGATCAAGCGGAAAAAATCCAAACAGTTGGAGACGCAGTAGCTTATATTGAAGCTAACGCAAAATAATATTACATCAAATCAGGTTTAACGAATCCTTTCTTGAATGGAGTTAAAAAGAGTAGTTGTGACCGGTCTTGGCGCTTTGACGCCTATTGGAAATTCCCTACCCGAATATTGGAACTCTCTAGTTAATGGTGTGAGTGGCGCTGCGCGTATCACACAATTTGACGCAGAAAAATTCAAAACCCAATTTGCATGTGAGTTAAAAAACTTCAATATTGAAAATCACCTGGATCGAAAAGAAGCAAGAAAACTAGATCAATTTTCTCAATACGCCATGGTTTCGACTGCCGAAGCTATGGCGGATTCGGGAATTGATGTTTCAAAAATCGATTTAGACCGCTCTGGTGTTATTTGGGGGTCTGGCATAGGTGGTCTCAAAACGTTTCAAGACGAAGTAAGAGATTATTACATGGGTGGAGAAATTCCTCGTTTTAATCCTTTCTTTATTCCTAAAATGATTGTAGATATTGCTTCTGGGCATATCTCTATTAAATACGGATTCAGAGGTCCAAATTACGTAACAGTTTCCGCTTGTGCATCTTCAAGCAACGCCTTGATTGATGCGTTTACTGTTATTCGAATGGGTAAAGCGGACATTATTATTTCTGGAGGTTCTGAGGCTTGCATTAATCCAGCAGGTGTTGGGGGTTTCAATGCGTTAAAAGCGTTATCTACAAGAAATGATGATCCAAAAACTGCTTCACGTCCGTTTGATGTGGATCGTGAAGGTTTTGTTTTGGGCGAAGGTTCGGGTGCAATTATCGTTGAAGAATTAGAACACGCAAAAGCAAGAGGAGCAAAAATTTATTGCGAACTTGTTGGAAGTGGTCTTTCGGCTGATGCATATCATATTACAGCTCCGCATCCTGAAGGATTAGGCGCAATTAATTGTATGAAATTGGCGATAAAAGAGTCTGGCGCAAATTTGAACGAAGTTGATTATATCAATGTTCACGGTACTTCTACACCACTTGGCGATATTGCAGAATCAAAAGCAATAAAAGCTGTGTTTGGAGAAGATGCTTATAACTTAAATATCTCTTCTACCAAATCAATGACTGGCCATTTGTTGGGTGCTGCTGGAGCTATTGAAGCCATTGCTTGTATCATGGCTATTAAAGAGGGAATTATTCCTCCAACAATCAATCATTTTAATGACGACCCTGAAATCGATAACAAATTAAACTTTACTTTTAATACGGCTCAGAAAAGGAAAGTGCGTTATGCGTTGAGTAATACATTCGGTTTTGGTGGACATAATACTTCCGTCATCTTCAAAGCTTACGAACAATAATTTACTATTTTGTTACGGTTCTTTCGTCGCACGAAAAAAAGTGAGAGTGACCTTAAATTGGTTTCTTTTTTAATAAAGAAGCTTGGGTACAGACCTAAAGATCTTGAACTTTTTCACAAAGCTTTAACGCACAAATCCTATAGTAATTTGCGAGATGATATTCAAAGCAATGAACGATTAGAGTATTTGGGGGATACCGTAATTGATTTAATCGTTGCTCATTTTTTGTTTGAAAAATTTCCTGATCGCGACGAGGGGTATCTCACTAAATTGAAATCAAAAATTGTTAATCGAAATATGCTTTCGCAAATTGGAGCAGAATTAGATTTGGCCGAGCACATCAATTACAAAACAGGTAGATCTATTCGTGTGGCAACAATTGAAGGAAACGCCTTTGAAGCATTAATAGGCGCAATTTATTTGGATTCGGATTATGATACTACAAAAAAAATATTCAACAATTACATCATCCGAAATTATGTTGACCTTAACAAAGTATTAGAACAAGAAATTGATTTTAAAAGTGCGCTTTTAATTTGGGGACAAAAAAACAAACTCGCTATTCAATACAAAATTCATCAAGAGGCTTCAAAAGAAAATGAATATCATTACATTTCTGTTGTAGTTATTAATGAAAAAGAATGGGGAATGGGAAAAGGACAATCTAAAAAAGAAGCTGAACAACAAGCGTCTCAGGAGACATTGATTTTGCTGGGAGTACAGTAATTGGAAATTACAATCACGAAAAATTCAACGTATTAAAAACAGAACAAATTTCGAATTATTCTACTGTAACAGATTTCGCTAAATTTCTAGGTTGATCCACGTTACATCCGCGCATAACGGCAATGTAATAAGAGATAAGTTGAAACGGAATTGTAGCTAAAATTGGAACAATAATTTCATCAGCATCTGGAATTTCAATTACAAAATCTGCCAATTCTTTTACCGTTGTATCACCTTTGGTAACAATTGCTACAATTCTTCCTTTTCTTGCTTTTACTTCTTGAATATTAGAAACAACTTTTTCGTAATTTGGCCCTTTTGTTGCGATAACAAAAACTGGCATGTTCTCATCAATCAAAGCAATTGGACCATGTTTCATTTCTGCCGCTGGATATCCTTCAGCATGTATGTATGAAATCTCTTTTAATTTCAATGCGCCTTCTAAAGCAATTGGAAAACAATTTCCTCGTCCTAAATAAAGAGCATTTGGCGCGTCTTTATAAACTTCTGCAATAGATTCAATGTGAGCGCTACCTTTTAAAAGTTCTTCAATCTTTCCTGGTAATGCTTCCATCTCGTTCAACAAACTTTGAAAACGATTTGGTGAAATTGTATTTCGTTTTTTCGCCATTGCCATTGCTAGCATCGCTAATAAAGTTACTTGTGTTGTAAATGCTTTTGTTGATGCAACTCCAATTTCTGGTCCAGCGTGTGTGTATGATCCCGCATCGGTTACGCGAGAAATTGTGGAACCAACAACGTTGACAATTCCAAGAATTGTAGCGCCCATTTCTTTCGCCATTTTTAATGCAGCAAGTGTATCTGCAGTTTCTCCAGATTGAGAAATTGCAATTACTACATCGTCTTTACGAATGATTGGATTGCGGTATCTGAATTCACTAGCATATTCAACTTCAACCGGAATTCGTGCTAAATCTTCAATGTAATATTCACCAACCAAACCAGCATGCCACGATGTTCCGCAAGCAATAATTAAAATTCGATTAGCATTCGCAATTTGCTCTTCGTATGCTTTTAAACCACCTAAAGTAATCCAGCCTTCTTTTGCATTTAAACGCCCGCGGAAACTATCATGAATGGCCCGTGGCTGATCATAAATTTCCTTTAACATAAAATGCTCGTAACCTCCTCTTTCAAGCTCTTCCAGCTGCATTGATAGTTCTTGAATGTAAGGAGAAACTTCTTTGTTATGAATGCTGATTATGCGCAAACCTTCTTTGCGATCAATGATGGCGATTTGTTCGTCTTCTAAGTAAACAACATTTTTTGTGTATTCAATAATTGGTGTTGCATCAGATGCTAAATAATATTCATCTTCGCCCATTCCAATTACCAGTGGACTACTTTTTTTAGCTGCTAAAATTTTGTTTGGTTCGTCTTTTGAAATAATCACAATGGCGTATGCACCGTGCACTTCATTCAAAGCAAGACGCAATGCTTCTTCTAACGAAACTTTGTTTTTTGATTTAATTTCTTCGATAAGGTGCACCAAAACTTCTGTATCCGTTTCACTGTGAAACGTATGCCCTCGTTTAATTAATTCTTTTTTTAATACGTCATAATTTTCAATGATTCCATTATGAACTAATACCATTTTACCATCACCAGAAATATGTGGATGTGCGTTAACATCATTGGGTAATCCATGAGTAGCCCAACGTGTGTGCCCAATTCCTACTGTTCCTGCAGTTGAATTTCCTTCAACAAAAGCAACAAGGTCTTGCACCTTTCCTTGACGTTTGTATACATTTAATTGTGTATCATTTTCAAGCAAAGCTACGCCAGCGCTATCGTATCCGCGATATTCTAATCGGCTAAGTCCTTTTATTAAAACAGGATAAGCTCTTTTATTTCCAATGTAACCGACGATTCCGCACATAGGCTATTCTTAATAATTTGTATAAGTAATTTCTAATCTTGGTTTTTCTTTGAAGCTGGTATTGGCTCCATTAAAAACAATACGTTCAATTGTAGAACCAAAAAAACTTGGACTATATAATCGTAATCCATTGAATGCTTTTTGACCAGAGAGCATTCCATTTATTTCGCGTGTTATTAAAAAACGAAATTCTTTATTTGCTTGGCTATAGCTAACTGTTGATAATGAACCGGAAGATGATACCCCATAATCGAGCGTAAAACTTGAAAGATCACCTTCAGCCATTTTTGCAATAAACAATGAAGTAGAGGGATCAAAACCATCTATTGTAAAATCTTGAATCGGTAAAATTAATTCTGCTTTATTGATGATTTTTGGATCCCAATTACCCAACGAATCATAATTGAAATCCATTAGATGTGGAATTTTAACAGCCGCGCGAATTAAACTGCCTTGCAAATAAAATGCTTCGGAAGCTAGAGTAGGATTTTGCAAGGCGCTTTCTACACTTGTTCCTGTGCGGTCATATTTTATATCATTGTATCTAGCACAAGAACTATTGATGTTAAAAACAAAGCGGTTGGCAACCAATGAAACATTATCATGAAAATACATGGTGATATTTGACAATGCACTTTCCATCACTAAATAGAGAATAGTACCTTGTCCGCTTGAGAGAGATGTGCCATTTACTTTGATATATAAACCTTTAAAGAAATTCACAAATGCACCATCTGTAGCCATATTGCCTGCTATACTTGCGTTTACCATGTCCATCCCAAACGCAGGATCTAATCTTACACGTAAATGCGCTCCTAATGTGTCATCTGCTAAATATTGTTGGCCTATTACTTCTGGTTTGTAATAGCCAGAGTTTTCAAAACCAGATTCAACTAAATTAATCCCAGTTGTTCCAATAATTTTTGATGCGTAATAATTCGAATCTTCCCGATTTAAATCTTCTGTGATTTCATATACTTCTACTGTAATATCATCTAAGTATGAGTAAAACTTGATACTTGTATAGGCTAATGAAAGTACAACAGAATCTATTACAAGATTTGCGGTTGTACCAAAATTTGGTGTGATGGAGGACAATCGAATTTGAGTCACTAATCCGCAATCCACTTTTCCAAAAACGGGGTCAATATAAGAACCAAGTAAACCTACGGCTGTTTCGTCTGTTTCTAGATTGTTAACTTGTTCCGAATAAGTTTCTAAGGTAAATGTATCGGTCATTTGCAAATCAAGTGAACCCTCTTCAAGGCCATCTCCAATATTTGTTATTTCTTTTTTACACGAAACAAAAATTAGGGTAGCCATAAAAAAAGTAGCGGAAAGTTGTAGAACCTTCCGCTTGCTTTTTATTTTATTCTTTTTTATCATTAATTAGATAACTAGTTCTTCTATAATTTGATCATAAAACTCGTCAACAGGTTTAACGAAAGATTCTTCAGGAAAGTATTCAAGGAATGGATTTCCTGAATTAATAATTGCAGCTTTTAATTCTGAACTAATTTCAGGACTTCCTTGAATAACACCATCAGAAACTTTTATTGCCATCTCATTCAGCGTGTTAAAACTCGCCTTTTTGTAAGGAGCAATGGTAGCCTCATCAAAGCCGTCAAATTTAAGTTTTTCGTGAAATTTAGCATCCCAATTTTTGTTAAATGCATTGTCGTATACAGAATAAACAACTTTTGCATCTGAGAAATGAGGATCGTTGTGATATAATTTCTTAATATAAAGTGGTGTTAAAGCGGTCATCCAACCATGACAGTGAATGATATCCGGTTTCCAACCTAATTTTTTTACTGTTTCTAAAACACCACGTCCAAAAAACATTGCTCTTTCATCATTGTCTACGTGGCAATTTCCTTTTTCATCGCAAACAGTTGTTTTACGACGGAAAAAATCGTCGTTGTCTATAAAATAAACTTGAATTTTAGCTTGAGGAACAGATGCAACTTTAATAATCAATGGATGATCCACATCGTTGATAATAAGATTCATTCCAGATAGCCGAATTACTTCATGTAATTGATGGCGACGCTCATTGATACAGCCATATCGCGGCATAAATGCTCTGATTTCTTTTCCGGCTTCCTGAATTCCTTGAGGAAGTTTTCGGGTTGTAACGGAGATGTCTGAATTTGGTAAAAAGGGTGAAATTTCTTGTGAGATAAATAGAACTCTTTTCTTTTCCATAAAGTACGTAGACTTATTATTGAGGCACAAAATTACGAAAAAAATACAACATAATCAATTGTAAAATATAGATTTGCAAGTTTGTCTCCGTCAAAAATGCTGTAAAATAGCGTGAAAACCATAACTACATCCTCCGAACTCGTTGATGTTCAGGCTTTGCTGCAAAAAGAAAATCCCACGTTGATTCTTGGATTTGTCCCGACAATGGGCGCTTTGCATGATGGACATATTAAGTTGATAAAAACCGCGAAAGACTATTCTGATAAAGTTATTTGCTCAATCTTTGTAAATCCTACGCAATTCAATAACCTTAGCGATTTAGAACGATATCCACGCACATTAGAATCCGATAAAAAATTATTAGAACAAAATGGATGTGATTATTTGTTTGTTCCTACAGTTAATGAAATCTATCCTAATGGTGTAGATGTCTCTTACTTAATTGATTTTGAGGGTTTAGACTTGATAATGGAAGGCGAATTTAGACCTGGTCACTTTAAAGGTGTTGCAATGGTGGTTGAGCGTTTATTTGCGATGGTAAATCCGGACATTGCTTTTTTTGGCAGAAAAGATTTTCAGCAAGTTGCTATTATCAAACAAATGGTAAGAGTGCGAAAGCTAAAACTTAAAATTCATGTTGTTGAAACACTGCGAAACCAAGACGGACTTGCATTGAGCTCAAGAAATGCGTTGCTATCTGAACAAGAAAAAAACGATGCGCTTATAGTTTTTAAAACACTTTTAATGGTGAGGGAGTGGTCCAAAACTGTCACAAAGACAGAAATTCTAAAATTAAAGTTGATCGACTTTTTCAATTCTGGAAAACTGAAATTAGAATACCTTGAAATTGTGGACGACTTAACATTGAAG
>Ga0105048_10004943_pt1 | contig 21622 bp, 20 predicted proteins | sample MAT05_FD_78382 | JGI IMG/M metagenome (GOLD analysis project Ga0105048, IMG submission 78382) | Freshwater microbial communities from Lake Fryxell liftoff mats and glacier meltwater in Antarctica - MAT-05 | ecosystem: Environmental > Aquatic > Freshwater > Ice > Liftoff microbial mat | place...
CTCGTCTCGCCGCATCGCGCCAAACGTCCCTGGCTTGGGCAGGTTGAAAAACTCTCAACTGCAACTCTGCCTGCCTATGATCCAACCTGTTATCTTTGCCCGCGCAACGAGCGCGCAGGCGGAGTCTTCAACTCGGACTATACAGGCACATTTGTTTTCGAAAACGACTTCGCTGCTTTGCTTCCTGACTCTTCGGAAGAAAAAAGCGCTTCATCCCACCCGCTGCTTGTCTCTGTTCCCGAGCATGGACATTGTCTGGTGGTTTGTTTCTCGCCCCGTCACGATCTGACATTACCCGAGCTTGATCTTCCAGCCATTGAAAACGTGCTTACCACCTGGGCAAAGAATTCCGCAGACATGGCAGATGAAGGCTATATAAAATATGTGCAGGTCTTTGAAAACAAAGGTGCCATGATGGGCTGTTCCAATCCGCATCCACACAGCCAACTGTGGGCGCAATCGCAACTGCCCAATGAGATCGTCAAGGAACTCGCCACACAAACGGAATATTTCAAAAAGAACAATCGTCCGCTTTTAGTGGAGTACATTCAGGAAGAACTCAAACAAAAAGACCGCATTCTATTTTCGAATGATCATTTCACAGCACTGGTTCCATATTGGGCTGTCTGGCCGTTTGAAGTGCTGGTATCCGCGCATCGTCCATCTGCATACTTGAAAGATTTATCTTCAAGTGAAGTCTCGGCTTTGGCAGAGGTCTTCAAAAAAGTCACCACTCGTTATGACAACATGTTTGAAATCTCATTCCCCTACTCGATGGGATTCCACCAAGCGCCCGCCGATGGACAGCCTCACCCCGAATGGGTATTGCACGCGCATTTTTATCCACCACTGCTGCGCTCAGCAACTGTCCGCAAATTTATGGTGGGCTACGAAATGCTCGCCATGCCGCAACGTGACATCACCCCGGAAGTCGCCGCGGATCGATTGCGTTCGCTTTCAGACGTGCATTACAAACACAAGTGAAATGACCGCAGACCGTAGACCACGGTCAACCGTCCGCGATCTACGGTCTGTCACTTGATTCGATATAATCGGGCAATGACTCCCAACCTCAATCAAAATAAAACAGTGACCGTGATCGGCGCAGGCATTGCAGGGCTTTCTGCCGCGTACGATCTACATCGCGCAGGCTGGCAAGTGACCGTGCTCGAAGCCCGTGACCGTGTCGGCGGGCGCGTATTTTCAATTCGCGATTTTTCAAATGGATTGGTCGCCGAAGGCGGCGGCGAATTTATCGATCAGCATCACACGCGTATGCTGGGGTTCGCAAAAGAGTTTAAGTTATCACTGGGTGAGGTCGGCAGTTGGCAGGGACAAACCGATGATTGGGGCGCATATGACGGCAAAGCGGGAAAATCCAGCGCTGTGAATGTGTGGGGTTTCGACCTCGGAAAAGAATATGACAAAATGTGGGCTGCGCTAACAGAATTAGCAAAGAAATGTCCCGACCCTGCACATCCTGACTCCGCGCCCCATGCCAAAGAGTTGGATCAGCAATCCGCCGCAGAATGGATTCAATTACAATCCGCGCACCCGCTTGCACGTCAGGCGTTCGCCGATCACATCCGCTCAGAATATACCTGCGAGCCTGAACAATTTTCATTGCTCGATCTCGCGCGCAATGCATCTCTCTATTACAGCACTCCCGATTTTTACAGAACCACTTATCGTGTCATCGGCGGCAATGACCAGATCCCACGTGCCATCGCAGCAGTATTACCTGATGTACGCATGAATGCCGAAGTGACATCCATCAATAATCAAACAGACGGAGTCACGGTCACCTACAAACAAGGCGATGCATTCCACACAATAGCCTCTGCATTTACCATTCTAGCCATCCCGTTGACAACAGTACGCTTGATCGAATTCAATCCGCCACTACTGTCAGCACATCAGCGCATGATACATGAAGTTTCCTACGGCGCATTGACCAAGGTGCTGATCGAATATCGCAAACGCTTTTGGAAAGATAAAGGGTGGAATGGCCGATTGTCCACCGACCAGCACATCGTCCAGACATGGGATGCGACCAGTCATATTGAGGGCGAGCAAGGCATCATCACTGCCTATACAGGCGGCGAGCCCGCCCTAAAATTATCCGCTTTATCAAATGAAGAACGAATCAAATTAGCAGTGTCAGTCATCGAAAAAATATTCACAGGCTCTGCCGATCTTGTTGAAAATACCGCCACCATCGCATGGATCAATGAACCATTTACACGCTCCTCTTATATGGCGCTTGCCCCCAATCAGGTGACTCAGCATTGGCAAACTTTGTTTGCACCAGCAGGCCGTTTATTCTTTGCGGGCGAGCACGCCACGATCTATCAAGGCTTCATGGAAGGTGCCGCCGAAAGCGGTCAACGAGCCGCAAAAAATATTATGGAGAATTCATGAGTGAAGCACGGAGAAGTTTTATCGAAGGCGTACGCGCAGAGTTTCCATTATTGGTTGGCGTATTCCCATTCGGCATGATCTACGGCACCCTGGCACTTAACGCAGGGCTTTCCACCAGCACGTCACAATTAATGTCAGCCATTGTATTTGGAGGGTCATCACAGTTTGTAGCTGCGCAGCTCATCCACGATGCAGCGCCCGGGTTTGTCATCATCATCACCATCGCCGTTGTGAATCTGCGTCACATGTTATATAGCGCATCGCTTGCGCCTTATCTAAAAAATTTATCATTAAAATGGAAAATCATCCTGTCTTATTTCCTAACCGATGAAGCCTATGCGCCCAGCATTTTGAAATATGAAGCGGATGGCATTACGCCCACAAGTCACTGGTTTTTATTAGGCGCAGGATTCTCACTATGGTTCATCTGGCAGACCAGCACCGCGCTTGGAATTTTTCTCGGCACGGCCATACCTGAATCATGGTCATTGGATTTCGCGCTGCCCTTAACCTTCATCGCCATGGTGGTGCCCGCGCTGAAAAACCGTCCTATGATTGCGGCAGCCGTCAGCGCAGGAGGGGTCGCATTACTGGCTTATAGCCTGCCCTTCAAGTTGGGATTAATCCTCGCTGCATTGACAGGCATCATCGTTGGAACAATCATGGAGGGTAGAAAATGAATATCTGGCTGATCATGTTCATTGGCGGGCTGCTCACCTTTGGAATGAGATTCTCTCTCATTTTTTTATTCGGCAGGCTTGAGGTCCCGCAAACGATGCGCAAGGCGTTGCATTACGTCCCGCCTGCCGTCCTCTCCGCAATTATTTTCCCCGAATTACTTTATCACGCAGATCATCTTGATCTATCGTTTGGCAACATCCGTTTATTCGCAGGCATCATCGCAACACTGGTCGCATGGTACACAAAAAATACACTGCTCACCATTCTGGCGGGCTTGCTCGCGCTATTGATTTTGCAATTAATATAAAAAATGCCCGCTTTGATGCGGGCATTTTTTACACAAACATTAAAAAGATTTGATTCCCGCCCGCTTCTTTGGCACGCGACATGGCCTGCCGCGCCTGCTGAATCAACGGCTCAACTTCGGTGGATAAACTGATACGCGCCGCAGACGCAATGCCCGCGCTGATCTTGACATTAAGCGGCGCCTCATTCTTAACCTCAATGCGGGTGCCGCGTACTCCGGCAATGATCCTGTCTGTTACTTTTTCCGCATCCGCGCCGATCACACCCGAAAGCAAAATTACAAACTCATCCCCTGTCCATCGGCCAATACAATCATACGGGCGGCTCTTCTCACGGATCGATTGCGCCACAACCCGCAAAACTTCATCCCCAACTTCAGCGCCAAACGTATCGTTGATGATCTTGAAATTATCAATATCCAATGAGATTAAACTTAACGGCAGGGATGAACGACGCGCCCGTTCCAACTCACCCGTCGACTGGCGCACGAAAGCCGCGCGATTCATAAAACCTGTCAGGCCATCAAACGCGGCTTGATTCTCCAATTGATCACGCGCAATAGCCAGATTACTCGCCAGGGAAACAATACGCTCCGCCATACCAATTCGGCTCTTCAACTCCTGAGCCTTAAACGGCCTCTGAATCGTATCATCCGCGCCGGAGGGAGCAATATCTTCATCTTCATTTTTTGAAGTAATCAGTAAAATATAAAGAGGCGCAGGAAGTTTCGCCGCACGAGCACGCAGAATAAACTGTGTAGAACGCAGGTCGCTGCTATCCCAATTCGCAATCAGAAAACGAGCCTCGCCAGATTGAATATACGGCCAGGCCTGCTCGCTATTCGCAAGTTGAATGACAGTACTTTTATGATTCAAAGACTGTTGAATCAGTGCAAACTCTTTTGGATCATTTTCAAGCACTAGTATTTTCATGAGCGTCCTTTTCGCTATTATAAAGCTGTTTACCCAGCCATCTCACTCATTTTATTCCTAAATTGGTTTTAATATGAAAGGATTTGCATCACGTTGACAAATGCCCCCTCCCATAGTAATATTTGCCCCGCTTCACCTAAGTTGCCGAGGTAGCTCAGTGGCAGAGCAAAGGACTCATAAGCCTTCGGTCGAGAGTTCAAATCTCTCCCTCGGCACACAAAAACCCGCGAAAGCGGGTTTTTCATTATCATGCAAACTCAAATCGACAAACTCATACGCGCCAAACGTAGAACCATCGCCATCATCATCGAACGCGACGGCAGCCTGACAGTCCGCGCACCGTTGCGTGCGCCTCAGGCACTGATCCAGCAATTCATCCACGAAAAAGAAGATTGGATCACACGCGCCCGCGAAAAAGTCACAGCGCTGGTGACGACGCCCGCCCGCCAATACATAGACGGCGAGACATTTCCATTCCTCGGTTCATCCTTTAACTTGAAACTGGTCCAGTCACAACGGCCAGCCCTCCAATTTGACAGTGACTTCACGCTCAGTCTCGCGGCCCAGCCCAAAGGCAAATTGCTTTTTACAAACTGGTACAAGGAACAGGCATCCAAAATCATTGCCGAACGTGTAAAAGATTATTCAAAACAATACAACTTCACACCCAAACAAGTGAAGATCACATCTGCCAAAACACGCTGGGGATCATGCAGTTCAAATGGTACATTGAATTTCACCTGGCGGCTGGTCATGGCTCCATTGGACGTAATCGACTACGTGGTTATACATGAACTGGTACACCTGCGCGTGAAAGATCACTCCAGCAAATTCTGGAGCGCAGTTGAGGCGCTTTATCCTGAATACAAAACACAAAGGAAATGGCTGCGGGAACATGGAGAAACATTAACTTTATAGCGTTCAATAATTTATAAAAAAGCGACTGTCTGATGAACAGTCGCTTTTTTATTTCTTGCGTTTATCTGGAAAAGGAGAAAACAACGCGTAGCCCTCGCCCACTTTATTGGTTATCCCATCAATTCTTTTGGCTGTTTTTTTATTGAGCGGAAGTATCTGGTGCAAGTACAACTCACCATACGGCGTGATCGCCAGCAAAGACTCAACCGCTATAAATGAATGAGCGTTTTCAGCGTCAGACCTCTTAATTGGTGTAACAAAGTCATCATACTCTTCATACACCATCCTGCGCCAGTATCTCTCAAATGATGGATATTTTTTATCGTTCAGCAATTCAGCCATCAATTTGGAGAAATACGGCTTGGAACGAACGCGCAATGTCCGCCTGCGAAAATAATGGACATTTACCAACGCGAGCCGTTCAAAACTATCATCACCGATGATCTCTGGGAAATTTGAAAGCGGGTCAAATATATAGCGCATCAAGTTATAACCGCCAACCATGTCAGCAGCGTTTTCCAACAAAGCCGCTGGAGCGCCATAAAAATCGATCAAACAATAGTTTGCAAGCAGAACATCGCAAAAAGCATCCGTCACAAGGATTGGCAAAGTAATACAGGCAATGTGCTCCCCCAGTTCTTTCAAGAAAGATTGAGGATCAAACGTTTTTTTTTCGCGGCTGCTTCCCTTGCGCACGGCCTCAATTTCTGTCACGCCGCTGGCCGCAAACAAAAACTCCTGCCGTTCCATGGAAGTTAGACGAAAGCCATCGGCCAGCTTCAGCAGCATATTATCTTTGAGAAGTGTTCGCCTTGCGCCGCGCTCAATATTACTGATGGCAGATACATCCACGCCTGATCTTTCAGCCAGTTCCGATTGAGTCCAATGCATATCTTCGCGTAAGGATGCGACCAGTGATCCAAATTCAAAACGATCCATTTCACTCCTGCCTCATACCTCTAAAAAATCTTTGAGACCACTCTTGTTTTTTATTGAGACAACTATAACATTTTTTTTTGACAAAACCAAGAGACGGGAGATAATTAAAAAGTTATTGTATTTTCTTCTCTGTCGATAAGTAAAAATATTTACAAAGACACAGGAACAACAAAACTCCCTAACATTGCGGCCGAAGGCGCCTATTGAATCTCATAGGGGAAAACGCCTCGGAAAATTTTAATCAAGGGGCAGCCCAGGTTGTGGCTGCTCCATGGGGCTCTTTCCGCCGTACCTGGCGGTTTTTTTGTTCTTCTTTCCATGTTCGTTTATACTTTCTGCATGGAACAAAATGAGATAGAACACATCATTCGCCTGCATACAGATTTCCAAATAATAGTCGCTGAAAACACAAAATGGCGGGTACGCGACCTCGAACACTTATACACATCCATCGCGCTATTTTCAAAAGCACTGGGTGGAAATGAAAATTTCAAACGCCAGCTTGGAGAAGTCCAGATCGAAAGAGCGGATACAGGAACAAATCTCGGACTCGCATACAAGGATCGCATCCAGCTAAGTGAAAAAAGCCAATTCAGCGCATGGTCAGTGATCCATGAACTGGCGCATGTCTGGGATGCGAAAAATCAATGGCGCTTATCACGAACGCTGGAAAAATTCACGGGCGGCTATACCCATCCAGTGTTATCGTCCATAAGAAAAAGGCTTCCCGGTCAATGGGATGCAAGCCCACACGGCTCAGGCAACAAACCTGGCTATTACGGCAGAAAGCCCGGCGTGAACGCCGCTGGATATTTCTATGGAGATATCCCCAGCGGGTCAAATTGGCGTTTTAATCGCAAAGAAGATTTCGCTGAATCGGTTGTGATGTATTGCGGTTGGGGACAGGATAATTTAATTTCAAAGACGGCGCACGGTAGAATTGAACGTTATCTTTTATCCAACGGGACAAAAGATCCGCTCTATGGCATAACCGACAACTGGTCTGACTATTTAAAATATTTTTACCCTGCAGACGGGGACTACACAAAAACCAAACGCTGGAAATATATAAATGAGTTGGTAAAATCAAGCAAACAGGCAGACTAAAGCCCGCGACCCAAAATAATAATCGGAGGAAATATTCATGCCCATCATTTCTGAAGCCCTGATCGAGATCCGCGAACACAACGAGCCAGATTACATGCCCATGATCGACTATCAAACATGGCGCGTAGCGTTGATGAATTACACCCCAGATTTACTACCCGAAAAAATCAATCGTATGCAAAAACATACAGAGACAGATGAAGTCTTTGTTTTGATGAAAGGACACTGTATTTTATTGATCGGCGAAGGAGAAGAAGGTGTAACAAAAATCCATGCAGTGGATATGGAGTTATACAAGCTATACAACGTGAAAAGAGGCGTGTGGCATTCGCATACCTTCAGCGAAGATGCGCGTGTGCTGATCGTGGAGAATCGCGACACAGTTGTTGAAAATTCCCCATTTGTTTCGCTTTCGGAAAGCCAGTGTGAAGAGGTTATAGAGTTAACAAAAAAACGCTGGAGCTTATAAGGCAAGAAGAATTACACAACGTCCCGAAGGTTTGTACTATGACAACCTGCGGGACGTTCTTGTTATCCAAACTCAAAAGTTGGCATACCTTCGCTATGCGTTATCACTTTGAATAATCCGCCAGAGAGCGGATATTTTATTAGGTCTTGCTCACTCATCCCAACTCGCGCAGAGGTGATGTATAGCTCGTTCATGTCTTTACCGCCAAACACACACGCGGACGATTGCAGCGCAGGCACAGGAATCTGCTCAAGCAGTGTACCTGTACTGGGATTCCATTTGGTGATCTGCGCTCCACCCCAGAGGGCGATCCACAGATTGCCTTCTATGTCGGAGGTCATGCCGTCGGGCCAGCCGAGGGGTTCGGGAATGTAAATTGCCATACGTGGATTCGCAATTTGTCCTGTTGCGAGATCATAGTCAAATGCTTTGACTTCGCGGGTGGGGGTATCAATGTAGTAAAGTGTTTTATGGTCAACGCTCCAGGCGAGGCCATTGGAGATGGTAATGCCGCCCAGCAGACGGGTGACTTGATTACCGTCAAATGAATATAAGGCGCCATTTGGGTCTTTCTCGTTCATGTCCATGGTACCGGCCAGGAAGCGGCCAGCGGGGTCACATTTACCGTCGTTCATGCGGTTGGTAGCTAGTTCATCTACTAAAGAGGAAAGAACTGTTAATTGAGCGGTATCAGGATTCAGGTCAGCGAAGCCGAAGCGAGTGCCTAAAAGGAGATTCCCATTTTTGCGTGGAGCCAGGCAGCCGATGAGATCATCCAGCTCGGCAAGAATTTCCGTATTTGCATAGACGCGCTTGCCAAGAATATCGAGCCAATAGAGGGTTTGCGTTTTCGAATCCCAGGCAGGGCCTTCGCCGAGCGTTGTTTTTGCATCGAGAATAAGTGTAGTTTGCATGTTGGTTACCATTTTAATAATACAGCCGCGACCGTGAATGCGGATGCGATAACGATAAAGACGGAGGCGGCTGTGGTGAAGTTTTTTTGAAAAATATTATTGACATGCTGACCCATCAATTTTTCATTGCTTGCCAATTTGATGAGATAAAAGAAAACCAGCGGCAGGGTCATGGCGTTTAGGGTCTGTGTGGCGATGGCAAAATGAAAGAGCGAGATACCGGGGATGGTTGTAATTAATGCCGCCACCACCAACTGAACGATGAAGAGAATATAAAAAGTTTTGCTCTTCTGGAAGTCTGTATCGAGGCTGCCGGATAGACCGAAGAATTCAGAGAAAGCGTAGGCCGTTGAAAGCGGGACAATGACGAGTCCCATGAAAGCTGCGGCGAGCAACCCTACCGCGAAGAGTTCGCTGGCAAGTTCGCCTGCAAACGGGCGGATGGCGAGCGCGGCCTGTTCACCAGATTGCAATTGCAAACCTCCCACGCCATAGCCATGCGTATTAAGCGCTGCCGCTGTGGCGACGATCATAAAGAACGAGAAGAAGTCTGTTAGGAATGCGCCCCAATAGGTTTCAAACTGGGAATACTTGAGCGTGTTCTTATCCATTTTTTTGTCAAAAGCAAAACTGCTGATAAAGAACTGACCCCATGGAGTAATGGTGGTTCCGAGCACACCCATACCAATCACCAGATAACTGACAAGATACTTGGACGTCCATGTTACGCCATGTGGATAGATCAAATTGCCCAGCGCCAAAGACCAATCGGGGTTGGATTTAACCGCAGAGATAATGTAGGTGACATAAAATAACGAGACGATCAACATGATGGTCTGTGTTAATTTGTAGTTTCCTTTGGTAATAAATATAAACGCGATCAACAGCATTCCAATTACAAAAGGCGCGGCGGGAATATTCAACATGCCGCTGACAGTTCGAATGGCTGAGACTTCGGTGGTGATTGTGCCGAGGTTGGCGATCAATAATCCTATAAAGATGAACAGCGAGACTTTGACACCATATTTCTCGCGGATTAAGTCTGCCAGTCCGCGGCGGGTGACGAGTGTTAGACGCATGCCCATTTCCTGTGTGACCCCCAACAGAATGGTGATGATCAACAACGGGAACAGGATCGGATATCCAAGTGTTGCGCCAGCAATGGAATAAGTGGCTACGCCGCCGGCGTCGTTATCTGCCATGGCGGCGATGGTGCCGGGGCCAAAGACCGAGATAATCAAGGCGAAACGCCGAACCCAACGATTGGTTCTCCATTTCTCACGGAGGAAGTTGAAGGTCTTGTTCATTCGTGCCCTCCAAAGAAATGCGGCAGGCGTTTCTTCCAGGCCGTTGGCAGGATTTTATCGAGCGCATCATCAGAGGTGACGATGCCGTGCATTTTATTCTCAGCATCGACAACTGGGACAGCGATCAGATTATATTTGGCGACCATGTGTGCAATCTCTTCCTGTTCTGTATCCAATTCAACACTGACCACACGTTTATGCATAAATTCGGTGATCGGTGTTTCAGGCTGGGCGAGGATTAAGTCACTGAGCGAGAAGACGCCGATCAAATGCTCTTCTTCATCGGTGACATACACGTAATAGACCAACTCGGCTTCTTCACCCACTTTGCGCAGGTGCTCAATGGTTTGGGATGCGGTCATATTGGGCAAAACTGAAACATATTCAGTGGTCATCAGACCACCGGCGGTATCTTCAGCATAGCGCAACAGCTCGCGGACTTCGTCAGCGTCTTCGGTTTCCATGAGCTTGAGCAAACCCTGACGGCGCTCATCCGATAATTCTGCGAGCAAGTCGGTGGCTTCATCAGGAGACATTTCTTCGAGAACATCGGCCATGGTCTCATCTGAGAAGTGTTCGATGATACTGGCTTGAAAATCTGGTTCAACTTCTTCGAGCGTTTCAGCGAGTCTCTTTATATCGAGTTTATGGAGTATCTCGCCGTGTTCAGCGCGGCTGAGGCTGGAGATGATCTCGGCAATATCGGAGGGATGCAGTTCGGCAAGCTTTTCGACGGGAACTTTCAAGCGCATGGATTGGTCGTGCATCAAGGGTTCAACAAATTCCCACGAAATGGTACCCTCTGACAGGTCAGTCTTGAGGCGTTGAGCGGCCCAGCGTCCTAGTTTTTCCAATCCGATGCGGCGCATGATTCCGAGCATCCCAATATCAACATTACTGACAATCACATTGCCGTTGACACGCACTAACTCAATATCATTGACACGCACCACGCGCGCATCATCGGTATCGAGGATTTGTTTATCGAGAACATCTTCAACCAGACGAATATCGTTCTCACGCGGCTCGTAGTTTGGGATATCCGCCGCAGGCCGCCGCAATGGGATGGCGGCAGAAAGCAACGCGGCCAGGTCAAAATAAGGCAGGGTCACATCCCCATCCTTGCCATGTACAATGATCGCATCCACAACGGGATGCGAGAATTCGTTATAAGTGCGCGCGATCAAATCCTTGAGCACGCCGATTCGAGTGCCATCATAGTCTGTTACCGGACGTCCGATGAGTTCGCTGATGAAAGCCATAGTTACTCCTTTTTATAAAACAAAAACCACCTTGGGATATTCTCCGAAGGTGGCTATTTGACACAGGGGGCAACAAACTGGTTTATTTACCCATGCCGCACACATAGGAGTGTGACGCGCGTAGGAATACAGTTGGGTTGCATCTGGGAAAATCGCATTTCGGAGAAGTTAAAACGGAACATAAACGGGCGACTTAAATGGTCATCCGCATCCACGGCCATCACCTCCTTTTGGGGTTGAGATTGAATAATTATCATAATACTCCACAGACTTTATACCCCCGCCAATTAGAATCCGTCAAGAGTGGAAAAAAAATTGATATGACAATGTACTATCCACAGAATCAGGTTTCAGAAATCTTTATTGTGGAAAGATAAATTCAGTTGTAATCGTTGGATTAAATTCAGTCGTGATTTCAAATGCGAGTGATAAGGCGGGGGATTTTTGTCTGTAGGTGCGGGAGACCCAGCCTTCATAGGGCTGCGTTTCTCTTTGACCGTGGAGCAATTCACCGGCGCGAACCAGAGAAAATGAAAAAGAAAATGATGAATGATGAATGATGAATGATGAATGAAGTGACAGCGTTATCCAGCCGTGTGGAGAGTTGAGTTTTAAGGTTGCACCTGATTCCTGTTCTTCGAGTTTCCATTCATAATCGGGTAAAAGCCAGTACAGGCGGTATACATGCGGGGTTTTAGTGCGCGTTGATAATTTATCTTCCACCACCCAGCGTTCATCCTGATAGACAGTGACGGTGCGCTCGTGTTTGATATTACGGTATCCGCGATGATAGGCTCGCACACGGCTTAAAATATTCTCATCGGCATCAATCAAATTTTTAGAGAAGGCATTCGCCCAATCAAGCACAAGGAAACGGCCAGCGCGAGTCATTTGATCACGGCCATCCACGGTGACGGTATTATGCACACGCGTGGTCACCAGCGGATTATCCCAGGGCGGCGCGGCGTTATATAAATAGGTGCCCGCGTCCTGCGTGATATTGAGTCCGCGCCACCAGAGATCGAGATGCAATTGGTCGATATGTGAAAGCCGACTCTTGAAATGAGAAGCGCGCAGATAGGCCCATGAATTTTGTCCGCGTGGATGATCGGTCAGATAGGCGCTTGAGTCTGTCACACGCTCGGTGGCTTTTAACCCAAACCACAATGACATTTCATCCCACGCGCCTGATTCCAAACTGGTCCTTAAGAAAGCACGCGCAGCGGCCTGCACTGTGGGGCGGTAATCGTCAAAGGCGGATGCGCTCAAAGGGAAGATCAAGGCTCCATCGTTGGCGCCCAGATTCGGGGTCAGGCCTGATGCGCTGTCGAGGAGTGAAAAAAGCCAATGCGCAGAACGCCCAATCGCTTGTGAAGTTTTTATCGAAAAGACATCCTGCTTAATAAAATTAATCCACAAGACTGTTTGCAGCATGACGCGATGATAATTCGTGCTGTGTTGAATGTATTCGCCATAACTTCCAATTTGATTTTGAAACGACCCATTGAGCCATTTCCAGCCGAGATCGCGCCATGTTTTATTTTTGAAAAATAAACCCGCTGTATACAGCGCGGCGGCTTCGGTCACAAGATGATTATTATTTTGCGAACGGGCATAGATCAGCGTGGATGGAATACGTGACGCGTGAATAAAAATGGATTGATGAAGAGCAGCGCGTCTTTCTGCGCTGGTTGCTGGCGCAGTCTCGAAAACATGATCAGCCCAAACGAGACTCATCAACCGAATCGCAACTTCCTGTCCATTCATCCAGTGCGGGCCAAGATTCGCGGGATTGTTCTGGATGAATGATTCAAAATGTTTCCAGAAGGTTTCGGCGTATTGATTACTTTGCGTGAGATGCCAGGCGCGGCCGAGAATGAATGCCCATGCAAATCTCGCGGGTTCCCAGAGATATTTGATATCGGTGGCTGGTAATTGGTAATTGATAACTGGGGTCTTGTGAGTTTCGTAATCAGTCCAATGTGATAATGGTTTTTCGAAAGAAAATCGTAATGGAACAATTTCGCCAAAGACGCGAATTTCCCCGTTGACAATTTCATCGGCTTCCTTAAGAAGAATTATTTTGCCGTCTTCGCCAAGGGTTTGGGAAAGCTGGTCGCGCTTGGGAAGGGAGAAAAGGGAATAGGAATTAGGAATTTGTAAACTAGGAATTACGGGTGTGATTCGTTTGTAGTAACCTGTGAGCAAACCAAATTTATACAACGCAAACAACACCAGCGGACGAATGCCCAATTGACGCAGAAATTTTATGCCGATTAAAAATTTGGATTTCATTTATTGAATACGGTTCATATAAGCGAGCGCATGAAATAATACAGCGACTTGCAGCCCGTGCAGAAATTCGCCGCGTTTTGTCATGGCAATCAATTCGTCTAATGCGACAAGATGCACTTCAATATCCTCGGCGTCATCAAACTGCTGAATAGCTGTCTTTTCAACATCATACGCCAGATACGCATACATTAAATTCGTTTGAAGCGCAGGATTGGGATAAAACTTTCCAACCTCGATCAACTTGGAAGTGGTGTAACCCGTTTCTTCAGACAACTCGCGCCGCACACCCGCCAATGGACTCTCGCCATCTTCCACCACGCCGCCGGGGAATTCCCAGCAAACATCCTGTGCGCCGTGACGAAACTGTCTGACCAGAACAACCTGCTGCTCTTTCGTAAGCGCAAGCACACAGGCCCAGGTGCGAAATTCAAGCGCGGTGGCTTCAAGGAACTTTCCATTTGGCAGTTCAACTTTATCAAACCGATATCGCGGGCGGACGTAATTCGACTCCAGAATCTTCCACGGCTTGAGCGGCATGGATTTACGAGTCTCCAGATTCAATGATCTGTTTTGTTATGCGGTTCACTTCGTCCAATGACTGGCCTTTGGCTTTTTCCAGCCGCTCAAAGCGTTTGCTGAATTGAGTCATTGCGTATGCGACGAAATCATCTTCCACCAATCCAAACGGGACGACTTCATAGCGGGCAAACGCGTCACCGATCACGCCGATGGCAAGTGGCAGCAGGGTATTCATATACATTTCAAGATTTTTCCATTCCTGCGGATTCTCTGCAATGAGGCGCGAAAGCAAAAACACGCCATATGCAATGTGACGAGACTCATCCTGCTTCAACAATGAAATGCCTTTGCGTAACCCAGGCATAAGGTCATTGCGTTCGAGCATGGTAAAAAAGGCGTGATAGCCCGTCTCCGCCAGAACGCCTTCCACGACCATGTTGTAGGTGACAGAAGCGCGGATCTGCGCGGCGGGGCTTGGGTCGCTCTTCAGGTTAAGTAACGCTTCGGGCAGGGCTTCGTAAAAAATAGTTTTGTAATTATCCGTATGAAAACGAGATAAATCGACAGGCGCATCGCAAACTTCATCGAGAAAGCGGCGAAAGAAATCGGTATGTTTGGCTTCTTCAAATAGAAAAGTTGTCAGGAACATTTCCTCTTCGATGCGGCCTTCGCGGGCGATGACTTCGATCAGCGGCAGCAGGTCCAACGTCACGGCTTCTTCGCCCGCGACGAATAACGCGAGCAACAGCCAGACCAAATCCTTTTCGTCATCCTTGAATGTGGCCCAATCCTGCTTGTCTTTTGAGGAATCAATATCCGATGGGTTCCAAATGCCGAGTTTCTTAGCCTTCTCGTACAAACGCATGGGAGGCAGGTCACGGTTAAGTCCGCGGGTGGTGGTGGCGAAAGATGTGTGAGACATGAGGTTACTCCAATTAATTGAAATGATTTGTTACTGGATTTAATAGTCAGTATAAACGGGGAGAGATTTACGCGGAAGGGTCTATGCTTTGTACCAAAACCAATAACCACGAAGGGATACTACGCAGAACGTCCCGAAGGTTGCCGTAATTCAAATTTGTTTCGGGAATAAACCTTCGGGACGGCGCTTAACATTGGTACGCTTTGTACCTTTTGCAATCGCCGCATCAAACAGTGCATTATAATTTTTGACATGCCTACGACAACAGACTCTGTCCGCACGTATTATGACCAGAACACAAATCTATTTCTGAAATTCAGCAGCTCCACCAAAGCGCAAAACATCCACCGCTCCCTGTGGACAGATGGCGCGCAAACTCTTGAAGACGCGCTCAATGTGTCCAACGCGCGCATTCTCAAGGAAATAGAAACTGTCACGCCCGCCCATGCGCGCTGCGCTGACCTTGGCTGCGGAGTCGGTGCGAGTCTGTTTTATATTTATCCGCGTTTGCAAAACCCCGCCCCTGCGCTCGGACTGACTCTCAGCCCGGTACAGGCAAAACTGGCACAAGCCTCCGCTAGGCAATTAAATCTCCACGATCAAATTCTGTTTGCAGAAGGTGACTTTACCTCCGTGCCACTTACAGATCATCTGGATGCTGTTTATTCGGTGGAGGCGGTTTGTCACGCGGTGGAACCTGAAAAATATTTCAGCGAAGCCAGCCGATTATTACGCAGCGGCGGCAAACTTATTTTGGTGGACGATTATCAAACGCCGCGCTCGCTTTCGCACAATGAAACCCGATGGCTGAAAGCCTATATTGACGGCTGGTACGTGCCCGGCGTGCGAACCGTGAAACAGATAATCACATGGGCTGAAAAATATAATTTACGATTGGTGAAAAACGAAGAACTCACACCGCACCTGCGCCTGCGTAACCTGCCTGAGCTTCTCGCGCGCGCGATTCTTTTTCTTGGAAACCTTTTGCCGATCCAACACGCGATCCTGCCCTCCATGCTGGGAAGCATGGCCTTGCAGCAATGTTTATATATGGGGATTGTGGAGTATCGCTATTTGGTGTTTGAAAAAACGGACGACGGACGATAGACCGTAGACCGAAAAAAATCGTCTATCGTTTGTGATCATACAGCCATGAAAACCGTCACCCTTCTCACCAGCGGCACGCGCGGCGATGTGATACCGTATATTGCGCTTGGTGAAGGTTTGCGTGATGCGGGCTACAACGTCCGCGTGGCTGCGCCTATTGGGTTTGCGAATCTGGTTGAAAGGAGTACATTAACATTTTCCCCTTTCGAAGGCAATCCATCTGACCTGCTCATCGAACAAGGCGACCAGACTCCGCTTACCCTTGGCCGCAACTTCGTCAACTCCATACGCGCCACGCAATTTTTTCTACGCAAAGCGCGCCCGCTTTACAGGCGCATGTTACACACCGCCGCCGAAGCCTGCCGCGACTCAGATATTCTCATCCACGGCTTGCCCACGCTTTGGGGCGCGCACATTGCCGCAGGCCTGCGCATCCCTGCTGTCCGCGCATTATTGCAGCCGCTTGCACCCACCCGCGAATTTCCATCTGTGCTATTACCATTCCGTTTTTCTTTTTTAGGAATCGGAAACTGGTTCTCGCATTGGGCTGTGACTCAAGCCATTTGGAATTCGTGGCGCTCGGAAATCAACCACGCGCGTCACGCAGACTTTGGCCTGCCGCCTGCCCAATGGACAGATCCTGCGCTCCAAACATTTTTTCGCCAACCTCTCACCCTCAACGGATTCAGCGAACAGATCGTCCCCCGCCCAAAAGATTGGAATGAGAAGCAAGTTATCACTGGCTATTGGCGTACCTCTGAAAATATCGGGCAGCAAGCCATCCAACTCCAGAAGTTTATTGATTCTTCCCCCAACCCCATCGCCATCGGATTCGGCAGCCCAGGCACGCAGGGATATTTGCCGATGCTCGAAGAAGCCTTGCAGCGTGCAAATACTCAAGCCGTATTAACGATCCCTGAAAAATATCACGGTGAAATTAGATCAAAAAATATTTTCCCCATCGAATACGCGCCGCACGAGTGGTTGTATGCACGAGTTAAAGTTGCGGCGCACCACGGCGGCGCAGGGACCACGTCTGCGAGTTTACACGCGGGGATTCCCACCATCACGATGCCATTAGCCATTGATCAATTCTTCTGGGGCGGGCAGATTTATAAAATCGGCGCGGGGCCGAAACCCATTCCACAGCGGGCGTTGAGTGCAGAAAAACTCGCAGATGCAATTCGAGAATCTTTAACGAATAACGCCATGCGCGCGAAAGCAAAAACCATCAGCGCAAGATTGGTCACAGAAAACGGGATACAGGCCGCGGTGCGGGTGATGCGTGATCTGGTGTAGAAAATATCAGGGGGTGGATGAATCTGTTTTGGCTGAAAATCCAACAGACGCAACCATCAAAGCAAAAATGGAAAGTAAACTTCCAATCCAATACGGGGCGGGGAAGGCGATCAGTTCAAATGAAATGCCGGCAATGACAGGCCCAAAAATATTTGTCAGGCTGAGCAAAGTTTGTGTGCCGCCCATCAAGCGCCCCTGTTCGCTTTCAGAGACGCGCAGTGAAACCAACGCGGTGAGCGATGGGATGCTCATGCCCGTGCCCAGCGCAACGATGGTGACGGCTGGATAAAGCGCCCAACTGACAGGCGCGAGCGCCATGCCCACCAAACCGACAGCCATGAATGTGAGACCCGCGAGCGTGAGTTTGCGTTCACCAAAGATCGGTTGAAGTTTGCCAAATAAAAATCCTTGAATAAAGACGGCGCAAAGACCCACGTAAAGATAGAAGAAACTATTTTGTGTGGGAGTCCAGTGAAAGCGGAAGTTGGAGTACAACGGGAAATTCGATTGCAACCCGGCGAAGGCCAGATTTAATAAAAACATGGCGATCAGGAATTTTTTGATATTGTCCTGTTTGAAGAGACTTGTGAATTGCCTTCCAAAGTGTGCCACATTAAAAACAGGTTTGATCTCGCGCTTTTCAAGTGGAAGTGATTCGGGCAAAACAAAATATCCAAAGATGACATTACTCAACGCAATCGCCGAAGCTGTAAAAGCCGGGACGTATAACCCATAGCGGCTGAGTAATCCGCCCAATGCGGGGCCGGCCATTAATCCCAGCCCAAATGCGGCGCCGACCATGCCCATGCCGCGCGCGCGATTCTCGGAGGTGGTCACATCTGCGATGTAGGCATACGCCGTGGTGAGGTTGCCGCCTGTCAGGCCGTCGATCAATACAGCCAGAAAAATCAGCGGAAGTGAATCAGCCAGCCCAAGCATGAGATACCCAAACGATGTGCCGAGCAGGCAGATCAGCAAAACGGGTCTGCGCCCAAAGCGGTCAGAGAGTGCGCCGAGAACGGGACCTGCAAACAATTGCGCAGATGCATACAACGAGCTTAACGCGCCCGCAATCATCGCGCCGCCATTTTGGGCCTGCACGAAAAATGGAAGCAAGGGCAGCATGATGCCGTAGCCAAGCATGTCCACGAAGATGGTGATGAAGATGAAGATCAGGGAGGAATTCAAGTGACTATTAAACCAGAAATAAACAGAGATGAACAGAGATAAATAAAAAATCTTTGTTCATCTCTGTTCATCCTAGTGAATTAAAATCGTTCCAACCGCAGCAGACTGAGATCAAACGCGGTGCTCTGTCCATTGACTAACTCTGCCACCACCTGACCTGTGCCCGGGCCAAGCGAAAGCCCCAGCATAGAATGACCTGTGGCAAGAATCAAATTGCTATGCTTCGGCGAACGTCCAATAATCGGCACGCCATCGGGCGTTGTCGGGCGCAATCCCGCCCAAGTCTCTTTGATTTCCAATTTTTCATCCAAGCGCAAATATTCACGAGCGGAATTTTCGATGCGTTGAATCCAAATGGGATTCGGTTTCATGCTGTAATTGCCCACTTCGAGCCGACCTGTGAAGCGCAAGGTATTACCCATCGGCGAAACAGCGACTCTGCGTTCGCCAAGAATCAACGCGTGACTCGGCATTTGTTTATTTGCAGACATGGTCATGCTGTATCCGCGCGCAGGTTGGATGGGAATGTTTAATTTCAAATCTTTTGCGACAGATGGACTCAGTGCGCCCGCTGCGAGGATGACCTGCTCCGCTTCAAACGCCCCCGCGCCTGTTCTTACAACTTTGACTTTTCCCTCCGCTGATTCAAATCCTGTAACTGGTGTATGCTCCAACATCTCCGCGCCCATCGCGCGAACTCGGTCACTTAATAATTTGAGAAACACAGCAGGGTTGAGATGTGCATCTCCCGTGAAATGCACGCCGCCGATGACATCATCCAATGCGGCAGGCTCAACCTCATGGATTTTATTTTTATCGTACATGCTGACGGGGATTCCATGCTTTTGCATGAACTGGCCTTCGTGCTGACCATCGCGCAGAGCTTTTTCAGTTTTATATAAAAAGAGCAAGCCCTTTTCCTGATACGAGCAATCGAAATTTTCTTCAGCAATCATCTGCGCAAAATTCTTCGCGCTTAATTGACCGAGTTGATTCAATGGATTAATACTGCGCTGAACATTGGCATCATTACACGCAAGCACAAACTTCAACAGCCATGAAAGATAATTTGGGTCGAGGCTGACCTGCATCCCAAACGGACTATGTGCAGGGTCGAGCATCCACTTGAGGGCAGAGGTCACCACACCGGGCGCGGCCAGCGGAATAATATGACTCGGCACGATATGCCCCGCGTTGCCCGATCCGCTGCCTTTGCCGATTTCTTTGGCGTCAACGAGGGTAACTTTGCGCCCAGATTTCAAAAGGTAATATGCGCAGCTTAAGCCTACGGGTCCGCCGCCGATGATGAGGATGTCTGTTTTTGTGGTCATGCTATCTCCAAAAAGAATTCACCACAGAGACCACGGAGTCCACAGAGATTTTTAAGAGGTTTTCCTCAGTGTTCTCTGTGTGCTCCGTGGTTAATGCTCTTAATTAATTCCATTTCCAAACGGATCGCGTTCATCCACCAAAATCGTCCCCTCGGACATGACCCATGCTTCGCCAGTGATGGTGGGAATAATATTTTCGCCATCCACTTGCACACTGCCTTCGAAGATACTGCCGACAACGCTTTGTTGTTTCCAAATTTGATTTTCTTTTAATTTTCCATCTGAATATAAACAAGCCAACTTTGCGCTGGTGCCCGTTCCGCATGGGGAGCGGTCATAGGCTTTGCCGGGACAGAGGACAAAACTTTTGCTGTCGGCTTCGGGCGTGGATGCGAATAATTCGATGTGGTCGATCTCTGCTTCGTTTGCGCCTGTGATTCCATTGGCAGTTAATTGCTCGCGCACGCGCCACGAGAAATCGGTCAACGCTTCGAGGTTTTGCATGTTGACATCGAGTCCGTGGTCGTGAGTCAGGAAGAACCAGTTGCCGCCGTAGGCTACGTCACCGTGGATGGTTTTGCCGTCGACGGTGACGGGGATGTGAGTCAGATGACGATAAGCGGGAATATTTTGCACCGAGACTTTGTTGGGATAATGAGTCGGGTCTCGATACGCTTCGCTACTCGACCCTCGGTGTAATGTAGCTTCCACAACCCCAACAGGAGTTTCAACGCGAATTACTCCAGGTTGCACTTTGCCTAAATAGGCAAGTGATGCGATGAGACCAATCGTGCCGTGTCCACACATGCCGAGGTAGCCGACATTGTTGAAGAAGACGACTCCGAATTCACAAGTTGGATCAGCGGGTGGGACGAGGTATGCGCCGACGAGCACATCTGATCCGCGCGGTTCGTTGAGGACGGTGCGGCGCAGGTCGTCGTGATTCTTTTTCAGTGTGGAACATTTGTCAGCAACGGAACCAGTTCCGAGGTCGAACGGAAGCGCGGTGATTAATCGCGTGGGTTCGCCGCCAGTGTGGGAATCTAAGAAGGGGATTCGAATCATTTTCATCCTATTCGTCCTGAGCGGAGCCGCGCACTTTGCGGCGCAGTCGAAGGACAGGGTTCAAGGAAAGTTTAAGTTTTCATTTTACGGGCGCTTCGACTATGTTCGACCGAAGAGCACGGTCTCACTCCGCTCAGCGCGTAGCTGCTTTAAATATTTTTTCAAATTCCGCGCGGTCTTCAGCGGACAGGGGCAATAAGGGCATGCGCGGATTTCCAACAGGGATGCCTTGCAGTTCACAGCCCACTTTGACCTTTTGAGTGTAGCCGCCGCTTTCCATGTTGCGTAGGAGCGGGAGCAATTTGTTCATGTGGGCGCGGGCTGCCACGAAGTCGTTGGCGAGGGCGGCTTCGAGAACGCGGTGATGTTCGAGCGGGGCGCAGGAGGCGGCGCCGCCGATCCAACTGGTTGTGCCCCACAGGAAGTAGTCGAGCGCTTGGTCGTCGGAGCCGCAGATCATTTGATAGCGGTCGCCGTAGCGCAGATGCATTTCATACACGCGGGACATATCGCCGCTGGCTTCCTTGATGCCGATGACGTGAGCATATTTGGCGAGACCGTCCATCACTTCGTAGCCGACTTCGGTGCCCGCGCGCCAGGGGAAGTTGTAGAGGATGATGGGAATCTTGACCGACTCGGC
>Ga0105048_10004949_pt1 | contig 21605 bp, 11 predicted proteins | sample MAT05_FD_78382 | JGI IMG/M metagenome (GOLD analysis project Ga0105048, IMG submission 78382) | Freshwater microbial communities from Lake Fryxell liftoff mats and glacier meltwater in Antarctica - MAT-05 | ecosystem: Environmental > Aquatic > Freshwater > Ice > Liftoff microbial mat | place...
GAATCCGGCTCGACCGCATCAGCCCGATGGTCTGGCGCCGGCTGCTTGTCAAGCGACACAACCACCATCGCCGAGCTTCACGCCATCATCCAGCTCGCCTTCGGCTGGCGTGACGACTATCTGCACCAGTTCCTCATTTACGGCATCTGCTACATCGGCGGAACCAGCTTCGCCGATGACCCGCACACCGTCCGCCTCGTCGATTTCCGCTTTCGGGTCGGCGAGCGCTCCTTCTACGCGTACAACTTCTACGTCCCCTGGCGCCACGAGCTCCGCCTTGAGCAGATCCTGCCGGCGACCCCAGGCCAGCGCTACCCTGTCTGTATCGGCGGCGCTCGTGCGGCACCTCCAGCGGAGTGCGCTGGCCCCTCTGCCTTTCTCGCCCTGCGCCAGGAGCATGACTACAGCGCGGCTCACGCCGCTTGCCCTGGATGTAGCGCACCCCGCCGGAGCAAGGGGCAGCACCAGATCGTCGTCCGTTCGCTCTTCGGCACCCTTCGGCTGGGCACAGCCCACGCTTCGCGACCTGTGCCTGTCAGTCAGCCGAGCTACCGCGGAGTAGCAGCCCGCTGGCAGAGCGGTTGCCGGAACGGACAACGCCGGAGCGACGCTATCTGGAGGCGAAGTGGGCCGCCCTGCTCCCGTTTGCGGCTGGAACGCGAGCTTAGCGAGGAGCAGGCGTTTTTCGTCGACGGGTGCCAGCGCGATTGGGATCGGCTCCCGCGGCCCGATGGCCCGCTCACGGTCGGAATTGACGGTGGCTATGTCCACGCCCGTGACGGCGACAACCGCAAGGCCGGCTGGTTCGAGCTGATCGTCGGCAAGAGCGTGCCGAGCGAGAGCCCGGCCAAGTGCTTCGAGAGCTTCGCCTAATTGGGGGCGTGCCTCCCCCTGGCGACAGTGGGGCGTTTTTTCGGCCGGGGGCGGGGCGGGGTCCCGAGCGACGGGGGGTCTGTGCGGGTGTTGTGTTGCGGAGGACGTGGTGTTTCCTGATGGTTGGACGCTGTTTAGTGGGAAATCTCGCTGTTCGATGCGGCTTGTTCGCCGTGGCGGGCACGCGGCGGCCCACCCACCTGGCCGAGTGCCGCGCCGAACGCGGATGGAGGAGCGGCGCACGTCGGCGGCCGCGGGGCTAACCCCCGCCGGACGCGGCTCAGCCACAAGAGCAGGTTGCGCATGGCACACGCTTGGTAGAGCTGACACTGCGCTGCCGCCTGGCCCACCCGCCGCGCGCGCCGGCAGCCCTGGTAGCGCACCAGGAACGCAATCGTCGGTTCGCGGCCGAAAACGGTACCCGCGACGCCGCAAACGCGAGCGTTCATGGCGCGGCAACGCTCACCTTGGGCGATGACGGTTTCTTTCCTGAGGACGAACTGGAGCTCGACGAGGACGCCCTGGCCCCGACCGCCGACGAGCTGCGGCGGCTCGCCAGAGCCATCACGCTGCGGGCTTCAGGGCGCTCGAAGCAGGAGCGCATCGAGGAGGCGTTCGCGGTGCACAAGGGCGGCAGCCCGCGCTGGCAACGGGCCTACGCGCTGTTCGAGGCGGCCACCCGTTGAGACGCACACCCTTGCCAGTGGCAGCGACCGTGGCAGCGAAGGCGGCAGCAACCGTGTCGCGCCACTGGCGGGGTGGCGGGGCCGGCTGGGGCAGCAGCGCGCGCTGCGCGGCTGGCAGAGCACAGACGACAATTCTTAGTGCGAAGGGGGAACCCCAATGACCCAGCAGCAGGCGGGCCAGCCTCGCCTCACGCCAGAGGAGCAGGAGGTGGCCGTGCTGCTCTCGCTCGCCTACCTCGGCCTGCTCACCCTGCCGCAACTGGCCCGCCTGCTGCTGACCAGCGAGCGGACCATCCAGCGCCGGCTGACCCAGGACCCCGACAGCCTCGTGAAGCGCGGGCTCATCGTGCGCGTCGACCGCGCCGCCGGCGTGGACGAGCGCGGCGTGCCGACGCGTGGTGTTGCCTGGTGGCGGCTGACCGACGAGGGCCAGCGCGCTATCCGCACCCACGCGCAGTATCCGAGTAACCACCTTGGCCACGAGGAACAGTACCCGGCACGCCGGCGGCGATCAGGAAGGGGCGGCTGGAGCATGACTCGCTGGTCGCCGAGACGGTGGTCTGCCTGGTGGAGGCGGCGCGAGCGCGGGGCAGCGGGCTCAGCGGCGTGTTCGCGCGCCTGGAGCTCAAGCTCAACCCGTTCCACGCGGCGCCCTGGGCCGACGCCCTGGTGGTCTGCCATACCACGTTGGGCCAGGCGTGCCCGCACCCGATCCCCTGGACGCGCAACCTGCCAACGGGCGGCGAGCAGGACTGGGCGTTCATCGTTGAGCTGGATCGGGCGACAGAGCCCCTGGCGACGATCGGCGGCAAGGCTCGCGAGTACGCGACGATGATAGAGGACGAACGCTGGCTGCAGCATTGGAAAAATCGCCTCGGCCCGCTGCCGCGCATCCTCTGGGTGGTGCCCCGCGATCAGCGCGGCGAGCAGGTGCAGCGTGTGTGGCAGGAAGCCTGGCCAAGCGGGCGTTGGTACATCGTCACGCCCGAGCAGCTGCGGAGCAATTCGTGGCAGCGCAGCGTGGCGGGGGAGCGGGCCACAGTGCAGTTCTTCAGGCCGCCGAGGCAGGAGGCCAGCAGCAGTAGCCAGGCCACAACGAGAACCGCTCCGGCTGCCCAGGCGGGCCAGGGAGCGAACCCTGCGCCTCAGCCGGCGGGTGTGGCGGCCTCGCCCATAGCTCTACCGCCATCCGCGGCTACCGCTACCGCACAAACCCTGCGCGTGGGGCTGCTGCTCACGAGCGAGCGCCAGACCTTTGCGGCCAGCGATAAGCGGGTGCAGCTTTTGGATGCAGCCGGAAGGGTAGTAAGCGAGGCAACGCTGCAGTTTGGGCGAGCTCAGCTTTCCCTGCCTGCTCCGGAGCAGGCCGTGCGCCTGCGCGTGCCGGAGTTGCGGATCGAGGTCGCGCTGGGAGCAGGCAGGGAAAGCATCGACCTTCAACTCCCGGAGCCGCCGCCGCCGGCGCCCGACCCGCGCTTTGAGTGCCAGCCGGGCGACGAGCCGCGCCAGTGGGGCGACGTAGCCTTCGAGCGGACTATCGATCAGGCCTACCACGCCTGCGGTGCGATCAGCCGCAGGGTCAACAAGCAGAGCGACGAGCTCATGCAGCGCGCGGTTGACGAGGGGGGTGCCGGGCACATCCTTATCGGGCTACTGCTCGCCTACCTGAGCATTTTCCCGGTGAGCCTCGGCTTCCTCGGGCAGGCGCTCTGTGTGCTGCTCCGCGGCATCGTGCGCCTGGGGCGCGCTGTCGGCTGGATCCTGGGCACAGTCTGGCGCTGCGCCTGGGACGAGCCCAAACAGCGCGCCCTCGTCGTGCTCGGCCGCACCCTGCTCGTTCTAACTTTCGCTGTCTGGCTGCCCCTGGCGAGCTGGGGCTACTACGACGGCGAGTTGCGCTCCTGGCCGTGCGAGAGCTATTTCGTTAGCGCAGAACTCTATGCATTCCCGACGCCAGACAGCCGGCAGCAGCCCATTACCCTACAGCCCGGCAGCGAGCTACGCTGCTTCACCCGCACAGCCCACGATGAGCATACGACCTGGCGGAGGGTGCAGGTAGATGATCGCAAGCTCTGGGTGGAAGACCGGCTGCTGGAGCGCATAGAGCGACCGTAACCCGCCCGCGCATCCATCTGCAAGGGGCGGCTGCGGTTCGCACCAGCGGCGAGGCTACTCGAACAGCTCACCCACCCGGCACGCGAAGCCGGGCAGCACAGCGGCGTCCTCGAGGATGTCATCCTCGCTGAGCACCTGGATGGCGCCGCCTGGGCGATGAACAAGCACCTCACGGGTACGGGGGTAGACCCCCCAGACGAGCGGCGTCCCTGCCTGGAGGAAGTCACGCACCTTCTCGCGCACCTCCTCGGCTGTCTCGGAGGGCGAGACGATCTTGACGGCCAGGTCGGGGGCTTGCTGCCAGAATGCCTCGGGGATGCCCGCGGCGGGCACGCGGGTCGCAGCGACAAAGGAGATATCCGGCCCACGCACAAGGTCGGGGTTGCGGTCCAGAATAAAACCCGAATCGGCGCCCACTACGCCGTACCCTCCGGCCTTCGCCCACGTCCGCAGCAGGCCCCCCAGGACGATGGCAATGACCCCGTGGACTCCTCCGGGCGGCATGCTTTCAACCACCTCCCCGCGCACGAGAGCACGCGGTCTACCCGTATCCGGGAGGGCCCAGAACTCCTCGGCCGTCATCAACTGTGGGGTGACTGTGCTCATTGAACTCGACCGTCTCACACGTCTTTTGCTCAGAGCTGCTCAGTCCATGATAGCACGGCCACATCCACTGTCCACAAAGGAAATACGCGGAAGCGCCTTGACCGGCAGGGAGATGCGACTTGTGCCGATACCAAGCGCGAGCAGAGGCGGCTCTGGCAGGGTTGACCGTCTTGCAAGCCAGCGGCGTCGTTACTATCGTATTAAACCATGCAGCAACGTACCATCCGCAAATAGTGCTGATCTACACACAAAACGGAGATGACAACGAGTTTGGATCGCAGTAATACTTGAGTCATCTCCCGAGAGTATAGTAACGTCGTAGCCGTCGCCCCTGCCGCTGCTGTCGCCTGAGTCGCGAAGCGAGCATTCCATGAACCAGGCTGAGATCGAGCACCTCCTCGCGCCCTATCCCGCTATGCTCACCGTCGCCGAGGTTGCTCACGTGCTGCGCGTTCACCCGAGGTCGGTGCAGCGCTGGGCGAGCCAGGGGCGCATCGCCGCCGTACGGGCTGGACGGACCTATCGTATTCCGCGGGCTAATGTGTCGCGTTGGATGCTCGCAGCGAGCACGGTGGCCGTGAAAGAGGCAAACGAACCCTTCCTGCACAGCTTGTAGCCCAATAGTCTGTAGGGCGCGGGTCCGTGCACATCATAGTCCTTCGCCGCCCAGCGCATTTGCGCACTAATCATTACTATACAATTTTGACAGCTACTGGCTTGATGTGTGGCTGTAGGGTGAGCAGGCCTCAATATGGATGCAAAGTGGCACTCCGACTACTCTGACGAGAAGGCGTACTACGGCCGCATGCTCGGTCTCATCGACCGATGTACCGCCTGCGCACGATGTTCGTGCCACTGGTGGGGCGGGGGGTCATCGCGCCCAGCCTAGTCCCCGCGGAGGAGCTCTGGTCGGTGCTGCCCGGGCCGCGCCGCGGGGCGATCAACGCGATTGCCTACCGCCTGTTCGGCTTCACGACGATGAAGCCCTTCCAGCACGAGGTGCTGCGGCGAGTCCTCACGGGCCACTCGATCCTCGCCATCGCGGCAACGGGCGGTGGAAAAAGCGAGTGCTTTATCCTCCCAGCCATGCTGCTCTCCGGGCTTACGATCGTGATCTCGCCTCTTCGCGCCCTGATGGAGGACCAGTACCGGCGCCGTATTTGCGACCGCTATGGGCTGGACTACCTCACAACCTACATCAACGGGGATGTGGACTCGCTAGAGCGAGAAGCGCGCCTCACCCGTATGGAGCACGGGTACTACAAGCTGGTCTATCTCACCCCCGAACAGCTTGATCGGCCCTACGTCCTGGAAAGCCTGCGCCGAGCACAGGAACGCATCGGAATACGCTTCCTGGCCCTGGACGAGGCCCACTGCATCAGCCAGTGGGGGCATGACTTCCGCTCGAGCTACCTGAACCTTGTCCGCAAGCTAGACGCCATTGGGGTGCAGCCCTGCCGCATTGCGCTCACCGCCACCGCCAGCCCTCCCGTACGTGCCGACCTTTGTGAGGAGCTGCGCCTGAACCCTCACCCGTTGAGCGAGGGCGGGGATGTATACGTCGACTCGTCGAACCGCCCCGAGCTCAACTTGGTCGTCCGCGTCTTCGAGGATAGCGAGGCGAAGGTCGATCAGATAGTCCGTGATCTGCGGGCCCTTCTGAAGGACAATCGGTCGAAGGAGCCAGCCGAGTGGGGGGCCGCAATTGTCTTCATGCCATGGACTCAGCCTAAATCTGGCACAGCCAACAATAGTGAACTTGATGCCGAGGGTAAGCTCAGTCCCTACGCGACAGAGTTTGCTTCATACCTTGAACGCACCCTTCAAACGCACGTCTCCCTCTACCACGGCAAAATGGACAATGAGGGTGACGACGAAGAAACGGAAGACGTTCACGCTTCGGACACGGCCACACGAATACTGGGCGATATGCGAGGGCGGCAACGCTGGAGTGAGCAGCAGGCCTTCATGGAGGGCGAGCGCGCGATCATTGTTGCCACAAAGGGGTTCGGGATGGGGATTGACAAGCCGAACATTCGGCTGGTCGTCCACCGAACGCCCCCCGCGAATCTTGAGGCTTATGCGCAGGAAGCTGGACGTGCTGGACGTGACGGCGCACTCGCAACGGCGGCGCTGTACTATAGCTCAGACTCCCCTGCACAAACGAAAGATGCCTAAGACACAGACTGCAATATCCAGCAGTCATTTCTCCGAAACAAGTACGTTCGGGAGGAGGACGTGCGGGTGATGCGCTCCTTCCTCCGCACAATCGCCCGGCCAGAACGAATGGTTGGGTCCCATCTATATTTCACCAGCTACGAGGCGCTCGCCTTCTTCCACGACTGTATGACCACGCCACAGCGTGCAGGCCTGCACGATGACTATAGATGGCCTGCGAATGTCGGATATGAGGGCGAGCCCATAACCGATGAGTACTCGGAGATTAAGGAGCGTAACCGGGCTGTTAAAAGCAAGACCCAGTACCTCAAGCGCATCCTTGATGTCATGTACCGCATCAGGCCGGTCGACTCGGCAGGCCAGAGCCTGGTCTTTATCGATCAGTTCCGTGAGTGCCCAGCCTACGTTGACGCAGTCTACCGCTGCGACGAGCATGCCATCCGCAATTCAAACGCGTACTACAGTGGCACGCTTCGTCAGGCGCAGCTTGCGCCGGGAGAGTTTACGCGCTTATTACAGGCTGGAGATCTACGTCCCCTTGCTCGTAGACTCCAACTCTCGCTCAGCGATACGACGCAACTCCTAAGCGACATCAAGAAGCGCGACGCGGTCTACCGCAATGGCCAGTCGCGGGCATCGATTTTGAAGTGTAAGGTCGTCACTCCCCTCTACGGGCCGCATGGGGACTTTCACAGCCCTGTAAATGAATCAAACTGGCAAGCGTGGCGCGCCTATCTTGGGGCGCGCGGAACTCGAAAGCCAGAGGCCGATGCGCGAGCCAGACGTGTGGGAAGGAAGAAGGCAACCATTGACGACTATTTTGGGTTGGCAGAAGTACAGTCCTCCATCTCGCAGCCGAAAGGTTGGGAGGTGCTACCAGGAGCGGCCCTCCTGGACGATGCGAACTTCGAGCAGGCACTCACCGCCCTGATGACGCTTCACGATGAGCGGGAGGCCACAGACTACGCTGCCTACAAGCGCCTGCTGACGTCATATGTGGGTGCCCAGGAGAACGGCTCCATCCAGCGACGCCGAGGTGTTGAACAGCAACCCTGCCTGCGCTCCGTCATGCTCGGCTACCTCAAGTCCTACGAGGTGATCAGCGGGCCCAGTTGCTACGGCTGCAACCGCTGTGTGCCCGAGCTATCGTCCGCTGAACTGTCATTTACAAGTGTGTCACTAGAGCAGCGGCGTCAGGTGATTGTGAAGCTCGGGCCCCGTCTCATGGAGGCGCTGGAAAGCGCAGAGCTAGCGACCCAACTGCCCTCCGAATCCTTACTGGAAGGCTTCTGGCGGGCTGCGGACCAAGAGCACGCAGAGGGCCGCTCTGCCTACAGCTACATCGACGGGTGGACGGTAAGACTTCTCGAAGAGCGCACGGGACACCCGGCAGCACTGGCGATTCGGTCCGACGCGATGCTCCGCGGCGCGATCGTACTGCGTGCGCAGGAGCTGATCAGCCTGCTCCAAGGGCTTGCACCTATCTGTCCGCCGGCCAAGCTCCCCACGTTGAAACGCTTCATCACGCTGGCTCTAGAACAGGTGCAGGGACAGCGCTCGCTTCACCAGCTCCAGGTGTCTGTTGCGAGAGCACTGGGGGATGCCCCGATGGAGGCCGCAGGGTGGGAGGCGCTCGTAACGCTTCTGGAGGCATCTTCCGACTCGACGTTGGGCGAGCGGCACGAGGCCTATGGTGCGCTGTCCAGGCTGTATCTTGGTGAAGGGTCGCTTCGAGATCAGCGGCGCGGGGAGCCGTGGGCCCTCGCCGCTACCGAGAGTAGCCCCGACCTTCCCACAGCGCTCACCTATGCCAGGCTCGCCGTCATCGAGTGGACGTGGGAGCGGGTCGAAGCGGAGCTTGCAGATCGCGCCCCTACGTCCTCGCCCATGCTCATCGAGGCAATGCTCCGCGCCTGGCTCCAAGTCGACATACCGGCACGGTCGGTAACAGTCGCCCAGTTCCTGGAGGGTACTCCCCCACAGCGGGTGTGGTGGTCCGCGGCAGAGCTGGCTGAGCTTTGCCTGACACTCGATGAGAGGCATCTTGCGGGGCTGCCTTCACTTGTGCGCCACACGCTGCTAGCCGTGGAGGAGACCTCAACCCAGCTGCGGCTCGCGCATGCCCTCCTCCGCTCGGGGGCAGCTATCTGCGACGATCTGGTTCCTCACCTTGTTGTTGCTGCGGCGGGGGCGGCCCCTCTGGATGAGGCGATGATCCTATCGCTGGCCGACACGCCTGAGCGACGCGCAGTTGTTCTGGAGTTAGGGTCTATCCGTGCGGCGACCAGCGCCCACTTCGTGTGGTGGATGACCCAGTTTTCCACGGAGGTGCGCCAGATGGAGCGGGCGCAGCGACATGCCCTGCTGCATCACGGCGTGCCGCTGCTCTCGACCAAGGTGGATCCAGCGCTCTCTCAGTGGTTGCTCCAGCAGATCGCCGATCTCGTTGCGGACCCCGAGCAAGCCGAGCAAGCCCACGAGCTCTGGCAGCAGGCAGCTCTCCTCGATCCAGCGTTGGCGGCAGCGTATGCCCGGTTCTGCTGGGATCATCCAGGTGAGCTCCACCGGCTGGTGGCCTTGCTTTCCTCGAAGGCAGCGCGCTCGCAGCAAGCCACGTGGCGCCAAGGGGTATATGCAGCATCGCGTGACGCCCTCAAGCTCCTTCCTGGACTAGAGGCAGCCGCTCCATGGCTTCAGCTCTTCCAGCGCGAAATTATCGACGAGCCTGCCCCAGAGCAGCTTGCGCTCTGGCAGAGCTGGCTAGCTATCCCTTCCCAAGCCCAACCGACTGCGGCACTCTTTGAGGAAGCCTTTGCAATCTTCCAGGTGCTTCTGGCGAACCCGGAGGTGGGCAGCCATGCACACACACTGTGGCAGCAGTTCGTTCAGGCTGTGCCGAGCAGCGCCTGGTCCTACCTCCAGTACTGCCTCACCCTAGCGGGTGGGAGTGCTATCGCGAGCCGCTACCTCGCCTGGCTGGCAACGAACATGCCAGACACGTGTCAGAGCTGCTACACGCGCTTTCAGGCCACCCTTACACACCAGCTATCTAAAGAGCAGATCACCCGAGCCATCTCCTGGTTTGGCCCGCTAATTGAGTATGATCGGCCGATGCGGCTCCACCTGCTACAAGCGGTGGTGGCTATTACCGTGCAGGAGGGGAATCTGGGTGCCGGCAGAACTGCCTGGTTGCACAGCGTTGCCGCGACGTTGAGCACAGAGGGACTGATCAGCCGCGAGAAACATGCCTTGTTGCAGTGGGAAGCCGTCAGGCTCTGGAAGGCGGAGGCAATGGTAAGTTATATTATGCTCTGCGCCCTTCTGCCAGACGGTGATGCTCCGCTCCAGGACTTGCTGCAGACCGTCAAGGGCAAGACGGATGACGATCGGTGGATCAAGATAATTTACACAACGGTGCGAACAGCGGCATACCATACCTCTTGGGAGTCGCTGGCGCAGTGGATAGCAACCTGGGCTGAGGCTATCGCCCAAGATACCATCCCAGGAAAGCAAATAATTGTGCGTCGTGGCCTCGAACTTGTTCAAACCGCACCCGATCAGGAAGTGGCCTTACGGGCGCTCACTCTGCTAGCAAACGATGCTTTAAACGGGCCCCATGTCAAAAAGGAGGACGTGTCCCCGTGGCTCCCGTTCGCCCGCGAGTCGGCTGCAGCTCTGAGTGTCTATCTTCAGTTCCGGCCGACAAGCCTCGATGAGATGCGAGCACGGAGCACCGTCATTCGGGAAGCGCTGGGGCCAGACACCCCGCACCAGGCTTCGGCCTACCAGGTGATCCGCCCGCTCTGGGCAAGGCTGGACTGGCCAGCCCTGGAGCCGATCCTCGCTCACTGCCAGGATCTAGTGGCGGCAGAACGGCCCGCCCAGCGCCTCGTTCTGCTTCAAGCCGCCCTGAATCAACTTCAGAAGGTGTGGCAGCCGGACCAGGAGCCGAAAGCGCTTGAACTCGTTGCTAATCTCACCGCTCGCCTACTTGGTGAGCAAGAGACCTCAGGGCAGGCCGCTCAGATCTGGCGAGCGCTTATAACTTCCTACGCAGTTCACATCCCTTTGCTGCTGCGCATCCTCCAGGAACATGAGGCGACGGTCGAGCTGGAGCAGGCGCTCGGGACCCTCCTGGGTCGCCGGCAGATTCACCTCATTGCGGAGCTGCCCGCATACCCCGCCAGTCCACGCTGGCAGCGCGCACGCATGATGGTGTGCGCGCTGAAGCAGTTGCTCCAGCTCGGCCTGCCGGGCACGAAGCCGCTGCCTGATGGCTACATCGAGACCCTGGAGAATCTCCTTGAGCCATGGGCTGACCCTGAGCAGGCGGACATGGTGGCCGCGGCACTGGCCCAAATCCGCACCTGGACCACCCCCAGTTTTCTCACCCCGTTGTCCCGTCAGGTGCGGGCGCTCATCGCCGCAGGCAGGATCGTGGCGGCTGGTCAGTTAGCAAGTACACACGCCGATCTCACAATTGGCCAGCATAAGCAGCCGATTGAGGTCTTTCTTCGCACCGTCTCGGTTGAGCCGAATGATGAACGCCCGGTCAACCCCGACTACGCTCAGATAGCGACACAGATGTTTGGTGTAGGGCCGCGGCGTATGGTGTGAGAGAGGTTACATTCTCCTCACCTTACGACGATATGTCATGTCACTTGCTGGTAAGGATTCTGATCTACAATACCCCCAAATGGTTTTAAATCCAGGGGTCTGCCGTACAGTGAAGCAGCCGCGCCTCCACCTCTCCGAGCGCTTCCCCGACCTGGTCGCCCGAACCGGGTACTCCCAGCGCGCCTTCGCGCGCGAGTCGGGCGTGAGCTTCTCCACCATCATGGGCTTGCTCCACCCCGAGCTCCACCCCGGCCGGCGCGGTGGGATGCAGCGTCGCACCGCGTGGCGCATTGCCCAAGCCTACGCGACAATCGCCCATATTGACCCCGAGGCAGCCTTCCGCCTACTCATCGTCGAGCGCTCAGTGCAGACCGCGCCAGAGCTATCGAGCTGAAAGCACATCGCATGGCCCGTCTGGAAGAGCTCACTAGAGGTACTGCCCTTCGGGGTATTCTCCCAGATAGCATCGTCACCGTCGTCGACGTCCAATGGTACGGCAGCGATGCGGTGAGCCTGACCTATAAAGACGCCGGCGGCCGCCCCGATGTCCGGCTCCTCTACCGAGACGACGAGCCATCGCTGGAGCTCGTCAGCCTCGGCCGCCCCTGGAGCTTTGACGGCGATGGCCGCCGCTTCCGTCTCGTCGCCGAGGCCCACCGCATTCGCCTCGCCCACCTCTTCGACCCCATCCTCGCCGTCCACACCTCCGACGTCCGGCCCCTCCCTCACCAGATCACCGCCGTCTACGAGACCATGCTCTCGCGCCAGCCGCTGCGCTTCCTGCTGGCAGACGACCCGGGTGCCGGCAAGACGATCATGGCCGGCCTCCTGATCAAGGAGCTGATCGCACGCGGCGATCTCCAGCGCTGCCTGATCGTCTGTCCCGGGAGCCTCGCCGAGCAGTGGCAGGACGAGCTCTACCGCCGCTTCCACCTGCCCTTCGAGATCCTCACAAACGACAAGCTGGAGTCGGCCCGCACCGGTAACTGGTTCCTCGAGCACGGCCTGGTCATCGCCCGGCTCGACAAGCTCGCCCGTGACGAGTCGGTGCAGCAGAAGCTACAGGTTCCCGACGCCCACTGGGACCTGGTGGTTTGCGACGAGGCCCATAAGCTCTCCGCCACCTTCTTCGGAGGCGAAGTCAAGTACACCAAGCGCTACCAGCTCGCCCGGCTCCTCGGCTCCCTGACCCGCCACCTCCTCCTGATGACCGCTACCCCCCACAATGGCAAGGAGGAGGACTTCCAGCTCTTCATGGCCCTGCTCGACAGCGACCGCTTCGAGGGCCGCTTCCGCGACGGGGTCCACCAGGCCGACGTCTCCGACCTGATGCGGCGCATGGTCAAGGAGCGCCTGCTTACCTTCGAGGGCCGCCGGCTCTTTCCCCAGCGCATCGCCTATACGGTGCCCTACAAGCTCTCCGATGCCGAGGCCGAGCTCTACCGCGAGGTGACGAGCTACGTCCGCGAGGAGTTCAACCGCGCTGAGGCCCTCCAGAACGATAAGCGGGCCGGCACGGTCGGCTTCGCCCTGACCGTGCTCCAGCGCCGCTTGGCCTCCTCGCCCGAGGCGATCTACCAGTCCCTTATGCGCCGCCGCGAGCGGCTGGAGAAGAAGCTCCGCGAGCTGGAATTGCTCCAGCGCGGCGCGACAGCGGTCGCGATGAGCAGCGCCCGCGTTCTCGACGCGGACGACCTCGAGGACCTGGAGGACGCCCCCGATAGCGAGGTGGAGGCGGTCGAGGCCGAGGTGCTCGACCAGGCGACCGCTGCCCGCACCATCGACGAGCTGAAGCTTGAGCTCGCCACATTGAAGCGCCTGGAGGGCCTCGCCCTGGCTGTGCGTCGCAGCGGCGAGGACCGCAAGTGGCGCGAGCTCGCCAGCCTCCTCGGCGAGATCTTCACCCCATCGGCCATCGCTAACGCCCTCGCCGATGAGCGCGGGACCTACACGGTCGCCGGGGAGATCCCGCCGCCCAAGCCCTCGCCCCGCCAGAAGCTGGTGGTCTTCACCGAGCACCGCGACACGCTGAACTACCTGACTGACCGCATCACAACGCTCCTCGGCCGCGCCGAGGCCGTTGTGACGATCCACGGCGGTATGGGCCGCGAGGATCGCCTGAAGGCCCAGGAGGCGTTCCGCCACGACCCCACGGTCCAGGTGCTGCTCGCCACCGACGCCGCCGGCGAGGGCATCAACCTCCAGCGGGCCCACCTGATGGTCAACTACGACCTCCCCTGGAACCCGAACCGCCTGGAGCAGCGCTTCGGCCGCATCCACCGCATTGGCCAGACCGAGGTTTGCCACCTCTGGAACCTGGTGGCCGAAGAAACCCGCGAGGGCGACGTTTACCAGGCGTTGCTGGAGAAGCTCGAGCAGGCCCGCCAGGCCCTCGGCGGCCAGGTCTTCGACGTGCTCGGCAAGCTCCAGTTCGGCGGCCAGCCGCTGCGCGAGCTGCTAATCAAGGCGATCCGCTACGGCGAGCGCCCCGACGTGCGCGCCCAGCTCACCCAGGTCATCGAGAACGCCGTTGACCGCCGCCAGATCCAGGATCTCCTGGAGGAGCGCGCCCTGGCCCAGGATGCGATGGACGCCCGCCAGGTTGCCCGCGTCCGCGAGGACATGGAGCGGGCCGAGGCGAAGCGGCTCCAGCCCCATTACATCGAGTCCTTTTTCCTGGAGGCCTTTGCCCAGCTTGGGGGGGCCATCCGCCAGCGTGAGCCGCGCCGCTACGAGGTGACCCGCGTGCCCGCCCCGATCCGCAACCGCGATCGGCAGATCGGCGTTGGCGAGCCCGTCCTGCCCCGCTACGAGCGCGTCGCCTTCGAGAAGGAGCTCCTCGCTCCCCAGGGCCAGCCGCCGGCAGCCTTCATTTGCCCCGGCCACCCGCTCCTTGACGCCACCCTCGACCTATTGCTGGAGCGCGAGCGCGACCTGCTGCGTCGGGGCACGGTGCTGGTGGACGAGCGCGACCTGGGCTCAGCCCCACGGGTGCTGTTCTACCTTGAGCACGCCATCCAGGACGCGAGCGTGCTCAAGAGTGGCGAGCGTCGCACGATCTCCAAACAGATGCTCTACGTGGAGCTGAGCGAGGGGGGCATCCCCCGGGGTATCCAGTACGCCCCCTACCTCGATTACCGGCCGCTTGAGGACGGCGAGCTCGCCGTCGACACGCTGCTCGCGCGCCCCGAGTGCCGCTGGATCACCCGCGAGTTGGAGCAGCAGGCCCTTGGCCACGCCATAGCTACGGTCGCACCGACCCACCTTCGAGAGGTGCGGACGCGACGGGTGACACTGATCGAAAAGACCCGTGCGGCGGTCAAGGACCGCCTGACCAAGGAGATCTCGTACTGGGATCACCGCGCCGAGGAGCTGAAGCTTCAGGAGCAGGCCGGCAAGGCCAACGCCCGACTGAACTCTCAGGAGGCCCGCCGCCGCGCCGACGACCTCCAGGCCCGCCTTCAGAAGCGCATGGAGCAGCTCGACCTGGAGGCGCAGATCTCCGCCCTCCCGCCAGTGGTGCTGGGCGGCCTCGTAGTCGTGCCGCTGGGGCTGCTCAACGCCATCACCGGCCGGCCACTTCCGATGGCTGGCCACCCCGTCGACACTCAGGTGAATGCCGCGCGCGCGCGGGCTGCCGTGATGGAGGTCGAGCGCGGCCTCGGCTTCGAGCCGGTAGACCGCGAGCTGGAGAAGCTCGGCTACGACATCGAGAGCCGCGACCCGCGCACAGGCCGGCTGCGCTTCATCGAGGTCAAGGGCCGCATCGCGGGTGCCGAAACGATCACTGTCACCAAGAACGAGATCCTCTACTCGCTCAACACGCCCGACAACTTCATCCTCGCCATGGTCGAGTTTCTGCCCGACGGCAGCCACCCCGTCCATTATCTGCGGCGGCCATTTGAGAACCGGGGGATCACCACAGACTTCAATGGGGCCAGCATCAACTTTCCCTTTGCCGACCTGCTGGCGCGGAGCGAGACGCCACGCTGACACGGGATTGCGCAGCGATTCCAGGTCGGGTAAGCTACAGGCAGTTGACGGACCAGCACGAGGGAGACGCACGATGACAACCCAGGAACAGATCAAACAACAGATTATCACGCTGCTCGATGCGATTCCAGCAGAGCGACTTGAAGAAGTAGCTGACTTTGTCGAGTTTCTCTACATCAAGCACACCTCACGGCAGACACGCTATGCCCCGGTCGCCCTTGGCGGCCTCTGGCCGGACGTAGCCATAAGCGATGAAGATGTCGCCGAGGTGCGCCAGGATATGTGGCACGGCCTCGGGGAGTGGGATCAATGAGTCGCTATGTGAGTGATACCCACGCACTCCACTGGCATCTCGTCAGCAACAAGAAGCTGTCATCGACCGCTCAGGGGATTTTCCAGTCGGCTGACGCGGGCGGAGCGCAGATCATTGTCCCCGGGATCGTGCTGATCGAGTTTGTCTACCTTGAGGAGAAGGGGCGCCTTGACGGTGCGCAGGTGAACCGGCTCTTCGTCCTGCTTGACACGCCTGGTGGAAGCTACACCGTCGCGCCACTCGATGCTCCCAGCGCCCAGGCCCTGCGCCGCGTGCCGCGCACGCTCGTGCCCGAAATGCCAGATCGGATCATCACCGCGACAGCATTGCACCTTGGCCTACCACTGATCACCCGCGACAGGATGATCCAGCAGGCTGCGCTCGTTCCAACAATCTGGGATTAAGGAATTCCATGCCCTCCAGGAAGAAGCTCATCGAGGTCGCCCTGCCGCTGGAGAAGATCAACGTGGCCAGCGCCCGCGAGAAGTCGATCCGCCATGGCCACCCCTCCACCCTGCACCTCTGGTGGGCCCGGCGGCCCCTTGCCGCGGCGCGTGCGGTGATCTTCTCCCAGATGGTCGACGACCCCTCCGGCTACGTCGACGAGCTGCTCAGCGACCCGGCCAGGCTGATCCGGGCCCAGCGCGACCTGCTAGACCGCCACACGGCCTGGGAGCAGCGCATGCTCGCCCACGATGATGGCAACAGCGGCGCGGCCGACCCCGGCCCGGCGCCGACGCTGGACGAGTGCGCCGCCGAGCTCGAGCGCCAGCGCCTCTTCCGGCTGATCGAGCAGCTCGTGTTGTGGGAGAACACCACCAACGAGGGCCTGCTCCAGCAGGCCCGCGACGAGATCTGGAAGAGCTGGCGCCGCACCTGCGCCGAGCATAAGGACCACCCTCGCGCCGCCGAGCTGTTCGACCCGAAGAAGCTGCCAGCCTTCCACGACCCCTTCGCCGGCGGCGGCGCGATCCCCCTGGAGGCCCAGCGCCTGGGCCTGGAGAGCTACGCCAGCGACCTCAACCCGGTGGCCGTGCTGATCAACAAGGCGATGATCGAGATCCCGCCGAAGTTTGCTGGCCGGCCCCCGGTGAACCCCGAGGCGCGCAAGCAGAGCATGGGCCTCAGCCAGCAGTGGAAGGGCGCCGCCGGCCTAGCCGACGATGTGCGCTACTACGGCAAGTGGATGCGCGATGAGGCCGAGCAGCGCATCGGCCACCTCTACCCAAAGATTGAAGTTACGGCGGCCATGGCCGAGGAGCGCCCCGACCTCAAGCGATACGTCGGCAAGCAGTTCACCGTGATCGCCTGGCTCTGGGCTCGCACGGTGAAGAGCCCCAACCCCGCCTTCGCCCACGTCGATGTGCCATTGGCCTCCACCTTCATGCTCTCGACAAAGCCTGGCAAAGAAGCCTACGTCGAGCCAGTGATCGAGGGCGACAGCTACCGCTTCACCGTGCGCGGCGGCAAGCCGAAGGATGTCGAGACGGCAAAGAATGGCACCAAGCTCTCGCGTGGCGCGAACTTCCGCTGCCTGATGTCCGAGACGCCGATTGCGGGTGACTATATTAAGGCTGAGGGACGAGCAGGGCGGATGGGCGCTCGGCTGATGGCGATTGTCGCTGAAGGCGAGCGGGGCCGTGTTTACCTTGCGCCCACACCCGCGCAAGAGGCGATTGCTAAACAGGCACAGCCAGAGTGGCAGCCGGATGTTGCGATGCCGGAGAATCCGCGTTGGTTCTCACCACCACTCTACGGGCTGAAAACCTTCGGCGACCTCTTTACCCCGCGCCAGCTCGTCGCCCTGAACACCTTCGCTGATCTGGTGCAGGAGGCCCGCGAGCGCGTGCATAGTGATGCGCTGGCCGCCGGGCTGCGCGATGACGAGCCCGGGCTCAACGCTGGCGGCAGCGGCGCGATGGCGTATGCGGAGGCGGTGGGGGGGTATTTGGCGTTCGCTCAAAGCAAAGCCTGTAACCGCAATAGCAGTCTCTGCCTTTGGGAGCGCCCTATGGATCGTCTCGTTGCTACGTTTGGTCGTCAAGCACTTCCAATGGTGTGGGATTACGCAGAAACGAATCCTATCGCAGGTGCAGGTGGCGACATCTATGGTACGATCATTTCTGTGGCAGAGGTTCTTGATAAGCAGTTTGGACATTCTGCACACGGTCAGGCATCACAAAACAATGCTGTAACTCAAGAGCTGGCCAACGGAAAGATTGTCTCTACAGACCCCCCATACTTCGATAACATAGGCTATGCTGATCTCTCAGACTTTTTCTATATCTGGTTGCGCCGTGCACTGCGTCCAATCTATCCGGATCTCTTTGCCACGCTTACCGTCCCAAAGGCCGAAGAATTGGTCGCTACCCCATACCGTCATGGCGGCAAGGAAAACGCTGAGAAGTTCTTCCTCAATGGTATGACATTGGCAATGCAGAGGCTCGCTGATCTGGCCCACCCAGCATTCCCCGTCACAATTTATTATGCCTTCAAGCAGTCAGAGACAGATGGTGATGATGGAACATCGAGCACCGGCTGGGAGACATTCCTTGATGCGATGATCCGTGCTGGCTTCGCAATCAGCGGCACTTGGCCAATGCGAACAGAGCAGCCCAAAGGGCTTCGCGCATTTGAACAGAACGCCCTCGCCTCCTCGATCATCCTCGTCTGCCGCCCTCGGCCCACGGATGCGCCAACTGTCACCCGGCGTGACTTCGTGGCCGCACTGAAGGCAGAGCTGCCGCGGGCGCTGCGGCTGCTGCAGGCCGGCAACATCGCCCCGGTGGACCTGGCCCAGGCCTCTATCGGCCCCGGCATGGCGATCTTCACCCGCTACGGCAAGGTCATCGACGCGAGCGGCAACGCGCTGCGCGTGCGCGAGGCCCTGGCCCTGATCAACCAGACCCTCGACGAGGTGCTGGCCGAGCAGGAGGGCGACTTCGACGCCGAGACGCGCTGGGCCGTCACCTGGTTCGAGCAGCAGGGCTTTGCCGAGGGCGAGTACGGCACTGCGGAGACCCTCGCGACGGCCAGGAACGTCAGCGTGAAGAGCATGGAAGCCTCGGGCATTCTCGTTCAAAGAGGCGGCAAGGTGCACCTGCTCAGGCCCGAGGAGCTGCCCGCCGAATGGGACCCAGAGCGTGACGCCCGTCTGACCGTCTGGGAGATGGTCCACCACCTGGTACGCGTGCTCAACCACAGCGAGGCGAGCGCCGCGGATCTCCTGGCGAAGCTCGGCGCCCGCGCCGACGCCGCCCGCGAGCTGGCCTACCGGCTCTACGCCGTCTGCGAGCGCAAGAAGCGCGCGAGCGAGGCCCTGGCCTACAACAGCCTGGTGCAGAGCTGGCCCCAGATGCTTCTACTTGCTGGTGAGAGCCATACAACCACCCTCACGCAGGACAATTTCCTCGAGGAGGCCTAAACCATGGCAACTACCAACTACGAGCGCGTCGGCAAAACCATGGAGCTGCTGCGGCAGGGCCTCCAGCCCTTCGTCGAGCGTGAGCTCCAGGCTCAGCACGGCAAATACTGGGTCACCAAGGTCACTGCCGGTTGGCACAACGAGCTAACCTGGGCTGATGATGAGACGCCGCACCTCGATATCGCCGCCCTGCTCAAGCTGATGTGGGACCAGTGGAACGATGTGTTTCGCAAGACCCTCGGCTTCAGCGAACGCAGCCTGGTGAGCGAGCTGCGCGACCACCGCAACAAGTGGGCCCACCAGGAGCCCTTTTCGACCAACGACGCCCAGCGCGTGCTCGACTCGGCCGCCCGCTTGCTCACCGCCATCTCCTCACCCCAGGCCGAGGAGGTCGAGCGTATGCGGATGGAGCTGATGCGCGTCTTTTTCGACGAGCAGGTGCGCAGCGAGCGCCGCAAGAGCGTGAACACCACTATCGAGAGCGTGGTTACGGGCGGCCTCAAGCCGTGGCGCGAGGTGGTCACACCGCACAAGGACGTGGCGAGCGGGCGCTACCAGCAGGCCGAGTTCGCGGCCGACCTCTGGCAGGTCCACCTCGGCGAGGGCTCCGACGAGTACCGCAACCCCGTCGAGTTCTTCCGCCGCACCTACCTCACCGAGAGCCTCACCCGCCTGCTGGTCGGCGCGCTCCAGCGGCTCACCGGCACCGGCGGCGACCCGGTGATCCAGCTCCAGACAAACTTCGGGGGCGGTAAGACGCACTCGATGCTCGCGCTCTACCATCTGGTCTCGGGGGTGAAGCCCACCGACCTGGCCGGGATCGACCGGGTGATGCAGGAGGCTGGCACCACCACGCTGCCTAAGGCGCGCCAGGTTGTGCTGGTCGGCAACAAGATCTCGCCCGGCAACCCCTCGGTTAAGCCCGACGGCACAGTCGTGCGGACACTCTGGGGCGAGCTGGCCTGGCAGCTCGGCGGGCGCGAGGCGTTTGAGAAGGTGCGCCTCGACGACGAGCAGGCCACCAGCCCCGGCGACACCCTCCGCGAGCTGTTCAACGCCTATGGGCCGTGCCTCATCCTGATCGACGAGTGGGTTGCCTATGCGCGGCAGCTTCACGACCAGGGCATCCTGCCGGCGGGCGGCTTCGAGACCCAGTTTACCTTTGCCCAGGCGCTGACCGAGTCGGCCAAGCTGGCCCGCAACTGCCTCCTGGTGATCAGTCTGCCGGCCTCAGACACCAGCGGCTCGCCCCACACCCAGGCCGACGACACCGAGGTGGGCGGCCAGCGCGGACGCGAGGCCCTCGACCGGCTGCGCAACGTCGTCGGGCGCGTCGAGTCCTCGTGGCGGCCGGCGAGCGCTGAGGAAGGCTTCGAGATCGTGCGCCGGCGCCTGTTTGAGCCCCTGAGCGACCCGGCGCAGTTCCGGGACCGCGATGTGGTGGCGCGAGCGTTCGCCGACCTCTACCGCACACAGGGGCAGGAGTTCCCGCCCGAGGCCCGCGACGGCGAGTACGAGAAGCGGCTCAAGGCCGCCTACCCCATCCACCCCGAGATCTTTGACCGGCTCTACACCGACTGGTCGACGCTGATCAAGTTCCAGCGCACCCGCGGCGTGCTGCGCCTGATGGCGGCGGTCATCCACTGCCTGTGGGAGAAGGGCGACCGTAACCCGCTGATCATGCCGGCGAACATCCCGATCAACGAGCCGCGCGTGCAGTTCGAGCTGACCCGCTACCTCTCCGATAACTGGGTGCCGATTCTGGAGAAGGACGTAGATGGACCCAGTTCGCTGCCGCTGCGTATCGACGGCGAGGTGCCGAACCTGGGCAAGTACGCCGCCTGCCGGCGGGTGGCCCGCACAATCTACCTCGGCTCGGCGCCCACGGCATCGGCCGCCAACCGTGGGATGGAGGACCGGCGCATCAAGCTTGGATGCGTGATGCCCGGCGAGTCGCCGGCGGTGTTTGGCGACGCCTTACGGCGGCTGGCGGCAGCCGCGACCTACCTGTACCAGGATGGGCCACGCTACTGGTACTCGACCCAGCCGACAGTGACCAAGCTCGCCGAGGACCGGGCGGAGCAGCTCAAGCGTGACCCGGACAAGGTCGCCATGGAGCTGGAGAAGCGCCTGCGCGCGGACCTGAAGAAGATGGGCGACTTCAGCCGCATCCACCCGCTGCCGCACTCCAGCACCGACGTGCCGGACGACCTCGACGCACGCCTGGTGGTGCTGGGGATGACCCAGGCATATGGCAAGGAGGCGGGTAACGGGGCAGAGGCAGCTGCACGCGCGATCCTGGAGAGCCGCGGCAACGCCCCCCGGCTGTACCGCAACAGCCTGGTCTTCCTCGCCCCCGACAAGACCCGCATCCAGGATCTGGACGAGGCGGTGCGCAAGTACCTCGCCTGGGAGTCGATTCTGGGTGAGAAAGAGCTGCTCGACCTCTCGCCGCACCAGGTCAAGCAGGCCGAGACGCAAAAGACGGCCGCCGACGGCGTCGTGACAGCGCGCATCCCCGAGATCTACCAGTGGCTGCTCTTCCCGAAGCAGGCAACACCGCAGTCAGCTGTGGAGTGGCAGGCGACCCGGCTGACGGGCCAGGACGCCCTGGCCGTGCGGGCAAGCAAGAAGCTGCGTGGCGACGAGCAACTTCTCCTGAGCCTGGCGCCATCCAACCTGAAGCTGGAGCTGGACAAGGTGCCGCTCTGGCGAGGCGATCACGTCTCCGTGCGCCAGCTCATCGAGGACTTTGGACGCTATCACTACCTGCCGCGCCTGCGCAATGCGGCGGTGCTGC
>Ga0105048_10004953_pt1 | contig 21596 bp, 16 predicted proteins | sample MAT05_FD_78382 | JGI IMG/M metagenome (GOLD analysis project Ga0105048, IMG submission 78382) | Freshwater microbial communities from Lake Fryxell liftoff mats and glacier meltwater in Antarctica - MAT-05 | ecosystem: Environmental > Aquatic > Freshwater > Ice > Liftoff microbial mat | place...
CTCTAGGCCCCCAACGACACCACCGTCCATCTCGACCAAGCGCAATCCGCCCAACCCCTCAGGTCACACCCCGCGCGCTCAATCTCCCGCCCAACCCGGTCCGAGAAACCCCTCTACGAACGCGACCCTAATTGACGAGATGACAGCCATTCGCCACGGAACCTCTTTCCATATCTTGCCGTAGAATGTTTCGACGACTGGCCGTGGCTCCAGCTCGCACATCGCTGATCTGGGCACAACTTGTTTGCGTGGGCCTCGGGGAACTCCCCATTGAGGTTTTCTCATGCGTCCACCGACCTTGAACCATTCCTCTGCCTCGGGCCGCGTCTCCGCAGGCTTCGGGCTCAAACAGATCGCTGCGACCGCCGCAGTGCTTACGCTGGTCGCCGGCGGGCTCGTGGTCTTGGTGGGGGCCGCCCCGCCGACGAGCGCTACCAAGCCCGCCGCCACCGCCGGCAAGCTCACCACTGACATCGCCGCCGCCTCTGTCAGCAGCTTCGACATCACCACCCTGGGCCGCGGCGACCTCGAAGCCAAGAACCAAGTCGAGATCCGCAACCGCCTAGAGTTCGAAACCACCATCACCGAACTCGTCAAAGAAGGCACCATCGCCAAGGCCGGCGAGGTCCTGGTCAAGCTCAACGCCGACCCCATCGACACGCAGATCGCCGAGGTCACCCAAGGCATCGAAACGGCCAAGTCCGAGCTGGCCGGCGCCGAGAGTGCCCTTAAGATCCAAATCAACGAGAACGAATCCGCCGGCCGCAAGGGCCGCCTGGCTCTGGAACTGGCCGAGCTCGACTTGCGTCAGTGGCAAGAGGGCGAAGTCCGCTCGCGCCGCCAGCAACTTGACCTGGCCCTCGCCGAAGCCCAGAGCGAGCTCGAACGCCTCACCGAGAAGCTCGACCGGAGCCGGGCGCTCTACAAGAAAGAGTTCCTCTCGCGCGACGAGCTCCAGCGCGACGAACTGGCCAAAACCAAGGCCCAGTCCGCCCTCGCCAAGGCCGAGCTCGACAAAACCGTCTTCGAGTCCTTCCAATACCCCAAAGACGAGAAGCAGAAACGCTCCGAAGTCGAAGAAGCCCAGGCCGAGCTCGACCGCATTAAGGACAAGAACGACGCCCAGCTCGCCACCCGCACCGCCGACCGCGTCAACCGCCAGCAGCAACTCGACCTCCGCGAAACCAAACTCAAGAAACTCCAAGAGCAGCTCGGCTGGGCCACACTCCGTGCCCCCTCCGACGGCCTGGTCGTCTACGGCTCCACCGTTGAGAAACGCCCCTGGAACAACGCGGGCCCGCTCCAGGTCGGCCAACAGGTGTATCCCAATAAACTCTTGATCGCTCTGCCCGACACCAGCGTCATGGTCGCCTCGGTCAAAGTCCCCGAGTCCGTCGCCGGGCGCATCAAGGCCGGCCAGACCGCCTCCATCAAGATCGACGCCCTCGGCGGAAAGGTCGTCACTGGCACCGTCGACTCCATCGGCCTCCTCGCCGAGTCGGGCGGCTGGGGCGACCAGGAACTCCGCGAGTTCAGCGTCAAGATCGCCCTCGGCCCCGACGCCACCGGCCTCGACATCCGCCCCTCCATGCGCGTCGAAGCCCAGATCAAACTCGACCGGGCCGAAAACGTCCTAAGCGTCCCCGTTCAAGCCATCTTCGCCGAGGGCCCCGTCCGCTTCGTTCACGTCTCCAGCGGCAACAAGTGGGCCAAACGGCCCGTCAAGCCCAGCCAGATTTCCGACCGCTTCGCCGCCATCACCGCCGGCCTCGCCGACGGCGAGCGCGTCCTCCTCCGTGCTCCCCTCGCTGGCGAACTCATAAACGCCCCGTGGGACAAGGCCGCCCTCGCCGCCGTCGGACTCCAGACCAACGACGAGGGCCAGGTCGTCGTGATTCCCTCGACCACCCCCCCCACCCCCCTTACCCCAGCCGTCGCGGAAGCCGAGCCCGCCGATGGAGGTGGGGGCGAGGCGCCAGCCAAGACGGTCGCCGAAACCGCCTCCGCCGCCACCGCGCCAAAGAAGCAGTAGTCGGCCACCATTGCGCTCCGGCGCAGGCTCCGCCCACGCTAGCCCCAACCTCGCCAGCGCGGCCGCCCCACCCCAACACCGTCCCCAGTCGCCCTTCGCGCCCGCTCAATATCCTGGCACGCGGCTTGTTGTGGTCCTCATATAGGGGCCGCGCGTTCATGAAACTCATCCATCCCCAACCTAAACGCCCGACTCCCCCCTTTAGGGACTGGTCGCGCCTGGGCGAAGTCATTACCACTCGCGCCACCGCCGCGGCCGCCGCGCACCTTCGGCACACCAGCCCGCCCCCCCCGAGGGCCCGCCCATGAACTACGGCCTCTACCTCGCTGCCTCCGGCACGCTCTCCAACCTCTATCGCATGGACGTCTTCGCCAACAACCTGGCCAACAGCCAGACCACCGGCTTCAAACCCGTCTTCGCCACCGTCCGCGCCCGCGACGCCGCCTCCGTTGAAGACGGCCTCTCCACTCTTCCCTCCAGCCGCATGCTCGAACAACTCGGGGCCGGCGTCATGATGCTCCCTAACCGCGTCTCCCTCCGCCAAGGGACACCCGAAACCACCGGCCGCAAGCTCGATCTGGCCATTCAGGGCGACGGTTTCTTCGTCGTCCAGGAAGGCCGCGGCTCCGATCCCGCCAGCCTCCGCCTCACCCGCGACGGCCGCCTCGCCCTCGACGGCCAAGGCCGCCTGGTCCAAGCCTCCAGCGGCAAGCCCGTCCTCGACCGCTCCGGCCGCGCCATCACCCTCGCCCCCGACCGCGACATCTCCATCGACGCCGCCGGGGCCGTGCTCCAAGGCGGCGTCCGCGTCGGCGAGATCCAGTTCGTCTCCATCCCCGACACCGCCAACCTCCAGCCCCGCGGCGCCGGGCTCTTCACCGCTCCGCCCGCCGTCATCGCCAAGCGTTCACCCGCCACGGGCCAGCTCATCCAGGGCGCTATCGAAGGCTCCGCCGTCGATCCCATCCGCGCCACCATGGACATCGCCAGCGCCGAACGCGCCGTCGGCTCCTCCACACGCCTCATCCAGCTCCACGACCAGCTCATGGACCGCGCCATCAACACCTTCGGCCGCATCGGCTGAAAGAACACTCGCCGCCCGCTTCTAACCACGCCCCGCTCGCTTCAACAAGGCTCCCCACATGGCCATCCTCGCCCTCCAATCCTCCGCCTCCGCACTCTCCGCTCTCAACACCTCCCTCGATGTCACCGCCAACAACCTCGCCAACGTCAACACGCCCGGCTTCAAAGCCAGCCGCGCTAACTTCCAAGACCTCCTCTACGTTGAACGCGCCCAGCCCGGCACCGAGAACATCAACGGCGACCAGCGACCCATCGGCCTCTACGTCGGCCTGGGCACCCGCATCGGCGGCACCCAGCTCGACTTCACCCAAGGCTCACCCACCAGCACCGGCCGAGACCTCGACGTCGCCATCGACGGCCTCGGCTTCTTCCGCGTCCGCACCCAAGACGCCATCGGCGGCGGCTTCGCCTACACCCGCGCCGGTGCCCTCACCCTCAACTCCGACGGCGAGGTCGTCCTCGCCTCCAACCAGGGCCGTCGCCTCGAACCCAACATTGTCATCCCCGAGGGGGCCGTCCGACCCATCTCCATCACGCCCGACGGCCGCGTTCTGGTGTCCGTCCCCCCCGCCATTGAGCCCGAGGAGGTCGGCCAGATCGAAACCGCCGTCTTCATCAACCCCTCGGGCCTCAAACAGGTCGGCGAGAACCTCTACACCGAGACCGGTGCCTCCGGACCACCCATCATCGGCAACCCCGGCGTCGACCAGCGCGGCCCCCTTGTCCAGAACTTCCTCGAAGCCTCCAACGTCGACCCCACCCGCGAACTCATCGACCTCATCAAGACCCAGCGGGCCTTCGAGATGAACTCCAACACCATCCGCGCCGCCGACGAAACCCTCCGCAACGTCGCCCAGCTCCGCCGCTAAGCCCCCCTGTCACCGGCCCGCAGGAGTTCCCCGAATGCCCTTGCTCTCCGCCATCCTCGCGCTGTTCCTCGGCCTGGCCGTCGCCCCAGCGGCAGTGGGCAACACTTCCATCACGCTCCGCCGCGCCGCCCAAGTCGCCCCCGACCGCGCGATTCGCCTCGACGACGTCGCCGTCATCACCGGCTCGCAGGCCGAAGAGCTTGCCCCGCTCGAGATCGCCCCCGCCGGCACCAACACCGTCGAACTCGCCACCGTCCGCTCGGCTCTCGACAAGGCCGGCGTCAACTGGGCTCGCCTCACCCTCCAAGGCCGAACCTGCTTGCTCGCCGACGGCCCCCCCGACCTCCCCCACAGCCAAGCCAGTCGTAAATCAGCCCAGCTAGAGGCCGCCTCGATCGACTCGGCCGAAGCCTCGCCAGGCACCCATGCCGGCCTCATCACCGCTCGCCTCGCCGAGCTCTTCAACGTCGAGTCCGGCGACCTCCGCCTCAAGTTCACCAACCTCAACCCCGCCCAGCGCGCCTTCCTGTCCGCAACCCCCGACCCCGCCGCCCGCATCCGCATCCAGCCTCAAGCCGCCGGAAGCTCGCCGCGCGTGCCGGTCGAGATCGAAATTTACCAGGGCGACCGCCTCTTGCAGCGCCACCGCCTGACGGCCGAAGTGCTCGTCCGCCGCGAGGGGGTCGCCGCGGGCGCTCAGATCGATCGCGACCGCCCCATCGCCGCGAGCGAACTCCGCGACGGCGCCCAGTGGCTTGCTCCCAGCGCCGATGCACCGATCACCCGTGCCCAGGCCGAGTGGATGATCGCCAAGCGCCGCATCGAACCGGGCACCATGATCACCAAAGACGACGTCCAATCCCCCATCGTCATCAAACGCGGCGACCAGGTCCTTGTTCAATGCCTCTCCGGCGGCGTCGCCGTCAAAGCCAAGGCCCGCGCGCTAGACAACGCCCGTGACGGCGAGCCGGTTCGACTCCAGGTCGAAGGCTCCAAACGCGCCTTCAAAGCCCGCGCCTCGGGCCGTGGCACCGCCGTCGTCGATCTCCCTGACTCGCCCAGCGAGGGACACCCATGAACAACGCCCGCCTCGCCACCTGCTGGGTCGCCCTAGGCCTCGCCGCCTCCGCCCAAGCGCAAAGCCTGCTCCTACGCCCCGCCGGCGTAGGGGGTGGGGGGGGGGCGGCCATCCCCCCTGCTTCGCCCGCCCCGACCACTCCCCCTACTCCCGCCATCGCCGCAGGTGCGAACGCGGGCCAAGCGTCGGACCTCGCCGCGGTCTCGCTCTTCGCCATCAACCCGCCCAAACCCAAGGTGCTCCAAAAGAACGACAAGATCGAGATCATCATCAACGAAACCGCCCTGCAATCGCACGAGCAAAAGTTAGACTCGAAGAAGCAGTACAACCTCTCCGCCGAACTCTCGCAGTTCCCCTCCATCGCCGAACTGATCAAAAACATTACCCTCCGCGACGGCATCGGCGGCGACACCCCCAACGTCGGCGTCAAGTCCAACAGCGACTTCAAGGGCGACGGCAAGTACGAGCGGAAAGACCGCTTCACCGCCCGCCTCTCCGCTCTTGTCACCGAGGTCAAGCCCAACGGCCTGCTCCTGGTTGAAGCCAAGGAAGTCATGCAGTCCGATGAGGAGATCAAGACCATGGTCGTCTCCGGACTCGTAGACCCCAAGGACATCACCACCAGCGGCACCGTCCTCTCCACCCAGCTCGCGGGCCTCACCATCCGCACGCTCCACGAAGGCCAGGTCAAAGACGCCAGCGAGAAGGGCCTGATCCCGCGGATCTTCGAGACCATCTTCAACTTCTGATCCGGGGTGGCACGCGCTTCGCTCTCCGACTCAGCATGTTCCCCCGCCTGCCCCCCCTACTGGTCGCGTGGATCATCCTGACCTTCAGCCTCAGCGCCTCCGCTCAGACCGACCTCAACGCCTCCCCGGGCCTGACCTCGGTCCAGGAGATGACCCGGCTGGAGGGCCAGGGCGAGTCAATATTGCGCGGGCTGGGCATCGTCTTCGGCCTTAAGGGCACCGGCGACTCCGGGGCCGACCTGGCCGCCGCCCGCATGGTCGCCAAGTTCTACGAAAACTCCGGCAACCCCCTCCCCGACCTGCGCGAACTGGCCAAGGCCAAGTCCTTCGCCTTGGTCGCCCTTGAAGTCGTGGTGCCCCCTGAAGGTGCCCGCAAGGACGACAAGCTCGACGTCTTCGTCGCTACGACACACGCCGCCAGCAGCGTGGTGGGGGGAAGGCTGTACATCAGCCCGATGCTGGGCCCGCTGCCCGGTCAGGGGGTCTACGCGTTCGCGTCGGGGCCGCTGGTCATCGAAGATACCGCGATCCCCACCGTCGGGCGGATCCGCGGCGGGGCCCGCGTGGTCGAGGACATTCTCATGCCCGGGGTGCGCGATCGGTTCAACCTGATCGTTCACCCGCACTTCCGCAGTTGGACCGTCACCGATCAACTGGCCGACACGATCAACGCGCTCGCGCCCGAGGCCGACGCTGGCGACGAAGAGGCCGCGCAGGCCCAGATCGCCTCGGCCATCGACGACGCCACCGTGCAGGTCAATATCCCGGCCTCCGAACGCGCCAACCCGGCCAAGTTTCTCTCACGGGTGCTCTCCGCAACGTTCAGCCCCAGCCTGCTCCGACTGCCGGCTCAAGTGATCGTCAACCCGCGCACCGGCTCGATCGTCGTCACTGGAAACGTAGAAATCTCCTCCGTCGTGATCGTGCATAAGGACTTGGTGATCACGACTACGACCCCGCCGCCGCAGCCGTCGCCTGTGAATCCGATCACGCGCACGGACCGGGCCGCGATCATCGGCACCACCTCACGCGGCAGCGAGCGGGCCCGGATCCAGGACTTGCTCCAGGCCTTGAGGCAGCTCGACGTGCCAGCGGCCGACCAGATCGCCATCCTGCAACAGATCCACCAGACGGGCCGGCTGCACGCCCGGCTCATCACCGAGTAGCCCCGCACATGCTGACTTCTCCCTCCGCCAACCCGTTGAGCGTCGCACGCGAGCGCGTCGCCGCCGCCGCCGCGCTCGGGCCCAACGCGGCTAAGTCCCCTGCAACGAGCCTCGGTGCCCGCCAAGAGGGCTTCTCCGAAATCCTGGGCCAGAGCCGCGATCGGCTCGGCCCGGCCGAGGGCAAGGAGCAGCGGGCCCGCCGAGCGGCTGAGGAGTTCGTCTCCAGCGCGCTGATCGAGCCGATCCTCAAGAGCCTGCGCGAAAGCAACCACACCGCGCCGCCCTTTGCGCCCGGTCCGGCCGAGAAGCAGTTCCGCGGGCTCATTGACACGCACATGGCCCGGCAGATCGCCCACTCGTCGCGCTTCCCATTGGTCGATCGGCTGGCACGCGATCTGCTGAACAAACCGCCGGTGCCGACGCCGAACCGGCCCGTGGCCCAAGGGATCACCGCATGACGCCCCCCGCCCCCCCCGCCCCCAGCCTGATCAACCTCACCCCCGCACTGCTCGACCGGTTCGAGGTGATGCTGGACGAACTGATCGGCGTCCACCAGTCGATGTTGCGCGATACCGCGGCCCACCGCGCCGCCATCGCTGCGGCCGACCAGGCCGCCATCGCCCGTGCTTTGGCCGCACAACAAGCCGCCGGCGAGCGCCTGGCCGAGCTGCAGCGACAGCGACACGCGCTCATTCGCACGATGCTCGGCGCACCCGCGCTGCCCCCGCTGCCCGTCGGGAAACCCGGCGTCAATCGGAGCCCCCTGCGAGAGGTAGGGCAAACCCCGACGCCTAATCCACGCGATCACGCCGATCCGGCCAGCGTGTCGGTGACGATGATCGTCGCGGCCGCTCCGCAAGCCCGACGCGCCGGATTGATCAATCGCGGCGAGAGTCTTCGCGAACTTGTCACGCGTGTCGCCGACCAGCGTCGCGTTGTTCGCATGGCCGCCGATTCGCTCCTGGCGCACATGCAGGGGCTGATCGTGCAGATCGGTCGCCACCTTTCGCACTCCGGCACCTACACCCGGCCCAACACCCCGCCGCCCTCGTCGCAGGTCCTCTCGGCACTCGACATGACCTCCTGACCTCCACCCGCCTTCCGATCAGAGCCCCCGGGAAAAGCCGGGCCCCGCCCACCCCCGCCGCTTCGCCAGAACGCAACCATTCATGCTCAACGGCGCCTTCCAAATCGGCCGATCCGGACTGACCGCCGCCCAGCTGGGCATCCAGGTCACCGGCAACAACCTGGCCAACGCCAGCACACCCGGCTATGCGCGGCAGAACCTCACGCTCAACCCCGCCCGCGACACCCCGCAGGGCAATCTCTTCATCGGCCGCGGCGTCAACGTCTCCGCCATCCGCCGACAGGTCGACGACGCCCTTCAGGCCCGCCTTTGGTCGGGCGTCTCCAGCGAGGCCGGGGCCGCAACCGACCTGCAGCTCCTCGGCTCGGTCGAATCGCTCATCAACCCGCTCTCCGGCACCAGCGTCTCCTCGCAGCTCAATCGCTTCTTTAACAGCTGGTCCGAGCTAGCCAACGCACCCACCGCCTCCGGCCCGCGCTCGCTGGTCGTGCAACAGGGCAAGGCCCTGGGCGACTTCCTGCGGCAGACCCGCGTCGAGCTGACGGGCCAGCGCGAGCAGATCGACCGCGACCTGCTGGCCAACACGCAGCGGGCCAACGACCTGCTCAACCAGGTCGCCGCCCTCAACACCGCCATCGTCAGCAGCGAGAACTCGTCGGGCGCCGGGGCCAACGGCCTGCGCGACCAGCGCGACCAGCTCGTGACCGAGCTCGCCGGGTACCTTGACTTGACCACCGTCGAGCAACCCTCGGGCACGCTCGACATCCTCGTCGGCTCCACCCCCATCGTCCTCGCGGGCGTCTCGCGCGGGATCAAGCTCAAGACCGAGTCCAGCACCACCGGCACCACCGTCCGCGTCACCACCACCGACAACGACGAGGGCCTCGCGATCTCGCAGGGCAGGCTCGGCTCGCTCCTGGCCCGCCGGACGGACCTCGTCGGCGACACCCTCTCACGGCTCGACAACCTCGCCTCGCAGCTCATCTTCGAGACCAACAAGATCCACTCCACGGGCTACGGCACCACGCCGATCACCTCCGCCGTCGGCGCCACCAGCCTGCGCAGCTCGGACACATCGCTCGCGTTCAACGACCCGACCAATCAATCGCTGGCCCAGCTGCCCTTCGCGCCCAAGTCGGGCTCGTTCCTCATCAGGCTCACCAACACTGCCACCGGCGCGTCGCAGACCACGCGGATCGACATCGACCTCGACGGCCGCAACAGCCTGGGCCAGCCCGGCACGCAAGACGACACCTCGCTGCAGGCCCTCGTCAACCAGCTCGCCACCGTCGCCAACGTCTCCGCCTCCGTCACCGGCGATGGTCGCTTGAGCCTCGCCGCCGGCTCGGGCTACGAGATCAACTTCGCCGACGATTCTTCGGGCGTGCTGGCCGTGCTGGGCGTGAACACCTACTTCACAGGCAAGGACGCCAGCGACATCAGCGTGCGCACCGAACTGCTGAGCAACGCCTCGCTCCTGTCGAGCGGCCGGCTCGAAGGTGGGCAGCGCAACGACAACGCCGGAGCCAGGGGCATCACCGATTTGCGTTCCGCCCAGGTTGCGGGCCTCAAAGGCGAGACTTTCCTGGGCCATTGGGACCAGGCCGTGCAGGCGGTGGCCGTGCAGGCCGATCAGGCCAAGACCCGAAGCCAATCCGCCTCCACAGTCCGCTCCAGCCTCGACGCCCAACGCTCGGCCGTCTCAGGCGTCAGCGTTGATGAAGAGGCCGTCAACCTCATCACCTATCAGCGCCAGTACCAGGCCTCCGCCCGATTCATCAACGTCGTCGACGAACTCACCCAGACCCTCCTGGGCCTGCTCCGCTGATCCCTCGCTGAGTTGAGCTCACCATGACCGTTCTCCCCATCAACATCGCTCGCGTCCCCAACCTGCTCTCCCAGCGGCTGTCGCTCTCCAACCTCGGCCGGACAAGCCTCAGTCTGCTCGATGTTCAGACCCAACTCGCGACCGGACGCCAGATCAACCGACCCAGCGACGACTCCGTCAAGGCGTCGGCCATCTCCGTGCTCGATGACCGCCTCGCCGTCGCCCAGCAGCGCAACCGCAACCTCTCGCACGCCACCTCGGTTCTCGACACGCTCGATACCTCCATCGGCGGCATCACCGACCTCGTCCGCCAGGCCCAGACCATCGCCTCCTCACAGGTCGGCGTGCAGTCCGACGCCCAGACCCGCTCGCAGCAGGCCGTCGTGGTCGACTCGCTCATCAGCTCGCTCTTGAACGCCGCCAACGGCTCCACCGCCGGGGTCCACTACTTCGGCGGCTCCACCCCCGGCCAGCCGCCCGTCTCCCAAACCTCCAACGGCTACCGCTTCACCGCCCGCGGCTCGGGGCTCTTCACCGACCTCGGCCCTCCCCCCCACGGCAACCAGATCCCCATCACCCTCGGCGGCAACAACGCCATCGGAGAGACCTCCGCACGCCTCCGCTCCACACTCGACCTCAACCCTTCCATCCGCCTCAACGACCCACTCTCGGAACTCCGCGGGGCCCGTGGCCGAGGGATCAACTTGGGAACCGTCAGCTTCCAGTTCGGCGCCGGCCCCTCCGCCACGGTGGACCTGCAAGGGGCCCAAAACGTCCAGGAAGTCGTCAACAAGCTCTCCGACGCTATCGGGCAATACGAGACGGCCAACAGCGTCACCATCCTCGCGCCCGGGGGAGTCACCGTCAACGGCAGCAGCCTCCGCATCAACGTCGTCCCCCCACCCCCTGGGCCCAGCAACCTCACGTTCACCGACCTGGCCAACAACACCACCGCCGCCGACCTGGGCCTCACGCTCTCGCCCTTCAACGCTACCACGCCCAACTCGCAGGATCTGGACCCCAAGCTCAGCCTCAACACCCAGCTGAGCTCGATCTCGTCGCTGACGGTCCCGCTGGGCTCGATCCGCCTGCGGCAGACCAACGGAGCCGGCAGCAGCATCCGCGACGTCAATCTCTCCACAGCCCAGACAGTCGACGATGTCCGCAACCTGATCGAAGGTGCGGGTGTCAACGCCCGCGTCCTGATCAGCGACGACGGCCGCTCGCTCAACGTCCTCTCCGAGAACGCCGGGACCACGCTCAGCATCGAAGAAGTCGCCGGGAACAACTCTACCGCCACCCAACTGGGCATCCGCTCGCTTTCGACCTCGACGCTCATCGCCGACTTCAACGCGGGCCGCGGGGCCCGCATCATCGACAACCGCGTCAACCCCGCCACCCAGCTCGTCGACCGGGCCACCAACGTCGATTTCCGCGTCACCCTGGGCAACGGGCAGTTCTTCGACGTCGATCTTCGCCCGCAGGATATCGCCAACGTCGGCACGGTCCTGGCCCGCATCACCAGCGAGTTCACCGCCGCCGTGGGCACCCAGAACAACACCGCCGCCCCGGCCATCGGGCCCGCAGACCTCGCGGTGGGGCTCACCGACGGCAGCAACGGCCTGGCGTTCACGCAATCGGTAGGGCCTGGCGCGGTGACGATCTCGCAGCTCAACAACTCGCCGGCGTCCGAGGAACTGGGTTTGTCGTCGCTGACGCAGCAGGGCGCAACCTTCGTGGCGCAAGATCGAGCGGGTATCCGCGTGGACAACCTGTTTTCGGATCTGCTCGACCTCCGCGACGCTCTCCTCCGCAACGATTCGGCTGGCATCACGATTGCTGGTGAGCGGTTGACTAGCAGCGGTGACCGTGTCACCCAGGCCCAAGCCCTCGTCGGGACCTATTCCAGGCGGGTGACGGAGGCTTCGGAGCGTCTTGAGGATCAAAGGATCGTGGACTTGCAGCTCAAATCCAACCTGCAAGACACAGACTACGCGGAGGCCGCGACTCGGTTCTCGCTCTTGCAGACGCAGTTGCAGGCTTCTTTGCAGACGACGGCGCAGTTCCAGTCCCGCACGTTGCTCGACTTCCTTGGCTAACGCCGAGGGCCAGGCTTGATTCGCAGAACCCCGGGCGCCGTAGACAGGCCGCGGCCCCGGTCGAGACAGGATGTCGCCCGGCGTGGATCGCCGGGTCGTCTCTGGAGCCCAGGAAGGCCCCAAACCGGAGCGCTCGAATGGATGTTCGGACAACTCGCTTCGGCACGGTCACGATCGCCGACGACCGCGCCATCACCTTTTCCAAGGGGATCCTCGGCTTCCCCAAGCACACCCGCTTCTGCCTGCTCGAGCCGGCCGACGATGCGTGCTTCTATTGGTTGCAGAGCATCGACGATCCCGGTCTGGCCTTCGTGGTCACCGACCCGGCCCTGTTCGTCAAGGAGTTCTCCGTCCCCGTCCGCGCTGAGCAGATGGAAGAACTCGGCCTCGCCTCGCTCGAAGACGCCCAGGTCTTCGTCATCGTCAACAAAGTCGAAGACACCCTCACCGGCAACCTCCAGGGCCCGTTGATCATCAACACCCTCCAGCGCACCGCCGAGCAGTTCGTGCTCGCCGAGAAGCGCTGGTCTACCCGGCATCCCTTGCTCAAGCTGGCCGCCACCGCGGCCAACCGCGCAATGTCTGCCTAGTCGGGGGGGTTCGCTTCCCCTCTAACGCAGCTGCCTGCACTACCCCTTCTGCCTCGTACGTCGGAACCACCCCGCTGGCCCCGCGCCGTCAAGGACGACGGCCGATCGGGACGCGCCCATCCCCAGTTCCCTGGGCCGCGTCGCGACCGCAAGGAAGGAACCTTCACCATGTTGGTACTCTCTCGCCAAAGAGACGAAACCATCATGATCGGCGACGAGATCGAGATCACCGTCGTCGACATCCGCGGCGATAAGGTGCGCCTGGGCATCAACGCCCCGACGCGCATCGCCGTTCACCGTAAAGAGATCTACGACGCCATCCGCGCTGAGAACCAGCGGGCCGCCGAGATCTCCGGGAACGACCTGGCCACGGTCAAGTCGGCTTTTGCCGGCTCCAAACCCGTGCCCGGCCGACCCGCACTCACCCAAGCCCCTGCGCCCATGAAGGCCCGGATCGCCGGCAACCTGGTCGCCCCGGCTCCCCTGCCTATGCGTTCGGAGAAAACCGCCTAGAGACCAGCCGCCCAACATCATTCAGGCTCGCGGCGCGAACAACCACCCGACCGGGTGGAAGCGCTCCCCGAGCCACCAGCAGTCAGGCACGCCGCTTGCTGTTCTGATCAACGGTTCGCTGCAATCACGGAGGATTGCCTATGTCACGGATCAATACCAACGTCCCTAGTTTGATCGCCCGCGCCAACCTTGACCGTTCCAACGGCGACCTGGACGTGCGCCTGCGGCGGCTCTCCACCGGTCTGCGCATCAACCGTGGTGCCGATGACCCGGCGGGGCTGATCGTCTCCCAACGGCTGGGATCCGAGATCAACGGCATCGAACAAGCCGTCAAGAACTCCGAACGCGCCTCCTCCGTCATCGCCACGGCCGAGGGATCGCTCAACGAAGTGGCCGGGCTGCTCAACTCCATCAAGGGACTGGTCGTCGAGGCCGCCAACACCGGCGCGATCTCCGACAACGAGCGGGCCGCCAACCAGCTTCAGATCGACTCCGCCATCGAATCGATCACCCGCATCTCCAACTCCGCCTCCTTCGGCGGGCTCAAACTCCTCAACGGCTCCCTCGACTACGTTCTCTCCGGCCTCGACAACACCGCCATCGCCAAAGCCCAGATCAACGGCGTCTCCTTCAACAACCAGCCCTCTATCCAGGTCCAAGTCGACACCGTCGCCTCGGCCCAGCTTGGTGCGCTCTACCTACGCGGGGACTATGCCGGAGCCCTCGGCAACGGCGTCTTCCAGTCCACCGTCAATATCGAGATCGCCGGCAGCAAAGGCGTGCAGACCTTCCAGATCCTCTCGGGTCGCCCCTTTGCCGAGGTCGTCGCCGCCGTCAACTCCTTCAAGCAAGCCACCGGCGTCTCCGCCGCCCTCGTCAACGGCAACGCCAACTCGGGCCTGGTCTTCTACTCGGCCGCCTTCGGCTCCAGTGATTTCGTCTCCGTCACCCGCCTGGGTGGCCCGACGGGCGGCGGGTTCTTCCAGACCTACGCCCTCAGCGGCAACGCCGCCGTCCCCGGCACGTTCAACCTCCCCGCCCAGATCACCGCGGGCACTCTGGTGCAGGCCAACCGCGACGCCGGCCGCGACGTCGTCGCCGTCGTCAACGGCACGCTCGGCACCGGCCGGGGCCTCGCCATCAACCTCCCCAACACCCAGACCCTCGCCCTCGACCTGCTCCTGTCGCGCACCTTCGCCACCACCAACGGCTCCTCGACCACCTTCCGTGTCACCGGCGGCGGGGCCCTCTACCAGCTGGGCGGGTCGGTCAATGTCTCGCAGCAGATCAACGTCGGCCTGCCGTCCACGGCCGCGTCCAGGCTCGGCGGCACGCTCATCAACGGGGCCCTCGAGTTCCTGTCGTCGATCCGCTCGGGCGGGTCCAATGACCTCAACTCCAGAAGATTCGAGAGCGCCACCACCATCGTCGACGCCTCGATCGACGAGATCTCGCTCATCCGTGGGCGGCTGGGTGCCCTGGAACGAAACACGCTCGACACCAACGTGCGCTCGCTCCAGGCCGCCGTCGAAAACCTCACGGCCAGCCAGTCGAACATCCGCGACGCCGACTTCGCCAGTGAAAGCTCCGCCCTGACCCGGGCCCAGGTGCTCTCCAATGCGGGCACGTCGACGCTCAGCCTGGCCAACCAGCGGGCTCAGCAGGTCCTGCAGCTGCTGCGATAATCGTCGGTCCTCCCAAGGATCTGCCACGGATCTGGCGACCCGGTGACGCGTCGGCGTGACCACGCCAGAAGTGGATGGGGGGGGGGCGCCGGCGGGCGTTTGCGCGAGTTGCAAGCCTTCACCCTTAAGAATGAGGCTGAAAACGCTGGCCGCGCCCTCATAAACGGAAGCCGGATCCCCCAAGCTAAGGCTGGAGGCTCAACCATGGGCCCGCCTCACCCGATCACCAGAGACGTCGCCGGTGCTGCAAAGCCCCGGGGACAGGCCCCGGTACGGATGCCGCGGCCACATGGCGTCTCTGAGCCGCGCGAATGTTCGCGAGCTCTCTTGCGTTCGCCCCTCGGCTCGGGGAGGCGATGGCGGTCGCATTGTCCGCCTAGTCAGTCACGGAGGCACTTGAATGTCTAGGATCAACACCAACGTCGCGTCCCAGATCGCTCAGCGAGTCTTGACTTCCAATAGCAAGACCCTGAACACCACCCTCGAACGGCTCTCGACCGGCCTGCGGATCAACCGCGGCAAGGACGACCCCGCCGGCCTGATCGCCAGCGAGAACCTGCGCGGCGAGAAGACTGCGCTGTCTGCAGCCATCGGCAACGCCGAGCGTACCGATCAGCTCGCCAATATTGCTGAAGGTGGTTTGCAGGAGGTCTCCGGACTGCTTACCGAGCTCCAGGGCCTGATCACCGCAACGGCCAACTCCGCCGGTCTGTCTCAGGAAGAGAAGCAAGCCAACCAGCTGCAGATCGACTCGATCCTGCAGACCGTCGACCGAATCGCCGACGCCACCAACTTCCAGGGCGTCAAGCTGCTCAACGGCAACTTTGACTTCCGCACGTCGGCAGTCAGCGGCGGCATCACTTCCTTCAACGTCAACGGCGCCAAGCTGGCCAAGGGCGGCAGCATCGTCGTCCAGGCCCTGGTGACGACCTCGGCCCAGCAGGCGGCGGTGTTCCTCTCCACCAACGGCAATGTCAACCTCAACGGCTCCAACACCGGTTTGTTCACCATCGAGGTGACGGGCACGCTGGGCAGCCGCGAGCTCTCCTTCGCCTCGGGCGCAACGCAGGAGGCGATCATCGCCGCCGTCAACACCTTCACCGACGTGACGGGTGTCAAGGCCGGCTTCTTCACCTCGGCGAGCAGCAACTTCCTCCGCCTGCAGTCGAGCGAGTTCGGCAAGGATTCGTTCGTCTCGGTCAAGGTCGTCAACGATGCCGGGATCGGCACGGCCGGCGGCATCGGCGTGTTCAGGGCAAGGGATGGCGGGACCACCCCCGACGCGGACCAGCCCGACACCGCTGGCACGGTCCAGACGTTCAACGGAACGGCCGCCAAGAACGGCGTGCGTGACGCCGGCCAGGACATCGCCGTCACCATCAACGGCGTATCCGCGACCACGAAGGGTCGCAACGCCCGGATCAACACCGACTTCCTCGATGTTGACATCACCTTCAACACCTCCACCGCCACGACCCGCGGTCTGGTCGGAGGCTCGACGGGTGCACTCAGCATCATCGGCGGCGGTGCCGAGTTCCAGCTCGCCTCTCGGGTCGATATCGCCGGCAAGGTCGCCATCGGTATCCAGGACGTTTCGGCCCGCCGACTCGGTGGTATCGAGACCGGCTCCGGCGGCAGCAACTCCCTCCGCTTTCTCTCAGACCTCGCCGCGGGCAAGCTTCTCAACGTGGTCAACGGCGATCTCGCCGGTGCCCAGAAGGTCGTCTCGGAAGCCATCCGTCAGGTCTCTTCGACACGCGGCCGCCTCGGTGCCTTCCAGAAGAACACCGTGGGTGCGACCATCCGCAGCCTCAACATCTCCCTCGAGAACAGCTCGGCGGCTGAGTCAGTCATCCGTGACGCCGACTTCGCCAGCGAGACGGCCAGCCTGACCCGCAGCCAGATTCTGCAGTCGGCCTCGACCAACGTGCTGGGTCTGGCCAACCAGGCCCCGCAGTCGGCCCTGCAGCTCCTCCGGTAAAACCGGATCTAGCCTGAACCCCGCCGCCCCGGTCGATTGACCGGGGCGGCTTTGTTTTTGGAGCATTGCAATACGTTACATTCTCACACGAGGTGGGTGGGGGGTGGGGGGCACTACACTTTCCGCCCATGGCTACTGATTTCCTTGCCGACTTGACCGCCCGCGGGCTGATCCACCAGCAGACCGATGAACCGGCGCTGCGGGCCCATCTGGCCGGCGGGGTTCGCTCGGCATATGTCGGCTTCGACCCCACGGCAGACTCGCTCACCATCGGCAACCTCGTGGGGATCATGGCGCTGCTCCGCTGGCAGCGGGCCGGGCACCGGCCGATCGCGCTCATGGGTGGCGGCACCGGACTCATCGGCGACCCGTCGGGCAAGTCGGCCGAGCGGCAACTGCTGACCCCCGAGCGGGTCGCGGCGAACGTCGATTCGATCAAAACCATCTTCGATCGGCTGCTCGACCAAACCCCCCCCCACCCCCCACACCCGGGCCGGCCCAATGCCGGCACCATCGTCAACAACATCGACTGGCTCGGCTCGCTCTCGTACCTCGACGCGCTCCGCGACATCGGCAAGCACTTCAGCGTCAACCAGATGATCCAACGCGACAGCGTCCGCGATCGCCTTAACAACCGCGAGCAGGGGATCTCCTACACCGAGTTCTCGTACATGCTCCTCCAGGCCTACGACTTCGCGCACCTGCACCGGCACCAAGGCGTGACGCTGCAGATGGGCGGGTCGGACCAGTGGGGCAACATCGTTTCAGGAAGCGATTTGATCCGCCGACTGGCCCGTGGCGGCCAGGAAGCCGCCGAAGGTGCCGAGGCACCGGCGGCCTTCGGGCTTACATGGCCTTTGGTGACCAAGACCGACGGAACCAAGTTCGGCAAGACCGAGAGCGGCGCGATCTGGCTCACGGCCCCGCGCGGGCCGGGCGACCAGTCGCCCGCGCGGACGTCGGCCTATGCGTACTACCAGTTCTGGCTCAACGCCGCCGACGCGGACGCGGAGCGGTTCTTGAAGACGTTCACGCTGCTCTCCACCGACGAGATCGCGGGGCTGATGGCCGAGCAGGCCGCTAACCCCGGCGGACGGCCCGCACAACGGGCTCTGGCGCGGGCGGCCACGGATCTGCTGCACGGCGAAGCGGTGCGGACACAGGCCGAGCAGGCGGCGGCGGCGCTCTTCTCGGGCGAGATCGCCGGTCTGGCCCTCGACACGCTCACGGAAGTCTTCGCGGCGTTGCCGACGACCGAGCACGCCAAGGCCGGGCTGGGCGGCGATGGGCTGTCGGTGCTCGATCTGCTGGCCCAGACGCCGCTGGTGCAGAGCAAGGGCCAGGCGAAGCAGGCGCTGCAGGAAGGCTCGGTGAGTGTGAACGGCCGGAAGGTCGGCCCGGCTGACCGAGTGGGCGTTGGTGATCTGCTGCACGGTCAAATCATCGCCCTGCGGCGCGGGAAGAAAAGCTGGCACATCACGCGGTGGGCGTAACGGCTCGAACCGCATGCGTACGGCGGTCGTAAACATCCTCGGGACTTGGCGTTGCGTAGCAAGCGCGCGGGCAGACGGCCAAGTCGTTTTGGCGTTTTCCCACACACTGCGGGATAATCATCGACTTGGCCGAACTGCCGGCGATATGGACGCGGGAGTCGAGCGCTAGCGTCCCCTGTGACCAGGCAAAGAGACGCCCAACGAGTTACGCCAGCGATTCGCGAGCCACGGTCTGGAAGAGCTGCATCGGAGCCGATCGGTCGGTCCAGAGCGAGAACTGCTCTGCGGCCTGGCCCAGGAACATGGCCAAGCCATCGATGCATCGAAGATGCCGGGACGCCGCCTGTGCGAGCAGCGGCGTCGTCAAAGGACGATAGACACAGTCTGCTACCACACACTGATCCGAGAGGTTGCACAAAACCTCCCAGCTTATCGCAGATTCGTTGGGTGCCGGTCCGCCGGCCATCCCCACCGGGGTGCAGTTGATGACGGCCTGGGGTTTGGCGGCGGCCAAAGCCGATGCTTCTAAAACCTTGAGCGCAGGAAGGCGGGCTGGATTGCTCGCTTCGCCCTCGACCAACTCGGCCGAGGGGCCTTCGAGGTCCGCCTTGAGAGCTAGCGCGCGGGTCTGGGAGCGATTGACGATCATCACCTCGACCCCGCGATTGCGCAGGGCGGCGGCCACAGCCCGGGCCGTGCCACCGGCACCGAGCACCGCCGCCCGCCTTAACTCAGGCACGGCCGCGAAGACGGCGTCGGCGGCGGCGGCCCCATCGGTATTGCGGACTTCAAAGTTGGTCGCCCGGCCCTTGCCGTCGCGGCGGACGATCAGCGTGTTCCCCGCCCCGCATTGCTCGCTGAGCAGGTCCACCTCCCAGCGCCCGTCGCCCTCGGCCCACTCTTCACGGGCCAACCGGACAAGGTTCTCTTTGTGCGGGATCGTCACGCTCAAGCCCGCCAGATCCAGCCCCGGGTGATCGAGCATCGCGAGCACGGTGGCCTTGAAGTGCTCGTAGCCGGCGGGGATCGGCATCGGCAGATAGACGCCGTCGTGCCCCACGGCCTCGAAGCCGGCGTTGTGCACCATCGGCGAGATCGAGTGTTCAACCGGGTCGCCAACGACGCCGTAGACCTTGGTGGCGCTGTTGATGGATCGGAAGCGGTACAGGTCGACCAGATCGCTGATCACCGGCTGGCCCGGGGCCGTCGCCGATTGGCGGCGAAGAGAGGCGAAGGTGAGGAAGCCGTTGAACTTGGGGGCGAGCACGCGGCTCATCAGGCCATAGGGCCCCATGCCCAGCGCGATCATCGGCTTGCCGTGTTCCTGGGCCATTAGCAGGATGTCGAGGAGTTCGAGATTATCGCGGATTGATCGGGCGCGATAGGCGACCTTGGCGACAGCGCAGGCCGGCTCCTGGAACATCTGCTCGATGCGGCGGATCAGATCGAGCGGGCGCGTGTGGAAGTCGTGGGTGCTGAGGATGAGCGAGGTGGAGAGCTCGCGCACCTGGGCGGGGTGGTCGACGCCCAGGTTCACTTTTTGCTTGAGGTTCTCGCTACGGGTGTAGGTGAGCAGTTCTACGTCGATGTATCGCGGCGGGTGCTGCATAGGCCTGGACGCACCCCCGGCGGGGGGCCCCGCCATGGTGCCGAGGCGCTCGAAGAGACTGATGCGCAGGTCGTCGGGCCCGTCGTATTGGCCGCCTTCCAGGACCGGCCGACAGGTGACGATGCAGGGGAGCTTGCACTCGCCGACCATGGCCACGATCCGCTCGGCCTCGGCCTGAGCGGCAGGGTCGCGGCCGCCCGTGAAGAAGGAGTCGACGCGGAACTCGACCAGATCAGCCCCGCGGTGGAGGGCCTCGTGCGCGTCGGCCAGGGCCGAGGCCGGGTCTTCCACGAAAATCGGGACGCAGATCAAGGTCATGAGGGCCGATGGTAGAGTCGCCGGGGGCGGTCCGTCAGGGGTTTCGGGCTTCGTTCGCACCGACGCGGGCCGCGGCCGATCCGGCGAGGTGGCCGCTGGCCCAGGCCCATTGGAAGTTGAACCCGCCGATCCGCCCGTCGACGTCGCAGATCTCGCCGATGACAAACAGCCCCGGGCAGACGCGCGACGCCATGCTGTCAAGGTGTAGCTCGGACAGCGGCACGCCGCCGGCGGTGACCTCGGCGTAGGTGAAGCCGCGCGTCCCGGTGACCGGGAGCGTCATGTCCGCCAAAGCGACGGCCAAAGCCCGGCGCTTCTCACGCGAAAGATGATCGGTCCGCGAAGTCGGTTCGACCCCGGCCTGGGCGCACAGAGCCCGCGCCAGGCGCTCGGGAAGGCGTTGGGCCGGGGGCGGGAACTCGTGATCGAGGATGACGCGGAGCGGGCTTGATTGCCGGGCCCCAGCGAAAAGCGCGTCGAGCGATTCGAGGGTCTGGCCGGGCAGCCAGTTGATCCGCAGCGTGGCCGCGGCGTCGTGATGGAGCGTGTCGAAAAAGTACCGGCTCACATCGAGCGGGCCGGGGCCGGAGAGGCCGAAGTGGGTGCAGAGCGTGGAGTTTGTGAAGCTCATGAGCCGCTTGCCCGTGCCCGAGCGGACCTCAAGCGACGTGGGCACGGCGAGGCCGGAGAGCTCGCGGATGAAGCAGCCATCCGCGAGGGTCAGGGGCACGAGCGCTGGCAGCACGCGTGGCGTCAGCGAGTGGCCGAGCGACCGTGCGAAGGCGTAGCCCGCGCCGTCGGAGCCGCTTTTAGGAAGGGCCAGGCCGCCGGTGGCGAGGATGACTCGCCGCGCGTGGATGGCGGGCAAGGCGACGCCATCGGCCTGGGGCGCGGGGGTCAACGTCAAGCCGTCGGCGTCACGCTCGATCGACGCAACGCGCCAGGGGTGTCGCAGTTCGACGCCGAGCCGTCGGCACTCGCCCAGAAGCGCTTCGAGCACGGTGTGGGCGTCGTCGGTGGTGGGGAAGAGCTTGCCGGTCTCTTCGCGTTTAAGCTCGACGCCCAGTTCATTAAAGAACGCGAGCGTCCTCGCGACATCGAAAGCCCGCAACACCTTGCGGATGGCGGGCCGCGACGAGCCGGCGTAGGCCGATTCGTCGACGGCGTGATGGGTGACGTTGCAGCGCCCGCCGCCCGCGACGAGGATCTTCGCGCCAAGCTTGCGGGCGCCATCGAGGGTCACGATGCGCAGGCTACCAGCGCGAGCGCGGCCCGCAGCGATCGCGGCCATCAAGCCCGCCGCCCCCGCTCCGACAATCGCGATGTCGACTTCCTCGTCCACACCCGAGGCTAGCCGGGCAAGAGACGTTGCATGAATCTCTAAGCGCTGACGTTCCACCGGCCATAAGTCGCCGA
>Ga0105048_10004954_pt1 | contig 21596 bp, 20 predicted proteins | sample MAT05_FD_78382 | JGI IMG/M metagenome (GOLD analysis project Ga0105048, IMG submission 78382) | Freshwater microbial communities from Lake Fryxell liftoff mats and glacier meltwater in Antarctica - MAT-05 | ecosystem: Environmental > Aquatic > Freshwater > Ice > Liftoff microbial mat | place...
AACGATCTCAGCCAGTACGGGTAATGTAACAGTTCGCGTGCTGTACAAGGGCCAGCAAATGCCGTATGGCTGCCGGCTCTATTTTTCGAGCCAAACACATGGCTTTGGCTGCGGGACGTCGTATTCCAATGTCAATACTGGCAGCTTCACACTTACTGAGTCGCACGGTTATCCATTTCCTCCGGTTAACTTCACGATCAACGCCGGCCAGACGACGATCGTCGATGTTGAGACTTCCGGCGTTGTCGGCGTAGTAACCGGGTTAGTGAGAGTCAATGGCCAGATACCCAATCCGCCGGTCGCAATCATTTCTAGTAGGGAGGACGGCCAAGCGAGCACAGACCCGACTGGCAGATTCTATCTAGTGGCTTTAGCCGGACCGGGCACCGGTTTCGTTACTAGCAATTACAGCACGTTGGCAACCTTCGCCTTTAACGCCGTCGCGGGACAGACGCGTGATCTCGGGACCATAGGCTCCACGACGCTTAATGGCGTTATCGTCGCGAAATCCGGGTCGCTTCCTACCAAACAATGGTCCATCAGAATCCAGAACACCGGGATTAACACCGCAGCCAATACACAACTCGACAATTTTACGCTAGTCCAGACTTTCGGCAGCGGCGCTGGCCCGGCGTGTAATGCCCCTTCCGTCACATCGACATTCCCAATAGCTGCTGGTCTTTTAGCCCCTGGAACCAATGTGACAGTCCCGGTCAGCATCAACTTCGGCAATTGCGCGCCAAACGCTAGGTTCACCGCAACGCTCACCTATTCCGCCAACGGCGGCTCCGCCACCGGAACAAAGTCCTTAAGCAATCAACAGCCCTAATTAATCGGAGAAACTACAACATGAAAAAACTAATACTATCGCTCTTCCTGCTCCTGCCAACCCTCCCCGCGGCATCACTGACCCTGATCCCCAGCGGGGGCGCCATCAGCGGAACTCCCGGTTCAACCATCGGCTGGGGCTATTCGCTCGACAACGACGCCCCTGCGTACCTCGTCATCACCAGCGTTTTGGAATCCGGCTTTGACCCGCTACTCGGAACCTTTCAGGACTTTGTTGTGAATGTGAACATCACTATCGTCGGTCCTAATTCGATCCAGACGCAGAATTTCGACCAAGGCCTGCAACAGGGCTTTGGCCAGTTCGTGATAAACCCCGGTGCATTGATCGGCGCCGCTACCGGCTCAACTTTTCTCGTCAACTACGACTTGCTCATCAATGATCCCAACGGACCGCTTGGCAGCAATCCCGGCGATCAATACGGGCTGGAATTTACATTCGATGGGACCGTGACCGTCAACGCGGACTCCGGCGTTCCGGAACCTTCCGCGATCATCCTCACCAGCCTTGGCCTGCTCTGCGCCGCATGGCGAGTTCGCCGGACCAGGGCAAGTTCGTAAACAGGTATTTACCGCCGCTCTCACGCACCAAGTGCAGGTTCTCCTTGCCCAACAGTCCTGAAACCCTTGGCACGCTGGGCTTCTCTACCGCCAGATAATAGCGGTCTCTGGAAGCCCAGCGGTTTTTGCATTGCATGTCGTCGATGAAAACACTTGGCGCCCCGGGAGCGTAGCTGCCGTATTGCAGGTTATTGACTCGTCCATTGAGCAGTAGAGCACCTCGCGGGTTGGCGTAAAAAAAGATGCTCGAGAACGTGTAGTACTGGTTATCGGCGATCAGCGTTCCCGGCGGCGCCGCGAGCAACGCTTCCGCCAATGGGCGCGAACCCAGATAGGGATCGAACGTCACAAGCGCCGCACGCGCCGCGTGCAGGAAGAGCGTCATCATCACTGCAAACCCTAATACAAGTTGCGTTCGCTTGAATCGGAACGCCGAAAGAGCACCGATCAGAAACGCGATGCCCGCCATTACAAGGGGCACGCGAAGGTAGGCGAACGAGGCAATCGTCAAGTCGCCCATGTGCCCTAGCGAGAGCGTGTACGCATCTGGATTCTGCGTCAACGCCTGAGAGATGTCGCCCGGCGTGGCCAGGCCATAAACTTGCACCAGGATGAATCCCACAGCGCCCGCCGCGAGCCCGGCAATGACGCCAATCGCCCGCCGTCCCCGGTGGAGCCAAATGCTCTGCCCTTGCTCCATCGCGCTCGCCAGCAGCAACGCGAGCGCTGGATAGCAAGGCATCGAGTAGTACTCCTGCGTCGTCGAAAGCGTAAAGAAGAGCAGGAGAAAACCGGTCCAGCATAGGGCAAGCAGTCGCGTCGCGCTGGCCCGATCCACCGGTTCAAACCGCAGCCGCCCAATAGCGGGGAAGTAAAAACTCCAAGGGAAAAGCCATAGCAAATGGAAGAGCCAGAAGAGATGGCGGGGAACGGTGTTGTAATCGCGCGGCCAGCGCATGTTCAGAAAACGAAAGACATGTTCGTTGAAGAAATAGAACCAGAAGAAGCCGTGATACTGCCCCGGCTCGCTCTTCATCGTGAAATCAAAATACGGTGGATTCCGGAGTGTCGCCAGAATATGCCAGGGCGTTGCGATGGCAATCAAAATCGCAGCTCCGGCGAGAGGCCGCAGTTTTCGCCATTCGCTCCAGCGCCCGGCCAGCGTAAGCCAAAGCAGAATCGCGGCAAGCGGAAAGAGCATCGCAATCAAGCCCTTTAACAGCAGCCCGGCCGCCATCGCCGCCGACATCACATATGCGTGTTTGGCTTCCCCTGATTCCATTGCGCGCAGGAAACTCCACATCGCCAGCGTTATCGTCGCGGTGAGAATGGCGTCCGGGATCTGAATGCGTGTAAAGAGCCAAAGGCCAATACAGGTCGCCAGAATTAGTCCCGCATTAAGCCCGGCCGTTTCATTGAATGCCCACCGCGCAAAGCGCGCCGTCAGCCAGCAAAGGAACACGACGCCCAATGCCAGCGGAATCCGCGCGGCCCAGTCATGCACTCCGAATATTGCGTAGCTGGCTGCCATCGACCAATAGATCAGCGGCGATTTCTCCAGATACGCAACTCCGTTCAACCGTGCCGTCACCCAGTCGCCAGAATCCAACATGTTGCGCGCGATCTGCGCCTGGACCGCGTCCACATCATCCATAAGCCCCGGCGGACTGACAATGCACCCCAAGTAGATTGTCGCGGCGACAATCAGAACGATTAACTGGTAACGGCGTTCCATTGCTTCTTCCATAAAAACAGCATCAGCAGGCCCCACAAATGATAGCCGTAGTTGGCCTCGCGACTTTCATGCGCTTTAAGAACAGCCTCCACCGCGCCGGGACGAAAAACGCCCATTTCGCGGATCGCCTGCGGCGTTAACGTATCGTGCAGCAACGGCTTCAACACCGTGCGAAACCAGTCGTGCGCCGGAATATCAAAGCCCTCTTTTTTGCGGGCCAGGACCGAGTCCGGGACCTTTCCCCGCAACAGCTCTTTCAGAACGAACTTCAGTTTGCCGCCGTTCACTTTAAAGTGTTCCGGCAAGCCCGCGGCAAATTCGACTAGCCGGTGATCCAGCAGCGGCGGGCGCACTTCGAGCGAATGCGCCATGCTCATGCGGTCGCATTTGTACAGGATGTCGTCGGGCAAATACCAGTGTTGATCCAGTTCCAGAAACGATTGATAATTCGGCGGCGCGTGCAAACGCGAATGCCAGTTCGGCTGCAATAACAGGGCGCGCTCCTGCGGTGTAAACGTCCCGTTCCAGTAGAGGTGCGCCTCCATCGGATTCAGCAACGAGCCCGTAAGAAACCGCTTCGCCTTGTACTCAAAGCTGATCTTCTCATCGGACACTGGCAGCAAATTCGCCAGCGTCAATCCCGCCTGCCGCAATGGCCGCGGCACATGCCTCATCCAGCCCGCATACTTGTCTGCCAGATAAGTATAGTAGCCGCCGAAGAGCTCATCGGCCCCCTCTCCGCTCAAGGCCACAGTCACATGCTCTCGCGACATCTTGCTCAAATACCAGACGGGCAACGCGCCTGCGTCCGCACTAGGTTCGTCGGAAAAATAAGGCAGCCGTTCAACGGTGGCGGCTAAGTCGCGATCTGGGTTTAGATCGAATTCGTGGTGGTCGGTCTCATACTTCGCCGCCACCTCGCGAAACCAGGGGCTTTCATCAAAACTTCGCCCTCGGAAGCTCACGGAAAACGTCTTCAGCTTCTGCGTCGCCACCTGGGAAGCGTAGTGCAGAACCGCCGTCGAATCCACACCGCCGGAGGCCCAGATGCCCACCGGTACATCGGAGATCAGATGCTCCTTGACCGCCGAACGAAGCAAGCTGTCAAGCTCCTCCTTGGCGTCCTCGATTCGAACATCGCCGCGGGGCGCAAAGCGCAATTGCCAATACGAACCCGTGCGTTCCCGGCCGTCCACCCACTCCAGCCAATGCCCGGGCGTCAGCTTGGTAATGCCATCGATCATCGAGTAAGGCGCGGGAATATAGTTCAACGAAAGGTACGCGTTCAGTCCGGCCTTTGAAAAAACACGGGGAATTTCCGGATGCCCGAGAATGGCTTTCAGTTCCGAGCCGAAGTAAACGTCCGGCCCGCGCCGAAACAAATACAGCGGCTTAATCCCCATCCGGTCCCGCGCCAACACCAGACGCTTCCGCGACTCCGTCCACAGCGCCACCCCGAACATCCCGCGCAACCTCTCAAACACATCGATGTCCCATTCCAGGAACCCCTGCAGGACCACTTCCGTGTCACTCCGGGAATGGAATCGCCGCCCCCGTGCCCGAAGCTCTTCTCGCAGTTCATCGTGGTTGTAAATCTCGCCGTTGAAGACAATCACCGTATCGCGATCTTCACTATAGATCGGCTGCTCCCCGCCCGCCAGATCAATGATCCGCAACCGCACCGCGCCCACCGAACAGTCCGCGGCTTCATGGACGCCCCACTGGTCCGGACCGCGATGGTGCAGCGCTTGTGTAACCGCTTCAATTCTTCCGGCGGGCGCCGGGCGGCCGCGATGGGTGAACCCGGCTATCCCGCACATAGGAAGTTATTCATATCGCAACGCCTCCGCTGGAAGCACCGCTGTCGCGCGCCGGGCTGGATAGAGCGTCGCCAGAAAACTCACCGTCAAAGCCGCCGCGCTCACCCAGATCGCGTCCAGCGGCCGAGGCTGAAATGGGACATACGACAGCGCGTAAATCTCCGCATCCAGCGTAAACCAGCGCCCGCTTTCCGCCGCGTAACTTAGCCCGTATCCAAGCACCAATCCGATGGCCGTCCCAATCGCCCCGATATACAATCCCTGAAAAATAAATATCCGCCGGATCTGTTCCCAGCGTGCGCCCATAGACACCATGATCGCGATGTCCTTCGACTTTTCCATCACCATCATGATCAGGCTGATCAGGATGTTCATCGCCGCCACCAGTTGAATCAGGCTGATCGTGATGATCGTCACAATACGGTCCATCTTCAAAGCGTTCAACACCCCGCGGTTCTGCTCTTCCCAATGGGACGCCGTCAGCTTGTCGCCAATAACCTTCGACGCCGCCGCCGCGACAGAAACCGCCGTGTTGATATCGTCCAGCTTTAGTTCGATGGCGTTGATCGAGTCTCCCAATCCATTCACCCGCTGCACATCGGAAAGCGCCGCGTACGCAAACGAATTGTCCACGTCGTAAAAGCCGGATTCAAACAACCCTACCACTCGAAATTTCGGATAACAGGGCCGTGCACCGCCCGGCGAAATCTCACAGTTGGGAATGATCACGGTGACAATCGCATCGAGCAACATTCCCGTCCGTTGCGCAAGCTTTGTCCCGAGCAGAATGGACGGGTAACCCTCGGACTTTTTGAGACGGTCCAGACTTCCCTGCTTCACATAACGGCGCAATTCTTCCCGCTCCTGCGTGGCGGATTCGGGAATACCCTTTAGGTATCCGCCCTGCCCCATCTGCGGCCCCGAAAAAAGTACCTGGGTGTACAATACGCCGCTCGCCGAATTGACGTGAGGAAGCTTTTCTAAACTCTTGGCAACCGGCGCCCATTCCTCAAATCCAATCCCCACTTCCTTCTCCACCACATTCACATGGGCCGTAGCGCCCAGCAGACTCTTCTGCAACGTTGTTCGAAATCCGTTGGTAATTGCCAGCGCGATGATCAACGCCATCACGCCCGCCGCCACGCCGATTATCGAGACCGCGGTGATAATGGAAATCACCGCCTGCCGCCGCTTCGCCGTCAAGTAACGGCGCGCGACGAAACTTTCAAACGCCAGTCGCGGCATCCGCTTCCGCTTTCCGCAGCATATCGGCGATACCGATTTCGCCTTCTGGCCGCATCAACGGGAACAGAATGACGTCACGAATCGAACGCGAATCGGTAAGCAACATCGTCAGCCGGTCGATGCCGATTCCCTCCCCGCCGGTCGGCGGCATGCCGTAACAAAGGGCCCGAACGTAGTCCTCGTCCATCTGGTGCGCCTCGTCGTCTCCCCGCGCCTGCATCGTCAACTGCTCCTCGAAGCGCTTTCTTTGCTCGTTCGGATCGTTCAACTCGGTATACGCATTCCCAATCTCCATGCCGGCGCAGAAGATCTCAAAACGATCCACAAAATTGGGGTCCTTGACGTTTCGCTTCGACAGCGGCGACACCTCTACCGGGTACTCGTAGACAATCGTCGGTTGCACCAGCGACTTTTCCGACGCCCGTTCAAACAGCGCGACCAGCGACTCTCCGGCGGAATGCTTACCGCCATGCGCCTTCAGCCATTCCGCATCGCTCAACTGGGCCATCGTCGGTTTTTCACCGTCGCTCCAGAATTCAATGATCGCTTCGCGCATTGTGAAGCGGCGAATGTTGCCAAAGTCGAGCTCTGTGCCTTGATACATCACTGACGTCCCGCCGGTGACGTCAATTGCTGTTTGCCGCAGCAGTTCAACGGTCAGATCCATCAGCCCTTCATAGTCCGTGAATGCCTGATAGAACTCCAGCATCGTGAACTCCGGATTGTGCTGAATCGAGACGCCTTCATTCCGAAAATTGCGATTGATCTCATAGACGCGGTCCATCCCGCCGACAATGAGCCGCTTCAAATATAGCTCGGGTGCAATACGGAGGAAGAGATCGAGATCGAGCGTGTTGTGATGCGTGACAAACGGCCGCGCCGCAGCCCCGCCGTAAATCGGCTGCATCATCGGCGTCTCCACTTCAATAAACCCGCGTGCATCCAATTGGCGCCGCAGTGACGACACCACCCTGCTCCGGGCAACGAAGGTTTTGCGAACGTCGGTATTTGAAATCAGATCCAGATACCGCTGCCGGACCCGCGTCTCGACATCCTCCAAACCATGGAATTTTTCGGGCATTGAAAGCAGCGTCTTCGACAAAAATGTCAGCTTCGCCGCCTGCACGGACAACTCGCCCGTGCGCGTCCGGAACAAGGTTCCGTCAACGCCGATCGTATCCCCGATATCCAGCATTTGATAGAGCTGAAAATCACGCTCGCCCAACAGGTCGACCTTGATGTAAATCTGCAGCCGTTCCCCGCCCTGCTCCAGGTGCATGAACCCGGCCTTGCCCTTGCCACGAATGGACTGAATGCGGCCGCAAACCCGAACGGGAATCTTCTCCGCGTCCAGTTCCTCCGTACTTTTCTCCGAATAACCCGCTAACACTGCGGGTACGGCGTGCGAATAGTCAAACCGGCCGCCATACGGCAGGTGGCCGAGCGCCTCCAGTTCACGGGTTCGGCGGAAGCGCTGTGTGAGCAGCTCATGTTCGAGCGACAATGATGAACTCCTTCAAAATCAGGACAGAATCTACCATTATAGAAAGACCAGAGGAGAGTCGAGCATGTCCGACGAGAATTTCGCAAATCCTGCGCCGGTGGAAGTGGCGGAACGCGTGGAAGCTTTGGACACCGTGCGCGGCTTCGCCCTGTTAGGAATTCTGCTGATGAACATCTGCAGCTTCGGCATGCCGTCGGCCGCCGAGAGCAACCCCACCGCCTGGGGCGGAGCCACCGGCGTCAACTACTGGTTTTGGTGGGTCCAGGCCGTTTTCTGGAGCGGAAAGATGCGCGCTCTCTTCTCCATCTGTTTCGGCGCCGGTGTGATCTATCTCACGTCCAGGGCGGAGGCGAAGGGAACGTCAGCGGGCGACGTCTACTATCGCCGCACCTTCTGGCTCATGCTGTTCGGCATGATTCACGCCTACTTCCTTTGGTATGGCGACATCCTCTATCCCTACGCACTCTGCGGCCTGCTGCTCTATCCGCTGCGAAAAATGGGACCGCGCTGGCTCACCACCATCGCTGTAGTGATGATCATCGCTACCTGCATTTTTACGGGCATTGGAGCGAAGGAAACGAAGGAGGCCCGTGACAGCTATCGCGGGATCCCGCCCCACGCCATGGTTGCAAAGGATGTCGAGGGTGCCCGCGGCCCGTACAAGGGAATGTTGCGCGATTGGCAGCCGTCTCAGGAAAAGATCGATGTCGAACTAAAAGCCTACCGTGGCGGCTACGGCGGAGCGTTCTCCCACCGTTCCGGCGTCCGCCTGCTATGGGATTCCCAACCCTATTTCAATACCGGCAGTTGGGACTTCCTCGCCTTCATGCTCATTGGAATGGCGCTCGCCAAATGGGACGTGCTGGCCGGCGCGTGGCGGAAATCGACATACTCCTGGGTAGCCGTTGCCGGTATCGGTACCGGAACCGCCGTCGGCGCCTGGGCTGCTAACCACGAGGCCGCGTCGGGCTTCTCCCCGGTCGCCGCCATGGAGGGCTATTCCGTCTATCAACTTGTCCGCCTGTTGATGAGTATGGGCTACCTCGCCGCCATCGTCGGCGTCGTCCAGGCCGGTTGGCTCAGCGGATTAACGCGCTCCCTCGGCGCCGTCGGCCGAATGGCGTTCTCAAACTACATCATGCACACGCTAATCTGCACCACGCTCTTCTACGGACACGGCTTCGGCTGGTTCGGCAAGCTACAGCGCCACGAACTCTACTACGTCGTTGCCGCAATCTGGTTGCTGCAACTCGTCGTCAGCCCAATTTGGCTGCGCAACTACAGATTCGGCCCGCTTGAGTGGTGCTGGCGGTCGTTGACGTATTGGAAGCGCCAACCCATGCGTATACCAGCCCTTACTTCCGGACAATCACTTCCCGCAGAGAGTCCTGCGTAAGGAAGAACTTCACCTGATCGAAGTTACGAAACAGTTTTTCCAATGACCGCGTAGAAAAAAATTGCGCTGGCTTTCGGTGCGTCCGCGAAATCAGTTTCACCCGATTCTGCCCCTGAATCCGGTAGGAATACGACGGCACTTCCACCAACTTCTCGTCCGTATGAAACACCGTCAGCAACTGCCCGCCCTTGTGCAATATCGAGTGCATCTGGCTCACCGCGCCTTCCAGCAGCGCCGGCGACAAATACTGCAGCGCGTCCCACACCAGCACGCCGTCCAATGAATCATCGTCGAAATTCAGTACCTTCGCCTGGAACGATGCGATCCGGTCGTCGTCATCCTGATTCGCATAGAAATCGCCGTCGCCGAACGACTCGTCCATCGAACGAACGAAGTTGTCGTACCGCAATTTGTGCCCCAACTCGTTGAAAAAATCGGTATTCTCCTGGTTCGACACACCCAGGTCCAGCACCGTCAGGCCAGCCTGTCCGTGGAACGCCTGAAAGAACTGCTCCAACGCGCTGCTCTGCCGCGAGAACTCACCGCGCAACTCAACTCTCTCCGCCAATGGAGTCATCGCCGGCATAACGGTTCCGAAGGGAACCTCCTCCCCGTTGCCGAACAGACGATTCCAGCCTTTTTTGATCACTTTCGTTGTCGATTACTTCTTTACGGTATTGCCACCGGCCGACGCGCCCAGGCTCTGCTGAACCGGCGTCTCAACCGCCGGCTTGATCGGCACTTCCGCCGCTTTGCCTGGTTCCGGTTTCACATCTACCCGAATCATCTCCAGGCTGCCGCGCAGGTCCGCGCCCTCTTCAATACTGATCTTCGCGTAACGAATATCGCCGACCAGATTCGCGCCTTTCCGGATCTCCACGCGGCCGGACGCCTCAATGTTCCCTTTCAACTGCCCCAGTACCACCACGTCACGCGCCTTGACATTCGCAATCACCCGGCCATTCGGCCCGATCGTGACGCGATTCTCCTGCGCTTCAACGCTTCCTTCCACAGCGCCATCAATCACCAGGTCTTCCTTACTCAGGATCTGGCCCTTGATCAGGACCGACTTGCCGATCGTCGCTGTGCCGCGCGGCACATCCGGCTCGTAACCTCTAGCGGGCATGGTTGACACAGGGATTCCCTCTCTCGCCGGTTCCGGGCTGCTGGGTGTACTACCCAACGGTCGTGACGGCTCTTCTTCGTTTTTACGCCGATTCCACATTGACACTCATTACCTCCAGCCGGACCCCGGCAAAATTCAATCCTAATCCTGATATCGGCAAAAGGCAACGTTTCATAGGATCGCAATCGCACTTTGTTAAATGCAAACGTCAACTTGCAGAGCGGCAGCCGGGTTGCGAGTCCCCGTTACAACAGGTATATTTCGGGGATGCCAGGACGCCTGCAATCGGAAATCCGTCAAACTCGCCCGTTCCCCCATCCCGCCGAAGAAGCATTCCTGAATCTACAGCGAACAGCGGATTGGCTCATGCGCGGCGTTGAGGAGACGCTGCGCTCGTTCGGACTCACCCATCCCCAATACAACGTTCTCCGCATTCTCGCCGGAGCCGGAGCAGCGGGCATCCCCTGCGGCGAGATTTCGGCTCGCATGATCTCCCGCGACCCCGATATCACTCGAATTCTGGACCGCATGCAAAAACTCGGGCACGTCGAACGCGGCCGGAGCCTGGAAGACCGCCGCGTCGTTCGAGCTCACATCACCGCTGCTGGCCTCGCCACCCTCCGCGGACTCGAAAAGCCCGTTCGCGATGCCGTTCGCGCTCCCCTTGCCCCCCTTGGCGCCGCCAAACTCGAACAGTTGACCGGCCTCCTTGAAGAGATCCGAATCCTAATGGAAAGCGTCGCATCTATATAGTTGTTGTCACGACTATCGTTTGGAGGCTTATATGATTAACATTCGACGCTCCGCTGACCGGGGCAAAAGCAACATCGGCTGGCTGGATACGAAGTTCAGCTTTTCCTTCAGCCGCTATTACGATCCCAAACACATGGGCTTCCGTAGCCTGCGTGTGATCAATGATGACCGGATCAGTCCCGCCGCCGGCTTCGGCCGCCATCCCCATCAGGACATGGAGATAATCACTTGGGTGCTTTCGGGTGAACTCGCCCATGAGGATTCCACCGGATCGAAGGCAGTTTTGAAAGCCGGGCACGTCCAGCGAATGAGCGCCGGAACAGGCATCGTCCACAGCGAGTTCAACAACTCGCCGACACAGCCCGTGCACCTGTTACAGATCTGGATCGAACCCAACAAGCTCGGCATCGCGCCGCGCTTTGAGGATTTGACCATCACTCCAGACGAGGTCCAGGACACTCTTCGGCTGGTCGCCTCGCCCGGCGGCGCCAACGGCAGTTCTGTGATCCAACAGGACGCAAATGTCTACATTTCGGCGCTGAATGAAGGCACGGAAGTACAACTTCCGCTGGCCGCCGGGCGCCACGCCTGGGTCCAGGTCGCTACCGGTCAAATTGAGCTGAACGGTAAATCGCTCGAAACCGGCGACGGCGCCGCGATCAGTGAGGAATCGCTGCTAAAACTCCGCGCCACCGCGAAGAGCGATATCCTATTGTTCGACTTAGCATGACACTTGTACTTGCCCTCCTTCCTTTGTTGACCTTTGCTCCGGACAACACCGGCGCTCCGTTACGGCAGCCTCAACTGGCGATGGATGGCCTCACCGCCGTCGTTACATACGGGGCCGGCAACGATGTATTTGCCGCCGTCTCCAATGACGGCGGCCAGTCGTTCGGCAAGCGAGTTCTCGTCGGCAACGCCGGCGTGATCTCTCTGGGACGCCATCGCGGCCCGCGCGTCGCAATCGGCGGCGGCGCCATCGTTGTCGCCGCCATCGCCGGGGAGAAGGGCAAAGGTCAGGACGGCGAGCTATACACATGGCGCTCCACCGATCTGGGCAAAACGTGGAGCGGTCCGAAGCGCGTTTCCGATGTCCCCGGCGCGGCTCGCGAAGGCTTGCATGCTCTCGCGGCCGGGCCGAAAGGCGTCTTTTTCGCCACTTGGCTCGATCTCCGCGCCAAGGGCACGCGGCTGATGGCGGCCATCTCCCGTGATGCCGGCGCGACATGGTCGCCAAACTTCCCCGTTTACGAATCGGCAGACGGCCACATCTGCGAATGCTGTCACCCATCCGTGGCGATCGCCCCCGATGGCGCCCTTCATGTCATGTTCCGCAACTGGCTCGGCGGCTCGCGCGATATGTGGGTCGCCACTTCCCGCGATAACGGCAAATCCTTTTCGGCAAAGAAAATGGGCGAGGGCACTTGGGTCCTGAACGCCTGTCCCATGGACGGCGGCGGACTCGCCGTGAAAGGAAATGGTGAACTCGTCACCTCCTGGCGCCGTGAACAAAAGATCTTCTGGACCGACGGACCCGCCTTCCAGGCCCCGGACTGGAATGGTAAGGACTCCGCTCTCGCGCTCGATGCCAATGGCAAACCCGTAATCGCCTGGACCGAGGGAATGCGGCTGATGATCTATGACGGCGATGTCCGCGAACTTACCCCGCATGGCGGTTTCGTCGCATTGGCCGCCTCCCGCGGAGGAGTTCTCGCCGCCTGGGAATCCGGCACGGGAATCACCTTGCAGCGTCTTCGCTGACCGGCGTCACCGTTTGCCCCGTGCGAATCGGGATATCGGTGGCCAGCACCACGCGGTCTCCCGCCGCCACGCCCTCCAGCACCTGCGCGTGAGTAATATTGGTAACTCCAAGTTTCACCACACGCCACTGCACAACCGAACCCGCCAAAACATAAACGCCCTGCACGCCGCCCTCCCGCCGCAATGACTCTTTGGGAATTGTCACCGCCTGCGCCGCTTCCCGCGACCGGATCGCCGCATTGATATTCGCCCCCGGCGGCAACACCTGCTCCACGTTCGCAATTCGCACCGAAACCTCGCCCACCTGGCGCGTCCCCATCGTCACAATCTGCGCCGGCATACTTGCCACTCGACCGTCCCACTGTTTTGCTGGCATCGCATCCCACGTAATCATCGCCGGCATCCCAGGCGCTACCCGGCCAAGTTCCGGCTCGTCGATAAACACCTTAACCAGCAACTCATCCACCCGCCCGATATTCGCCACCAAATCGCCCGGATTCAAAAATGCACCCGCACGCGGATCCACTTGATAAACCACGCCGGCCATCGGCGCCCGCAGAATCCCCTGCCCCTGTTTATCCCGCGCCGCCGCCACCGCCGTCCGCGCTTCCCGTAATCGCGCCTCCAGAACACTCCGATCCGCCGGTGTAAACAACACCGATCGCCGCGCCTGCTGCGTCACCCGCTGTTGTTGGATCTGGGCCATGCGGTCTTCCAATACCTGCGCTTCATTCTTAGTCGCCGCATCCTTCGCGATCAACCGCCTCACCGCCGCCAACTCCTTCTCCGTCTGCTGCCGCTCCAACTGCAATTTCGCCAATTGCCCATCAATATCCGCCAGATCCGCCGCTCGCCCGCCGCTCTGCTGCACATTCAATTCCGCCTGTACCTGCGCCACCCGCGCCTCCGCCGCCTCCATCGCATTCCGCCATTCCGCGCTGTCGATCTCCGCCACCACCGCGCCCGCCGCCACTGCCTGTCCCTTCTCAACCAATAACTTCGTCAACACCCCGGCGCGCTCCGCCCGCACCGCCGCATACACCACCGGCTCCACTTTCCCATTCGTCATCAGCGTGTCCACCAGCGGCCCGGTTTTGGCGATAGTAAACCGCACCTCCGGCGGCGCGTTCTTCACGCTAACCGCCCACCAGATCCCACCACCCGCTAACGCCAAAGGCACCAGCCACAGCAATCGTTTCATGGAATAAGAACAGTCTTTCCGGCACTCCAGTTTTTCACTGTCTCCAACGCCTCATTCGCCTCCGCCAACGGAAAGCGCGCCGTAATCTCGTTAGCGAACAGGTGCTGCCAATGCGGAATCTCCAACATCCGCAACCCGCGATCCACGTGTCGCGGTTCAAATCCCCAACTCCCCTGAACCACCAACTGCTTCCGCGTAATCGTATGCGGATTGAACGAAATATTCCCGGCGTTGGCATACTGCCCCAGCACCAGAAACTTCCCCCCATCGCGAGGCAGTTCGATTCCCTCATTCACCGCGTTCGGATAACCAACGCACTCAATCACCACATCCGCGCCATACCCGCCCGCAAACGCCAGCGCCATTTTCTGCCGCTCCGCTGCATCGGTCACCACGCCGATATCGATCACCTCATCCGCTCCAAACTTCCGCGCCAACTCCAGCCGGTGCGGCGGCCCCCCGATAGCCAGAATCTTCGTCGCTCCCGCCTGCTTTGCCACCGCGATCGCGGCCAGCCCCACCGGCCCCGTCCCTTGCACAATCACCGTATCGCCCCATTCCACCGGGCATCGTTCAATCCCATGAATCGCCGTCGCCAGCGCGCATCCCGCGCCCACAACGGCATCGGAAGACAAACTTTCCGGCAACCGGAAAATTGCCGTCCCAGCGCGCAAATGAATCTGCTCGGCGTATCCGCCGCGTAAGTGCGGCGCCGTGTCGGCGCAGTAGGAGATGCCGTACGCCTTCCGCGTCAAGCAACGCGTCGGCTGCCGCTTCACCCGGCAATAGTAACACTCGCCGCAAACGATGCTGCTCGCCCACGCCACCCGGTCGCCAACCGTCAGCGGATTCCCGCGCCAGTCATGCGTCAATCCAGCTCCGATAACTTCCAGACGGCCCACGGTCTCGTGTCCCAGAATCACCGGCAGCGGCACGTTCAACTGACCCAGCCATAAGTGCACATCCGTCCCGCAAATCCCCGCAATCTCCACCCGGACCACGGCCTCACCCGGCCCAGCCTCAGTGAGCGAAGGATACTCGCGCATCGCCAACGGTTGTTCGTAGGCCGTAAGGACGGCTGCTTTCACGGTACTCATTTTGTTATTTAGCCTTTGCGCAATAGTCGAACAGAATCTGCCATTCGGCGAGTTGCACCTGTTCAAGCAGGTCTTGATTGGATCGCGTCGAACTCTCGCCAGCGGCGACAAACGCCAACGGATCCCACCGCGCGCCCGTCGCATAGCCCAGCGCCGCCGCCGCGGCATTCACTTCCGGAAAGACCGGATGTTGCCCAACCTGCCGAAACCAATATCCGGCATTCCAGGCATCCGGCTCCATGCGGTGCACAATAGCGTGCCAGTAGCTGCCGTCGGCGGACTTTACGTCCTGGGCGATCGCGTGCGATTCATCGAAGCACCCGCAATACAGCCACAATCCGGCCAGCGCCAGTCCCGGATTGACAGCGTCCGGAAACAACTCCCGCGCCGGCCGCCGCAATCGCTCCGCGAGCGCAGCGTCCGTGTCCCGGGGTGACACCAGCGGCATCAGGCGCCTCCCATCGCCGGCAAGCGCCAACAGGGTCGCGGCTTCAGGGCCGTATAGTGCGGGGTTCCAATCCATGCCAAGTTTCATTGTGCCAGATGCCCGGCGCCATGCATCGGCAACCCCTAACCAATACAGCTTCAACGCACCCATATGACACTGGCATTGTCACCGTGCAAACGGCTTTTTGCGTTCATCAGCCTCCTCGTAACTCCCCTCGCCGCAACTCCCCCGGATAAGCCAGCCGATCTCTTCCAAAAAGTCATGATAACGCTCGAACTTCCGCCCACAATTGGAACATACGCCGGGCCCGCAATCGCAACCGTTTGCCGGACTCATTGATCTCATGTCTGTAGACTCGATACCCCGGCCATTACAGGATTTTTGTGAATTCTAACCAAAGCCCCTACCCTCGAAAAACCCCCGCCATTTGCAGACTTCTACAGATTCCTGCCGAGCGCCCAATAAGGATCGCTTTCGGCGGCGGTCCCCCCATCAAAGCCTTCCTCGAACCTCGTTCCAAATCGGTAGCGTCCCAATTGGCTGGCAACGCCCCTCCGCCGCCAGCCAACGGCGGCCGCGGCTTCATGGGTGCGGGACGTATCGCGGGCATGATCCTCACTCCCGGCTTCATGACGGCCATGGATGCCGCCAAGGACGCGTCAATCACCCGCCAGGAATTCGACGCAACCACCGCTAAATGGTTCGAAACCTGGGGCGGCAGTCAAGGCGGCGGGCTAACCGAGGAGCAGATCCGCACCGGCCTCAGCCGCGACTTCCCTCTCCCGCAAGGCATGCCAGGTTTCGGACCGCCGCCACCACCTGAAAAATAACCTCTAACCAGCCGGCAACAGAACGCGCGCGCAAAGCCCGCCCAGCTTCGAATCCTCCAAAGCAATCGAGCCGCCGTAATGCTCGGCAAGGTCGCGCACAATCGACAACCCCAGCCCCGACCCCGGCGCCGCTTCATCAATTCTCACGCCGCGTTCTAAAACAACGCCGCGCAAAGCATCCGGCAATCCCGGCCCGTCGTCCTCCACCGTCAACGTCAACATCGCGCCATCCATTGCGGCACTCAACACCACCCGCTTCCGCGCCCACTTGCAAGCATTGTCCAGAAGGTTGCCCAGCACCTCGTCGAGGTCCTCCACGCGAACCCGCACGCGCAACTCCGGCCCCACCGTTGACGAAATTGCAAGACCTCGCTCAACGTACAACTTCGACACCGTTCGCACCAATGCATCCGCGCACGGAGCCAGCAAACATCGCGCCGTCCCCGCCGGCCCCGAAGCCGCCACCCGCGCCCGCGTCAAATGGTAATCCACTTGATTCGACATCCGCTGCACCTGCTGTGTAATCGCTTCCGCCAGTTCAACATTCCCCGCCGCATCCGCCAATTCCGCCTCCCGCGCCAAAAGCGCCAGCGGCGTCTTCAACCCATGCGCCAAATCACCAGCCGTCTCATAAGCCCGCTTAATCGATTTTTCCCGATCCGCAATCAACGCGTTCAAGCTGTCAATCAGCGGCTGCACTTCCGCCGGATACGCCCCTTCAATCCGCGTATCCTCACCCTTCCGCACCGCCAAAACTTTCTCCGGCAACCGCCACAGTGGAGCGAGGCTCCGCCGCGCCGCATAGAGCCCCGCCACCATCATCGCCACCCCCGCCAGTGACGGAATTCCAGGCTCATGTCCGCGCATCCGTGGCAGTATATGTATCAACGCCATCGAGGCAATATGCATCAACATCAGCAGCCCTCCGGTCCAAAGTACGGACGCCAATATCAAACGCGATCGGAGCGACTGAAGCATCCCCTACCCGTCCGATCCCGCAATCGGCGCGCCAATCCGATATCCAATCCCCCGCACCGTCTCAATCGCCGCCGCTCCCAACTTTCTCCGTAGCCGAGCGACGAAAACCTCAACCGTATTCGAATCACGGTCAAAGTCCTGCGCATAAATGTGTTCCGTAAGCTCCGTCCGCGTCACCACGCGGCCACAGTGATGCATCAGATACGACAGCACTCTGAACTCATGGCTCGTCAACTTTACCGGTACTCCGCTAATTGACACCCGTGCCGTGCGTGAGTCCAGCACCAAAACGCCGCTGCGCAGTTCGTTCTGTACATTGCCGCTAGACCGTCGAATCAACGCCCGTATCCGCGCCAACACCTCCTCCACGCGGAACGGCTTCGACATATAATCGTCCGCGCCCCCATCAATCCCCTGCACCTTCTCGTGCCAACTCCCGCGCGCCGTCAAAATCAGGACTGGAAACACCAGTCCCGTGTCCCGCCAGCTTCGCAACAACGTAAGTCCATCGATCTTCGGCAATCCAAGATCCAGGATCACCGCATCATACTGCTCACTATGCGCCATAAGATCGGCCGCTTCCCCATCCCCCGCGCAGTCCACCGCATACCCCGCGCCTCCGGCCGCTTCCGCGAGTTGCCGGGAGAGCACCGGTTCATCTTCCACAATCAGGATCCGCAATGTGACATTTATACCGTAGTCCCGATGAACGTCGTCTGAACAACGCGTTCATCGCTGGTTCAGGCGCGATCAGGAACAATGATCTCCATGCTAACAACTACCGCACTTGACTTCGGTTATCCTTGGTGGCTCAGCCAGGGCCATTTAATTGCCCTTCTCCCCGCGCTCGCCGGACTCGTCGCCGCACATTTTCGCAGTTGGCCCCGCTGGCTAATGGTCCTAATCGGCCTGTTCGCCGCATGGGCCGGTGCCGCCTACTTCGTCGTGCAAAAACTTGAAGTGAATGCGCCACCCAGGCTCCTCACCGAGAACTTCCTCCGTTCCGGCAAAGGGCGCGTCCTCGACCTCGGCGCCGGAACCGGCCGATCCTCCATCATGGTACTCGCCGCCCGCCCGCAAGCAACCCTGGTCGCCACCGACCTCTTCGCCGATTCCTTCAACGGACACTTCGGCGACCATGGCCGCCCGCAGGATCGGCTGATGCAAAATCTAAAGGCCGCCGGCGTCGATCAACGCGCCACCATCGAAACGGCCGACATGCTTAAGCTCCAATTTGAAGCCGACAGTTTCGACGGCATTGTCAGCTCTTACGCCATGGACCACCTTGGCCGCGAAGGAGCCAGGAAGGGCCTCGCCGAAGCGAAACGCGTTCTTAAACCCGGCGGTGATTTCCTGCTGATACTCGTCGAAAATGACCGCTGGACCAAACTCGCCTTCGGACCGCTGCTCTCCCACGGCGGCGCCCGCGGCGCGAAATGGTGGCGCGAAACGGCCACCGCCGCCGGCTTCCAGGCGATCGAGGAAGGAACCGCTCCGGCCACCCTCTATCTCCTGCTCCGAAAGCCCTGAAATCACCGCCCCATAACTCCCAACCGGAACGCCGCCATCTCCTCCCCGTTCCGCACCAGCAACACATCACCGGCCAGCACCGGGTGATTCCATGTCCTCCCCGCAATCGCCGGCCGGCGCGAGAATTCCGTAAATCGATCTGGACTCGCCCCGGCCAGCGCGATCTCGCCCTCCTCGGAAAGCACCAGCAACAAATCCTGCTCCGGCAGCAAGATAAGCTGCCCATGCCCAAACCGCCCGCCCTTCCACTTTCGCTTCCCGTCGGCCAAATCGATACAAGCCAGAATGCTGCCATCGAACCCATACGCGTGTCCCTTGTGCACCACAAAGTCATTGAAATAGGGTTTCAACCCGTTCGTCGTCCAACGCTCCTCCACCGTCCAACCCGCCTGCCCGTGAGACACCGCCAGCCTCCGTGTCCCGCTGGATTCGTTAGCGCTGATCAGAATATCGCCGTCCTCAGTCACCGCCGGCTGCACAATCGGATACCCCTTCCACAAGTGCTGCCAAAGCAACACGCCATCGGCCGGCGCCACGCCGCTCGCTCCAACCGAGCTCACCAACAATATCTGCCGCACGCCGTCAATCGTCACCAGCCGCGGCGAGCTATAACTCGCGCCCCCCGCCGGCCCCACCCAACGCGGCTTCCCCGTCGCCAGATCGTAGGAAACCAACGTCCCCGACGCCGCTACCACCACTGCATCATCCACTACCAGTGGCGACCCCGAGAAGCCCCACTCCGGACGTTTCGCGCCCGTATCGGTCGCCGCATCGCGCGTCCAAACCACGGCCCCGTCCCGCGCCTCCAAAGCGTTCAAAATTCCCGTCGCCCCCAACGTATACACCCGGCCATTGCTCAACGTGGGCGTCGCCCGCGGACCCGCGCCCGCGTTCGACTCCCAGAACCTCGCCGTGTCCTTGTGCTTCCACACCGGTTTGCCGGTCGTAACGCTATAGCAAGCGACAATCTCATCCTCCCCGCGCTGCTCCTGCGTTAACAGGAAATCGCCCGCAACCGCGAAGGACCCCCATCCCGGCCCAATCGGCCGCCGCCACATCTCCACCGGCGGCGATGCCGCCCAATCGGTCTTGAGTTTCACCCCGCGCACAGCACCGTCGCGGTCTGCCCCCCGGAATGCCGGCCAACTCGCTGCAGCCTTTATCACGGGCGCCGCTTTCTCAATCGCCGGAGCCACGACAGGCGCCGGATCCGGCGGAACCACCGCCACCGGTCCCTCAACAGCCTGTGCCAACAAACGCTCCTCGGGGCTCTTCTCCCATCGCCACATCAGCTCATTTTGAAAGTTCCCCGAAAACCCACCCGTCTTAACCAGCGTCCACCCGCCGCACGCAATAAATATCGTCGCGGCCATCGTCGCTCGCCGCGTCCCCGATCCCCATCCCCGGCTCGCCGCCGCCCACAACACAAAGGCCAAACACAACCCCGGTATCGCCAACACCGCGAACAACAAGCCCTGCGCCCCGGTCGCAATCGACACGTCAAGGAACCGCGATGTCGCCAGCATCGCCACAATCATCAGCCCCACGCCGCCCAAACGATCGACCCACGCTGCCCGGCTAAAGAATGCCCACCAAATAACAACGCCAATGCCGCAAACCAGCGATCCAATCAATCCGTAAGCCATCGCATCGGGCGCAATCGCCGGAACGGCAAACCGCGCCACCCACTGCACCACCACCAGCACCACCCCCGGCCACAGCCGTATCGACTTCTCCGTTTTCGCGATGGTCATGGTTTGACCATACGCGCAAATCGCTAATTTTGTTCCCTGTGATTTCGCCTCCGCAGCGCGGCCACCCTGCGGGAATCTCCGTCTCCCAAGCCGATTCCAGCCTAGCCTTATCCGCCAGCCGTATCGATATCGGAGACATCGTCCCATCCTTCAAACCCGTCCGCTGACATAAATCGTGCCCGTGCCACTATCCTGCCCGGATCCTCCGCCATCGCCCCCATTACCATCGGAGCCTGTCCTAAAGGTGGTCTGTTTCCCTGCAACCCTCGCTCTATGCAGATAGATTTATAAAGCCAGGCGTTGAATTACTCAAACACTCGATGCGGTAGTCCTTGCCTCGCGCTTCACGGCGCCGTCCGCGCCCCCGCCACAAACAGGCTCCCCGCGTTCCGTGATTCCGCTGGCCAACGCGGCGAACAAAACCTCCCGGGCAACGCCCAGCGGACAGTTCTGAGCCATTACAGCGCCGCGATAAGGTGTCGTTTTACAAAGTTTCTCTCGTCGGGCTTTGCACGCGATTGGTCGTGCGGTGGAACTTACCCGGTTCAAATGGGCGCAGGATTCATCGGACTCTACAGAAAGGAAAACTTACTAAATTATTTCGCCGCTGTCTCAAAGTTGTTGACACGTTCCGGCGGGTACGCCAGGGACGCGGCCCCGTGTTCGGTTTGCGATGGGTAGGACGAGTTTCTCCATCCGGCCAAGCCGTCGCGAGACTCTCGATAAACCCGCTCAGTTCTTGACTGGTTTCGCCTGAGGTTTCGGAAATGGCCCCGGACTCCAATTGAGCCAGTTGCTGCTGGGCCGTCCGAATTTCACGCAACAGACGCACGGGATCGAGGCCAGCGAATGTCTTCCGCAATTCGTCTTTGCATTCTTTCGTCACGCGGTCGTCGGCGAGGAGTCGTTCATACGGCGTGGCTGGCGAATAGTACTTCCTGGATACCTTCGCACCCTGGCGTGTTTTGGACTTCAACTTGAACGACGGCTGGAAAAAGTTCACGCACAGGC